>JAEEGL012869240.1_pt1 | contig 36806 bp, 28 predicted proteins | sample 9134231 | NCBI WGS metagenome assembly JAEEGL01 (sample SAMN16246548, study PRJNA631951) | gut metagenome | biome: gut microbiome; feature: rumen; material: fiber-attached | host: Bos | place: Iran: Karaj | collected 2018-10 | reverse complement strand
AGCCTTAGCCATAGGAGCTAAGCAGTTGGTGGTGCAGCTTGCTGCGGAGATGATGGTGTCATCCTTGGTTAATGTTGTGTGGTTTACATTGTAAACGATGGTAGGAAGGTCATTGCCTGCAGGTGCGGAAATAACAACCTTGCGAGCGCCGGCATCGATATGTGCCTGAGCCTTAGCCTTAGATGTGTAGAAACCTGTGCACTCAAGAACTACGTCAACCTTGAGCTCGCCCCAGGGAAGGTCTTTTGCATTAGGGCATGCATAAATGGTGATCTCCTTGCCATCAACTGTGATGGAACCGGGAGTAACTACTGTCTTGCCGTCTTCTGCAAGGATCGCATCCTTGTATGTAACCTTGTCCTTCAGAGCGTAGGGCTTCTGAGCGGAATCATACTTAAGGAGATGTGCGAGCATCTTGGGGGAAGTTAAGTCGTTGATAGCTACTACTTCGTAGCCTTCTGCACCAAACATCTGTCTGAATGCAAGACGACCGATACGGCCGAAACCATTGATTGCAACTCTTACGTTTGCCATTTTAAATATCCTCCTGAAAGATATTGTTTTCTTGATAACCTTTTATCAAATTACCAATTTCAAAGCCATAGCTATTGTAACCGCTTGTTGAATGTTTTTCAAGTGTTATTTTGAGAAAATTATTTTTTTAACACTTTGTACATATTCCGGCGCATGGCAGGCACCGCTTCAAGGAGGCTTTTACTCCTCTTCGTCGTTTGCAAGTATCTTTACTTTGCCGTCATAAAGCTCTTCGATAGCTATCGAAAGCGCCTTGTTGTCGGGATCGTCCACCAGGGGCTGTGAACCGTCGATTATCTGGCGTGCGCGCTTTGCTGTCGCCATAACGATGGAATAACGGCTGTTTACCACAGGATGTTCGTTCTCTGAGTTGTTGTTTACTACCTTCATAAGATCGGTGTAAGACGGATGTAACATATTGGCCTCCTTATTCTATGTTCTGGATCTGTTCTCTGATCTTTTCTATCTCTGTTTTAAGATTTATCGCACAATCCGCAGCTTTTAAGTCGCCGCATTTTGATAAAGTGGTATTTGCTTCGCGGTTCATCTCCTGAGCGATAAAGTCCAGCTTTCTTCCGCAGTTTTCCTCCTCAAGGCAGTCGCGCATGTGGGCGATATGGGCGCGGAGCCGCACCATCTCCTCATCCACGCATATCCTGTCGGAATAAAGGACGATCTCAGTGGCAAGCGCGGAGTCGTCAAGCTTTGTATCGCCGAGAAGCTCTTTGACCTTCTCGATGATGCGCTCTCTGTACTCTTTTACCACCTGGGGCATGCGCTGTTCGATCTCGTCGACATAGACAAGCATTCCGTCGAGCTTTGCAAGGATATCGGCCTTAAGCCTCTCTCCTTCCGCCGTCCTTGTGGCAACAAGCCCTTCGGCCGCACCTGCGACTGCTTCAAGCAGAAGCTCTTCGATCTTTGAATCGTCGGTCTCCGCTTCTTCGGGGACAAGCACATCGGGCATCCTTGCAACGGTCGATGTCCTAAGATCGTTCTCGATCCCGAATTCTTCGCTTATCTGTGCGCATCTTTTGATGTACTCCGCGGCAAGATCCCTGTTATAGATAAGGGATATCTGTCCTTCGGTATTATCCGTGTAAGTGACGAAAATGTCAACCTTTCCGCGGTTAATATATGTTTTAAGTTTCGTTCTTACGGAAGCTTCGAAAATGTTGAGCCTCTTGGGCATCTTCATTGTAAGCTCACAGTATCTGTGGTTTACAGCCTTCATCTCTACCGTGATCTTACGTTTTTCGTCTCCCGCCTCGCACCGGCCAAAGCCGGTCATGCTCTTTACCATGCGGTCATCCACCTTTATCAACTGAAATATACTACTTCATTCTCGGGTTTTTCGGCTTTGACTATGCTCTCAGCCGTAAGGATCGGTCCCTCCGCGCCGTATTCGTCGCGATATCCGTATCCGACCTTTGCCACTACTTCGACCCAGCGGCGTTCTCTCGGATTGAACTGTACGAGCGGCTCCATTTCAGGTTTTACCTTGCATACAAAGCCCACAAATGCCATATCGTTCGCGCAGCAGGCCATTGCCATGCGTCCCGGGACAAAAGTCCCTTTTACGCTCTTCCTGTCCTTGTAGACAAGCCCCTTGAACCTGATCCTCCGCCCGTCGTAACGATTCTTGTTGTCCATGGCATCCATGTACCATACGCCAAAATCGTCATCGGGGATCTCTATGGGATCCTTCGTAAGATCAAATACGCACTCGTCTTTTTCGTCGGGAAGCTCTACGCCGGGCAGCGCTTCGTACATTATCTGCGCCTTGCGGTTTAAGCCCTTTACGGTGCGGCGCAGCTTGCTCTTGTCGATATCCGCGGTACAGCGGTTAAATATGACCGTATCCGAAAACTTGATGATCTCGCCCATAACTGCACGCATGTTGTTCCAGTAGTTCTCGAAGGTCGTGTAATCGATCACGGACAGCATCTGTGCCATGAACCATCCCTTCGGAAGCCTTACGCCGGTAAGCATCTGCACCGTCCAGGTCCCGTTGAATTCCACAAACACACGGTCCGGATTATATTGCTTCTTGCAGCGCTCGAGCAGGTCTGCGCTCAGCTCTTCGGGAGCCTCAAGGGTGATAACGTCTGTATTCAGCTTCTTGAACTGAACGGGATCGTATTCCTCTTCGCCTTCCTCGCATACAATGACCAGATTGCTCCCGCCGTCGTTAAACTCGGGATCCATCAGTGTTTCGCGGATAAGCGAAGTCTTCCCGCTTTCAAGAAAGCCTTTTACGATAAAAAAAGGTACATCTTTCATCAGAACAGCTCCTCTAAAGCTTCACGGTCGAGCTTGCTTCCGATCACGCAGAAGCGGCCCGTATAATCTGCCGATCCCTCACGGATCTCGTATTCGCCGGGAACATAGTCAAACTGGAGCCACTTGCCTTCGGGTGTGCAAACAATGCCCTTTGCGCGGAGCACGATACCGTACATGCTGTTCTCAAGCTTCGAAAGGATACCCTTAAGCTCGTCCTCGGTGTACTTTCTGGGCGATTCCTTGCCCCAGTCCTCAAATACCTCATCCGCATGATGGTGGTGGTGATGGTCATGATCATGATGATGTTCGTGGTCGTGGCAGTGGCACTCCTCGCCGTCTTCGTGATGATGGTGGTGATGATGCTCGTGCTCATCCTCATCATCATCTTCGTCATGGTGATGGTGGCAGCAGCACTCTTCGTCGTCGTCATCATCATGGTGGTGATGATGGTGGTGGTGATGCTCGTGCTCATCCTCATCATCATCTTCGTCGTGGTGATGGTGGCAGCAGCACTCTTCTTCTTCGTCGTCATCATCATGATGATGATGCTCTTCCTCTTCTGCCTTTAACATATCGTCAAGCAGGGAATTCTTTCTGTCGATGGCCTCCATGACAACGGAGCCGGGAAGCTCTGTCCAGGGTGTTGTGATGATCGTTGCCCTGCCGTTTAAGCCTTTGATGATCTCAACCGCTGCGGCAAGCTTATCGTCGGCGATATCCCCTGTACGCGAAAGCACGACTGTCTCTGCGTTTTCTATCTGGTTATTGAAGAACTCGCCAAAGTTCCTTGCATACATCCTGCATTTCTTGGCATCGACCACTGTAACGCAGCCGCCTACGGAAATATCCTTGTCGGACTTTGAGGCAACATCCTTAACTGCCTTCAGAACATCCGAAAGCTTGCCGACACCCGAGGGTTCGATGATGATGCGCTCAGGAGCGTAAGTGTCTATAACCTCCGTCAGGGCCTTTCCGAAATCGCCCACAAGCGAACAGCAGATGCAGCCCGAGTTCATTTCGGTTATCTGTACGCCGGCTTCCTTTAAGAAACCGCCGTCAACCGCTATCTCGCCGAATTCGTTCTCGATAAGGACTATCTTCTTACCGTTAAAGACTTCGGCAATAAGCTTTTTTATCAGTGTTGTCTTTCCTGCTCCGAGAAACCCGGAGATAATGTCGATCTTGATCATACTAAAACCTTCTTTCCAAAGACATTTGATCGGTAAATAAGCCTTTTGCTTCAACCATAGTATTATATACTCATAAAATAAAAAAAGCAAGAGCTGTGAAAAATTCACCGTAAGTTCACAAAAAGAACAGGCTTGCAAAAGCATTCGCTTATCGCGCAAAAAGCGGCAGGTCACGGTATCATACCATGACCTGCCGGCCTGTTCATTTCAGTTCATATCAGCACTTAAAGCCTCTTACGTGCTCTTTGAGTTCGCTTGATATCCTGTCAACGCTGTTTGCGCCTTCGAGGACGTCGTTGGAAGCGCCTACAAGGATGTTTGCGCCTTCCGCAACACTTGTGATGCCCTGTGCGTTTTCTTCAACGGCAACATCTATCGCATCGATGGAGTCGCGGATCATGCCGATGGATGTCGTTATCTCGCCGTTATCCTCGGCGATCGAGGAGATCGCGTCATAGCACTCGGTGAGAGCCTTGGTGTATTCATCGATTATCTGGTTCTTCTCTTCGGTGTTCTCGTCGGAGATCTTGAGCATGATATCCGATACTTCCTGGGCAGCCTTTACGAGCTGGTCCACGATGCCAAGCACTTCGTCCGATACCTGCTGGATATTTCTTGCCATGTCGGCCGAATTGCCCGCAAGCGTACCAATCTCATCGGCAACGACTGCGAAACCGCGGCCCGCTTCACCGGCTCTTGCAGCCTCTATGGAAGCGTTAAGCGAAAGCAGGTTCGTCTGTGAAGCAACATCCGAGATACCCTGTGTCATCTTCTGGATATCTTCTACCTTCTTGGTATCCTTGATCCTGTCCTGAAGCTTTGCTATAGCTTCGTTCAGGCGCTTAAGCATATCGGCATTGTTATTGTCGATGCGCTCTTTGAGACTTTTAACATTCTTAAGGTTTGTATTGATCGCTTTTGTCTTTTCTGCGGCGTTTTTGCTTACGCGTTCGGTAAGACCGGTGATATCGGTGATCTGCTGCGAAACCTGGGTCGTAGAAGCCGAAGTTTCCTCGGAGCTTGCGCTCATCTCCTGCATCGTCGAGGAGATGTTCGTCACATTGTCGGAACTCTTCGATGCAGCCGATTTCAGGCTGTCAACATCGCTCACAAGTTCATCCGAAGCAGCATTGATATTGGCAATGATGCTTCCCATTGCATCTTTAAGTTCGTTTACCGAATCAACAAGCCTTCCGACTTCGTCTTTCGACTTGGTTGTAACGTTTTCTCTTAAGTCCGCTCTGCCGCCCTTAACATCGTCGGCAAGCTTCTTGACCTTGACACTTGCATCCGTAAGAGGCTTGGCAACATAGATACCTGCAGCAACTGCAACGATTATCGCAATAACAAGACAGATGATAAGGACCATGAGCTCTGTATTGAGGATCGAGTTTGTAACCGCGTCATAAGCTGCCGACGGGGATACGTAATAACAGATCCATCCGGATGTTTCAACGGTCTTGGATGTAACATAGATCATCGTACCGTTGTAATCCTTTATCGGGTCTGCCTCGTCGTTTGCAGCCATTCCGACATAGTCAATGCCTACAGACGAGATCGGGACATCCTTGTTAACCTTGGGCATAAAAGCCTCGTTCGGATGATAGATGATAAGTCCGCTCGCGGTGGTAACGAACAGGTAAGAATCTTTATCGCCGTATTCCTTTGTAAGATCCTTGATATCGCCCAGCAGTTTGGAAGCGGAAATATCTACTGCCACAACGCCTTCCCATCCGTTCTCGTTAAAATACTTCGAAACCGCGATGGCAAGGTCTCCCGTACTCGCGTCCACGTAAGGATCGCTAACGCAGACCTTTCCTTTTGCGTCAACGGCATTTTTGTACCATGCGCGTGTGCGTCCGTCCCAGCCCGGATCCGGAACCCACCCTGATCCGTTTAAGAAATGCCCGTTTGAAAGCTGGATATATACCATTGTGCAGTTGTCGTCGTTTTTGGTGATCTCCGCGAGTGTATACGAAGCATACGTTTCAGACATTGCCTTATTTTCTTCTTCAACAACTCCCATTGATGTAAGGGCTATCTTTGCGGCATTTATGGTTCCGAGTTCTTCAAGCACCCAGCCGTTTATAACGGAGGCGAAATAATCCGTCTTGGCCGAATAACTGTCGTCCTGCACGTTCTCGAAGTTCTCTTTCGTTTTTCTGTAGATGACAAAGCACTCGACAGAAAGAAGCACAGAGCACAGAACTGCAATGATAAGTACCATCTTGATCTTCAAACTTTTGATCATGGTTGATAACCTCCTGAATTGATATCAAGCTTTTCGAAGAATTATATCACAAAATTAGTGTCATGTCAAATCTAAACAATATACAAAGACATACTGCCTGCGTTTTTTTCTGTTATTTATTGTCATTTTATGAATTTTTTTATCATTTGTTCTTTCATGTAAAAAAAAGTATCAAAAAAAGGAACACGCCATAAGGTGTGCTCCTCTTTTGATATGTCTTATTTTATATTCTTGTTCAGCTCCGTCATCTCGTTCTGGGTCTTGTTGATAAGCTCCATTACCTGCGAAACATCATCCTTTGTGTTCTCGGCCTCGGAAAGCGTGCTCTCCACGGTTGAAAGAAGCTCTTCCGAGAATGCGGACAGACCCTCGATGGTCTTCGACGCATCCGCGCTCCTGTCCTTGATATCCTTCGCAAGCTTGCCCTGATCGTCAAGAGCCGATGTAACGGTCTCGGCATTATCCCTGATGTTGGAGAATTCACCCGAAACATCCGAGATAGTTGATGTGGTGCTCTCAATCGTTGCAGTAAGGTTTGTTACGCTGTCCTTTGTATCGATCGCAGTCGTATTAAGGTCGTTTAAGATGCTCTTGATCTTTGCGGAGCTTTCAGCCGTCTGCTTTGCAAGGGAACCGATCTCTTCCGCAACCACGGCAAATCCGCGGCCCGCCTCGCCGGCTCTTGCTGCTTCGATCGAAGCATTGAGAGCAAGAAGGTTGGTCTGTTTCTGGATAGCGTCTATCAGAGCGAGCAGGTTGCTTGCCTCTTCAACATTTGCAATGAGCTGGTCCATGGACTTGTTTGCCATGCCAAGCTTGTTCTGGATAACAGTGGTCTCGCTTATAAGACCTTCCATCTTGCCGATACCTTCAGAAACCGCCGAACGAACCACATTGAACTTCTCGCGCACCTCTTCGGTCTTTCTGTCGGAATCCTCGGCACTCGCATATATATTGTTAAGGGCAACGAGCTCTGTCTGGATGTTGTTTGCCATATCGCCCGCGCCGGAGGATACCTCCTTCATCGCCTTAACAAGCATATCTTCAAGATCAAGGGTGTCTTTCCCGAGCTCTGCCATCTCACCGCTGTAGCCTTCAACGGTCTTCACGGATTTTATGACGCTGTTTAAGATCTTTTCGGTCTCGGCACCCTTGTCGGCTATGATCTTCTCGCTCTTCTCGCTGAAAATGTGGTTTGCGTTTACCGCAAACAGCATATAGATCGTTGAGATAAGGATGGATGCTATTGCTATCTCGATCTCGGAATTGTTGCGGGATTTGAGCCATGTCTCAAGTTCCGGCATGGCAGAAAGGTCATACTTTGCAAGCTCTTCCGCAAAGCTGCCTGTAACGATGTAGCATCCCACGCCATATGCGATCAGGCTGAAAACGCCGGTAATAAATATTGTCTTCGGGCTGTTTGCCATCAGGCAGACAAAGAACATCGGAACAAGGAATCCGTAGATCATCAGATTGTCGCCGGAATAAAGCGCGATGCAGAATGTTACAAGGAAGCCGAAGCCTATGATATCTTTAAAATACTTTGAGGCGGGATTGACTTTTTTGATAACGGTCGCGATCGCCATTGTCAGGACCATTGACCCGTAGAAAGTGAGGATAAAAGGCAATTCCCTTCTTCCCTGTGCGATCTCCACAATGTATGCGAGAACGAGCACGATCTCTATGATCATGGTGCACACATACATGTACTGATTACGTTTTGTTGCTTCTTCCTTTGACATCGGGTAGTCATTGAACAGATTTTTCAGTAGTCCCATACATTACATACCTTTCTTGAAGTGTAAGTCAGAATAACTTTACTATAATATTCTACTATATTTGCTGTATCATGGCAAGAAAGAGATAAAAAAATTTGACTATTTTTTAAAAAAAGTGTACTATATCAATGTTTGTATCCGGGATCATCCGGGTCATGCATTCAAACCTTGAAAAGCCGTATCAGCGGCATTCAGATCTTACAGAACAGGAAAAAACATGAGGACTTTTTTCGGCGGTCTGATACAGAACAGACCTTTTTTGGCCGCAGGTACCGGCTGGGCTGTGGCACAGATAATAAAAGCGATATTGTATGTGATAATGAACAAGGAGTTCAAGCTCGAGCGTCTCTTCGGCGCAGGCGGCATGCCAAGCTCCCACTCCGCAACGGTCTGCGCCTTTGTGGTCGTGACCTACACGGAATACGGAAGTGCCTCTTTCCAGTTTGCCGTGGCAATGCTCCTTGCCATAATCGTCATATATGACGCAAGGGGCGTCCGTTACGAAACCAGCAAGCAGGCCATAGTCTTAAATAAGCTGATAGACGATATCATGACCGAATCCGATCCCGATCTCGTCCTCCCGAAGCTCAAGGAGCTTGTGGGCCACTCCCCTCTCCAGGTATTCGTCGGCTCGCTCCTCGGCTTGCTTGTGGGCGCGCTGTACGCGATCTTTGCATATTAAAACCATGTATGATATGTCAAAAGCCTGCCGGCATCTGATCCGGCAGGCTTTATCTATGCCCTGTTATGCGTTATTATACTCTGTCATCCCTTTAATCTCCTGCAGGACTGCGCAGGATATCCCACGGCTTCACATCCTTCGAGAAGGTCACGGTAAGCTTTTCAAGCGGATGCGGGCAGCTTTGGACAGTCTCTCCCGCCGCATTCCTTATCTCAAGCACCTTAAGCTTCTCAACGGGGCAAAAAGGCCTCATTCTCTCTATCTCATCACCTGTGCAGAATTTGTTCTTCTGGGTGATCACACCTGTATTTTCCGCTTCAACAGTCTCTATCGTGCCAAGATATACCGCATCCCTGTCGTATGTGCTTTCATCATAAAGCTGTCCTTCCGTGCCCGGGCGTCCAAAGTAGAAGCCGGTACCGAAGGGCCTGTGAGAACACATTGAAATAGCCTTTTTATACACTTCCTTTTTTGATTCGTAAAGCATCGGATCCTTAAAGAAATCGTCTATCGCCTCGCGGTATACCGAAGATATCACCGCAACGTAAAGAGCAGGCTTCATGCGCCCTTCGATCTTGAAGGAATCCACTCCCGCGGCCACAAGCTCCGGGATATGCTCTATCATGCAAAGGTCCTTTGAATTCATGATAAAAGTACCGCGCTCGTTCTCAAACACCGGGAAATACTCTCCCGGTCTTGTTTCCTCCATAAGCGCATACTTCCATCTGCACGGGTGCGTGCAGGCCCCGAGGTTGGCGTCGCGTCCCGTCATGTAGCTGCTTAAAAGGCACCTGCCCGAATAAGAGATGCACATAGAGCCGTGTATAAAGCTCTCTATCTCTATCTCGCCCTTGGTCTTTTCGTGTATTTCCGATATTTCCTCTATTGAAAGCTCGCGCCCCGTCACAACGCGTGTCGCACCGAGCTTTTTCCAGAACAGGAAGGTTTCGTAGTTGACATTGTTCGCCTGGGTGCTTATATGGATATCGATATTCGGGCATTCTTCCTTTGCGATCATGAAAACACCGGGATCCGAAATAAGCACGGCATCGGGCCCGATCTCAGCAAGTTCCCGGAAATATGCATGAATCCCGTCCATATCCCTGTTATGCGCCGTGATGTTCGCGGTAACATAGACCTTTGCGTTGTGTCCGTGCGCAAAGGCAATGCCCTCTTTCATCTGCTCCGTATCAAAGTTCTTGGCATTCGCGCGAAGCCCGTAGAGCTCGCCGCCTATATAGACCGCGTCCGCTCCGTACATTACCGCTGTCTTGAGTATGTCAAGATTTCCCGCAGGTGCCAAAAGTTCAGGTTTTCTCATGTTTGCCTCTTTCCCCTTGCGTTTCCCGCCTGTCTGTCAGATCTTCCGGCTTAATGCCATTCCGTCGCCGACAGGCAGTATCACCGTATCAAGCCTGTCCGAATGTGTTATCGTATAAAGATATTCCCGCATCCTCATGTGGATGGTACGGTCTCTTCTCTCCACCGCAAATTTGGAGCCTGCAAGGCTTCCCTCCTGCAGCACATTGTCAGTAAGAAGATGCCCTCCGACCGGCAGAAGCCGCATTATCTCTTTCAAGAAATTCATATACTGGCCCTTCGCCGCATCAAGGAAAATGAAATCGTACGGGCCCTCAAGCTCCTTTAAGACGCTTAACGCATCTCCCTCTATAAGCGTTATCCTGTCGGCATTTGGCGAGCATTTAAGGTTCTTTCTCGCTTCTTTAAGACGCATTTCAACCTTCTCGATCGTCGTAACGGTGCCCTTTGAGGCTTCCGCCATAAGCTGGGCGGAAAACCCTACCGCTGTGCCTATCTCGAGTATCCTCGACGGGTTGTATTCCCGTATTAAAAAGCACAGAAAACTCTGTGCTTCTTTGCGTATTATCGGGACATGCGCCTCAAGAGCGTACTGCTCAAGCCTGTCCAAGTACGGCGGCAGGTCTCCCGATAACGAATTGATATAGTCGTTTACATGGGGTTCGGTTATCATTGGCTTTCCTCATCAACGGCATTGCTCTCTCCTGCAAATACCTCGTACATCTCATCATAGGTCATGGTGGTGTTAACGGTATAAAGACCGGGATGGAACTTTGCCCCCATAAGACGGGCGCGTATGTAGAACGAAAGCTTGTCGTGTATGGCCCTTGCTAGCTCAAGCTTTGCGCCTATCGTAAGGGCCGAGTCGCCTTTGTCTATCTTGACCGTGATATCCTTCCCGACTGTCTCATACTTGCTGTCAACGGGATCTGCGCCGAATACCCTGTAGGAAAAACGGTACACTTCCCAGGAGTACTTGTAGATAAGTACTATTATCACCGCAAACAATATGATGTTGATGAGGAGACGCAGTGTCGCATTCGTCATGTTCAGCACTGTTCTCGTGGTTGTCTTAGCCATCTGAAAAAACCTCCTGTGGTGCGGATGACCCGATCCTTACACTTCCATGATTATAGGGATTATCATTGGTTCGCGCTTCATGGTCCTCCAGAAATGATCGCCGAGGGTGTCCCTTATCTCATTCTTCAGCCTGTTTCTGTCCGCAGCCTTTTTGTTAAGGTGTTTGTCAAGAACGCCGCAGACCACTTCGGTGGCCTCCATGATTATGTCCTCCGACTCCTTGACATATACAAAGCCGCGCGTAAAGAGCTCCGGCCCCGCAAGCACCGTATTGGTGCCTCTTTCCATTGTCATCGTAACTATGATGAGCCCGGATTCCGAAAGCTGTTTTCTGTCTCTTAAAACAGCATTCCCGACATCTCCGACTCCGAGTCCGTCAACAAGCACCTCATGCAGCGAGATGTGGTCGACTATCTTCGCTTCTTCTTCATTAAGTTCGAGAACATCCCCCGAATGCATGATGAAGATGTTATTCTTCGGGATCCCGACGCTCTCGGCTAGTTCGGCATGCTTTGCAAGATGCCTGTATTCCCCGTGTACGGGGATCGCATACTTCGGCTTTAGCAGCGTGTAGATGAGCTTTATCTCCTCCTGGCAGGCATGCCCCGATACATGGGTATCCTGATAGATGACATTCGCTCCCTGCTGCGAAAGCTCGTTTATAACCTTGCTTACACTCTTTTCGTTTCCGGGTATCGGCGTTGAACTTAAGATAACAACATCTCCCGGCATTATCGAAACGCGCTTGTGTATCGAAGCCGCCATTCTTGAAAGGGCAGCCATGGATTCACCTTGGCTTCCCGTCGTTATAAGAACCAGCTGTTCCGGCGGGTAGCTCTTTATCTGGGCCGCATCGATAAGCGTGTTCTCCGGTATCTCGATATATCCGAGTTCTGAAGCCGCAGTCATGACATTTACCATGCTGCGTCCCTCAAGAGCCACTTTTCTCCCATACCTTGCGGCGCAGGTGATTATCTGCTGTACCCTGTCCACATTTGAAGCAAATGTGGCAACTATTATCCTGTGATCCCTGTTTTCGGAAAAAATGGTATCAAAGGTATGTCCAACAGTCCTTTCAGACATCGTAAAGCCGGGACGCATAACGTTCGTGCTGTCGCAGAACAGCGCGAGCACGCCCTTCTTGCCTATCTCACCAAGGCGTCTTAAGTCTATGGGCTCACCGAACACAGGCGTATAATCCACTTTGAAATCGCCCGTGAATACCACAGTTCCGACCGGACACGTGATCGCAAAGGCCGACGCGTCCGAAATGCTGTGATTTACCCTTATGAATTCAACACGGAAATCGCCGACATTTATCGTCTGTCCGTGCTTTACCACTTTTCTCTTAACACTCTTTGTGAGATCGTGTTCTTTAAGCTTTGTCTCGATTATTGCCTGCGTAAGCTTTGTCGCATACACCGGCGCAGGAACCTCCTTCAGGACATAAGGGATGGAACCGATATGGTCCTCATGTCCGTGTGTGATAAAGAATGCCTTGACCTTATCCGCATGGTCCTTTAAGTATGTCACATCAGGTACCACAAGGTCAATACCCAGCATTTCGTCCTGTGGGAAAGCGAGACCGCAATCCACAACGATGATACTGTCCCCGTATTCAAGGGCAGTAATGTTCATGCCTATCTGCTCAAGTCCTCCGAGAGGGATGATCTTGAGCTTTTCAAGGCTTCCGTTATTCGTTTTTTCTTCCAATTTTGCCTCCGTCCAAAAGACCGGAACAGACCGTCCCGCATTATCGCCGGTCACTCCGTAACGATCTCTGTGTCCTCAAGCAACTCGGCAAAAATACCCGAGAGGGCGTCAAGGGTCTTGTCGTCCTCTACCATATCGTATACAACTTCCTGTGCACCTTTTTCGGAAACTTCCTTAAGGACAAAGCATTCCGCTTCCTCTTCGTCAGGTTCCGCAGTCACAAGAAGATAGTTTACGCCGTTCAGTGTCGTCTGTTCAAGGACGCTGAACAGTAATTCCTCGTTGTCTGAAGATATAAATTTAATGACATTGTCATTAGTGTTCATGTTATTCCTCCGCAGTCCCGCATAAAAAGTAACAACCGGCACCGTAGAAAAGCGCTCAGGTTCACCGGTCGTTAATTGTTTCATCGGATACGTTTCATGGGCATCTCATTTGCCCGAAGTGTTTTTCAGATAGTCAAGATAATTCTGCAGTATAAGCACTGCTGCAAGCTTATCTATCACTTTTGCTTTTTTTGTATAGTTCTGACCGGCTTCATCAAGTACTCTGTGCGCTTCAACCGTTGTAAGACGTTCATCCCACAGCACGGTCTCAAGCCCGGTCCTCCGTTCCACATTTGCGGCAAATTCCTCACAGAGCTTTGCCCTCTCGCCGATATCGTTGTTAAGGAGCTTCGGATAGCCTACCACTATCTTTTCGACACCATATTCCCGTACCAGTTCCTCGATGCGTGCATAGGTGCGGCGCAGCTTGTTTTCCTGTTCCCGATGGACGGTTTCTATCCCCTGTGCGGTGATAAGCAGCTCATCGCTTATCGCAACACCTACGGTCTTAGAGCCGTAATCAAGCCCCATTATCCTCATTTGAAATGAACCTCGATATAATCCTTAAGGAGCACCTCAAGGATCTCATCTCTCTCGACTTTCATGATATTCGTTCTGGCATTCTTATAGCTGGTGATATATGTCGGATCCCCGGACATGATATATCCCACGATCTGGCTTACAGGATTATACCCCTTCTCCTTCAGAGCCTGATAAATATCATCAATAAGCTCGCGCACTATCTGCTCGGGCTCCTTCTGAAATTTAAAATATTGAGTTTCAGTAATGTCACTCATAAAGCAACCTCCATATAGCCGACACCGGAACGTAAACCCACAATCGACTATTATCTCGAATAAGATTTTACAACAACCCGAACCTTTTGTAAAGTGAAAGTTATGAAAAGGGCAGGGATGCCTCTCCCTGCCCTCAGATCCTTGTTTTTTCGCTATTCTCTCAGCATTCTCTGTATTTCGCGCTCTTTTCGTTTCTTTGTTATCCGCCTTATTACAGCCACGATATCCACTGCCACGGTAAAGCACACCGCTGTCACAAGCATCACAGGGATCGTGATCTTTACAACGGAAGCCGCAACAAAGCTGATAATGAGCATCATAAGGAACATCCAGCCGAATGCTATGGCTGTGACGGCAAGGAACCACAAAATCTCTTTAATTGTCTCCAAAGGATCGAATCTGTTCATTTTTGATCACTCTATGCTCCTGCTGCCCCAGACCGTTACCTGCGTTCTTTCGCCGACAACGGTAAATACCGGCGTCTCGATCTTTGTATTCTCAACATTCATCTTAAGCGCAACTCCGCTGTAATTGTCGTTGTTAAAGCTTAAATAGATGTAGGATGTTCCGGGCGTTATGGACCATGTGCCATCAAAATCGCCCGTGATGGTACCGTCCGCATTCAGATTGATGTACTTTGGAGTCTTGGCCTCAAGCTTTGCGTAGTTAATGGCAAGCTCATGGATTATGACATCATAACTGCCTACCAGATCCTCCGTCTTTACACCGTTGTCCGAAAGCTTTTCGCCTGCTGTAATGTAAGGCGCCGCCACAAGCCATCCTTCCGCATTCGTAAACAGCTGGTGCACCTTAACGGTGTGCCCTTCCGAACCGTCTGTGGTCCTTGTATGGTATATCATGTATGCTCTTCCGTCGTCATCCACAAATGCCGAGTTGTGCCCCTGCGCAACCTGTCCCTGATTGAAGGTGCGCCATTTGTAGCCTCCGAAAAGCCTTACGCCCACACTCTGGTTGTGATTTGTCACGCGGGTATCGTAGATGGATGAATTACCCAGCAGATCCCTGTAGTCCCCGTCTACCGTCTTCGACCGGAACACTCTCACGTTATATCCGCCTTTGGCCTCAAGACCGCCGTAAGACATGAACAGCCAGTAGTAATCGCCGATCTTTTCTATATACGATCCCTCACCGGAAACATACATGCCGCCTGCGATCTTCTTTCCGAAGTAAGCATCGCTGTGGTTGTCGGTATCATATTTTACCGTATAATCGCGCAGTCCCGTGTTCTCATCAAGCTCGAGCAGGAAAATGCCGCCCGACCATGAACCGTAGCTCATCCAAAGTTTTCCGTCATCATCATAGAAAACGCACGGATCGATGCAGTTCGGCCACTTGTTGCCCCACTGCCTGTTCTTTACACCGTTTTTGATATAGCGGTCCGGAAGCGTGTCCGTTCCGAGCGCATAAAGCACATCGGTCTCACCGGCATCTTCAGCCGTAAAACCGCCGTAAACAACGGAGCCTGCGTATTCGTAAGGTCCCGTGACCTTGTCCGAAGTCAGCATAACGATATTCGACTTCCAGTCGTCACCGTTTGCGGAAAGGTAATAGCAGTATTTCTTGAGAACAGGGTTATAGATCACATCAGGAGCCCACAGATACCCGTACCAGTCGCCGGAATCCTTGTTCCATTCGCGTATCTTCGCCTTTGTCTCCTCTGTAAAGGTATTCCTGAACTGCCCGTCTATGCTCGTCCAGTTGCGAAGGTCTGTTGTATACCCGCCGGTGATATGTGTCCCGAAGATGTAATATGTCCCGTCAAAATCCTTGAAGATCGAAGGATCGTGGCAGGTTATCGCCTTCGGGATATCCTTCTGTGCCGAAGGGATGGTAATGCGCTTCGGGTACTGATGCAGCTCTATGATCATCCGGACCATTACCTCCTGCCCCGCATACATCACCTTAACATAAGGCCTTGAAACAACGGTATCATAATCGGCGGCAGAAACACAGGTAACACCGTTCGGACCGCTTCCTGCGGGAACGATCCCGGCCCCTACGGCAAGCGCAAGCAATACAGCCATCGCTTTGCCGGCTTTTCCGCCTTTTCCCTTCTTAGCCCTTAAGATCAGGAAGACTATGGCGCATACCGCAGCAAGCCCGCCTGCAGCACACAGGATGATCACCGGAAGGTTACTCTTTCCTGCGTCGTTTCCCCCGGGTTTAGCGGCTTCCGTCGGCTTTTCCACAGGTGGGAACAGGGCCGGATCGCCTGTAAGCGCACCGGTAACGGTAACACTCTCTCCGGATTCAAGCTTTGCTATGATGTTCGGAAGTGCCTCTCCCGTGGCACTGTAAAGTCCTTCGGTGTTGTCGTATGTAAACTGCGCCTTTGAAGTATAATAACGCAGTCTGTTGTTTGTCACTGTAAGAGTATAGTTTATGGTCTCTCCGGAATCATATTCCGTCTTGTCCGTGGAAAGTGTGAACACAACATCCGAGACAGTCTCCGTAAAGCCCAAAGCTTTCTCTTCGTCTGCCCTTGCACCGTTTGATCCTGCCGCAAAGACCGCTGTCAAAAGGACCGCAAACACAGCCGCGGTTACCTTCATAAGACCTTTTCCATGTTTTCCGTAACCTGTGATCGTCATCAAAACTCCTTATTCTGTCCGGGCATCTGTCCGTAATACCCGCCGGGCAGCCCGAAATCTCATCTTAAAACATTTTCATAATCAAACACCGGATATCCTTTTTCATCCCATAAAACCTTCATGAGCATGGTATGACGGTTCGGGTCGTATAGCGGATCCCCTTCGATATCCCTGTAGGTCCTTGCGTGGAACACGCACACATCCGTCCCGTCCGGAAGTTTTGTAAAGGAATTGTGCCCCGGTCCGTAAAAGCCCTTCCCTGCATCCGATCTCAGAACCGGGTATCTTTCCTTTTTCCAGAGCCTCGGGTCTAACAGGTCTTCATCCTCTCCGACGCTCAGCATTCCCATGCAGTAACACTCTCCTGTCGCGCTTGCGGAGAATGTGAGGAATATCCTTCCGTCATGCTTTAATGTTGCCGGGCCCTCGTTTACCCAGATGTCAACTCTTTCCCAGTCGTAATCCGGTGTTGTAAGCAGTACCTGTGCCGTCGCAAGCTTTGTTGCCGATTCCATCTTTGCGATGTAGAGATTCGATATCCCTACGCCGCCGCTTACTTTTTCGGCCCATATATAATAAAATGTTCCCTTATTTTCCAAGATAGTGGCATCAAGCGAAAAAGAGTCAAACGAGTAAATGTCGTCATCAGACCGCCTGATCTTGCCCATTTCGACCCACTCGTCCTTCATCGGATCGTCACCTTGGCATTCAAGCACAAAAGGCCTGATCTTCCACATGTTGTCTCTTTCGCCCGCTGCAAAATAGATGTACCATTTGCCAAATAAGAAGTGGATCTCCGGCGCCCAGATATGGCGGCTCATCTCGCCGCTCTCATGCTTATGCCAGATTTCCTTCTCTTTGGCTTCTTTTAAGCCCAAAAGGCTGTCCGCACACCGTAAGATTATCCTGTCATATGCCGGAACCGAAGCGGTAAAATAGTACTTCCCATCGGTGTGCCTTAGTACGTACGGGTCAGCACGCTGTTCTATGAATGGTTCATTAAATTCCGTTATTTTGCCGTTTCTCGCTCTTTCCTGCATTTTAATACTCCTGTGATATATGGAATCTGTGCTGTTCCGTTTTCTAAACCCCTTATACCCTTAAAAAACTCCGGGATGGGAAATGTTCTCATCCCGGAGCAGATCAACAGCATTCACATGCCTGTTGTGTCAGATACGCTCTGCAGCGCATCAAATGTGCTTATCAGTCAACAAGAAGGTATGCGCCTTCGCAAAGAAGCGATACGTAAACGTCGCCGTCAACGGCGATGCCGCTGTAGCTCTGTGTACGTACAACGCCGCTCTTTGCAGTAACTGTGATAAAGATATCAACTGTCGTACCCTTGTTCTTCACTTCAAGAAGAACGCTTGCGCCGTCCAGTTCTTCCTTGATGGTATCCCAGTTCCAGTCACAGTCGGGTGTTGCGATATTGTTGTCATAGCCTGCGCCCCAACCAAAGTTGTCGGCACGTACTACGGCATATTCGCCATAGCCTTCCACAGGCCATATCTTTGCATTTGCATCTGCCGCATTCGAATGGCCTTCAGGTGTCTTCGAAAGAGCAACAAGGAAGTTCGTGTAGTTCTGCAGACCGTCTGTGTAGTTTGTAAAGGTCTTATAGAATGTCGTATTCTTTTCAACCTTCCAGATGTTTGAGAACTGTGTCCAGAAAGCCGTTGTCCTGTCTATATTGCCGACTCTCTGTCTCTCGATCTCAAGGTAAGAACCTTCGCAGGTGAGGCAGAAGTAAAGGCCTACATCCGAGATGGGGATATTGCGGTAGTACTGATGATACTGCTTTCCGTCCGCAGTAGTTGCCGTAACGGCGATCTCTGCTGTAGTATCATCCTTGTTGGTAACGGTAAGCTCAATGTAAGCGCCGTCAAGATCCGTCTTGTATGTATCCCAGTTCCAGTCGCATTCGGCTTCCGCGAAATTCTTGTCATCGCCTCTCCAGCAGTAATTATCTGCACGGAATACACCGTACTCCGAATAAACGGGGATACCGGCCGTTCCGTGTGCACCGGGAACATTCTGAAGAACAACAAGGAAATTGAACCAGTTCTGTTCGCCGTTGGTGTAGTTCTTGAAATAAACGGTCTTGCTCGTGTTCTTCGGAACTGCATAGATATCCGAGAATTCAGACCACCAGCCTGTTGTTCTGTCCGTCTTGCCGACTGTAAGGGTATCGAAGCTGATGTAAGAACCTTCACATGAGAAGCATGCGTAAAGAGGTCCGTCGATGGGGATATTCTTATAGTTCTGATGATATGCTTTCGTTTCATCGGCAGTCCTTATAAGGAGCTCGACATCCGCAGTGGTACCGTTGTTCTTGATCGTAGCGGTAACCTTTGCGCCATCCATATCAGCCTTGAAGGTATCCCAGTTCCAGTCGCTTTCTGCTTCGACGAAATTCTGGTCGCCGCCTCTCCAGCAGAAATTATCCGGACGGAATACACCGTATTCCTGATAACCCTCTGTTGTATCGGCAGAGTGGCCTGTAGGAGTCTTTTGAAGGATCAGAACGAAGTTGTGGTAGTTCTGCTCACCGCTTGTATAGTTTGTAAATGTCTTGGTTACAGACTGTCCTTCGGGAACGGCAAAAATGTTCGAGAATGCCGACCACCAGCCTGTTGTTCTGTCGGTATTGCCTACGATGATGCCGCCTTCCCTTACGGTAACGTCCTTAGCCTGAAGGATATCAACCCATGCGTTCTGGCAGGTAAGGTAGAATACACAGTCGTCTGCTGCTGTAAGAGTTGTCTTTACGGTAGCTGTCATGTTGTTGGGAGATTCATTAAAGTCAACGTTTGAAGCTTCAACAACGATCGTGTCGCCGTTTCTTGTGATCTTGAGGGTAGTGTCGGAATCGCGCATTACCTTCGAAGACCAGGTATTCCAGTTGCCCCATGTGTAGGTGAAGTTCTTGGAATCGATATCGCCTGCGGGTGTATAACCGGAGGCATCCGCACGTACTACAGCATATTCTGTGTAGCCTTCTTCGCCCTTTGCCTTGTTTGCAAATACTACCGCGTAGTTGTTCTTGGAATCCTTACCGTCGGACCAGTTGTGAAGCTTAACCTGCCAAGTCTCGCCGTCAGCGATCTTTCTTGCGGATGAAGTTGTGGACATCCACTCGGAAACGAAATTCTCGGCACCGAGAGACTCAATGGCATTGGGCTCTTTTGCGAAAATGAACTCATGCTCGGGCTCCTTGTATGTAGCCGTTGCGTTACCTTCCGCAAAGAGTGTCTTTACCTGACCTTCCGTCAGTGTATCGTTGAATACATAGAATTCATCAAATGCACCTTTGAACACTGCATCCCAGTAGTTGATACCAAGGAGCATCTCAAAGTTATCTGAAGAGGACATTGTCTCTGTAACGATAGTAGGCTCACCGATAAGCTCACCGTTTAAGTAAAGCTTTGCAATAAGGTTCGAACCCTCATCGGTTGTGTTGTCGGGATCGACAACGAGCACTACATGGCTCCATACCTTAACGCGTGTATCTGCGCTCTCGGGGAACCAGTTGGGCCAGTTAACAGCCTCATCACCGTTCTGATGATATGACCATACGCACGGATATTCCATGTTGCCGCTCCAGTCGGCCCATGTAAAGTTAACATAATGCTGTCCGCCCGTAAGATCGCCGTGGATATCGGGACCGTACTGCACTGTCGGCATGTATTGCGCGTTTCTTGAAGGGTTTACCCAGAAACTGATGGTATACTTGTCGCCGACGCCCTTTACATCCGTAAGCTTAAAGCCTGTTGCGCCGTCAGCATAGATGGCATCACCCTTTACACCGTCTACAAAGACGATCTCTTTGTCGGCAACGTTCTGAACGATGGGCGTAGCGCCTGTTTCCTTCTTGACGGGCATGATGCCTGCTGTTCCTGCCGATTTGTCAAAGGTGTAATGATAAACGGGATCCGGAAGCACTTCACCTGCTGCCTGTGTAGGCGTAGGTGTGGCGGGCACCTTTGTTGGAGTCGGAGTAGGATCGTTTGTGGGCGTTGCCGTATTCTGAGGCTTGCCGCATGCAAAAAGCATGGCAGCCATGCAGACGCAGATAAGTACTGCGAGTAATTTCTTACGCATTTTCATTCCTCCTTTTATGTACATTATTTTGCAGCCGCATCCACTACAGCCTTGAATTTTGCGAGTTCATCGGCCGTAAGGATGTTGTAGCCGTCGGGTCCGAAGTAAGATATCATAGCCTCGGCGTGATAATAATTTGCTCTCTCTGTTGCTTCGAGAACGTAATCCGCTGCCTTTGCCTTACCCTGGTCAACAAGGTCGTGGATGCCGATGTTGTTGAAGTACTGGTCGCAGAAATTCCAGTAACCTGCGATCGAATACCAGCCGTAAGGAACGGGCCTTACGATGCTCGAGAAGTAATCATTCCAGTACTTTGCATGATCCTCGTCCTGAGGGAAGAGCTTTTTGAACCTGGTCCAGATACCTTCGTCAAGAGTGAGCGGATAAGGCATATGAGAGTGCTTGAGGGCGATACCCGAATCGTTTACGATACTCATATCCTCATAGATATCAAGTCTTGCATTCCAGCCGTCAACACCCCAGCCCATGAACTTAAGAAGCTCGTAAGCTTCAGCGGGATGCTTGCAGGAGGTTGAAACGCCGCCCATGTACATATTTGCGATAACGTTGTGTTCCTTCTCGTTTACAACATTGGGAGTTACATAGGGAACGATATCAAGACCGTACTGTTCCTGATATCCTGCCTGATTCCAAAGATCCTGGAAAGTCCACGAACCCTCGGAAAATACCGCTACATGGCCTGTTGCGCCGAACCATGTGTTCCAGTCGCCCGACCAGTCTTCCATCTCCTGTGTCTCCTGCTGGGGAGCAACATAGCCGTTAAGCTTAAGATCAGAGAATTCCTGTTCGCCTATTGCCCAGTACTGAAGGTCAAAATCTTCACCGTTGAAACCGAATTCGCCCTTGATCGCGCGCTCGGCATTGGCGCATGCTGCGATCCCGTAAAGCGAGTCAAGTCTGTTGTAGTAACCGAGTCCGTAATACTTCATACCGGAACGGTCATCAACCGTTGCGGCTTTGATGAGGCTTATCATCTCTGCCCAGGTCCAGTCTGTTCTCGGCATCTTGAGATTAAGCTTTTCGATCACATTCCTGTCGATGAACACCGCGCTCGGCCAGAACATCATCGGAACGGCGTATCTTGCCTTCGTATCAAAGCAGCCGATGCCGTATTCCGTAACAGTCTTCATAAGATTCTTGTTTTCGGGATCCGCATCAAAATACTGGCTGATATCAAGCCAATACATGTTTGCGAGTGCCGTATCCGAGTCCGTACCCTCAAACACATCCGGAAAAGTTCCCGATGATGCAGCCGCCGAAAGGTCTGTGCTCATATCCTGTATGATGTAAGTCTCAACCTTGATATTCGGGTGCTTTGCCATGAATTTCTCGGCCATGAGCTTAGCCGTGGTCTCATCCTCGTAGCTCCAGAAGGTCAGTGTGATCTGCTCCCCGGGATCGGTACTCGGATTAGGATTGTCTGAACCTGTGGGCGCAGGCGATGAAGAAGGCTTTCCGCAGCCGACAACGCCAAGCACCATGGCAACTAACAGGATCAGCGCCACAATTCGTTTTTTCATAAATTCCTCCTTAAGATTTTGAAAATGTATCAGAGCCGCCGTAATGCGGCTAATGATCGTTTTGGGTTTTCATTCGCCGGTAATGCCCGACCTGTCTATACTCTCAACAAACTGCCTCTGGAGTATGAGGTACATAACGAACAGCGGCAGGATGCTAAGCGCCGTCGCCGCCATCCTTACCGATTCGTTCAGGCTCGTGGCGGTATCCCCGACACTGGCCTTTGTGTTAAAGGATGCATCAAAGTCCTTAACCGCAATAACAAGGTTCGTCCAGATGCTGTTGCTTGAAAGTCCCTGTACATAAAGGCTTGTAAGATAGGCTTCATTCCAGTACCAGACGAACGAGAACAGCAGTACCGTTATGATGGCCGGCACAGCCGACGGAACGGCTATCCTGAAAAATGTCTTTATATGCCCGGCCCCGTCTATTGCTGCCGCCTCCATTAAGACCTTTGGAACCTGCTTGAAGAACTGGTAAAAGATCAGGATGAAGATCGGAGCGTTAAGGCCGTGCCCGAAGATCGCGGGAAGTATGAAGGCCCAGAGCTTTCCCACTATTCCCATCTTGTTGTAGAGCACATATGTCGGGATCATGGTTATCTGGCTCGGAAGGATGTACGAGAATATCAGCACCGCCATCATTATCTTCTTGCCCTTAAAGTTGTACTTTGCAAAGCCGTAACCGACCATCATGCAGACCACAACATTTATGAGGGTCGGGATGCCGGATATCACGATGCTCTTGCTGAACGTGGTCCAGAAATCCATGGCCTTTGCGGCATCCTTGTAATTCTGCAGGTAGAAGGAGCCCGGTATCCACTTTACCGATGTGTCGAGCAGATCCTCCATGCTCATAAGACTTGTGCTTATCATGTAAAGGATAGGGTAAAGATAGACAAATCCGATACAGATGAGCAGACCGTAAACAAGGATCTTCTGTCCGACACCGGTGCGTTCCCTTGTTCCGAATACAAAGCGGTGGAGCTTTTCTTTTGTGAAGCGCGACTTAATAGTCCGGATTGCTGCCGTCGTTCGTTTTGTACTTGTTCCGCCTGATATCGTTTGCGAACTTCCTTGCATTACGCTCACTCCTCCTTTGTATTCTTATCTGCAGGCGTTCCTGCCTGCGGCGCCTTCTCATGCGGCGTTTGAATTCCCTGTCGTATTTGTCCTTCTTTGAGCCTAACAGCAGGAAGAACAGCAATACCACAAGGGTAACTATTACCGAGTACATCCATGCCATCGCTGAAGCGTAGCCGTAGCCCTTTTCCTTGGTGCCTGAGAACATCGCGTTCTTTATCATGTTGATAAGCTCGTTCTGCTCGTTGCCCGACATGAAGATGACCGTGTAGATCGCATTAAGCATTACCATGGGCTTTATCGTGGGAAGCGTTATCTTCCAGAAACATTCCCAGCCCGAGCCGCCGTCGATCTTTGCGGCTTCGTAGAGCGCGGGGTCTACCTTTTGCAGCGCCGAAAGGAAGATAAGGATCTGCACTCCCGAGTACCACAGGATCATGATCATATTGGAGAATATCTTTCCCACCGACTCAGCAACAGACTGCGGCAGGAACATACCAAATGCTGAAATAATGGACTGTACGTTCATCGCCGGTATCGTCGCAGCGCCCTCGCTGACGAGCATGTTCATTACGGGACCGCTGACGATTATTACCGGCAGGAAGAACAACAGCCTGAAGAAGGCTCTCATCTTTATCTTTCCGTTGAGCATTATCGCGATGATGAGTGCAAATACGACTATTATCGGCACTTCCACAAGGGTCTGCCATACATAGGTCACGAGTCCCTGCGGAAACTCCGCGTTTTCAAGCCATATCTGGCTGAAGTTCTTTGTCCCGTACCAGATGAACTTTGTCTCTACGGGCGTAATGCGGATGTTGTACCACATATACCTGAAGGACTGGCCCAGCGGATACAGCAGGAATACAAAAACGCCTATAAGCCACGGTGCCACAAAGAGATACCCCATGCGGGCTTCCCTTTTTTCAAGCCTTCCCGGTTTAACTTTAGGTTTTTTCTGTTTCTTTTCGTTACTCATTACCTAACCTCATCCGTTGATGATATAAGACATCGGTGCGATGGTGTAACCGTCCGCGGCAGCTTCGTTCTCGCCGTAGTTGATGTAGATCGTCACGCCGTTGCTGTAGGTCACTTTTGTGATGTTCGAATCCAGAAGCTCATGGCTCTTTACGATAGCACCCTCTGTCCTTTCGGCTATTGCCGCAAGCTCCTTCGCATAAGCTTCTATAGTTTCGCTGTATGAATCATACTGCGAACTGTAAATGTTGTTTGAATTTGTATATATAAGCTCCGATGAGCTTTCCTTCGTGATATAGAACGAAGGGAATGTTCCGGTCTCTACGAGTTTCAGGAAGAACTCCTGCTTGTTCGCCTCGAAGTTCACATATTCCGAGTAAACAGGCATAACCCCCTTAAACACTATTGAGAGGAAGGGAACAAAGGTGTCCTCCACGATGTAGCTTGAGGTGTAGAGCGGCATATCGAGGAAAGCTTCCATGTGCCCCCAGAGATATGCAAAAGGCTGTTCCAGGCACAGCTTAGCGTCTTTGTCAAGCTCTTCTACCGTCTTCAGATAAGAATCAGCAGTGTCGTATCTTGTATAATTCTTCCCGCTGTAGGTATATGAGAAGAGGTTCGAGGTAATGCCCGCGACCGCAATACTGTCAATGTCTTTCTTAAGCATCTTCTTTTCAAGCCCCAAGATCACCTCCGCAGTCCTTAACGGAGTGATCCAGTTGAACTTCTCGTAAACGGATCTGTAGGTCTCCTCTTCGAACTTACGCTTGTTTACCTTCTTTACTGTGTTAAAGGTGACATTGTATTCCTTGGGATTGATCCTTAACGCGTCATCATACAGGTAGATGCTTATTCCCTTTTCTTTGCTTGTATTTATAAGGTCCGCAAGCTTGTTCGCGGTGCCGATCCCCGGATCCGGCTTGAAATTCTTTATGGGGAAATTGTTCACTCCGCCCTTCTGCCAGCCCTTATAGACCGTAAACAGGTCTGTAACGCCTCGTTTCTCAAGATCGGCGTAGATGTCCTTTATGTCATCCACAGTCGTCATTACGACCCTGCTTGTTCCGATGACCCATTCCTTTCTGTCGCTTCCGAGGAAATCCACCCTTGTGTTGTAGGAAGTATCAGGAGCATTGAGAATTCCCCTTGCCGTAAGATAATTTCTGTAAGCGTTGGCCATTCCGGCATAATTTGCTTCATCCTCCGAAAGGAAGATGTACCTTACCTGAAGATCCGAGTGGGATCTGTCGCTCTCCGTAAGATGCAATGAACCGGCTGTGGAGTTGTTTGAAGTAGGCTGTGTATAGAGCTTTCTTTCGACAAATTTCGCAAATGCACGGTTGTAATCTATATTCACGCCGTTCGGAAGGCATTCGATGCTCGCCCTCATGGCGCCGTCCTCAACAACCGCAAGATAAGCTATCCGGTCCTCCGTATGTGCTATGCCGAATACCGGTGCGAGCACCTGCTCGGCGGAGTTTACTATCTTGTAGCGGTCCCAGAGCAGTGTTTCGACCTTCGATTCGTCAAAACCGATGTCCTGTCCGTAGATAGGAGCCGAATAACCCGCGCTGTACCTGCCTTCCTTGTTGTCAAGATAGATGAGCGCCCCGTTTCCGTCGGGAACAAGGATATACCCGGGCTTTGAGTCAAGATAGGAGGTTCCCATGTAAGGATAAAGGGAAATGGTTCCGATCTTGTATTTGTCACCGTCCTCTTTTATCGACTCATCAGGCACGCGTACGACAAGTCCTTCCTGCGTCAGGGTTACCTCAAGGGTAAGCCCGACCTTGTAGGTGGTCCAGTAGATGACGGCAGAAAAACCGTCTTTGTTGAGCGTCACCTTCTTTGTTACGTTGTCATTAAAGGTATTTGCCTGCTTCGTATCGTCGTTTCCGCTTATGAGCGTGAGCACCACCGCGGAGTTCATGGCCCCCCACCAGGTCTTGTTGGCAAGGCCGTCGTCGTAGCTTGTGAAGGACTCCATGTAAGCTCCCGTGACTTTATCGGTAACAACGAGCTGGAGCGTTTTTTCATCAACCTTAAGGGAGTAACGGTCGTTGCCCGCCACATCTTTATAAGCAGGTTCCGTCTTGTTCTCCTCGGCAAGGATCCCCGGCGTTTTGCCGTTCATCCCGGCGAAAAGGCTTGCTGCAAGGCAGAGCATTACGAGAAGCGCTGTAATACGTTTTACTGTTTTACCCAAGCTTATACACCACCTCTCTCGGTATCTGCTGTAAGAAATCGATGACCTGCGACCAGAGTACGTAGATTATGAAGGCCAGCAGGCACACGATAAGGATCGTAAAGGCGGTAAGGAGTATGATCTTTATTGTTTCCTTCACCGTGTAATTGTTTATTTCCTTGATCGCGATAAATATGAGCACCGCTATCCACGAGATCATGAACAGCCTTCCGAAATCCACGAAAAACCTTTCGTTGTCGGTCACTACATGCGAAAGCAGGAAGATGACAGGCGTAAGGCAGATATACGGCGCAAATCCGTAAATAAAGGAGCAGTATATATGCTTCAGCTTTCCTTCGCCGTCATTGATGGTACACATAAGGTAATTGCAGCCCACAACAAGGAGCAGCGCGAGTATTATCATTCCGGCATCCGAAAGCACGTCGTAACTGCCTTCACGCACGGTCTTTACAATAAATCCGCAGAAGTACTTGTTGATGATATAGATCAGGATGATGAGCATCAGCAGTATGTTAGAGCTCAAAAGCGATACCCTGTCCTGGTTTCTTATCCCGTAGCAGCCGTCGATCGGATGGCGCATGAAGTAAAACATGTAATTCAGCTGCTTTACGAGTTTCTTCTCCTTAAAGCGCGCAAGTACCTTCCTTGGTGCCGAAAGTATGTTCTTCTTTTTGTCAAGATATCTTATAACCGCTATAAGTCCCGCAACGGCTGCAATGATCAGTACTGCCGCGGTAAGGTTTTTCTTGAGCCATGCGGCTCTTATCTCCCAGAAGGAGTCGGAATAGGTATCAAGATCTTTTGCAAGCTTCGCGTATTTTAACGCCCCATCATAATCTCCCTCTTTGTAGAGAGCCTTTGCCATCGCCATGTTGGCGTAATCAAAGAGGTTATTCATGCCAAGCACACGGTTTAAGGGCTCTTTTGACTCGGTGTACCGGCCCTTTGAGAACAGATACAATGCGTTATGCAGGTGATCCGTAAACTCTGTCGGCTTATATACCTGGATCTGAGCCTTATCGGAATCGAGCACGTATATCTTGTCGTCGGTACCTATCTGAACGGCCTCGACCTTTGTTGAAAGGCCTATACGCTGCTGTCCGTCATCGGCTCCGCCGAAAACGAAGAGCAGGTCGCCGTCGTTGTTGTATTCGTAGATATAACCGCTCTGGGCGGCAACAAAAACATTGTCGTGATTCCCGACCGCAACTGCTGCCGGAAGATCCTCATAGGTCTTTGGATTCAGCATGTTGACGCCGGCAATGTTCAGACGCTTTAATGCTCCGTTTTTCTCGCCTCTTGTTACCGTGTAGATGATGCCTTTGTCGTCTATGGCGAGGTTGTCGGGCGTTGCGGGAAGGTTGCTCAGCTGTTTTGCCCTCTGCTCATCCGTAAGGATCGCCCTCCAGATGATCGTCCAGAGCGAAGCCCTTGTGGCGTTTGTACCGAAGTACCCGAGGAAAGTGCCGCCTTCGACGGGGCTTATCTCAACGATACCGTTTGTGTTCGACTCGCAGACGATATACATTGTCCCAAAGGAATTGACCACAACCTTTAAGGGCAGGAACACCTGGGTCTCGCCGTACATTGGCGAATCGGGCTTTTCATAAGTGTTCGTGAGCTTTCCGTCGGCATCAAAGACAAAGACAGCCTTGGCGTCGCGGTCCGCAACATAGCAGATGCGCTCTTCCGTAACAAAGATGCCTCTCGGGGACTTTAACGTTCCTTCGCCGAAGGTCTTTACAAGCTCTCCGTCCGGAGTCGATACCACGACTCTTTTGTTTCCGCTGTCGAGTATGTAGATGGTGCCGTCATCAAGAAGCGTAAAATCCGTAGGCTGCTTTAAGGATTCCTCGCCTATCTTCGTTATCGTTGTATAGGGAAGATATGCCGTCTGGGTCTCGATGGTCGAGCCGTACCCGTCCACTGTGTAGGTCTTGTAGGGAGTGTCGGCCTTTACCTTCGCGGGAGCGCAAACGGACGTCACAAGGATCGTCATGACGAGCAGTACCGTTATTAAACTGACTTTGAAAAGGTTCTTTTTCATGGTCGAAACAGTCTCCTACTTGATTCCGGAATATGCCATGGTGTTCATTACGTTCTTCTGAAGTATGCAGAAAAGGATGAAGTTGGGCAGGAACATGATAAGTGACGCCGCTGCCGCAACACCCTGACCCGCAACAGTGTTGGAGGTCGAGCCCGCAAGCGTGTTCATATAGAATGCAAGGCTCTTTAGGGATTCGTCGTTTATGTAGTAGTTCGAGGTTTCAAGATTGGTCCATACCTGCTGGAAAACAAGGATCGCAGCCGTTGCGATCGCAGGCTTTATCAGGGGAAGGATGACCTTTAAGTATATCTGCCACTCTTTTGCACCGTCCATGTATGCTGCTTCGATAAGTGAGTCCGGCACCTGATCAACAAACTGCTTCACAAGGAACAGGCCTACGGGAAGCGCCACAAGCGGCAGTATCTGTGCAAAGAAGGTGTCAACAAGTCCAAGCTTGTTGATTACCAAGTATCTTGGGATCATGACCGCAACAGAAACGAACATGAGCGCTATCTGGTTGATCTGCATCATAGTCCTGCGTCCCTTGAAACGGAGCTTTGAAAGGGCGTAGGCTGCCATTGTCGAAAAAAGCAGCGATCCGAAGACTACAACACCGGTGATCAGGATACTGTTAAAGATATATTTGCTCAACGGGATGCCCGCGCTCCTTGAAGCCTTTACGAGCGCCCTGAAGTTATCTAAGGTAGGGTGCGTTGTAATAAACTTCGGCGGGAAGGCGAACAGCTCCTCCATGGGCTTGAATGCATGGAAAAAGATGAAAACTATGGGAAGCCCCGTAAGAAGCACCATGGGAAGGATCAGGAGGTATATCTTGATCTGTCCCTTTTCAAATCTCTGGGGATTCATTTTGTGACCTTTGTATGCAGCCATTTTTCATTTCCCTTCCGGCGTATCCGCAGCGGGTACGCCCTGTCACGAGCTTGTTTCTTTAGTCTTTTTCTCCGAACAGCTTACCGGAGAGAGACGAGAATATCTGGACTATCAGGAGCAGCACAACGGAAACCGCTGCCGCATATCCCATCTCGTAACGGATAAAGCCGTAATCTTCGATATGGTTTACGATAAGCTGTGCCGCATAGCCCGGAGTCGGGTTTCCGGCAAGAAGCGTTGAGATCATGCCGTTCTGGAAGGCTCCTACGATCTGCATTACAGCCGCAAAGAGCATCTGCGGCTTCATGCTCGGGATAGTTACGTAGATCATCTCCTGGAAACGGTTCTTTACGCCGTCTATGGCCGCCGCCTCGTAAAGGGATTCATCCACGTTAAGGAGTCCCGCGAGTATTGAGAGGAAGCCGACGCCCATGCTGCTCCAAAGGCCTATGATTATGACTATCGGGAGCAGGAATTTTGAATTTACAAGCCACTGTATCGGTTCGTTTATTGCGCCGATGCTCATGAGCCAGCTGTTGAAGTATCCCGTCTGGTCTCCTGTGAACATGATCTTCCAGAGTACCGCCATCGCAACACCCGTTGTCATGCTCGGTGAGTAAAGGATCAGCGCAAATATCGTCCTTGGGCCTTTTGTGAGGTTTGCAAGTCCGAACGCCAGCAGGAAGGACAGGATATAGCCGCCGACACCGACGATAAGCGCGTATTTTACGGTGTTCGGGATGACGAACTTCATGAAGGTGTCATCGCTGGTTATAAGATTTATGTAGTTTAAGAGGCCGACAAACCGGGGTTTTTCGATAGCATTGAAGCTGGTGAACGAAAGCCCTATGGCTATGACCACCGGAGTCAGTATGAATATCACAAACAATAAAGCGTAAGGAAGGACGAACAGGTAACCGCTTGTCTGGCTTCTTCCGGGCTTATTGGCTTTTCTTTGGATGCTCATCTTTTTCCTTTCCACTTATTTTCCAAGTATCTCTCGTACTTTTTCGACCGAAGGAACAATGTATTCCTTAAGGATGTTCCCGTCCGCGTCGATATATCCGAATTCCTCAAGTTTTCTCGCGGTCTCGCGCTCTACTATCTTCACGGCCTCATCTATCCTTGAACGGATGGTCTGTCCGTTTACCACAACGTCGTTGAAAGCGTTTGACAGCTCGCGTTCGAGCATGTAGCTTCCGAGAAGTCGCGGAGCTTCGAGGATGTACTGTGCCTGCTCGAGGATTATGTCCTTGTCGCTGCTCGGATAAGGCAGGAGCTTGAAGGCTTCAAGGTTTGCCGTCGGCCAGATGTATTCGTCGCCGTACATGATCTGTACCATCTGTCCAAACTCTGCCTGAACCTCGGTCTTTGACCACCATTTCATGAATTCCCAGGCCTTCTGTTCTCTTTCATCCGTGGACTTAAACATTACGGTCGATTCGGCGCCGCCGGACATAAACCTGAGTACTTCGCCGGTCGCTTCGTCTTTTGTTCCTGGAACAAGCGCTATCGACCAGGAATTCTCTATCTCCGGAGCGGCATTTAAGATCAGGTTGTAGGAGTTGAAATCGGCAATGCCTATCGGAAGGTCGCCGTTCCTGAAATGCTGGTAGAAGTTCGGCACATCAACCGGCAGGTTGTAATGTGTGAACAGATCCGTAAGCTCAGTAAAGCCTTTTACCGTCTCTTCCGAATCGATAAGGAGCTCCTGCGCGGTCCTCCCGTAAAGCTTTCCGTGATTCTGGAAGATAAGCGGCGTAACGCCGTGGAAGTTGCGCATCGTGAGCATTGCCGCCGTCGGGTAATATGCGTTAAGGCCGCGCATATAAAGGTCCGGGAGCATGGCTACAAGCTCATCCATTGTATCAGGCACGGAAAGTCCGAGCTTTCCGAGTATATCCGTGCGGTAGAACAGAACGTAAAAGTTCATTGTCTCGGGCAGCGAATACAGACCGTCTCCTATTACCGATGGAACGAGCATGCCGTCGCTGTACCGTCCGAAGATCTCTTTGTGATCGGAGAATTTCGTAAGATCGACAAGAGCGCCTCTTACGCCTATCTCAAAGGGGATCGAGTAGTTTATGCCTGTTGCGATGTCCGGCGTATCTCCCGACGCGTTTGAGAGGATCAGCTTCTGGGCATCGGTCATTAGCGCAAGATCGACTTCTATGCCTGTTTCCGGCGTAAACTTGTCGTCTATCATCTTCTGCATGATCTCGACATATTGTCTCGGGCGGTTTACCCAGACACTGATATGATCCTTGTTGGTGCTTGAAGCCGAATAGCTCTGTCCGAAGAAGGAGCTGAAGAACCGGCCTATCGCGAGGAAGATGCTCCTGAAAAAGCCCGCACCGGACTTAGGGGTCTTCTCGCCGCGGAACAGGTAGATTCTGTCCACGGATGTATTGTTTTTGCCGATGATATCAACAAAATTAGCAAGCTGTGTATTGATGGAGTTTGTGCTTGTCGCAAGCTCGTCCACGCGGTAAACGAGCTCGTTCGGCTCTTCCGCAAGGGACTTAAGCTGCTTTGCTGCAATGAGAAGATATGCAAAAGCCGCAACATCTTCAGCCTTCTTTGCATTTACATATTTCTTTGCGGAATCGGTTACCGCGTAAAGCTTTTCAACCCAGACATTGAGCCTTTCTTCGATGTCGGGGATGTAGCGGTTGAGCTTAAGGTCCCTGTACCTGTCTTTCGAACCGACCACCTTTTTGATCTCAAGCGAAAGGTCGCTCACGCCGTTCATGATCTCGTCTACCGCTTCGAGCGCGTATCTGACGGGGTCTTCCGTAATGGTAAAGGAAACGGTGTGTTTTCCGGCCTCAAGGTAAATGCTGAGTTTGTCGCCCTTGTCGTCGGTAAGCGCCGTTGTTTTGTATTTTGTGGTGTAAGGCAGCGGATAGTTGTTGAAAGCGGTATTGGGTATTATCCCGTCGACCCTCACGTCGAAGAAGACAGGAAAGCCGTTCTTTTCCGACTGTCTGTAGTTTAACGCGATATAGTAGTTTCCGGCGTTTTCCACATCAAAGCTGTAGGTTATGCACTGTCCCGCATCACTGAAGGATGCTTCATCAACTGTATTCAGGATGGTCTCTTTGATGTATGAAGGGGAAACGGATGATGAATACTCGCCGACAGCATGTATGGAGGAGTCGTTCCTTATGGCAAAATCTTCGCCTTCGATGGTTATGATGTCGCTGCCTTCAGCTTTTGCCGAGCCTGTATATTCGGGGATCTTTTCGGGAGCTTTTAAGGTTATGCCGCCAAGGAGGAAGGTCCCTTCTTTTACTGCGATCTTGAAGGTATGTGTCCCTGCCTTCAGCTCGACTTTTAAGGGAAGTGCATATCTGTAGCCGGCATCCGACAATTCTTTATGTTCCCACTGAACTGCCTTGTCGGGTATTGTCACGATCTCGTTTCCGTAGCGGTCAAGACTTTTTTCTGTTTTCGATACCCAGGATGTCTCGAATTTCAGGCTTCGCATCTCATAAAAGCTGTACTCTCCGTCTATCTGCAGCGAGAATTCGATGGGAAGGATTGATGCATCATAAGAAAGATAATCGAAGCCGATGAGATAAAGAGCGGTTTGCGGAACATTTACGGTCACCTCGAGTTCGTCTCCGTGCTTTACTGCCGCAACTTCTCCGATATAACCGTAGTTGTCTGATGTAAGCAGCGCTTTACCCGCATCCGAAAGGATGTCACCCAGTTTGAAGGATACAGGAGCCCCGTTGTATTCTTTTGCGGTATAGCCTGCGCTTATCTTTGTATAGCTTGTGGCAAGGCGTTCTGCGGAGATGGAGGAGGTTATGTCGCCTGCCGTGGCAAGAGACTGCTTCTCGTTTTCTTTGGCTCTTGCGTCAATATTTCCCGCAAATGCGCACATACTCATGCAAAGCACCAGCAAAAGTGCCGTTGCCCGTGCTATTACAGTGTTTTTTGCTTTTACACTGCTGCGTGACATATCCTTAACCTCCAGGTTGTAACATTCGTTTATTGTGCATTCCTGCCGCTCCTTCGCCATGCGAATCGGCGATATCCGCAACGCAGCATCTCTGCATTCCTGCCGCTCCTTCGCCATGCGAAGCGGCGATATCCGCAACGCACTACAGCTCGTTTGCGGCTCGTCGCAAGCCGCGCATCCGCATATGCTTTGGTGCTCTCGCGTGAGGCCCGCTCGGTCATTTGATACAGCGTCTGCGCCGTATCAAATGACTCGCACGTCGCATATGCTGCTTAGCTTACTCCTCACACGCAAGCCTCACTGTAGCCGTGCGCCGCGGTATCACCGCTTCGCAGGGCTGCTGTTGCCGTTGCTGTAGCTGTTGTCAGAAAAGCTGACAGGTTTATTTGATCAAAGGATCAGAACTGTAATGTATCATTCGATCAAATCTCCGCTGCAATGTGAAGTACACTTGCTGCAGGGATATTGATGCATATCTCGTTTCCGGACGTCTTCATATCCGTAAAGCTTTCGGTCTTAACGGTTTCAGGCGCATCAAAGGTGTTGTGTGCGTGGATCTCGCCTGTTACGATCTCACCGCATACAGCCTTAACAGGCGTATCCGCAAGGACTGCTCTTACCTCGTAGCCGTTTGTTGCGGAAAGGTTTGTGATCGTGATGTGCACTTTGCCGTCTTTTCCGAGCGAAACGGATTCTGTAAGGTTCGGGACCATGCGTTTTTCATCAACCCCGATCTTTTCCGTTTCGATGAAGCTGTCGAGAAGCTCTGCATCCTGATGATGCTTGTACATGTTGAATACATGATATGTAGGGGTCTTCACCATCTTCGGTCCTTCGGTGAGTATCACGGACTGAAGAACATTCACAAGCTGTGCGATGTTTGCCATGCGTACCCTGTCGCAGTGCTTGTTGAAGATGTTGAGGTTGATGCCTGCCACAAGCGCATCACGGACAGTGTTCTGCTGGTACAGGAACCCGGGATTCGTACCCGGTTCAACATCATACCAGGTGCCCCACTCGTCCACTATAAGGCCGACTTTGTGGTCTTTGTCGTATTTGTCGAGGATCGCAGCATGTCTGTTTATAAGTTCTTCCATGAAGAGAGTCTTCGAAAGTGTCTGGTACCAGGTCTTTTCGTCGAAATCGGTCGCAGATCCTTTTTTGCCCCAGTCGAAAGGAAGTGTGTAGTAATGCAGTGATAAGCCGTCCATAAAACCATGCTGCCATTCTGCTTTTCTGAAAGCTGCAGCACACACTCCGTCTGTCCAGTCATAATCATCCGCATTTGCGCCGCATGCGATCTTATAGATGGGATGGGCTCCGTCGTAGTTGCGGACATAGGTCTGATATCTGCGGTACATGTTCCCGTAGAAATCGGGTGTCATGTTTCCGCCGCATCCCCAGTTTTCGTTGCCTACACCGAAATAGTCAACCTGCCACGGTTCTTCGTGACCGTTGGCCTTACGCATGTCTGCCATAGGGGAAACGCCCTTGAAGGTCATGTACTCGACCCATTCGCTCATTTCCTGAACGGTGCCGCTTCCGACATTGCCGTTGATATATCTCTTGCAGCCGAGCTGTTCGGTAAGCTCCATGAATTCGTTCGTTCCGAAGCTGTTGTCTTCAACAACGCCGCCCCAGTGGGTATTTATCATCTTTTTTCTTGTTTCCTTCGGACCAACGCCGTCTCTCCAATGGTACTCGTCGGCAAAGCAGCCGCCCGGCCAGCGAAGGACGGGGATCTGCATTTCTTTTAGTGCTTCTACAACATCTTTGCGCATACCGTTCACATTCGGTATCTCAGAGTTCTCTCCTACGTAAAGTCCTTCATAGATGCATCTTCCGAGGTGCTCGGAGAAATGTCCCTGAAGTTCCGGATTGATGTGACCTTTGGTGTTTTTGGGGTTGATGTACAGATTGAACATAAGCTCTCTCCTGTCTTTGTGTATTTTGATATTTGTTTTAACTGTGTATCTGCTGTTTGATCTTCCGGCTTAAATGCCACAGGCTTTCAGTTTGTATTTAAGTTTTTACTTGTGAAACTGTCGGTTTCATACCGTTTTTGAGGCTTGTTAAAAACATGAACAGCGTCCCGGAAACCGAATTTCCCGCATGAATGCTTGCTTTTCTGCGCCTGTATTTTATTTTAGTTTTTGCTTAACCATTTTAGATTATGCTTAATCTTTAACTATAAAATACTACGTTTCATAATTTGCCGCAATAGTTATTTTGTATTCTTGCGTAAAAAAATCCGACTGATTTTTGTGCAATATTACCATAAAATACCCTTTGAAAAAACCAAATCCACGTGATAATATAACTTTAAGCGATTTCTTAAGTGTTTTATGTTTCGCTCAAAAGAAGTGTCTTTTGTATTGAATGTTCAAGTTTTCAGTTCAATAAATACAATTTAAGATCCTGAAACTGTACTATTTTATTATTGTCTTGACGGGAGAATAAGATGTTATACCTTGAATCATTAAAAGAAGCCGAAGAAGTCTTCAAAGCCTTGAGTACGCCCATGCGTTTGGAGATAATGGAACTTATCTATAAGAACGAACACATGAGTATGAACGATCTTGCAGAGGCATTAGGCCTTACCAACAGTGCTATCTCGCTGCATGTCAGCAAGCTTGAGAGCGCAGGTCTTGTAACCATCCAGACCTCTTCCGGAAAAAGAGGCATAACAAAAAACGTAAGGCCGCGTTACAGCCGCCTTATCGTAGACATGTCACCGGATTTCGGCGGTTCTTCGCGCCCCTGCTATCAGGATTCGATCTCCGTTGGGTATTATTCGAGTATTGATGCTCATCCGACCTGCGGTCTTGCCACAAACGAGCACATAGTCGGCGAGCTCGACGATCCGCGCCCGTTCTCCTACCCCGAAAGGTTCAAGGCAGGCATAATCTGGATCGGCTGGGGGAGCATTGTCTATAACCTTCCAAACAGGCTGAGAGCGGGCCAGAAGCTTACAGAACTGCAGATCTCCTTTGAGATATCTTCGGAGTGCCCCGAATTCAACGAGGATTTCCCGAGCGACATTTATTTCTCGATCAACGATATACCGCTGGGCAAGTGGATAAGTCCCGGCGATTACGGCGCAAGGCACGGCATCGTAACACCGAAGTGGTGGCCGGATCTCCTTAACCAGTACGGCCTCTTAAAGACGCTGATAATCAACAGGAACGGCACCTTCATTGATTCGACCAGCAAGATATCAAATGTCACGGTAGACGACCTGAAGCTCGACTACAACTCGACCATCAACTTCTGTTTCTCAGTTCCTAAGGACACCGCAAACTGCGGCGGTCTGACGCTTTTCGGTGAAGACTTTGGAGATTACAACCAGAGCATTACGGTTAAGGCATTCTACGAGGAACAGAAGGCAGGGAAATAAATATCGACTTGCTTGTTTACCCTGTTGCT
>JAEEGL013596311.1_pt1 | contig 36810 bp, 31 predicted proteins | sample 9134231 | NCBI WGS metagenome assembly JAEEGL01 (sample SAMN16246548, study PRJNA631951) | gut metagenome | biome: gut microbiome; feature: rumen; material: fiber-attached | host: Bos | place: Iran: Karaj | collected 2018-10 | reverse complement strand
TTAACCTTTGTGGCACAGTCTCTGGTGGAGCATCCCGATCAGGTCAGCGTTACCGAGACCGAAGGACCTGAAGCAGTCATTCTGGAGCTCCATGTGGCTGAAGATGATATGGGCAAGGTCATTGGCAAACAGGGCAGGATTGCCAAAGCGATCCGTGCCGTGGTGAAGGCCGCCACACTCAAAAACAGCAAGCCTGTTTTTGTTGAGATTCAATAAACTTACAGCCATGTCCGGCGGGATCCGTTGTACGGATCCCGCCGTGCTTTCAGCGGAGGAATGATTGAACCATGAATGATTATCTCCTGATTGCCGCTGTACTGAAACCCCAGGGAATCCGCGGCGAATGCAAGATACGCTCCTATGCGGCCGATATTGATCTGTTCCGTCAGTGGAAAACACTGTACAGAAAAACAGGCGAAGGCTTTACTCCGGTCACGCTGCGGACCGCAGGGATCCGGGACGGTTATGTCTACGCGTTTCTGGACGGGAGTGACAGCGCCGATTCCGCGGAAAAATTCCGCGGATGCGATCTGTACATAGACCGGGCTCATGCTGCGCCGGCCGGGGAAGATGCCGTACTGATTGCGGACCTGATTGGATGTGAGGCGCGTGATGAAAACGGGGAAACTATAGGGACGCTCACGGATGTACTGCAGTACGGAACAGTGGATACCTGGGTATTCAGCACAGATAAAGGTTCACTGATGGTTCCCGCCCTGAAAGCGGTTTTCCCGGAAGTTGATCCGGTAAACAGGACAATCCTCGTTGTCCGGGATCGGCTGGAGGAGGTGGCGGTCTTTTCATGAGCGACCCCTTTCGTGTCAACATTCTGACCATTTTCCCTGAAATGTTTGACAGTTTTTTCTCATCCAGTATTCTGGGCCGGGCCCGGGAGCAGGGTCTTATTGAAATCCGGCTGACTGATATCCGTCCCTTTTCAAAAAGCAAACATCATAATACGGATGATTACCCCTTTGGCGGCGGCGCCGGTATGGTCATGATGGCTCAGCCGATTATTGACGCGATGGCAGCTGTTTCCGCCGAGTATCCGGCCGCGAGGAAAATCTATCTGGGCCCTCGCGGAAGAAAACTGACAACGGAGCTTGCCCGGGAATTGTCCCGTGAAAAGGAACTGATCCTTCTTTGCGGCCACTATGAAGGAGTGGACCAGCGTGCGCTGGATACCTGTGTGGATGAGGAAATTTCTATCGGTGATTATATTCTGACCGGCGGAGAACCTGCTGCCATGGTCCTGACCGACTGCGTTTCGCGTTTTATTCCCGGTGTGCTTGGCAGTGCGGACAGTCCCGAGGAGGAATCCTTCTCCGACGGGCTGCTGGAGTATCCCCAGTATACCAGGCCCAGGGAGCTGAACGGGATGAGAGTTCCGGAGATTCTCCTGAACGGCGATCATGCGAAAATCAGCATGTGGCGCCGCAGGGAAAGCCTGAAAGCGACCCTTCGTCATCGTCCTGATCTGCTGGAAAACGCTTCGCTGGATCAGAAAGATATAAAATTATTGGAAGAGCTCAGGAAGGAGATGAATAAAACATGTTCCTCAGAAAACTGATGGTTCTGCTTGTACCGTTGGGCATGATGCTTCTGCTGTGCCTTCTGGTACCTTTCCTTGGGACCATGGATGCCTTCTTCGGGCCCTTGCTGCTGGGTGTTATTCTGGGTGTCCTGCTCTCCCTTCTGCTTCCGCTTTCCGGCGCAACCAGGCTGAGGGAACCTTTCGCGTGGCTGCTCTGGATTCCGGCTGCGCTGGTCCTTCTGATCCTGGTATACCAGTACCTTGCGCTCAATCAGACAGGAAACACGGTTCCCGTGCTTCGGCTGCTTGTCACGTCTGACACGCGGATCATAACGGTTGAAGCAGCGTTTTCCGCTTATATGCTTGCTTTTTCCGTACGTACCGGGAAGGGGATCTGACCCTTCCTTTTCTTTTGTTTTTGTTGTATCATATGAACCGGCGTCAGGTTCTTTCATAAATGTTTTATCCGGAGGCTGTAATATGCAGACCATTATGATCGATGGTTCCTGTTATTCCGATGCACGGGAACTACATCTTGCGATAAAGCGGATGCTGTCCCTCCCCGATTGGTACGGCATGAATGCCGATGCGCTGAATGACTGCCTTTCTGAGCGCCGTTCCCCTGTCAGCCTGTGGATCCTTGACCCGGGAACCGGCGATGTTGCTTCTGCCCTGTCTGTAATCCGTATGGTTATTGCGGATAACGGCGGAACAGTAAAGGAGTTGTGATCTCCCACATGAGACTTCATCTGCTCGGAACCAGCGGACCTTTTCCTGAAAGCGGCGGTGCGACTTCCGGTTACCTGCTTGAAACAGGGAACAGTCTGTTTCAGTTCGACCTTGGAAGCGGTGTGCTGAGTGCGCTGACCGCCCTGACAGCGCCTGAAATGATTACGGCGCTGTTCTTAAGTCACTGGCATTTTGACCATGCGGCGGATGTTCCGGTACTCATGTATCGTCTGGAAGCCAGCGGAAAGACACTGCCGGTTTACGGTCCCGCTGATCCTTCTTCCGCACTCTGCAGGCTGGTTATAAACACGTCCTGTTTTGATTTCACGGAAATTTCTGCCGGTGAGACACTTTCCTTCAGCGGAGCGGAAATCAGTGTTGTATCAGCCCGGCATCCTGTTCCTGCCGTTGGTTTCCGTATCGCATGTGAAGGGAAAACTGTGGGATACACAGGAGATACCAACACATTACCGACGCTTGCTGATAATTTCCGCGGCTGCGATCTGCTGCTGGCTGACGGATTGTTTCCCCGTGCGTCCTGGTCGGAAACCAAGCCTCATCTTTCCGCTGAACTGGCTGCGCGTCTGGCAGCCGATGCCGGTGTCGGAAAGCTGCTTATCACACATCTGAATCCTTTTTTCCCCCGGAAAACAATTCTGGAAGAAGCCAGGACGGTTTTCCCCGGTTCAATGCTGGCCGAAACCGGTAAGGTGTTCGATCTATGACACCGCGTCAGCGGGGTTGGCTTTTGCCGCCTGCTTCTGTTGCGTTGGTTGCGGGGGTTTTTCTTGGCCGTTTATCATCCGCGTTCATCTGGCCGGCAGCTGCCCTTGTGCTTTCCATCGCCGCTGTATGCCTGCTGAAGGGAAAAGGCAGGTTTTGCGCTTGTGTCGCTTTTTCCCTCGCACTCGGCTGTTCCGCCGGCAGTATCGCTTTTCATCCCTCACTGCCGCCTGAAGGTGATTATCAGGTTCGTGGAATAGTTTCTGATGAAGTTGCTTCCGGTTCATTTGGACAGGTCCGGGTTTATCTGTCAGACGTCATGCTTGATAATCGTCCTTTATCCGGTAAAGCCTACTGGACTTTTTATACGGACGGGGCCCTTCCGGACCTGCAGCCCGGAAAGGAAGTTTTCTTCCATGCTTCCCTGTACCATTCGCGTGGGGCCGTTAATCCCGATGGATATGATTCCCGTGAATACCTGCTCCAGCATGGTGTGCTGGTGGGAATCTACGGGAAGGAAGATCTGATCATCCGGGCGCCTGACCGGTTTTCATTATCCGGTCGGATTGCCGCTTTTCGTCACCGGATTTCATCTGCTTTGGTTACAGAACTTGGTGAAGAAACCGGCAGTTATGCATCCGCCCTTTTGTTTGGGATGCGTTCACTGATTCCTTCCGGTGACCGGGAAGCCTTTTCCAGGCTGGGAATTGCTCATATTCTGTCCGTCAGCGGTTTCCATGTGGGCGTTCTGATTGCAGCCCTGGCATCGCTTTTCCGTTTGCTGCGTCTGCGTCCTTCTGTTCGTCTGCTTCTTTTTGTCATTATTCTGTCTGCCTATGCTGCGCTTTGCGGAATGAGTCAGCCGGTAATCCGCGCGTCTCTGCTGCTTTTGCTGAACCGTGAGGGCCGGATTCTGAACCGGCCCCGTTCAGGCATTCATTTACTTTGTGCGGCGCTGTTTATCATGACGCTGCTCTCACCTGTGCAGGTCACTTCCGCCTCCTTCCAGCTTTCTTTCTGCGCGGTGTTCGGCCTGATCTGGTTTGTTCCGCTCATCCGGCGTTTCCGCCTTCCCCGGAATCCGGTTGCCCGGAAAGCTTCTGAATCTTTGATCCTCACCTTCGGTGTTCAGCTTGGTTTATTGCTTCCCGAACTGTTTTTCTTTCAGCGCCTCCCGCTGCTGGTTTTTCTCATCAACCTTCCCGCGATGCTGGTATCCGGCCTCTTAATATCCCTTTTCTGGATTGTCCTGTTTCTGCTGCCTTTCCCGGGTATCGCAGCTTCGCTGTCCGGCGTGCTCTCTGCTGTAACCGGCTGGCTTCTTTCCGGAATTCGTTACCTTGGTTCCCTGCCCGGGCTGACGCTGTGGATTCATATGCCTACGCTGTATACCGCTGTCGGTGTGATACTCGTTTTTTTCGCGTTTTGTTCATTTCTCCGGATATGTTTCCGTCTGCGGGCAGCATCGTGTATAATCGGTGTGTCTGTAATTGTGCTTTCCCTTCTCCCGGTTCCCCACCGGACTACGGAGTATATCCAGTTCAGCGCGGGCAACGCCGATGCGGCTGTCCTGTGGGATCAGGATAAACTCTATGTCATTGATACCGGTGAAGAAGACAGCGTCCTCAGCGGATTTCTGAGAAAGCACCGTCTGGTTCCGGAAGCGGTTATCCTTACCCACCTGCATGCCGACCACGCCGGCGGTCTGCGTTCAATGCTGAACGATGAAATCCCCATCAGGCGGATTCTTCTGCCGGCCGGGGCTGATACCCTTGATATTCATCCTGATTTCCGGCGGCTGCTGGATGATCTGAAAGCTTCCGGAACTGATATTCGCTGTCTTTCCAGGGGTGACGTGCTTCCTCTCCCTTCCGGGACATTGTCTGTTCTTTGGCCGGAACAGGGCCGTGTGCGTCCCGGTCAGGATGCAAACTGTTATTCCCTTGTTTCCCGGCTTGTGCTGAATGGCTCAGTCATGCTCCAGACAGGTGATATCAGCGGATCATATGAATCCTACTGTGCTGCGCCTGCGGATATCCTGAAAGCCGCCCACCACGGTTCTCCGTCATCAACTCTTCCCGCATTCCTTGAGCGGGTCTCTCCCGATGTCATTTTACTCAGTTGTCAGCGTCAGTCACGCCTGCTTGATTTCCGGGAACGTGTCGGCAGTATACCGGTCTGGGGCACGCCGGAATCCGGTGCGGTAACGATCCGCTTTGATGAAGGCTGTTACAGCGTAATCCCATTTGTTTCCGATCAAACTAATCCGGAGGAGCAGATCCATGGATCGTAAGGATTTTTCTCATGCTTTGACACAGGGTACCCTTCCCGGAATCATGCTTTTTGAGGGTGAAGATGAGCAGCTGAAGCAGTCAGCCCTGTCAGAGCTGCGCCGCAGCATTCTCCCCCCTGGTATGGAAACCCTGAATGAAACTCTTCTGGAAGATCCTCAGTCTGATCAGTTGATTGCCGCTGCCGAAACACAGCCCTTTATGTCTGACCGCCGCCTGATTATTGTCAGGGATTATCCGGCCCTGACCGGACGGGCTGAAGCCGATGACCGTTTGCTTTCCTATCTTCCTTCTGTTCCGCAGACTACTGTCATGCTCTTTTACTGCACAGGAAAACCTGACGGGCGGAAAAAGCTTTACAACGCCATAAAAAAGCATGGCGCAGTGGTAACTTTTACGCCTTTGAAAGGAGCCGAACTCACCCGTTTCGTTACAGATGCTTTCAGGAATGCAGGCAAGGAATGTGATGAACGCACAGCGGAATACCTGATATTCACTGTCGGGGATGATGCGGGACTGCTCATCAATGAAATACAGAAACTGTCAGACTATGCCGGTAATCGTCCGGCGGTTCTTGCTTCTGATGTTTCTGCTCTGGCCACGCCTTCAACAGAATGCACAGTTTTTCAGATGGTCGATGCTGTGGTAACCGGTCAGCGCAGCCGTGCCTTTACCCTGTTGAAAAATCAGCTGCTCATCGGCACCGACCGCATGGCAATCCTCGCTATGCTGCTTCGCCAGTACCGTCTTTTACAGCATATAAAAATCATGCAGTATGAAAAACGAACCGGAGATTATATTCGTTCATCCCTGGGTGTACCGTCCTTTGCTGTTGAGCAGTATCTGCGCCAGGCATCCGGCTACTCCGGTGGACAGGTAAAAAGCGCTGTCCGTATATGCTTTGAAACCGAATACGCTGTAAAATCAGGACGCCTGCAGCCGGAAGGAGCGGTTGAATCTGTTGTCATAAAATTGCTCATGCTTCGCGATCCTGCGTAATTACTGATCAGTGAATTCCCCGGATAAGTGATGAAGTGTTGAAATTCTTGTAATTTCATGTTAATATTATTTTAATATTTTCAGTGTTTGTACAGGAGGCGTATGACATGAAAAAAATCCCCGTACTGATTCTGGCAATCTGCCTTGTATTTGTTATGGCCGTTGATGCTTATGCTGCGGGAAAACCGGCTTTCACAAAACAGCCGGTAACCTCCACAACGAATAAAAAGGGGACTGTCAGCTTCTCAGTGAAAACGAGCGGCACGATCCAGTCCCTCACCTGGTATTTCATTGATCCCGCTACCGGCAACAGCTACTCCGGCAAGCAGCTGGCCAAAGCCTTTAAGGGCCTTGGTGTAGCAGGACCCAACAGTAAAAAAATTACATTAAAAAAAGTACCGGATTCCATGCACGGCTGGACTGTATACTGCCATGTAAACGGTAACGGTTATAAGATTGATTCGGATCGTGTTCAGCTGCTTGTATACGGTCTTGAACCGCCGGCTCAGGGTGTTGTTGAAGCTGACGTCACGGAGAAACCTTCACAATCCGAAGCTGAAGAAAAGCCCTCGGAAACCGCAGGAGACGATGAATCCGGCGCCGTTATTCCGCAGGATAATACCTTCACGGTCTCCTGCTCCTCCAGGCTGCTCCGCAAACTGGATTCCTCCGGGAAAGTGATTGATGGTGATCCGGTTTCCAGCCTGGAATTTACGAATACCGGCTCCTTTATGGTTTCCTCCGAAGAGCCGATTAAAAGCTGGTCGGTAAACGGCATCCGGTTTGAGCCGGCAGAACCGATCAATGAATTCAAAATCATGAATGTTACCGGAAGTATTACTCTGGATGTGAAAATAAACCGGGCGACCGCAGCATCGTTGCAGGTGGATGAGAGTCATATGTGCCAGGTCACCTGTAACGGCTGTACTTTCTCCTATCTTCGCGGCCAGCTGATTTCTGTTGCCAGCGGACAGGTACCTGCGGGTGCCGCAATCAACGTGGTTGCTGATTCTTCTGATCTGGCTGCCGCCGGTTACAGGATCAACGGCGCGGAACCCATCAAAATCGGACTGACTTCCTTCCAGTATATCGTTACGGATGATGTGGAGATTTCCACCAAATAATTACTGGCAGCAAAAAGCAGGGCGCCTGAATTGATTCAGGCGCCCTGCTGATTTTATAGTTTATTTTCCGATCAGTCCGCCCAGCAGGTTTCCGATTGCGCCGCCGATGCCGTCCGCACCGGATTCAAGTCCGCCGCCTACTGTATCCAGCAGTTTGATAGCAGACTCTGCGTATTCACCTTTCAGGACTTTCAGCGACACTTTTTTCAGATCTCCGGATGCTCCGCGGTATACTTCAATCAGTTTCTTTTCTGAAGCAGTAACCTTCATGGAAATATTTGCGCTGGCAGGCACTGCCGGTTTTTTCGCCGCAGTCTTTTTTGCAGTTGCTGTCGTTTTCTTAGCGGCTGCTGTTGTTTTCTTCGACGCGGCTGTCGTTGTCTTCTTTGCGGCTGTTGTTGTCTTCTTTGCGGCTGCCGTCGTTTTCTTAGCGGCTGTTGTTTTCTTTACTGCTGTGGTTGTTTTCTTTGCGGCTGAGGCTTTCTTTGCCGCTGTGGTTGCCTTTGCTGCTGTGGTTGCCTTTTTCGCCGTTGCCGCAGCGGTTTTCTTTGCCGTAGCCGCATTCTTTTTCGCCGTTGCTGCCGCAGTCTTCCTGGCTGTTGTCGGTTTTTTCGTTGTGCTCGCTGCTTTTTTTACCGTTGTCGCAGCCGCTTTCTTCGCAGTGGTCGCGGTTTTCTTCACTTCATCAGTTGTCTTCTTTGCAGCAGCAGTGGCCTTCTTGGCTGTACCTGTTGTCTTGGCCGCAGTGGTTGTCTTTTTAGCAGTAGCCATAATAATACCCCCTGATTATTTGTTTATTTTTCAGTTTCCCAGCCGGAAACTGGATTCTGAACATTCTATAAAACCGTATGCAATCTTTCCGTCAACTTCACATTCAATGTACCACCATTCAAATCCGTTCTTCTTGTAATAATCGTATTTGCTCAGGATATGGAACTGTTCTCCCGGTGCAAGTTCAGCAAATGAAGTGCCGTGCATCATCGGATTGTCTGTCACATAGATTGTATCTTCAGCCACAGCGGGAATATATCCGAAATGCGGTGACATTTTTGATTTGTAATCTTTTATATACTTGGGAGGAATATACCCAACCCTGTAGTTTCCGCTGTTGGTTTCATACCTTACCAGAAGCCATCCGGAGACATATCCTGCGTCGTCCATTTTGGAATTGGTATCACATGCCGCTTTCCCTTCGGCACATCTGTACGATTCTGTCGACGGGGCAGTATATACAGGGCAGACACCATAGCCTATTCCATCTTTGTGCTTTTCGAATTTGAACGGCGGAAGATTATTCAGCTGCTCAGACAGTTCAGCATCTCCATCATACCTGGATTGACTGCCTTCAGTGGAGGTACCTGCGAAGGCACAGGACAGAAGAACAGTGATCGCTGTCACCAAAGCGATCAGAATACGCCCTTGATTCATAATCCTTTTCATTTGATTCATCCTTTCAGCATCGCTGGTTCATGAACTTATACATTTTGATCATTATGTTTTATATAATATACCATATTCTCCGGTATAAGATCAATTGGTTCGTTCCGGTTTCCCCTGCTTTTTTTCTTTGATCCCTTGTCATTGACACCATTCCGGTTTATAATGGTAAATCATAAACGGATGGAGCACATCCGGAACAATCGCATAGGAGGTATATCATGGATATCCAGAAAATTGTTGCTGATCTCGTCGGCAAACTGACCGGAAACAAGGATCTGATTGCGAAGTTTACTTCTGATCCGCTTTCAGTCATCAAAGACCTGCTGGGGATTGATCTGGATCCTTCTCAGCTGGGTGATGTTGTTAAGGGCGTTACCGCCCAGCTTAGCGGTGACGCCGCCAAAAAGGCCGGCGGTTTCCTCAGCAAGATTAAAAGCCTGTTCGGAATTAAATAACTGTACCGAATAAAAGTGCGGTCCCTGCGGACCGCACTTTTCATTTCTGTGCTTTCATTCTGATTGCTTTCGGAGCTGCTTTAGGCTCATCTTTCTTTTCAATGGGTGCTTTCAGCGGCTGGAGATGCCAGATGTTGTCATTGTATTCCCGGATTGTCCTGTCCGATGAGAATATCCCGGACATTGCCGTATTGGTCACAGCCATTTTCAGCCACTTGTCCCGGTTTGCGTAATCGTCGTTCAGGCGCCTCTGGGCCATACTGTAGGAACCGAAATCTTTCAGGACAAAATAACTGTCTCCCATCGATCCCCAGCTTCCGAGAAGCAGGCTGTGATACAGATCCTGCAGCGCCGCTGTATTTCCCGGCATCAGTGTCCCGTCGATCATCTGTGTCATGGCCTGGCGGATTTCCTGATTTGTTTCGAAAATGCTCATGGGATTATAACTGTTCTCCCGGTACATATCACGCACCGTATCCGCCCGCATGCCGAAAATATAGATATTATCCATTCCCACCTGCTGGCTGATTTCGACATTGGCGCCGTCCATTGTGCCGATAGTCACCGCGCCGTTCATCATAAATTTCATGTTTCCGGTTCCGCTTGCCTCTTTGCTGGCGGTGGAAAGCTGTTCGGAAACTTCCGCTGCCGGAATCAGGACCTCGGCGCTGCTGACGTCGTAATTCTCCAGGAATACAACCTGAAGCATTTTCCTGGCGCGGGGATGTTTTTCAATCAGTTTGCTCAGTGCGCAGATCATCCGGATAATCTGTTTTGCCCGGTAATAACCCGGACTGGCTTTTGCGCCGAAGATAAACACCCTGGGTTCCATGGTAAAGTGTTCATCGTTCACAATCCGGTTATACAGCACAAGAATGTGCAGCGCGTTGAGCATCTGACGCTTATATTCATGCAGTCGTTTTGCCTGAACGTCAAAAATATAGGATGGATCGACATTTGTGTTCTGACGTTCCTTAAGCAGGTCCGCAAGGCGTTCCTTGTTGTGCTGTTTGATCTTTGCGAATTCATTCCGGAAAGCGGCGTCATCCGCAAAAGGTTTCAGTTCGCTCAGGCGTTCAGGATCTTTGATCCATGAGGTTCCGATGGAACTGCAGATCAGTTCTGTCAGTTCCGGATTGCAGCTCATCAGCCACCGGCGGTGTGTGATACCGTTTGTGATCGCTGTGAATTTTTCCGGCATAACCAGATTATAGTCATGGAAAGTTTCGTCTTTCAGGATCTCGCCGTGAAGCTGGCTGACTCCGTTCACGGAATAACTCATTGCGACACACATATTGGCCATATGTACATTGTCATAGCTGACAATGGCCATATGGGAAATTCTGTCCCAGTCTCCGGGAAATGCATTCCATAATCTTTCACAGAGTCTGCGGTTCATCTCGCAGATAATCTGATAGCATCTGGGAAGCAGCTGCTGGACCATATTGACCGGCCACTTTTCAAGGGCTTCCGCGAGTATTGTATGGTTTGTGTAAGCAATGGTCTTTTGAACAATGGCGGATGCTTCATCCCATCCCAGTCCTTCTTCATCGATCAGAAGGCGCATCAGTTCAGGAATCGCCATGCCCGGATGTGTGTCATTGATATGAATAACTACCTTCTCAGGCAGTTTGCTCATATCATTTCCGAACCTTCTCTTATAATCCTTCAGGATATACTGCAGGGAAGCGCTTGTGAAGAAATAATGCTGTTTCAGTCTCAGCATTTTCCCTTCATAATGGCGGTCTTCCGGATACAGGACTTTGCTGATTGCTTCCGCAAGCTGGATTTCTTCTGAGGCCTGTACAAAACGTCCTTCTCCGAAAGTTCCCAGATCAAGCTTTTTCGGGCTCCTTGCCGACCACATCCTCAGCGGATTGACGATGGTGGCATCGTAACCGACAACCGGCATGTCGTACGGCACCGCTTCAACTGTATAGTAATCACGGGTAACAAATTTCTGCTGTCCGTTGATTTCGATTTCCTCAACATGTCCGCCAAAGTGTACCTCGCAGGTGTCCTCCATCACGGCAGTTTCCCATACGTTGCCGTTCTCAAGCCAGCTGTCAGGCATTTCAACCTGCTGGCCGTCCACAATCTTCTGGCGGAACAGACCGTATTCATAGCGGATCGTACAGCCCATGGCTGGCAGGTCAAGGCAGCTGAGACTGTCAAGGAAACAGGCAGCCAGGCGTCCAAGTCCGCCGTTTCCAAGGCCTGGTTCGGGTTCTTCCTTCAGAACATCTTTGATATCTATTCCCAGTTCTTTCAGTGCCTGGGTATATTCCTTTGTTGAAAGCAGATTCAGCATGTTGCAGTACATACTTCTGCCCATAAGGTATTCAACGCTGAGATAATAAAGGCTCTTACCCTTCTGTTTTTTCCATGCTTCGCGGCTGATCATCAGTTTCTGCATGATCTGGTCGCGGACCGTGGAGGCAACCGCCCGGTAAATTTGCTGCGGAGAGGCCTCTTCAATGGTCAGGCCGTTATATCTCTGGATTTTTCCGATAATTGTATTCTTGATGGATTCTGTATCAAACCTTGTGGCTGGCATACTGGTACCTCCTTTGCTGGCACACTTCCAGATTATACCATCAGCAATCCGGGATAAGCAAGGCAGCATACAGTACGAATTCCGACCATCTGTGCCATGCCGTACAAGCTTTGTCCCCTGTCATGAGTATTTCTGTCCGTTGAGCCTGCTTATCTGAAAGAGCGGTTTATTCCCGGGATTGTGACATTGGCGTCAGGCGGATTTTTCTGCCGGTAATCCTGCTGAAGCCATCCGGTATAAGCAGCTCCGTTTCATTCCCCTCTTTTATTTCTATGCAGATTTCAGCAGTGCATGTTTCACTTCCTGTCTCCATCCTGCACAAATACTTTCCGTTTCGCGGCAGTGCTTTCCGGATCCACGGCGTGAATCCGCAGACTGCTGTTCCCGAAACTTTATCAAATCCTTTGCAGCGTGTCACGGTGCCTGTAACAGTGTAATCACGTCCGAGCAGTTCTGCTGCTTTTAGGATTTGGCCTTCCCGCAGCGTTTTCCTGATCAGGCTGCTCGAAATGACTGTTCCGTCTGCCAGTGTTGTCGGTGGAACAATCAGCACCCGGTATCCGTGTCTTTCCCCGTCTTCTTTCAGCAGTTCCGCATTGCCTCTGCCCATTTTTCCGAAAGAATAATTCCATCCTGCTACCACTGCCCGCAGCTTCAGCATGCTGCGAAGCCTTTCGAGGAATTCCTCGGGTTCCAGGTCAGCTGTTTTACGGCTGAAAGGAATCAGTTCCATCTCATCTACGCCCAGTTCGCGCATTGCCAGAGCTTTTTCCGGAATCGTGGACAGCATTTCCGGCGGGTCCTCAGGCCTTAGAATCTCAAGCGGATGCCGGTTGAATGTACATATTCGCAGGGGAATTTCAAGTTCTTCTGCCAAAGATTTTGCTTCGCTGATCAGCGTCTGGTGTCCTCTGTGCACTCCGTCAAATGTACCCAGGGCAATAACCCGGTCCCCTGCCTGATGCGCTTTCTGAATCACGCGCATCTTACTTCATCTCCTCTGACTGGCATTCCGGCGCAATCAGCGCCTTCCAGGCCATTTGATTTCCCTGCCTTGCGGCTATCCCCCAGAATCTTCCTTCCAGATAAATCCTTACGGGTTCATTTTCCTCAGGCAGTTCATCCGTATTGAATAACGGCAGTTTTGCGCCGTTCATGACCATTTTTTTCATCTGTGCCGGAACATCCAGTCGGCGAAGGTGCTCCAGCGGATAATCCGGAAGGAGCATCCGTTCGTTCAGTTTCCCCTGGCTGGCCAGTTCCTTTGCGTTCTCCAGCGTAATTGCGTCCCCGATACTGAAGGCTCCGCTTCGTGTCCTTGTCAGGCTGCGCATATGTGCCGGGCATCCGCACAGCCGTCCCAGGTCTGCGCACAGTGTGCGGATATAAGTGCCCCTGCCGCATTTTACCCTGATCTCAAATCCGTGGTTTTCTGTTTCCCGCAGCAGTTCGATCCTGTCAATCTGAACAGTACGGGAGGGAACTTCAATCGTCTCCCCCCGTCTTGCTCTGAGATACAGGGGTTTTCCGCCGACCTTGATAGCGCTGTACATGCTCGGAATCTGGGTAATCTGTCCCGTCAGCTGTTCAGCTGCTCTGAGAAAAGTTTCCCGATCCGGAAACCGGTTGCCTTCCTCAATAACATTCCCTGTAAAATCCTGCGTGTCAGTAGCGGTTCCGAACGCGCACACAGCAATATATTCTTTTTCTTTATCCGCCAGGTAATCAAAAAGCCGCGTGGCTTTCCCGGTCATCACGGGCAGGACGCCTGCGGCTTCCGGATCCAGCGTGCCGGCATGCCCGACCCGCTTTTCGCCGGTCAGCCTGCGCATAACCGCCACAACGGCGGCACTGCTCATTCCGGTTGGTTTCAGTATGTTATAATATCCGTTCATCGCTTATCCGTTCAGTTTGTAGATCATTGCTTCCAGGACTTCACTGATCTTGTCATCCAGATTGCCGTACATGCTGATACCCGCAGCCTGTGGGTGGCCGCCGCCTCCGAAAGACTGTGCAACATCATTGATTACAAAAGGTTCTTTTGCCCGGAGGGAGAATTTGATAATTCCCGGCGCCTCAACATCCTCCCGGGCCAGCATTGCCATACTGGTGCCGACAGTATCAAGTCCGAAGTTCACAAGTGTGTCCGCGTGCTCGTTCAGGGCTCCGCATTCCAGGAAATCGGCTGTGGTAAGCTTCATCACAGCAATCCTGTCCTGCTCGTAATAGCGCAGGCTGTTCAGTGCCTTCCCCATCAGCAGCACCTGGGGCTTTGCCCGTTCCCGGAAAAGAATCCGGTTCAGTTCCGCCAGCGGAAGGTCAAGCGTCATCAGTTCGCTCATCAGGCTGAAACAGGCTTCGTTAGTTGAATGATACGCGAAATTGCCCGTATCAGTACTGATTCCCGTATACAGGCAGATTGCTGTATCCCTGTCCGGTTCTATTCCCAGTGCTGCAATCTGTTCCCGGATCATAAGGCATGTGGCCGGGCAGTTTCCGTCAACACTGTTCACTTCCATAAACAGCGGATTGGTCGGATGATGGTCGATCTGTGCGGTATGTGTGCTTACTTTCATCAGTTTCGCACAGTTCCCGAGCCGTTTTTCGTCACTTACGTCTACCGAAAGCATAAGATCGAACGGACCCTCATGATCTCCGGGAACCTGCATCCCGCTGATTCCCGGCAGGAAGGCCAGCTGGTCCGGAACTTTTCCGTCACAGAAAAGGCTGACTTTTTTCCCCAGTTTTTCCAACGTGATTTTCATTGCGGCGGCAGCGCCGAGCGTATCTCCGTCCGGATTAACATGGCTGCAGATGGCAATGGATTCAGCTTTCCGGAGCATTCTGGCGATTTCTTCAGGATTCCTGCTCATCGCTTCCATTGGATGTGTCCTCCGTTCCGACCGTATCCGCCAGGATCTTCGCGATATGCACGCCGTATTCAATGTTTTTGTCACTGACAAAAATCAGTTCGGGGGTATAGCGAATAATCATGCGTTTTCCCAGCGCGCGGCGGATATAGCCGCGCGCATTTTTGAGCGCTTCCGTCAGCTCATCACGCTTGTCATCTTCCAGAACGCTGATATAGATCTTGGCGTAGCGCAGATCACCGGTCACTTCAGCCCTTGTTACAGACCATGTTCCGCTGATTCTTGGATCGTGCAGTTCTTCCCGGATGATGGCGTCCACTTCCCGGCGGACTTCTTCCGAAATCCTGTCAATTCTCTGGTAACTCATTTCAGCGCGGGATCTCCTCCATAATGAAGCACTCTACAATATCGCCTTCCTTGATATCGTTATGGCCTTCCAGGCTCATACCGCATTCATATCCGGCTGCCATTTCCTTCACATCGTCCTTCAGGTGACGCAGACTGCTCAGTTTGCCTTCATGAACAACGACATTGTCACGCAGCAGACGCACGCCGGCGTTACGCTGCACCTTGCCGTCGGTCACATAGCAGCCCGCAATGATGCCGGAACCGGTAATTTTGAAGACATTCCTGACTTCCGCATGGCCCAGGAGCACTTCCCGGTACTCCGGTTCCAGCATGCCCTTCATTGCCAGCTCCATGTCTTCGATCGCCTTATAGATGACCGTATAAAGCCGGACATCCACCTTTTGCTTTTCAGCAGCTTCCCGGGCGGAGGCGTCAGGACGGATATTGAATCCGATAATGATCGCATTAAATGCGGACGCAAGGTTTACGTCATCCTTGGTTATCGCGCCGGCAGCGCTGTGCAGCACCCGGATTTTCACTTCATCGTTGCTCAGCTTTTCCATAGCCTGTTTGACAGCTTCAACAGAGCCCTGCACGTCTGCCTTGATAATCAGGTTGAGCGTTGTAACTTTTCCGGCTTCGATGGTGGAGAAAAGGTTCTCCATGCTCATCTTCGCCATGGTGGCTTCACGGCTTGCCTTCAGCTTTTCGCGGCGTTCGTCAGCAACCTGGCGGCTCAGGTGATCATCTCCCACCGCGATCATTTCATCGCCGGCGCTGGGAACATCGTCAAAGCCCATAATTTCAACCGGCATGGACGGCCCTGCTTCGCTGACCCTTTCGCCCTTGTCATTGATCAGGGCGCGCACTTTACCGGAAGCCAGGCCTGCAATCACACTGTCCCCGACGTGCAGCGTACCGTTCTGGAGAAGAACAGTTGCCAGCGGGCCTCTTGACTTGTCAAGCTTGGCCTCAATAATAACGCCTTTGCCGAGACGGTTCGGATTGGCCTGGAGCTGAAGCATGTCAGCCTGCAGCAGAATCATTTCCAGCAGTTCGTCAACGCCCTGTCCTGTTACAGCGGATACAGGAACACAGATCGTCTCACCGCCCCAGTCCTCACAGACCAGTCCGTACTGTGTCAGGTCCTGCTTGACCCGGTCAGGATTGGCATCCGGCTTATCCATCTTGTTGATGGCAACAATAACCGGCACTTCTGCTGCTTTGGCATGGTTAATGGATTCAACGGTTTGGGGCATGACAGAGTCGTCTGCCGCAACAACGAGGACCGCTATGTCCGTGGCCTGGGTTCCCCGGGCGCGCATAGCCGTAAACGCTTCATGTCCGGGCGTATCCAGGAATGTGATTTTTCTTCCGTCAACATCCACGGTATAAGCTCCGATATGCTGGGTAATGCCGCCGGCTTCTCCAGCTGTCACCCTGCTTTTGCGGATATAGTCCAGAAGGCTTGTCTTGCCGTGGTCAACATGTCCCATGATGGTAACAACCGGCGGTCTGGGCTCCAGGTTTTCTTCCACGTCATCAAAGTCTTCCGCAACCAGTGCGGCCTCTGCGGTCTGTTCCTGTTTCCGTTCCAGTGTAATCTCAAAATCGGAGCATACAAGCTGGGCTGTATCAAAATCAATTTCGCTGTTAATGGTTGCCATATTGCCCAGCAGGAAGAGCTTTTTGATAATCTCACTGGCAGACTTTCCGATTTTTTCAGTCAGGTCGCGGACAGTAATGGTATCCCCCGCCATATAGGCGGTTTCGATCTTGATCGGAGCCATCATCTGCTGTGCGCTGGGTTTCTTGGAGCGGGCACGCTTGCCGCCGCGGATTACTTCGTCGTCATATCCGTTGAAATGGCTGTTCCTGCTCGCCTGTTTCCGGCTTTTGCTGACATGTTCCGGGTCATGCTGACGGACATAGTTCTTTTTATTCGGATCATAGTTGGATACACGTTCTTTTTCCATGGGCACAGAAAGTTCGGGCGTCCGCTGCCGGGTGCCGCCCATTCCTCCCTGCCTGTTGCCGAATCCTCCCTGGGGACGTGCGCCCTGCTGTCCGCCCGCGGGGCGACCGTAGGGTCCGCCCTGTCCGGCGGGGCGGCCGAACTGTCCGGACTGCTGTCCGGCAGGACGGCCGTAGGGTCCGCCCTGTCCGGCGGGACGGCCGTACTGGCCGGGTTGTCCGGCGGGACGGCCGTATTGGCCGGGCTGTCCGGCGGGACGGCCGTACTGGCCCTGCTGTCCTGCGGGACGGCCATACTGGCCCTGGCCGGGTTGTCCGGCGGGACGGCCGTATTGTCCGGGCTGGCCGGCGGGACGGGCAGGTTTCGCGGGAACAGGATTATCACCCGGTCTGCTGATAATCTGTCCGACTGCCGGACGCTTGGGCGCGGCAGGCCGGTTCGGATCCGGATCATCCGGTGTCGCCACATACGATTCAGCCTTCTTGGCCGGCTTCTTTTCTTCTGCGGCAGGTTCAGCTTTCCTGGCCGGTTCCTCGTTTTTTACAGGGGCGGGTTCCGCCTTCGGCGCGGGCTTTGCAGGCTGCTCGGCGGTTTCCTCGGTTTCTTTGGAAACCTCCTGCTTTCTGGCTGCTTCCATCATCTGCTTCTCATCGTCGTCCAGCATTGTGAACGCTTTCGTATGGGCAGACTGCGCCTTCATCTGCTCCTGCTGTCTGCGGCGGGCGGCCTCTTCTTCAGCCTGACGGTTCATCTCCATGTCAAGACGTTTCAGTGTCTCAAACAGGCCGTCGGCATCCTTCCGGATCCGGGTCGCTTCCTCCAGGATTCCGGAGGCTTCCTCCACCAGTTCTTTTGTGGCATCTTTCAAATTCACATTCGCCATTCGATGTCTGTTCCCCCCGCCGTTCTACGGCAACTTTATGATTACTGATTCATAATGCCTGATTATGAACCGTCATCTCTCTTTATTACAGGTCTGTTAAACTCAGTATCCGTATCCGGTTTCCGTTCCGGATTCCCTGATGATTGTCTCCGCGAAGGATCCTTTCCGGACGGCCATAACCATGTTTTCTTTCCCGGTTGCGCCTTCGATGGTTCCCTCCGGTATCCTGATTACCGGTACTCCTGACCTTTTGCACAGGTCCTCTGTTTTTTTCCGGGTATTGACCCCCGCGGCTTCATCCAGCAGTATCACGCCGCAGTTTCCGGATCGAACCAGGATCCTGCACGCGTCTGTGCCCAAGACTGCCTGGCGTGATCTTAAGGCAAGCCCCAGGAAGCCCCCGATCCTTTCCACGTTCACGTTTCCGCATTCTTTCCGGCATTCAGCCTGTCCATCTCCGCTGTCAGGGCCCCTGTGATCTCCTCGTTCATCGTGATTTCCAGCTGTCGTTCCAGCTGTTTCTGCCGGATAGCCCGTTTAAGGCATTCCGCATCCCGGCACACATAAGCGCCCCTGCCTGACTTTTTTCCGGTCGGATCCATAACTACGGCGCCTTCAGGCGTTCTCACAATCCGGATCAGTTCCCGTTTTTCTTTCATTTCCCTGCAGCCAACGCACATCCGCATCGGAATCTTCTTCGGCTTCATTCTTTCCTCCGTTCCGGGTGTGATTCCGGTCTCTCTGACACCTTCCGGAAGGCTTCCTTCCGGAGGTGCTTGTTACATGGTATCGTCGTCTCCGCCAAGGCTGGAATCAAAGTCCATGGTGAAACTGTCATAGCTCGGCGTCTCTACCTGGACAAACTCAGTCATCTGACCGTTTTCATCCACCATGTCATCCATTTCGGCAGCCTGGCTCTGGCTCTTGATATCAATCTTCCAGCCTGTCAGTTTAGCCGCAAGGCGGGCATTCTGTCCCTCTTTGCCGATGGCCAGGCTCAGCTGGTTGTCAGGGACAATAACACGGAACGCCTTTTCATCCTTTGCCTGGTATACGCTAAGCACGTGAGCCGGATTCAGCGCGTTGGCCACAAACTCTGCCGGATTGCTGGACCATTTGATGATATCGATCTTCTCGCCCTTCAGTTCTGTCACCACGCGGTCCACGCGGCCGCCGCGCTGTCCCACGCAGGCACCTACAGGATCTATCATCACGTCAGCGCTGTGAACGGCAATCTTGGTCCGGCTGCCGGCTTCCCGTGCAATGTTCTTGATCATGACGATACCGCCCGCGATTTCGGGAACTTCCATCTCAAACAGACGTTTGACCAGGTTCGGATGGATCCGGCTCACATAGACCTGCGGAGTATAACCTGCGTTCTGGCTTGTTTTGTGCACTTCAAGGATATATACCTTGATATGGTCGCCGTCATGCAGTTCTTCTCCGGGAATCATCTCATCCCGCTCAAGTACGCCTTCGGTCCGTCCGAGGTCAATGTAAGCGGCTTTGGGCTCAATCCGCTCAACAATACCGGTCAGGATCTCGCTTTCCTTCTCAATGTATTCATCATAGATTTTGCCGCGTTCCGCTTCCCTGATGTGCTGGATGATTACCTGCTTGGCGGTCTGTGCGGCAACCCGCAGGAATCCGTTCGGGGTTACATCCACTTCCGCGATATCGCCCATCTGGTAGGAAGGATTGATCGCCTGCGCCTCTTTCAGGGAGATCTGGTTGGTGGGATCTTCAATCTCCTCATCCTCCAGGATCAGTTTTCGGGCATATACCGAAATGCTGCCGTCCTGACGGTTTACTGTTACGTCAAGGTTGTTCGGGGCGGTTTCACTCTTTGGCAGGTTTTTCTTATAGGCAGCCTTCAGAGCTTCCTCTATGGTTTTGAACAGGGTTTCTTCGGGAATCTCTTTCTCTCTTGCAAGCATTTTGATTGCATCAATGACTTCGGATTTCATGTTCTTTTCCTTTCTCACGTCTCATCCGTGCCGTTATCTTTTCGCTGTTTTGATTTCCTCACTCTTCTGTCCGGGGGAAATTCTCCTGCTTCTGTTCCCCTTCTTCAGACAGATCAACATCCTCTATGCCCTCAAGATCAACCACAGGCTTTACCAGCGCCGCGGTCTTCCGCGGGATCAGCGTCCTTCCTTCGCCTGTGTCGAGTACGATGTTGTCCTCTTCCAGGCCTGCCAGGACACCGGTAATAACTTTCATGCCGTCAATCGGTTTGAAAAGCTTTACTTCGATCTCACTGCCGAGGTTCCGTTCATAATCCCGGTCCGTTTTCAGCGGCCTGTCGATTCCCGGAGATGATACTTCCATGAAATCGTATTCCACATTTTCTGTCAGGGAACGGACAGCCTTGTGGAACATTTCACAGTCATCCAGGCTTACGCCTTCGTCCTTGTCGATGTAAAACCGCAGATACTTTCCGGACGGCTCCCGGTCAATGCAGACATCAACAAGATCATAACCCATTGACTCCGCAATCGGTCGGGCTTTTGCTTCCAGTCCGGCCAGCGCGTTTGCTTTCGCCATCTGTCAGTCCCCCATCCTTTTTCGGGCAATGAAAAAGAGCGGAAAACAAGCCCTCCATCAGCCTGTGCAAACCGTCTGCCGGAATAATCTGTCCGGCCGGTTTTCAAAGGCCTTCAGGCTGTTTCCGTTCCTTACGTTAAACCCTTCTTTCAAGGCATTGAGCCAATTTAATCGTATGGAAACCATACGCCGTGGATTATAACACACATCCAGACGCATGGCAAGCCTTATTTTTCAGTTGTTACAGGGTTTTTAAGTATGTTTCAGAGCCTTTCGAAAACAGGGATGATATCAATTGGCGCGGCTGCGCATATTGTCGCCGGACCTTTCAGGATTTCACCGCTGTTTATATCCTTCCATTGCCCTGCGGGAAGATAGACATTCCGTTCTGTCTGATGCGGTTCCGTTACAGGCGCCACGAGATATCTGCTGCCGAACATGTACTGATCCTGAAGGGTCCAGCATTTGCCATCCTGCGGGAACTCAAAGAACATAGCCCTGATCAGCGGCGCTCCTGTTTCATGCGCCTCTCTGTACAGGTCCCTGATATAGTCATGCATGGAAATACGGATATCATAATATTTGCGCATAATCCGGTAATTGTCTTTTCCGTAGCTCCACAGTTCATTGGGCTGTCCCGTATGGAGGTAGCCGCCGCCTCTTTCCCTTTCGTCCAGCGGAGGGATATTATAAGGGCCTCTGTCACCGTGCATCCGCAGCACCGCGCTGTACACAGCGAACTGATACCAGCGGATCAGCAGTTCCCGGAATTCCGGATCGTTCACGTCATCCGTCATAAAACCGCCGATATCCGTTGTCCACCAGGGAATGCCCGCTAGTCCGATATTCAGGCCTGCCTGGATCTGTTCCCTGAACGATTCAAAAGTACTTGGCACGTCACCGGACCAGATTACATTGCCGTATTTCTGGCTCCCTGCCCATGCGCATCTGAGCAGGTTCACAGCGTCGGTCCCTTTGTCCGTAAACATGGGTTCATAGAACGCGCGGGAAAAAAGCTGCGGATACAGATTGCTGCAGCTTAGCGCCGGACCGCTGTAGTACCTGTAATTTTCAAAATCATACACGCCGTAATCAGGTTCGGAATTGTCCAGCCAGAAGCCGTCGATTCCCAGATCATAATAGTTCTTTTTGCAGGCATCCCATATATATTTCCGCGCCTCCGGATTAAACGGGTCAATTTCAACACAGTCGCCCTGGTAATCGTAGGTTTGTGCCGCTCCGCGCTCTGTGCGGATAAGAAGTCCCCGTTCCATCATCGGCCCGAAGTTTTCGCTTCTGCGGTCTACGCTCGGCCAGACGGAAACGATGACGCGGATTCCCATCGAATGCAGTTCTTCCACCATTGCCTTCGGGTCGGGCCAGTAGGTTTGATCAAACTTCCAGTCTCCCTGCACAGTCCAGTGGAAAAAGTCGATGACAATCTGGTCGATTTTGATGCCTTCCCGCTGGTACTGCCGCGCTACTGAAAGCACTTCATCCTGGGTACGGTATCGCAGTTTGCACTGCCACAGTCCCATCAGGCCTTCCGGAAACAGCGGTGCCCTGCCGGTGACTGCTGTATACTTTTTGAGGATATCCTTCGGATCTTCGCCCGCGCAGATCCAGTAATCCATTTCTTTTGTACTGCGGGCAATCCATTCTGTAATGTTGCTGGCAAAAGTCACCCGCCCGACTGCCGGATTGTTCCACAGGAAGCCGTATCCCAGACTGCTGATCATAAAGGGAACGGAAATCTGGCTGTTCCGCTGTGCCAGTTCAAGCATTGCCCCCTTCAGGTTCAGGTTTGGCTGCTGATACTGTCCCATACCGAAAATTTTTTCTTCCGGGTTCGCGTCAAACCGTACTGTCAGCTGGTATTCGCTTCCGCCGATATTGCCCTTCCATTCCCGGTTTACAATCTTCAGGCAGCGGCTGGTTTTTACCAGCGTTCCGCCGTAGCTTCGGTAGTATTCACGCAGAACAAGCCGGTCATCACGGAAAAAGCTGATTACTCCGGCAAAATTCACTGTAGCCCGGATCCGTCCGTTCCTGATTTCCGCATAAGGGTTTCCGCCGTTATCATCGTTCCCGGTGCCTGTCAGGATCCGGCATTCCGAAGGTTCCGGTTCTTCTGTCAGCGCTTTATTTGATTCCGTTCGGGTATCATTCATCACCGCCCGGACCCGAAGCGCGTCTTTTCCCCATCCTTCAATACGAAGCGTCTCTCCGCCCCGCCGCGCAATCAGCGCATTTCCTTCAGTCTGAAATATCATAAAACTCCTCCGTCAGTCCCCGATCCGTTCAAGGACCATGGCGGTACGGCACGGACTGTATACATTGAATCCGAGTCCCCGGCCTTCCGCGTAAGCGGTCTGATAGACGTAATCATGATCGATAAGAGCCGGGCCGCCGAACCGGGCTTCATCCGTGCTCAGCACTACCCGGTAAGAGCCTTCACCGGTGGTGTGCGCGTGAAGGAAAAACTGCTGTTCTGAATAGCTGTTATGGAAATTGAATACAAACAGCAGCCCTCCGCGGCTGAACGTAATGATTTTTCTTTCAGTGTCAATCCACAGGCTGACAGCGGACGGATCATCCAGCAGTTTCCGTTCTCTCGCAAGATTGATCATGGCCTTGTCAAACTCGTTCAGCCATGCATATTTCAGATTGGGATTGTCCACCAGCGACCATTGTCTGCGGCAGTATTTATAGCTCCATCCGTTCCCTTCCCGCGGAAAGTCAATCCATTCGGGATGGCCGAATTCATTGCCCATAAAATTCAGGTAGCCGTTTCCCCCGAGGCTCATCGTGAAAAGTCGGATAATCTTATGCAGTTCAATTGCCCTGTCCATTGTGATGGAATGGTATTCCTTCATCATGCCGGTATACATTTCCGCATCCGCCATTCTGAAGATGATTGTTTTGTCTCCGACCAGGGCCTGGTCATGGCTTTCACAATACCCGATAATCTTTTCCTGCGGACGGCGTGTGGTCATTTCATACCACAGTCCGTTCACATTCCAGTCTTCGTCCCGGGTATCCTTGAGCAGTTTGATCCAGTAATCGGGTTCTCCCATGGCCAGCCGGAAATCGAACCCGATACCTCCCTGTTCAATCGGCAGGCACATGCCCGGCATGCCGCTCATATCTTCGGACACGGTTAAGGCGTTGGGATTCACTTCATGGATCAGTTCATTCGCCAGCTGCAGGTAGTTCAGCGCTTCCAGGTCTGTGTTCATGTTGAAATACATCTCATAATTGGTAAAAGCGCTTCCCAGTCCATGATCGTGATAAATCATACTGGTCACACCGTCAAAACGAAACCCGTCAAAATGGTACTCTTTCTGCCAGAATTTCAGGTTGCTCAGCAGGAAATGCAGCACTTCCACCCGTCCGTAATTGAACAGTTTCGTTCCCCAGGCCGGATGCCATCCCTGGTCTCCTTCAAGGAAATACTGGTTTTCTGTTCCGTCCTGCAGTTGTAAACCTTCGCCCACATTGGGGCACGCATGGCTGTGAACCACGTCAAGAAGTACCCTGATATCCATCCCATGCGCTTTGTTTACAAGGTATTTCAGGTCATCCGGTTCACCGTACCAGTGGGCTGCCGCAAAGAAATTCGTGACCTGATAACCGAACGAGCCGTAATAAGGGTGTTCCTGTACCGCCATCAGCTGTACGGTATTGTAGCCAAGGTCACGGATTCTGGGCAGCACATTGTCTGCGAATTCACGGTAGGTGCCGATGCCTTCCCGGTCCTGGCTCATTCCAATATGCGCCTCATAAATCAGCGGGGCATCCGGTTTCTTTTCGGCAAACGAGGCATCAGTCCATGGAAATTCTTTTTCCGGATCCCATACCTGGGTACACAGCGTTTTTAAGCCTTCATCCATAACCACGCGTGTGCTGTAGGCCGGCAGGCGCGCGAACCAGTTGTCGCCGCGGCGTACCCACAGCTTCACATTCTGCCCGTTCTTAAGGCTTTCTGTTCCCTGAAGGGAGATTTCCCATACACCGTTTTCTCCCCGGTCCAGCGGATGGCTTTCACGGTTCCATCCGTTGAATTCACCGAACAGGCGCACCTCGTCAGCTCCGGGCATCCATTCCCGGAAAACCCAGCCGGTCTTAGTCCGGTGAAACCCGAAGAACAGGAATCCGTTTGCAAAATTGTCAAGAGAATCCGAATCGCCCACAAGCTGGCGGCGTTTTTCCTTAAACCGGTCCATGCGCAGTTCAATGTCTCCTGCGAACGGAGCCAGCCAGGGATCGATCTCCGTAATCTGGTAAGGTGCCTTCAGCCTGCTGATATCCATGTTCTTTCCCTCCGCTGTTTACTGCCCCTGGATCTGCTGCCCGTTCAGGTTAAAATACTGCGTCGATGAAAGTTGTTTGATTTCGTCATAGATATAGCGGATTTCACTGTATCCGCCGGATGTTTCCGCCGGGAGTCCGTCTGTTCCGAGGAATGTCCGGACGACCGTCATACCGTCATCATCTTTGACATCCCGGTAACCCGCATAGCCGCCGGTACAGTTTGCCGGATTCCCTTCTGTATCGAAGTAGGAAACAGTTTCAAGTCTTCCCTGTGCGTCATAACCGTACAGGACCTCTCCGGCGCCAAGTCCGTTGCTGATCCTGTTTCCGTCTTTGTCAAGGAAACGTTCCCTGATGACCTTTTCGTCCTTCATCTCCCGTACGGTTGTCGCAATCCCTGCTTCGTCCGTAATCACGTCACCGTTCAGTCCGTATCGGGTTGATTTGACTGTCCGGTCTCCTTCGTAGGCATATTCTTCCCAGGCATATCCCGCGCCCCGGTCAGTCAGCTGCATGTTGACGTCATAGTATTTTACGCTGGTTACCCGGCCTTTTCCGTCCCGGTCCTTCACGCAGCGGAACCAGCCGTCGGGTCCGGTGGCGGGCGTGCCGTCCGCATGGTCATACCGGATGCTCATAACCTGAAACTTTTTGTTCAGTTTCTGTTTCATGACGGCATATCCGTCTGCTGAATCCGTCGGTTTCCCTTTGGGATCCTTAAAAGTCCGGCTGGCAATGCTCTTGCCGCTGTATTCAGTTGTAACGGACGCGTAACCCAGCGACGGAACCATAACCAGTTTCCTGTTCATACCCGTATAGCTGATCTGCCGGACCTGACCGAAGCCGGTATAGGCTATCGTTACCTGGGCATATCCCTGCCTGTTCAGCGTTCGTTTCCCGTTCCCGTCAAGGTATTCTATCTCAACGATCCGGTCTTTGCCGTCCCTGGTAATAACCCTGCCGCAGTATCCCCCGTCCGTCTCATAAGGCTCGCCGTTTGTGTCATAATACCGTTCTGTGGTCGTATCCCGTGTATAGGAGTAACGGACAGATGCATATCCCTCAGGCCCCGCGGCCGGCGTTCCGTTCTCGTCTGCCCATACGGTTTCCTGGATCTTTCCTTTTTTCTCAGTATTTCTGGCTTGTACTTCCCCTGTTGCGGCAAAGGGAATTGCCAGGCACATCATGAATGCTGTAATCCCGCTCAGAAATCGTTTCTCTTTCAATCCGTTCACCTGTCTTATCTGTCATATTGCCCTATGGCTTGCCGTTGTTTTCTTCTTTTGATTATACCAAAAAGCCCGGTGCAAAACAACCGGGCTCTGTATTTATTCAATGTGCTCCATAAAATCGCCGGCTCCGGTATCGGGCCCTACAGTGGTGAAAAACAGCCCGAACAATGTATTGTCATGGGGTCCCACAGCCTCAAAGTGCCAGTTTCGTTTCACCTGGCTCCTGTGGAAGGCAAAAGCTTCTTCAGCCACCTGGAAGCCTGTTTTCCCGCCGAAAGTTTTCAGCGGTACCGTCCAGTCGCACGGAATAATATTCTTCTTGTATTCATGCAGGTACAGTTTTTTTACCTGCCATACACCGTACTCTTTGGCCGATTTGGGGAATTTGCTGGTTTTCGCCGCAAGTTTCACGCATTCCTTGGCCGCTGCGCAGGCTGTTCTGTGTGCGCCGTGGCCGTACTCTCCGTTTTCGCCGTGTGTAACCATTACTTCCGGCTTGTGTTTCCTGATCACATCCGTAACCAGCCTCAGAACCCGGTTTTTTCCTTTCCACGCCGTATACTGTCCTTCAACAGTTTTTCCGTTTTTGTCCACAAGGCCGATAAATTCAGGATAAGCCTTCACCCCGCAGTGCCATACAGCGTGAAGCAGTTCCAGCTTTCTCTCTCCGCCGGTCGGGGCCATTACCGCCAGCTGGACATCCAGCCCCCGTTCGCCTGCATAGGTGGGAAGCAGTCCGGCGAACCACAGGATTTCATCATCCGGATGACCCGTCAGCAGCATCATGTCACATTTGCCGATGGTTTGCCACTCCTGCACTTCTCCGGGTTTTTCCCCTTCTCCGTACAGGCGCATTTCTGCGATCCGGATCCTTTCACGGCTTGTACCGCAGATGCGGAAAGACGTTGCCGGTTCTTCCAGCGGATGCCAGTGAACCAGGTATTCGCCCCCCTGGGCAACTGTTTTCCATTCTCCGTTTCCGTCGCTGACCTGAAGATCGTAACTTAATGGAACGGTGTTTTTTTCAAATTGCATCAGATACACGCCGTACACAGGTTCATCAGTCTGTACTTCCAGCCAGCCCTTTTTTTCTTTCAGCGGATAATATGTCCTGAAATCATCATCCTGCATATACTGGAAGTCCTGGGACTTTCCGTTCCCTGAAAAAGCGATCCCTGTTTTAATCTCTTTTGCTTCGTCGGCGGCTGCATAAACGCAGGCGAACAGTATCAGGACCGCAATTGCGCATCCGGTCAGTATCCTTTTCAATCTGAAAGCTCCTTTCGCCGGATCGGAAACCTGCAGGCCCGGCTGTTACTGATTTTATAACATTGGGTTCAGTTTTGTCCATGGCTTTCAGGGAATGCGTTTATCTGTTTTTTTCCGTATTGACAAGCATTCACTGATGATGGATATTATTTCTGTTTTTGTCCCGCCGGTTTGCGGAAACAGAAAGGGGTGTTCCGTATTGGGTTACGAACTTAAATCAGCAAGGTTTCTGGCCAGGGATATCCTGATGCGGTCCGTGCAGCCCGGTGATACCGTAATTGATGCGACAATGGGCAACGGTCATGATACGCAGTTCCTTTGTGAGGCAGTCGGCCCGGCCGGACGGGTATATGCTTTCGATGTTCAGGAAAGTGCGGTATCCGCAACGTCTTCCCTGCTGCGGAAGGAGGGGCTTTCCGGACGGGCGGTCCTGTTTTGCTGCAGCCATGAACGTATGGATGAGTTCGTTTCAGATAAAGTCAGCGCCGTTGTATTTAACCTTGGATGGCTTCCCGGAAGCGATCATACCGTAACCACCCGCTGGGAAACCACCGCTGAAGCAGTGGTCAAAGCGCTTGAGCTGCTTTTGCCGGGCGGAGTGCTTGTCATCTGCGCCTACCCCGGGCACTCGGAAGGCGACCGGGAGCGTCATGAACTGCCTGTTCTTCTGTCTTCACTTTCCAATAAAACTTTTAATGTGCTGCACCAGGTTTTCCTGAACGCCGGTCCCGGAGCTCCGGAATGTTTTGTTGTCCAGAAACTGGTGTAAATACATTCCATGCGCTGTTTCCGTATAAAGGAGGCCGGGGCTGACAGCTCCGGCCTCCTGTGGTTTCATCATTGTTTCTGATAATCAGTCATCCTCGTCCGTGGGCGGGGCGGCTTCCTCGTCATGCTGTACGTCCGGGAAAGCGGAATACATGGGCTCCACATTGAGTCCCTTCAGGTGGCGGTCAATATAATTCTTTGTAATCTTTGCCACTGTGCCTGACAGGACAATTACACCGATCAGGTTGGGAATCATCATCAGTCCGTTGAATGTATCCGCCAGGTCCCAGGCAAGATTGTCGCCCATGACGGCACCTCCGAATACCAGCAGTACAAACAGGACGCGGTACACAATCGTATACTTTTCACCCAGCAGGTATTCACAGGCCTTGGTACCGTAATGGCTCCAGCCCAGCACGGTTGAGAAAGCGAACAGCATAATCGAAACGGCAATGAATCCGGATCCGATAACGCCGAACTTCTGCTCAAACACAGTGGCAACCAGGTCGTTTTTTGTCAGTTCGCTGAACGCTTCCGTCAGGGCGCCCGTCTGAAGGTTGATCAGCCCGGAGGAAAGGATCGCGAAAGCCGTCAGTGTGCAGACAACAATTGTATCCGCAAACACTTCAAAAATACCCCACATGCCCTGTTTTACCGGCTCTTTGACATTTGAGTTTGAATGAACCATAACGGAAGAGCCCAGGCCGGCCTCATTGGAAAAAACGCCGCGCTTCATGCCCCATTCAATGGCCAGCTTGATTCCGTAGCCGACAACACCGCCGGTGGCGGCCTGCATGCCGAAAGCGCCCTTGAAGATCGCTTTGAAAACAGCGCCGAACTGGTCAATGTGCAGGAAGAAAATGGTGATTGTGCCGATCATATACAGGATGACCATAAAAGGAACGATTTTTTCCGTAACTGCCGCGATCCGCTTCAGGCCGCCGACAACTACAAGGCCGACAAGTACCATGATCACCAGGCCGGTCACCCAGGTCGGTATGCCGAACACATTCATCATATTGCCGGAAATGGCATTCACCTGTGTCATGTTGCCGATTCCGAAGGAAGCGACCAGGCAGAAGAAGGAGAACAGGCCGGCCAGGATGAACCCGAGTACTTTGCAGTTCTTCTTCGAGCCAAGGCCGTCACGCAGGTAATACATTGCTCCGCCGGACCACTCGCCCTTGGAGTTTTTGCGGCGGTAAAAGATGCCCAGGACGTTCTCTGAATAGTTGGTCATCATGCCCAGGAACGCCATAATCCACATCCAGAATACAGCGCCGGGACCGCCCATCAGAATAGCGCCGGAAACACCTACGATATTGCCGGTGCCTACCGTGGCGGCCAGTGCGGTGCAAAGGCTCTGGAACTGGGAAATACTCTTGTCCTTTGTATGGCTGGTCACCTGCTTGTCACGAAAAACAGCCCCGATGGTTTTCTTCATCCAGTGGCCGAAGTGTGTCACCTGGAAAACCTTTGTCAGCACGGTCATCAGTATGCCGACGAAAGCAAGAAGTGCTAGTGCGGGAACACCCCAGACAACGCCATTAACCGCATTGTTGATGCTGGCGACACTGTCCAGGAAACCGCCTCCTGCTTCCTCTGCGGCTGCCGCAGCCGTCAGTGTCAGGCTTCCCAGAAGGATACCGCAGGTAGTCATTATTCTCCGCTTCATAGATTTTCCTTCCCTTCTTCGGTTTGTGAATCAGAAAAAGCGTCCTTGAACAGAATGCCCGAAGACGCCCTTATCTCTTGCGAAAGAGTATACAACCGCTGTTTTTTTTGTGTCAATTCTTCCGCATGCCTGAAACATCGAAAAAACAAAGTAAGGCGGAAACACTTTCGGACAGGCCGGGATGTCTTTCCCCGGGCGGAATCCTGAAAAAAGAATGGTTGTTTGTTTCAGGAGATCGGGAGTATAATAATATAATAATTCTGAATATGAAGGGAGCCAACCGTGGTAAAATTCTGGAACCCGCTGAAAGCCTACCGGAAAGAATGCATTCTCGGTCCGGCTTTTAAGCTGCTCGAAGCGTTGTTCGAACTGACTGTCCCGCTGATCATCGCCCGTTTGGTTGATGAGGGACTGCGTCTGCATATTCATTCCATCATTGTTCAGTGTGCGCTTCTGCTGGTTCTGATGGCTGTCCTTGGCCTGGCCGCATCTGTTACCGCGCAGTTCTTCGCGGCGCGTGCTGCCATTGGGTTTGCGTCCCGGATACGTCACGCGCTTTTTGACCATATCCAGTCCCTTTCGTATTCTGACCTTGACAGTCTTGGCTCCTCCACGCTGATTACACGTCTTACCGGGGATATTAACCAGGTCCAGACAGGTATTAATCTGGGACTGCGGCTGCTGCTGCGTTCTCCCTTTGTGGTGTTCGGCGCCCTGATCATGGCCTGGACGATTGATTCCCGGAGTGTCCTGGTTTTTGTCGGGGTAATCCTGCTCCTGTTTCTGATCGTGTTCGGTATTATTCTCGGCGCCGTTCCGCTTCAGAAGAAAGTACGTGATAAACTTGATGATGTCACGGGCGCCACTCGTGAAAACCTTTCCGGCGTACGTGTTATCCGTGCTTTTGTTCAGGAAGAAACGCAGACTGCCCGCTTCAGCCGCCTTAATTCTCTGCTGACAGAAATACAGCTTAAAACAGGCCGTTTTACTGCGGCCATGAATCCGTTGACTTTCCTTGTGCTCAATGCCGCTGTGATCCTGCTGATTTATACCGGTTCCCTGCGTGTGGATGCGGGAAGCCTGTCCCAGGGGCAGCTGATCGCCCTGTATAATTATATGGGACAGATTCTGGTCGAGCTGATCAAGCTGGCCAACCTGATTGTGACCCTGACAAAATCTGCAGCCTGCGCCCGCAGGATCAGCAGCATCCTTTCCGTTACGCCGTCTCAGGCGGATGGTTTCCTTTCCCTTCCTGACATGCCGGGTGAAATTGTTTTTGATGATGTTTCCGTTCGTTACAGCGAATCCGGCGATCCCAGCCTGGAGCATATTTCTTTCAGTGCCCGCCCCGGTGAAACGGTAGGAGTCATCGGCGGCACAGGAAGCGGCAAATCCACGCTGGTTCATCTGATTCCCCGCTTCTATGACGTTTCTTCCGGCACGGTTATGATCAGCGGCCGGGATGTCAGGGAATACAGGCTCTCTGCTCTTCGGGGCGCGGTGGGAATCGTCCCTCAGCACGCTGTCCTTTTCCGCGGAACAATCCGTTCCAATCTGCTCTGGGGCAATCCGGAAGCGGCAGACGAAGATCTCATGGAAGCGCTGTCCGCTGCCCAGGCCTCTGAAATTGTTGAAAAAAAAGAGCTCGGCCTGGATGAACCGGTGGAACAGGGCGGGGCGAACTTCTCAGGCGGTCAGCGCCAGCGTCTGACCATTGCCAGGGCGCTTGTCCGCAAACCGGCCGTACTGATTCTTGATGACAGCGCATCCGCTCTTGACTATGCTACAGACGCGGCGCTCCGGAAAGCGCTGCGGTCTCTTGCCTTCTCTCCCGTGACCTTTATCGTATCGCAGCGGATTGCTTCAGTCCGTTACGCTGACAGGATCCTGGTCCTTGATGACGGTATATGCGTCGGAAACGGCACCCATGATCAACTGCTGAAAACATGTGACGTGTACCGGGAGATCTTTGAGGCGCAGCAGGAAAAAACCTCCGGTCCGGAAGGTGGTGCGGCCTGATGAACAGAAAAACGGTTCGCCGCGTATTATCCTTCCTCCGTCCCCGGATTCCGTTGATTTTCCTTTCACTTTTCCTGACCCTGCTGACTGTTTCCCTGACGCTTTTGATTCCGATCTTCGCCGGGAAAGCGATCGACTGTATCACCGGGGCCGGAAAAGTTGATTTTCGGCTTTTAGCAGGGTTTCTGACAAAAATCGGGGCTTGTGTATGCATATCCGCCCTGCTTCAGTGGATCACCGGTATGCTGAACAACCGGCTGACTTTCAGCACGGTACGGGATATCCGCCGGACTGCGTTCAGCCGGATACAGGAACTGCCGCTCCGATATCTTGACTCACACCCTTCCGGGGATCTGGTTTCCCGGATCATCACAGATGTTGACACCTTTGCTGACGGACTCCTGATGGGTTTTACACAGTTGTTCTCCGGTATAATGACAATCCTGGGCACACTTGTCTTCATGCTCATGCTGAATCCCATGATTACTCTGGTGGTTGTCATACTGACTCCTGTTTCCCTGTTGGTTGCCCGGTTTATTGCCAGGCGCACCTATCATATGTTCCGTCTCCAGTCCGTCACACGCGGAGAGCAGACCGCGCTGATTGATGAGGCAGTCGGGGAGCAGAAACTTGTACAGGCTTTCTGCCGTGAAAAAGCAATCCTGAAACAGTTTGATGAAATTAACGGCAGGCTCGAATCCTGTTCCCTGAAAGCTACTTTTTACTCTTCCCTCGTCAATCCGGCCACCCGGTTCGTGAATTCGCTGGTTTATGCCGCGGTGGCGCTGGCAGGCGCCCTGGTTATTTTCGGAGGCGGGGCGCTGACCATTGGTGCGCTGACTTCATTCCTCAGTTATGCCAATCAGTATACCAAACCATTCAACGAAATTTCCGGTGTGGTTACCGAACTGCAGAATGCGCTTGCCTGCGCTTCCCGTGTCTTTGATCTGATTGATCAGGATCCTGTTGAGCCGGATCCTGAGGACGCGGTTGTTCCGGAACATACGGAAGGACGGTTTGACCTGTCCCATGTATGCTTCTCTTATGATCCCGCCCGGCCCCTGATCACAGATCTGAACGTCTCGGTTCTTCCCGGCCGGCGGGTAGCCATCGTTGGGCCGACCGGATGCGGAAAAACAACGCTGATTAACCTGCTGATGCGTTTCTATGATGTGAACAGCGGTGAAATCCTGCTGGACGGTAATGAAACCAGGCGGATCCGGCGGGATGCACTGCGCCGCAATATTGGCATGGTCCTTCAGGATACCTGGCTTCCTGCCGGATCCGTCCGGGATATCATTGCTTTCGGCAGTACGGACATCTCCTTTGATGATATTGTTGCCGCGGCAAAATCGGCCCATGCCCACAGTTTCATCCGCCGTCTGCCGGACAAATATGATACCTGGATTGCGGAAAACGGCGGTTCCCTGTCCCAGGGGCAGAAACAGCTTCTGTGCATTGCCCGGGTTATGCTGCGTCTCCCGCCGGTCCTGATCCTGGATGAAGCGACTTCTTCCATTGACGTACGGACCGAGCAGAAAATCCAGAAGGCTTTCACCGCCATGATGCAGGGACGCACTTCCTTTATTGTGGCGCACAGGCTTTCCACAATCCGGGAAGCGGATCTGATCCTGGTTATGCGTGACGGTCAGGTAATTGAACAGGGCACCCATGAGTCTCTGGTCTCTTCCGGCGGTTTTTATGCTGATCTTTATCATTCCCAGTTTGAACAATAATAATCCAACCTGGACGAAAGGAAACAGATACTGATGAAATTATGGCTGAATCAACTGAAACAGGCAGTCCCTTCCGATCTGAATACGCCTGCCGAACTGGCACGCTTCGAGCTGGAATCAGCATTTCCCGGCGTTGCTTTTGACCTGTGTCAGCAGGATTCCATGGGGGATGCTTACCGGATCGAACCGCTTGGTACTGATGGCTTCCGTCTTACCGGCGGGAACACAGGCCTGCTTTATGCCGCTTACCGGATCATCACAGACCGTCTGTGCGGGGAATCCCTTTCTTCTCCCGTTGCTTCTTCACCTGCTTATGCTTTGCGTATGGTCAACTGCTGGGATAATGCGGACGGAGAAATTGAGCGCGGTTACTCAGGCCGGAGTCTTTTCTTCAGGAACGGCCGGCTCGACTACAGTGATGACCGGATTCGGATGCTCGGCAGGCTTCTCGCTTCCTCCGGGCTGAATGTACTGTGTATCAACAATGTGAATGTTCACTTCCCTGCGCAGCTTCTGCTGGAGGATTACCTGCCCGGCCTTGCGCGGCTTGCCGGTATTTTCCGCCCGTTCGGTATCCGCCTCATGGTTTCCGTTGATTTTTCCCAGCCCATGCGGCACGGCACCGGCACTGCTGATCCGTTGGATCCGTCAGTGCGGGAATGGTGGAAGGAGACTGCTTCCCGTGTATATGCCGCTGTTCCTGATCTGGCAGGTTTTCTTGTCAAAGCGGACAGCGAAGGACGCCCGGGGCCCTTTGCGTATGGACGCAATCATGCGGAAGGTGCAAATATGCTGGCTGAGGCCGTAAAGCCATTCGGTGGTGTAATCGTCTGGCGCTGTTTTGTATATAACTGCCGGCAGGACTGGCGGGACACCGGTACAGACCGTCCCAAGGCTGCCTGGGAGCATTATGCTTTCCTCGATGGTCAGTTTGCCGATAACGTCATCCTGCAGGTAAAACATGGCCCCTTTGATTTTCAGGTGCGCGAACCGCTCAGCCCCCTGCTGCTTGGCATGAAAAAAACAAAGCTGGCCATGGAACTCCAGCTGGCCCAGGAATATACGGGCCACCAGATTGATCTTTATACGATGATTCCCATGTGGAAGGAGCTTTATGAGGAACTGCCTTCGGATCGCATTATGTCCGTTGCGGCGGTTTCCAATCTTGGGGATGATGAAAACTATACCGGCCATCCCCTTGCCGCTGTCAATCTCTATACTTACGGACTGCTGGCCTGGAACCCGGCCGTGGATGCTGTTTCCGCAGTGACCCGCTGGTGCCGTCTGACGTACCGGTTTACTCCGGAGCAGGAACAGACTCTGGTCTCTTTGCTGCTTTCTTCCCGCAGGATTTATGAAAAATATACCGCTCCTCTGGGAATCGGCTGGATGGTCACGCCCCATGACCATTACGGTCCTAATCCTTCCGGATATGAATATGATCTCTGGGGTACCTATCATAAAGCTGACCGCAACGCGGTCGGAATCGACCGTACGCATTCGGGGACGGGATATCTGGACCAGTATCCTGAAGCATTCCGGGAAAAATACGGGGATCCGGCTTCCTGCCCGGACCTGTACCTCCTGTTTTACCATCGCCTGCCTTATGATTTTGTGATGCGGGACGGTCGCACGCTGATTCAGCGGATCTATGACGACCATTTCGAAGGACTGGAAGAGACCCGTTCCATGGCGGAAAAGCTGCTGGCTCTTCCCTTCCCTGAGCCTGATGCTGCTGTGATCCGCGTGCGGATGGAACGCCAGTTGTATAATGCCAGGGAATGGTGCGATATCATCAACACGTTTTTCCATCGTCTCAGTGGTATCCCTGATGGCAAAGGACGGACCATTTACGATTAATTCTCTTCCCCGTTCTGTTTTTTCAGATTGTTACCGGAGGTGAGTTTTCGTTGCCTGTATGGATGAATTGGCTGAACGGCAGTGATACGTCTGTTCCTGTTACAATCATTTCTGTTGCCCTGATGCTAGCCTCCGGTTTCCTGATGACCAGGATCACCAAAAAGCTCCGTCTGCCGAACGTTACAGCGTACATTGTCGGCGGCATTCTGGCGGGGCCCTTTGTCCTGAATCTGATTCCGCAGTCCGTGGTTGAGGGAACTTCTTTCCTGCCTGATATTGCGCTCGCCTTCATTGCTTTCAGCACCGGTGAGTTCTTCCGTCTGTCCTCCCTGAAAAAGAACGGCGGAAAGGTTATTACCATCACCGTACTGGAATCCTGCGGCGCCGCTGTTCTGGTCTTTCTGACCTGTTATTTCATTCTTGGGCTGAATTTCGCCTTTTCCCTGGTGCTCGGTGCGCTTGCAACAGCTACGGCCCCGGCTTCAACCATCATGACCATCCGCCAGACCGGAGCCAAAGGAGATTTTGTTGAAACCCTGCTTCAGGTGGTTGCCCTGGATGACGTGGTGGGACTGGTTCTCTACTCCGTTGCCGTCTCTATTGCCACAGCTTTTTTCTCAAGTGCCGGTTTTCAGCTTTCTTCCGTACTGGTTCCTTTGGGCAAAACGCTGCTTCTGCTGCTCCTGGGCGGTCTTTTCGGGCTCCTGCTTAAATCGCTGACCGGATCCAGGCGCAGCACGGACAACCGTCTGATCATCGCCATTGCAGTTCTCTTTTCCTATTGCGGAATCTGCGCAGTGATCGATGTTTCCCCGCTGCTGGGCTGTATGGCCATGGGCATGGTCTACATTAACACAACAGATGATGAACGGCTGTTCCGCCAGCTGAATTATTTCAGTCCCCCGATCCTTCTGCTCTTCTTTTTCCGCAGCGGTCTTTCCTTTGACCTGGGTTCCCTTGTCAACCAGTCTGAAAATATAGGCGCGGTTCCCCTTCTGGCAATTGGTGTAATCTATTTCCTGGTTCGTATTCTTGGCAAATATGTGGGTGCCTGGACCGGATGTCGTATTGCGGGGAAAAAACCGAAAGTACGGAATTTCCTTGGGCTTGCGCTGATTCCGCAGGCTGGTGTAGCCATCGGCCTTGCCGCCCTGGGTGCCCGGGAACTTGGCGGAGAAATGGGTCATGCGCTGGAAACCATTATCCTTTCTTCCAGTGTTCTGTATGAACTCATCGGTCCGGGAGCCGCTAAGCTCTCCCTCTGGCTGTCCGGTTCCTATTCCAGCGATCTCGAAACCGTTGCGCCTGTGCCGGAAACCACTGAATCAGGCGAAAAGAAATCAGAACTCGAAATCCTGATTGAGCGGATCCAGAAAATCCAGAGTGAACTGCCGGCTCATTCCGAAAATGAAAACGAAAAAGCCTTCACAGAAGCGGCGGAGGAATATTACCGTGAGCAGAC
>JAEEGL014496318.1_pt1 | contig 36813 bp, 32 predicted proteins | sample 9134231 | NCBI WGS metagenome assembly JAEEGL01 (sample SAMN16246548, study PRJNA631951) | gut metagenome | biome: gut microbiome; feature: rumen; material: fiber-attached | host: Bos | place: Iran: Karaj | collected 2018-10 | reverse complement strand
TCACACCGTCAAGCACAATATCCCATAACATGCTGCGTTCATATTCTGAAATCATTTTCCGGAGATTAAACCAGATATCCTTGTTCTCACAGATCAGCAGACACATCTGATCACTGCGCTTTGGAATGTAATCATGAAAGCAGTATGCAGGTGTATCATAAAAGCCGAGCGTGTCCGCGCTGATCTCCAGCCGTTTCAGCAGATTTTTTACGCCGGCGTCATCCAGAGTCTTTTCCTTTCCGAAAATCTCGAAGGACCGCTCTTTTCGGGATACTGCGACTGGCTTTGTAAGATTCTGAAATAGCCAGCGACTTAACGCTTCCATGACCTCACGGTACTCTTGGAATGCATTTGGATGCCTATGTAGATAACCGTTTTTCAGTAAATCGGGATGCAGCCTTTGAATCTCAGGCAGCAGCGCAGCATGGTCAGATGATTCCCGAATGATATGATACTTCATGCAGATCGGATATTTGAGGTTTCCATTTGTTCCTGCATTCTGATACGGCTTCAAAAGCCCGTTGCGAACTGCTTCCTGTACGAGCGGAAACAGTTCGGCATCTGAGTGCAGTCCCATCAGTTGTTCGAGTTCGGACTTTGTAACAGACGCTTTTTTCCAGGACAGAAGTTTTGTTTTGAGATCCATGATTTCACCGCTTTCATCCGAATATGCTTTTCACTAGATTCAGTATAGCATATTTCACAAAAGAAAGCAATGGGCATTTGAAAATGGAACCGATAGCGGATCAATCCCCGCTGTAGGTTTATAAAGATGACAGATGTGTCAACTATCAAAAGGCCGCCTTGTCTTGAACTGTTTGTAGAAAACGTGTATTTACTTGAATATAACGACACGCATTAATGAGTATGCATCATTTTCGACTGTTGAAACGCGCTTTTTTGCATCGTTTTGGACTGCTTGAATCGTCTTTTATGCAGCTTTTTTGACTTTGCAGAGAAACAAAGCGGGAACCGGAACACCGGCTCCCGCTGTTTTACTATGTGGATACATGCAGCATAATGGTATACTATCAATAATTGTTCATGTTTGTGAACAGACTGAGCAGCTTGTCATACAGCTCATAGACCGCAGGTGCGGCATCTTGCAGCGCGTCCGGCGTCACGGCTTGCAGCAGGTCATCGGCAATCAGAATCTTCCGTTTCAGAAAATCGACGGTCAGTTCGTAACCATCCATCTCAAAGATATACTGCACGGTGTCCGATGAAACGCAGTCACTCTGGAAGACATTGCTGCCAAGCTCCATCTGATCGACCGCATCGGCAAAGATGTGGAACCGCTTGACCGCTGCCCGGACTTCGTCCTGATACTGTTCATCGTCAGCGGCATTCTGCGAAAAGAACACATCCTTTGTACGGAGCGTTTCGCTTGAAAGCAGCGCCTGTGCCTGTCTGCGGATGATGCCTTCCATTGCCTTGACGCGCTCCGGCGTAAAAACATCATCGCCGCGGAATGCAAACGAAAAATCACAGATTGTTTTGACACGGTCGCGCAGCGTATCGTTCATCGCCATTTGTCCGATACGGGTAAAATCATCGCCGAGAACCGGCGCATACTCAAACAGTTTGTCGCCGATGTTGTCAAAGTCTTTCATGGAGACATACGGCAGCATGGAGAGATTCAGGTCGAAGATCGGCGCCATGCCGGTGATCTCCAACGTGTCATTATCAAACAGCACACCGTAATTGCCCGCGTGTCTGTCCTGATTGAAACAAAGAGAATCGACTACAAGCATTTCCCGGAACGCCTGCGACGCACCGATGCGGTCAAAGAAATCGAACACATCCTGCAAGCTCCTGGCTTTCATCAGCTTTGAGAACGAGGCATAGCCGTGCTGCTCGTTTGTGAACAGGTTGCACTTGGACGCGAGCTTTTCATGCAGCAGCACCGTGCGGTAGGGCACATAATTGTCCGGGCTGATGACGGCAGCGATCTCCGATGCCAACATTTCACAGTATGGTTCCAATCCCGGTCCGAGGTCGTTGCCGCGTTTATAGATAAAGATATCTGAGCCAAAGCTGCCGCGCGTTTTTTCCTTGCGGAAGCATTTTCGGAAGGAGCCCTCACAGGAAAGCTCCGGGGATGTTGACGAGAAGTCACCGGCATACAGACCGACACCTTCAAATGCCAGACGGGAGATCGTATCGGTGAACGGATTGCGGTACAGCGAGATCTGCTCCCATGTCAGGTTTTCAAGGTCAGACTTGATCCAAAATGTATCGTTGATCGTAGCGGCATGCGTCGCTCTGATAAAGCCTTCATTGTCATCACAGCCCATTTCCCGCATCAGCTTCCGCAGGTGCGCGTTGTGCTTGGACGACTTCCGGCTGTTCAGCCATGCGTTGATGTCCTCAAAGCCAAACGGCAGCTTCCCTATCTGTTCAACCTCACGGAACAGCACTTCATCTGAAAATTCGGCGGCAGGCTGCTTTTCAAACGCTGCAACGACCGTATTCTTGTTCATTAAAAAGTACATAGCCTGACCTTCCTTCGCTTTTGCTGTGATTTTCCTTATTATATCATACTTTTTCAAAGATAGCAAGTGGAAAAGCCTATCGGCATCAAAGAAAGAGGCAATTCAGTCCTTCTCGCAGCCTTGCACCAGACAAATTTCACCGTTCTGTTTCGTCTATCAGTACTTCCACATCATGCATCAGGAAATGCATACGGTCGATTCGCTTGTTGATGTGCCAATGCCCAAGATACCACGCCTTGTAGTCCAGCATTTCTTCAATCGTATCCAGCCATTGTTCTGTGCTGTTGTCAACAGTGGACTGATCAATTCCGGGCAGGAAGCATTCCATCGGGATATACTTGAACGGGCATGTATGCGAGAAAACAACATCGACAGGATGTGTTTTTACCTGCTGTTCGACATATTCTTTGATCGTGGGTGTCGGCTGCTCATCCGGCCACCAGTTGTAGCCCATTCGCAGCCGGTAGAATTTATCTACGCTGTAGGCGCCGCCGATCACGATACACTGCTTGCCTTCAAGGTCAAAAATGTCGCCGTCAACAGGGAAAAGGATATTCGGAAAATCCTCCTCATACAGCACACGGCCGCCATGCCACTGCTTTTCCTGATAGGAGCAGATATTCTGCGGTCTGTTCTCATGATTACCGTGAATGCAAAAGAACGTGACATTCATCTCGTTCATTTCCTGTTTCAAAAGACGGTCGCGCATTTTTCCCGTATAATTGACACCGACATCGCCGAGCAGAACAATCACATCGTCTGGTTTTGGCTGATGCCGTACATACAAATCATAAACCGGTTCTATTGAACCGTGAATGTCACCTGTAATAAATACCATATCTGCACCTTCTTTCAGTACTGCTCCTATTATACCATGTTTTATGCGAAACTGCAATCAAATTCGACGCGCTGAGGTGCCGATTTTCAGGGCATCATAATATATTATTCCCACTGTCCCTCCGATATCCTGCGTGTTTTTTCTTCCTCAGCCTTTGCTCTGAGGTTCAACCACAACTCAGAATCTGTAAGCTCGCCTTGCCAGCGTTCCATTGTTTCTGTGATGTCTCTGATCATCACATGTATTGTTTTGCTGTCGAGCATCGGCATAAATCGCAGCGTGAATTCGCATACAACCGAAGGCATATATGACATCCTTCCGATCGCGTATCTAATCGCGCTGGTCACGATCAAACCAAATTCTGCATCAACATACGGATCGAACCATTCAGCCGGACACAGCACAACGCTTTTCTTCTGGCGTCCCGTTATCATAACAGCAGCATCTTCTTGTGCAACCTGATCCAGCACTGTGTTGAGCGTTTTGCGCAGATCGCTGCGTGTGATCGTCTGCATATTTTCTGTAGTTTGTCCTTTCATTGGTAACATTCTCCTATATTCTTCTGTTTATAGGGTGCAAATTGCTGCTTTCAGATACTGGTTTGCACCCTATAAATCATCATATCGACACTTTCACGCTGATAAACAGCAGAAAAGATAGCGTGAGGGTTCACTGCTGAGCCTTGTGATGCATCAGGGCGTCGTCACCGCGACCAGCACCTTCTCCCGCATGACTGCACTATCAATATAGTAGTCGCGGGTATACTTCCACGAGCGGTAGGCTTCCGGATCTTCGGGCGGCGGAGTCTGCTGCGCATACTGTTCGGCGAGCAGATTATAGTATTCGCACGCATCGCTGTTGACCGACTGCGCCACAGCCTCATATGCCCCTGCTTTCTTCATTTGCCGAACGAGCTTCGGATGGTTTTCCTCCATGAACTCCATCCACGCATTGCCATAATAACCGATCTCAGTTTGCTTGCTCATGTGGACCTTCCTTTCTGAATATGACCGTTCCCTTGCGCGCTGCCGGAAAGTTGATACAAATATCAACTTTTGGCTCCTTTGTCTACCGAAAACAGCATAATCGCCGCTTCTGATGTTGATTATAGCACATTAAAGCATGAAAGTCAAGCGCTATTTGTGGGAGATCTGTCAAATTCATATTATTCGCTTTTATCTTCTCAGTGGCCGATAAACCGGCGTGTTGTTGTCCGCCGGCAGAGTCCCGTTCGGCACATAGTCTGACAATCGTGCCTCATTCTCCCGGTCGATCAGCTCCTGCACATGGGTTCCTGCATACACCTTTTCTGCCAGCGCAACAATTTCCGCAGCCTGTTTCAGTTCGCGCTCCGCAGTGCCGAGATCAGCGGCAGCTTGCTCTGCCTTTTCCGTATACACTGCAACCATGTTCTCAACATTCCGCCAATTCTGTGCTGTAATGTTCGGAAAGCCACGCACCGTGTCCTCTGCCTGCTGCCGCGTGAACCGCGCCGACGGAATGCCGCCGAATAATAGCTCCAGCTTTTCACGCAGATCATGCGCATACTGTAATCGTTCTTTCGCTTTATCGAATAGCTGCTGCTTCTCTGCGGCAGTTTTTTCTTTTTCAGCAAAGTCCCTGCGCAGTGAGTTGAGTGTCGCGCCGTCACGAATCAAGCGGTTCAGCCGCAGCAGCCGGTCGAGCTCTGCGTCATTCACCCATGTCAATGTCTGATCCGGATTGCGTTTACGCTGCCGGAGCTTTCCGTATTTGACCGCAACTGTATAGGTCTGCATCATGAACAGCGTCCGCGCATTTTCATGTCCGGCTTTCTTTGCAGCGTCCAGTTTTTCAGCGAGCTTCTTCTCATACTGCCGGTTGATTTTTATGCGGTTTTCCAGCGCGTGCACCGAATACTCCGCGCCAAGTGACCGTAGCCGGATAAAGCTGACGCCGTCCTTTGCACGAAACGCTGTGTACTTTCCGAACTTCACTTCATAGCCGGCGCTTTGCAAACGCGCAATCAGATCGTCGAGATCTTTTGCATTCGGAAGCAGCCGGTCGATCTCCGCACGCAGTTTGTCCCGCGCAGAAACAGGTTTTGCTTTGTACGACTTTTCAATTTTTCGGATTGCATCGAGATAACATTGCTGTGCTTCGAAGCCGTTCTCCGTTTGTCGGAACGGAATACCTATGCGCTCCATTTCCGTCTGTACATATGTCTGCTTGTCGCGGTCTGTATAGAAAAACGATTTGTACGGCGACAGCTTTTCGCGTTTCATTTCCTGAGCGTTTGTCGTGAGCTCCGCGACACGCAGCTTCAGGCTTTGCATAATTGCAGCAGCGTTCGGTTCGTTTTTCTTTGTGCGCCGGAGATACTCAAATGCTTTTCTCGCATCCTGTTCGCGCTTATACTCCGCGACGGTCATGTGTGCATAGTGTGCGTTCTTATCCTCACGCTGATAACCGCGCCGCATCAGAATTAGCTCCATTGCAATTCGCTCCGATTGCTCCCAGCCGATCACGGGCGAATCGTATCTGCCGCGTGACGGAAATCCCATTTCTTCCAAAGCCGCCCGCATAGACACTCCTTTTTGCGGACCGTTCTTTCTGCCCTTCGTGTAAAACGGTACGAAGTCAATATGCAAATGCGGGGATGCCTCATCCATGTGAAGAACCGCATTGAAAACAAAAAGATTCGGATTTCGCTTCTGGAATTTCTGCATATAATCGATCAGCATTTCTTTTGCGATTTCACCGCGCTGACTTCCGCACGGTGCATTTTTGCAGTCACCGAACTGCACAATCACTTCGTAAAACGGTTCCTCTCGTCTGCCGTTTGCGATGTGCGAATAGTAATCATAGATGCGCCGACACGGCTGCTTCTGTTTCGCATTGTATGCTTCCAGCGATTCGGAGAAAAGGATTTCGTATGCTTTCTGCGGTGACATTGTTTCAAAAATGATGTTGTCCGGTGTGCGTTCAGGTGATATATTCGCCGCAGAAAAATCACGGTTGTTGTGCGCGAGATTTGCACCGTGCGGGTCGCTCGCTTTGCCAAGTGTGAGGCTGATGCTGAATTGCTCCATGACATTTTCCTCTCTTTTTCAGTTCGGATTTTGCAAAAGTTTGATTTTTGCAACCCGAATTGTTAGACAACCCAATCTCAGTTCTGCACGCACCGTTCCGTCGCTTGCAGAACTGTCGTTTCGCGCTGCTGCACTGATTGGGAAAAATCACGAATTGCTTTTGCAATCCGCGGAAACGGTCTGCTCCGCAGATTGGGAATCTCCCAAACCCTTTTTCCGGGAGAGACCGATGCGGTCGAAGTAGTCTTCCTCGTTTGTCTGCATCGCAGAAAGATACAAACCTGTCAGCCGGATGAGCTGCACCGCTTCGTTATCGTAGAAATAGATTGACACTTTTTCGTCGCCTTTCGTTTTGAAGGTGCGTCCATGCTTCAGGATTTTTTGCATCAGTTTTTGCGCTGCCTGAGATACGGCATTCTGCGCATCAATCGCAGAGAGCTGGTAAAGCATTTGCAGCAGCGCATTGGTATGCTCACGATCCAGCATCACGGCGACGGAGCCGAGAACTGCTTTTGTCATTTTCAAAATCTCTTCTTTCCGTTTTCTGAACACACGCAAGCGTCCGCGTTCACTTGACTTTACACAAGCGAGTGTGGTATAATAACCATGTCGGATCGCGCGGATTGACCGTCAATCAGATCACAGCAAGCTCCGTGTTCATCTTCACGCGGTACGAGTTGAGACTGTTCCACAGAACGGCCTTCGCATAACCGGCATAGTTTTTGATATGCGTTGACGCGAGTGCTTCGGTGTAATCGTCCAGTGCAGAGAACATCATCTCCGAGAGTGAACCGCATCCGCAGTGTTCCGATACGGCGTTGATCGCGTCGATCACGGCGCGGGCATCAGTCTGTTCTTCACAGTAAGTTTGCGTGCCGGCTTTTGTTGCCATGCTGACGAGACTGTTCACCAGGAGCACAAAGTTATCGAAACGGTCCTGCGTTTTCAGATCAGTTTTCTCGCAGGGATGCTTCATGTAGAAGTCATACTCGCAGAGCCAGCGGATTGCAGTGCGCATCTTTTTCGGATTCTGCGAATAGGCATACGGGATCTGCTGCAATGCAGAAATCTCAGAAACAACCTGTTCCTCGATCAGCGAATCCGTCAATCCGTCTGCCGCATCTTCGCCGCGCGAAGATGGATGGATAGAAATCTCTGTAGAATTCTTTGTAGTAATCTCTGTATTTGTCTGGGGAAATTTACCATAGGGGTCTGTCGAAATTTCGGCACACCCCCCTCGGAATTCCGACACAGGGGTACTGCAAATTTCGTCAGATGACCCGTTTGATTCTTCGGGACACCCGTCCGGTGAAATTTCACCACATGGGTAGGTGAGCGCTTTCAGGCGTTCCACATCGAGCGCAAGATAGAGAACATTCGCATATACCATGCCGTTGGATTGCAGCGTGCGGAACTCACGGCGCACTACGCCCATCTGTTCTAGAAAAACGATTGCGTCCTTCGCCTGACCGGAGGAACAGCCGAACTGCTCCGCGATCTGCGCATAGCTGCGCTGGAGCAAATCATCCCGGAACTTCTTCTGATAACCGATGATCTGACCGCTGCCTTCGTCGCGGATCTCCCGCGGGCGATACCAGTAGACGATATCCGCGAGGATATTGATCGCCAGTAGATGCGGTTTCGGGTGCTTCAGGTCAGACTTGACAAAGATGCGATACCAGTTCTGCGGGATCACATTGCCGGTGAAGGCGACTTCTCTCAGTTGGTCACAGGTCGAAATTCCGGTCATATACATGATGATTTCCTCCGTTTCAGATGTTTGGCTGAAACAGAAAAGGCTATAAAAGCAGCGCCGCTAACATCCGCTAACGAAAGAACGCGTCAAAGGATGACACAATCCGCAGATGCTGGGCGACACAGGCAAAATGGATGTTGAAAAATCTCGTATTTGCTGACAAAGCAGACATATCGCGCTAATATCTAACACGCAGCGCGAATTGTTTTCCGAGACTCCTAAGCAGCAGGCCATCGGTTCGATTCCGGTTCGGGGTGCTCTGCATCAGCGGAAATGCGCGAATTATGGGCGAGCGGACAGATCTCGGATGATGATGACCGCAACCGGCAGGACGCCTTCCCGCAGGAATATGAGACTGAGGTGCATCCGGGGCATGAAACCTGCCCGTCCAAAAGCGTTATTTCCGATTATCGGATTCATTCTCTTGTTTTTCTGAGAATCATCCGTATCGTTATGGAATATGGCACGGAATGAGCGGATGCTGCAATCAGAGAAAAGAATAACCGGCAGAGTGCAATGCTCTGCCGGTTATTTCTGTATATACAATTACTTGGAATGCTTTTTCTCTGCTGCCGTGAAATACCGCACCTTCCGGATCATGTTCTTCCGATCTTCGGGCGGCGGATTCCGCTGCGCATACTGTTCGGCGAGCAGATTATAATAATCGCACTTGGGGGCTTGGATTTCTTGTATTGTCATGTTTACTTTTACGCTATATTATGCTATAATAGATAGCGAGAAAGTGAGGAAGCGGCAATGACCAAATTTGAAGTACTGGATCAGCTTGTGTCTGCCGGGAAAGGGTACTTGTTGACAGCAGACGCAGTGAACAGCGGAATCTCAAAGCACACCTTAGCTGAATATGTAAAGGCAAAAAACATGGAGCGCATGGCGCACGGCGTCTATATTTCAGAAGATACATGGCCGGATGCGCTCTATCTTCTCTATCTGCGAAACAAAAAGATCGTGTTTTCGTTTGAAACCGCACTGGATCTTCACGATCTGACCGACCGGGCACCATTTTATATCACAGTCACTGTGCCGAACGGTTACAATGACACGCATCTGAGGCGGGCAGGCATCAGGGTCGTTCACACCAAGCCGGAATGGTACAGCATGGGTATCGTTTCAGTTCGGACACACTTCGGCAATCTTGTGCCGGCTTATGATATGGACAGAACCATCTGTGATATTATCCGCTGCAAAAAGCATATTGAGATCCAGGCATTCCAGACAGCCCTGAACGAATATATGCGCTGCAAGGGGAAGCATATATACAATCTGTCGAGATATGCAGCTGCACTCGGAGTCGCAGACAAAGTGCGATTTTATACGGAAGTTATGCTGTGATTCTCATATTGCAGCATACAATACTCAAATTTAAAAAACACACGGATAAAACAGCGATTTCGTGATATTGTTTTCCGGATCGGCGGATTCTCCTGCAAAATAACGAAATCAGGTGATACCATGAAAACAATCAAAGTCGCTGCAGACGTGATATGCGACGCTTTCCAAAGCACAGATATTTGCCGCGGCAAGAGGATACGGCGCGCTTTTCGTATCTTATAATAGTTTTCCCGGATTGCGGCAGCACGCACTCATAAAACCGCTCAAAGAACCTGAGATTTTGCGGAACTGATCAGGCTTCATTTCAGTATAATAATAAACAGGCGGATCATCTCCTGCTTTCAGATGAAAGAAACAGAACATGCAGCCTTGAGACATCCAGAATACAAAGTCATCGTTTTTCAGCTTCAGAGCAGAGTTGTTGTCGGCCAGCAGTTCTCTGGCCCACGCATTCAGTTCAAACAACTCATCTATGCAGCAGGATGCACCCCGAAACAGCGTCCCGCCTGTTCCTGCACCCATAAGTGCCAAATACTCTATATAGGCGCGCGGAAGCGGGCCGTATATATTGTCTAGCCGGTTAATTTCTTCCTGAGAGGCAGGAAATAATGTGGCTCCACTGTGCATCAAATGATAATACAATTCATCTAAATACATTATGATTCTCCTCTTGCAGATGACAGTCTGATCCATACAGCAGCTTTGCACCGCCGAGGCGCACGAATGCCCCCTATTATTCATTATATCATATCCGGGCAGTTTGTCAAGATACGCTGTCAAAATGAACCGTCTGTGAAAAACGATGCTGTCCGTTCTTATTTGCGTATTACATGCACCGGCGCACGCCCTGCCGGCCAGCACATGGAAGATATTGCGATTTCCCCCTCCCCGCTTGACATTTGAACGCGAAGCATATATAATAATAACAGTTTCTGACGAAATAACGCACATCGAAACGGAGGTCGTTCAATGAGATGGGGTGTTCACTGGCGGATCGGCAGAGATTCGCTGCACGGCAGGGAGTCACTGATGTTTCAGCTCGGCACAATTCTGCCGGACTGGTTCGAGCGGCATCCGATCCACCGCAGAAAGGAATCGCTCGGTCTGATCGCAGAAAGGATCGTGCGCCTCAGAGAGATGCAGCCCGGCAGAAAGCGCGACTGGTATCTCGGCACTGTCGCACATTTCCTCTGCGATTACTGCTGCATGGCACACAATGAAGAATATTACCGTTTCTACCGCCACCGCGTTTATGAGGTGGAATCGCAGAAATACTATAAGCGTGTCCGCGCAGAGCGGAAGCCGCGTTATGTTGCCGCGCAGCTTCGGTTTCTGGAGCAGACAAAGCGTCTGCATCCGGCGCTCTTTGACGGCACGCTCAGCGATGACGATTTCCGCGGGGAGATGCTCGATCTGATCAACTCCGCGGTGCTCTCGCTGCACCGGAAGATCGAAGCGCTCAATACGGCAGAATGGTGGACCGATTTGCGCGTCGCGGAGCTGGATGTCAGATATTCCTATTATCTGATCCATGCCGTGCTCACGGCGCTGCACGCACACGGTACGGAAGGGGGCAATGCATATGTCTGACATCGGCGCTGATCACAGCACAAGAAACACCGCACAGCCAGGCCAGAAATACGAAGGCGGCGACCCGTATATCTTCATCAGCTACAATCATGATGATGCAAAATTTTTCAATTATTTCAGCCGTCTCGTGGAGCGCTTCCGCACAGACGGCTACCGCTTCTGGTACGACAACAACATTCAGGGCGGCGAAAGCTGGAACAAATCCATGATCGACCGCGTGATGCACTGCCATGTGCTGATTGCACAGCTTTCAAACAGATATTATGAATCCATCTGGTGCATCGCAGAGCTGAACACAACGCTCCAAGAAAGCAAAGTGCTGATTCCGCTCGAATGTGAAACCATCACAACTTCGGCAAACACAGGCTATCAGGCAGCCGTTGCAGCAAACTTCCAGACAATACGCGGCAAGGATTTTGAACGGATTTTTAATTCAAAGCGTGTCGCGGACTGCCTTCAGAGTGAAGAAGCACGCACAAAACGCCTGAAGGAAATCGCAGACATTCCCGAGGAAGAAAAGCCTGCTGAGCCGAAGATCGTTGCCAACACACCGGCAGAGGCGATCTCGAATGAGATCGTGGAACGCAGCATCGACCAGATGTTTGAAACGCAGGCGATCCTGCAAAAGCCGACAACCATGATCAAACGGCATTTTTACTCCAGAGCGGAGCTGGCTTTCACGCCGGAGGAAATCAGCGATATCACGCGCAAGGCTGTGACGCTGCTGCGGGAGCGGCAGAATGAGCTCCGCACAGTGCTGTTCAGCTTTGAGTTCACAGGCTCGCGCACAACTTACAAGGTCGCGCTGACAACCGTGCGGCTCGTCAAGCGGCTGACGAAAAACTATGATTTCTGGACATATGATCAGAACCAGCGGCTGCACTATTTTGTCTCGGATTCTGCGCCGCTGATGCGGCTGATGCACTGCCGTGCCCTGCGCAATGAACTGCTGCTTTCGCCTGTCATGATTGCGGCTGTCAAGAATTTTTCAGCTGAGCTTGACAGACTGATCGACTGTCTGGAAAGGTGAGGTGATTGGAATATGCTTCAGGCATTCATCGCATTCTGTCTGATCTGGGTGATCGCCGGTGCCAGCATGCTGATCCGCTGGATCGCGTTTTCCAGAATGGACTCATGGGCAATGGAAATCAGCGTCGCGGCGCTGATCTACAATATCCTGTACGGCGTTTATGCCTCGGAGACCGTCGCAGATTTCTGTCACAAGGAGCTGCTCCGCTGCATCGTTCTGCTGATGTTTGCACTGGCGATCGCGGGCATTCATCTGCATTATGCGTTTGTGTGCCGCGATAAATGCGGCGATCATTTCAACAATGCGATTCTGATTCTCCGCCGCGAGGCAGAGCACACCGCCGGCATCTATTTCAAAGAGGTCGGCGACACCTTTGAATATGATGACGATGATGAAGAATACAGCATGACCGGCGGTGCGGTGTATGCCGAAATGACGCCGGAGGAGCGCTTCCGGCTGGAGGATATGAAGCAGAGCTATCTCTCGAAGCTTGTGATTCTGAAAGAAGCGAATACACTTGCAAAGTCGTCGCTTTCCGTGTGCTACTCTATCTTCATTGACGCATTCAGCTACAACCGCAGAGGCATTCTGCGGCATCGGAAGAAGAAGGACGGCGGTGCTTCCAAGGGCTTCCGTCCGAAGAAGACCGGCGTGCGCATCGCGCTTGCAAATATCATCAACAATCTGCACATCGACGGCATGCCGACGCTGCATGAGGATGATTTCAATATCAGCATGCAGCAGCAGAAGACCGGTCTTATCCTGTTCGATGTGTTTGAGGTGCTCTCCCTGATCGTCGGATGCAGGGTTGTGGACGTGCTCATCAACATCTTTTTCGGATAATTATAACAGCGCCCGCAGATTCCGTTCTGCGGGCGCTGTTATAATCGAAGAAAATCTTTCAAAAGCTGCGATCAGCGGCGCGGATGCTGTGCGCGGTACTGCGCTTCATCAAAATAATCGAACCTGAAAAGGAACGGCTCTGTGCCCGGCATGCCGATGATCGCCTCGCCGAGCTGCAAATTTGCGATGTCCCAGTCCTCGACGACAAAGCCCTCGCGTGTCTCCTCGGTCAGCCCCTTCGACGCAACGATGTTGCTGAAGGAATCCTTCTTGCGGTTCTTGCCGAAGCCCTCCTGAATATGCTGACGCGATGACTGATCGTTCACGCGGAAGGCGAAGGTCGTCAGGAAGCCGGACATGATGCTGCGGGCGCGCTGCTCGCCGTAGCTCTCATAGATCTGCTCGACATTCTGTATGCCGATCAGGAATTTGACGCCGAGGCTGCGTCCGAAGTTCACCGCATCGTCGATGTGCGTGAGATTCGGCAGCAGACGGAATTCATCCGTCACGAAGAACACGCTGCCGGGCGTGCGGTCTCTGCCGATCGCCTCCTTGATCGCAATATCGAACATCAGGCTGTAAATCGGCGAGAGCATGCTGCCGAGGCTCAGGTCATATTCGATGAAGACAAATCTGCCGCCCTTCTGCTTTGTGATCTGCTTGAGACCGAGCGTGCCGTGCATATTGAAATTGCCGACGAAGATCTGACGGATCACCTGCTGAAGCTCCGCAAGCACGCCCTGTGTCTGCGCAGATTCATCGTTCTGGATGTAGCTGATCATCGCACGGAACTGCGGATACTGCGCCAGCATCTCGCGGAGCTCCGCGGTGGTTGCGCCGAAAAGGAAATCGCTCAGCCAGCGGTTTGTGCGCTCACGCGGCGGTCTTGCGTGCATGAAATGCCAGAGCGTCGCCGTGAAGATATCGCGGGCAGCATTCGGGAAGAAGGGCTGATTTGTGCGCTCGCAGGCCTCCTTGAAGAGTGCATGTGCGATTTCCGTGATGCTCTCCATGAGCTGCGGACCCTCCTGGATCTCGCGAAAAATGTTCCAGTAATTTGCGCGTCCGAGATGATCCGAGGAGGTCTCGTCATTGCTGATGACAATATCGCCGGGCTGCGAGAAGGTGCTGTAAAAATCGCCCTTTGTATCGAAAATGATCGCGACGGCATCCTCCGGCATTGTGCCGCGGAGCCTTGCGAGATACTGATTGATCGCGTTCGTCTTGCCGGTGCCGATGCCGCCGATCAGCATGATATGCCGCCCGAGCATCGCCGGCGAGAACGGAATCTGCGCGGGTCTGCCGGCGCCGTCCCTGCCTGTGAAGCAGAGCATCGGCGGCTGATCGTAAAGCGGCGGGATCGCATCGCGGTGAAGCTGATTGCCGAAAAGCACCGTGCTGCCGTCCGGGATGCTCTCCTCCTGCTGCGGAACGGGAACCTGTGCACCGGGCTGCATCCCGGAGGGGGTCAGCCCCGGATGCCCGGAGCTCGGCCGCTGCATCGGGGTCGGTGCGAGCGGGGTTGTATCGCGTCTGCCTGAACCAAACATATTGTGCTCCTTTCTCAGCCCATCCCGTGATCGTCCGAGGGACCGCTCTTTCCGCTGCCGCTGTCCTTCCCGGGATCGGGCTTGCCGGAGGAATCGGTCGTGCCGCTGCGACGGCTTTCCTGCGGCGGATTCTGATTCTGCGAGAGGGTAGCTGCATCTTCTTCCGCAGCAGATTTTTTCGCTTCTGCCTTCGGCTGATTCTGCGAGAGGGTAGCTGCATCTTCTTCCGCAGCAGATTTTTTCGCTTCTGCCTTCGGCTGATTCTGCGAGAGGGCAGCTGCATCATCTTCCGCAGCAGATTTCTTTGCCTGTGTCTTCGGCTGATTCTGCGAGAGGGTATCTGCATCGTCCTCCGCAGCAGATTTTTTCGCTTCTGCCTTCGGCTGATTCTGCGAGAGGGTAGCTGCATCATCCTCCGCAGCGGTTTTCGGCGCTTTTGCCTTGTTCTCCGCCTTTTCCGCTTCGGGGTCATAGATGCAGCTTGCCTTGGTCGAGAGCGGCTCACCCTTTTCGTCCTTCTCATCAAAGAGTGGTGTCGGGACATCGCGTATAACCGTCTCGGGATGCCCGCCGGAGGTCATGCCGGTGCCGGTAAAGTATTCATTCGCTCCGGGTGTTTCCGCAGTCGGGCGCGTCATTTCATAAGCGGCGGAATTTGAAATATCAATGCGGTAAGCCTTTTCGTCCTTCGGGAAATAACCGGGCTTCAGACCGAGCTCTTTTTCCACATTTGACATGTCGCCGTCTGATTTTTCGAGGATCTTGTCCATCTCATCCGAGGACACAACGAACAGATTGCTGTCTCTGCCAAGCGTCTCGTTCTCATTGTTCAGATAATACCGATTATAATCCGATTCATTCATCAGATAAGAGACACCGTGCCGGAAGGGCTGCTCCTGCTGATACGCCTCTGTGACCGCCTCGCGCGTGATCAGCGGATCCTCGGCGAGCTTGTCTTCATAGAACTTCGTGAAAAGCTCTGCATTCTCCCGAACGCCGCTTGCCTCCTCTGCATCATGGATGCCGCCGTAATCGACATGCAGCGATTCCGGCTCGCCGACCGCCTGCCCGTCGCCGCCGATATGGTGATGAATGAGCTTTTCGCCCTCAAAGCCCTTATACTGCGGGAAAGCATCGGAAAGCTGATTGTCGATGATGAGCGAATTCTTTGCCTTCATGCGTTCAATATTATCCGGCGAGAATGCCTCCGGCTTCTGCGCATAAAGCCCGCGGTTGAAGCGGTCGATGCTCCGCAGCCAGCCCTGCGAATTCGCATTGGAATGCGCCTTTCCCACAAAGGGCATGTCCACAACGCTCAGCGGATCGTGGTTCATCGTGCCGGTGACAGCGGGGAAGCTGTTTGTCTGAAACGGCGTGCGGATCACCTCGGGGTCGATCCCGAGATATGCCAGAATCTCAGGCACGGTCACACCTCGCTTTCAGCCAGGAAAGCGGCAAGGCTCTCCGCAAGGGGCACCGGCTCCTCCGTGCCGTCCTCCAGCAGGAAGAGCCCGCCCGTCTGCCTGATGCAGACAGCATGCGTCCGGATGCCGTCGCTGTCGGCTGCCGTGCCGAGCACAAAATACAGCACACCGCCGATCGGGAGCGCCTGCGGCGGCTGCACCTCGCCCTGTGCATTTTCATAGACCGGGCGCAGCTCACAAAGCAGCCCGCGGTATCGCAGGGCAAGCGCGGCAAAGCGCCATGCGCTGAGATATTCCGTCAGTTCCTGCGGCAGAGCGCAGCCGTAAAGCGCCGAAATCGCTTCCGCCGGGATCTCCCGCGAGGGCAGTGCCGGCTCCCACTCGCCGAAATTGCCGTAATCTGCGTGCACTGCCGGGCGCTCCATATTCCGCTTCCGGACAGCACGCGGCAGACTGCCCTTCTCCGTTTTCCAGCGCGCCGTATATTCCCGCAGGCGCTGCTCCAGTAGCGCACGGATGCTCCGCGTCTCCGTACTCATCAGAATACCTCCTATCAGTTCAGCCCGTCACTTTCGGCGGGCTGATCCAGTATCATATTTTCCACTTTGCGATGCCGGCATCGCCGAAATGCTTGATGTCGTCGATCAGCGCGCCGAGCTCGCGGATCGCAAGCTCCGTATCGCGCCACGGCCGCACGATCTGGAAGCCGGAACGCTCATCCTTGCGGAGCTTCCGCGCAATCTCCATCGCGTCATGCCCGCCCTTTACGCGCACGGCAATGTGCAGATCATCGACAATGCCGCCCAGCGCCTGCATCACCAGCGCCACGAGCGCACTTGCGCCGCCGATGATAAAGAAGCTCGTTGACAGGAAATCATGCCCGTGCATCGCGAGCGCAGAGGTAATCATGCCGCCTGCGCAGCACCAGAGAAATGCCGCCTTGAACTTCCAGCGGCGTACAGTCGCCGTCAGCATCGTATAGGTCAGCACGAGCATCACGACCGAGACGATCACGACCGGCACAAGGCTCTCAAAGGCGCCTGCCATCCAGCCGCAGAGCATGCTGAATCCCGCCGTGATGATGCCGGAGAGCAGCAGCCCGATCACGAATTCAAACACAGAGAAGCGGTAATCCGCCTTGATGTCGATGCCGCCGATCTCCTCGATCGCAAACTCCTTCTCCGTGAGGATCGGACCGACGAGCGACTTGCCTGCCGCCCGGAAGATCACACGCTTGTTCGTCACCTGCATCCGCCCGTAGGCCTTTTTCAGCAGCGGCGTCGAGAGCTTTGCAATATCATACTGCCGGACAGGGATCTCCTTATCCGTCGGCACAGCACACTGATCAATGATCTGCATGCCGGATTCATACCTGCCGTCTGCCGTGTGCAGCACAACCTCCTCGCTGCCCATCGAGGCAACATCCGAGAGTGCGCCGAAAAATTCCTTCGTCGCATGCGCCGCCGTCTTCGGCAGATGCTTGAGACGGTCCACGGTCGAGCGCTTGACAGACAGGCGGTAATAGCCCGATGCGCTCTCCTGCCGGACGGTGCATCCGCAGACCTCGCCCGGCTTCAGTTCTCTGCCGCAGTATTCACAGTTTGCCATATGTCCGCCTCCTTATCCTTCAACCCGGAAGAGCTTGATGCCCTCTGTGTTGGTGAACCAGTATGCCGACTCCACATCGCTGATCGAACGGTAGCCGTCGAATCCGACACCGCGCACAGTCGAGAGCACCGGTGCGGCACCGCCGCTGATAATCGGCTGATTGACCGTTGCGAGCACAATGCGCTCCTCCGCAAGATCCATCTCGCTGTCGATGCAAAGGCAGCTGTAAGCGATCCAGACCGTGTAGGTATTGCCGCTCTGGTCGGTCTTCGCAAAATAGACAGTGACCGGCGTGGGGCCGCTTGCGATCTGCTGATCATAGCAGGTGAAATCATAGCTGTCATGCACAATGCGCGACCAGTTTTCCGTCAGATAGGCGGAAGCATCGCCCTTCAGCGACTCCGCGAGCGCCGTGAGACGCTCATAGCTGAGCTGATCGTCCGAGGTGACATAGCGGCTCAGCGATGCCGGATCAACCGTGTATGCCGCAGCGGTCTTCTCCAGCAGCATACCGCGCATCGCATTGGTATCGGTTTCTGCCGGTGCATCTGCCCAGCGGTCATAGAGCGTGACATTCACCGTATCGCCGCCGCGGAGATCGCGGGTCTTGTCAAACTGGAGATAGTAGGCGCCGACCTCTGTTTCCTCATCGCTCCCGCGCTCCTCAGCAATGCCGAACGCATTGCGCGGCGCAGCAGTGTCGGTCACAACCGAGAATGCGGTGTCCCCGGGGTCATTCACGCGCAGCTTCAGCGCCCCGACCGTCATTTCCGTGTCATGCCAGGCGAGCTGCATCTCGCCCTCGCCATCCAGTCCGGTGAAGCTGATGTCAAAAAGCGAGAAAACGTCAACCGACGCAGGCGACTGCAAGCCGCTGACGGTCGCCTCGACGGGTGTTTCCGTGTCGAGGAAGCAGCCGTAGGTCTCAAGCAGAAACTCATCGAGCTCGGGATCCGTCACGGCCGTTACCTTGAAGGTATCGCCGTTTTTCAGCGTGCCCTCGGTGCCGTCCGGCTGGAGCTCAATGCCCCTGCGGCGGTTTTCCGTCGGCCAGATGCTTGTGCCGGAGCCTTCATAGGCAAAGGGCGCACCGTCCGCCTTCAGCTTGACCACCGCGCAGCCCGCGCCGTCAAAGCCCGCAAAGCTGACCTCGATCATGTCAGAGAGCGGCACGATCTTTGCAGCGGGCAGGTCGGCGACCTCAAAGGTCAGCGTATCCGCAGACTTGAATTTCATCTTCGTCTGCTTCTCGATCTCCGCAAGCCCAGTGATCGTGAAGGTAATCTCATCGCCGTTGGAGCGGCCGGAGAGCGCGTCCTCCGAGGTGATGCTCCTCGAGAGCAGCGTGTAGACATTTCGCAGCTTGACCTGTTCGTCCTCAGAGAGCAGCGTCGCATCCTCCGCCTTCTTCTTGCCGAAAAGCTCCTCTGTGAGCAGCGTCTGATCCACCTCATACTCCACTGTGCCGCGGGAGTCAAAGCCGTTCGCCTTGACAGAGATTGCCTTTGTAAGGTTCGGGCGGTTCAGGATGGAGAGCAGCACACCGCCGCCTGCCGCCAGCGCAATCACACCGGCGCAGATGCCGATCATTCTGTGCGCAAACGGCTTGCGGAGATACCAGACAAAGCGGTCGGCGGTATCGGCGCGGAACACATTGCCCGTAACATTGACCGTCCGGACAGGCTGTGCCGCGGGCGCTGCCGTCAGGATCGCCGCGGGTGCCGCAGATGCGGGCACAAGGCTCTCGCCGCACTCCGGACAGACCGCTGCCGTGTCCGGGATCACTTTTCCGCAGAAATTACAGAACATAGGATCACCTCTCAGAATTCAGATTTGCTGTATATATCACATTATAACATAAGTTCAGCTTTTTGTGAAGCCTTTTTGTCAGATTCGATAGTTCTCGGCTCCGACATCCCTATTATAGCACAATCCCCCGATACAGCCGTACCGGGGGAAGATTTTTATTCTGCCGTGCGCCATGTCACGACAATTTCCTTGCGCAGCGTGATAACAGGAAACTGCATCTGCGCGGCAAGGTCCTTGCAGGCGCCGAAGCCCGCAGCACGGCACATCGCCGCTTCGGGCTGTGCCTCCTCGGGCACCTCATAGCGGACATCGCCCGCACCCGCAATCACGGTGCCGAGTCCCGAGGCGATCAGCTCTGCCTTCGCCCGCGAGTCTGCGATTGCTGCCCGCATGACCTCCGCTTCGCAGGCTGCCATATCCGTGCGGGAATAATCCAGCGAATAGGTGATGTTCTCCGTCTGCTCCGTGAGCGCCGAGAACGCAGAGAGCATTTGCAGGTCGGCTTTCACACGCAGAGACATGTTTTTTGCATACCGATACGCCGGCTCCTGCCCGTAATGCTGCGAGAGATTCTCGCCCTCAAGCCGAAGCTGCTCCGGCGCAATGCCGAGCGTGCCGGAGAGCTTTTGCAGGAAGGCTTCGACCGCCGCCCTGCCCGCTTCTGCTGCTGCGGCAGCAGTCGGCTGCACCGCTGCGGCTTCGATCCGGAGGGTGAAGCAGTCTGCGGGGAATTCCCGCTCCGCCGCGCCCTTGACATGCAGATTCGCCATGTGAACGCCTCCTTATTTGTGCGCCAGAAGATCCGTCAGTGCGTCATTGACGCGCTCCATATGCAGCCCGCGGGAGCCCTTGATCAGAATGCAGAGCGGCACGCCCGCCTGTGCGCGCAGATCCCGCAGCAGCGCGGTGATGAGCGCCTCCTGCGTCTCGAAGGCGGTGTCGGATGTGCCGTATCCTTCTGCGAAATCACGGTAATTGACGCCGCAGAAATATGCCGTATCTGCGTATGTTCTGCACTGGTCTCCGAGCGTGCGGTGACGGTCTGCCGCATAGTCGCCGAGCTCATTCATGTTGCCGAGCACAGCGATTTTCTTTGCGCTGCCGGCAACTGTGCCGAGCGAACGCAGCGCCGCTTCCATCGCCTCTGGGTTTGCGTTGTAATAATCGCGGATGATCATGACTTTTCCGATCTGCACGCGCTCCGAACGCATCGCGCCGGGGGTGAAATCGGCAAGCGCCCTTGCCGCGTCGCTGAGCGTCATGCCGCAGAGGAGACCTGCGTGGATCGCCAGCAGCGCGTCGGTGACATTGTGAACGCCCGTCATCGGGAGCGTGACGGCTGCGGTCTCGCCGCAGAAAGAAACCGTAAACCGCATAGATTCGGCAGTTTCGGTGATGCCGTCCGCCGTGAGTGCAGCCTTGCTGCTGCCCGTGCGGGAGCTGTAACAGATCTGGGCCGGATGGAGTGCAATGCGGTCTGTCTGCGCGAGGAATGCGTCATCGGCAGGCACGATCAGCTTCGCCTTTGCGGGATCCATCCCGTTCAGCACCTCGAGCTTTGCGCGGAAAATATTTTCCTGCGAGCCGAGATTGCCGATATGCGCCGTGCCGATATTCGTGATGATCGCGGCATCGGGCTCAGCAATGCGCGTCAGGCGGTCGATCTCGCCAAAGTGGTTCATGCCCATCTCAATGACGGCGATCTCCGTTTCTGCGGGCATATGCAGCAGCGTGTAGGGCACGCCGATATGATTGTTGTGGTTGCCGGAGGTGGCATAGGTGCGGTATTTTGCGGAGAGCACATGCGCGGTCATGTCCTTGACGGTCGTCTTGCCGCTGCTGCCGGTGACGGCAACGACACGGAGCCCCTTCGCCTTCTGTGCGCGAAGATACGCATTTGCGAGCTTTCCGTAAGCCGCAACGCCGTCTTCGGTCACGAGATAGGGGACGCCCGGCGCCTCTGCCGGTTCCTCCGAGAGAATGCAGAGCACCGCGCCCTTTTCGGCGGCAGCCTTCGCGTAGGCGTTGCCGTTGAAGCTCTCGCCCTTCAGCGCGAGGAAGCAGTTGCCCGGCTGCACCGTGCGTGTATCGGTGCTGAAGCCCTGCACGGAAAACGACGCATCTGCGCAGTCTCTGAGCGCCGTGCCGAGGATCTCCGCGATGTTTGCAGCGGTCATTGCGACTGCGGTCTCATTCATCAGCGGCATCGCTCAGCCCTCCTGTGCCAGCTCGATCAGCCTGTCGAGCAGCGCACTGAACGCCAGACCGTCCGCATCCCACATCTTCGGATACATCGAGATCGGCGTGAAGCCCGGAAGCGTGTTGATCTCATTGAACACGATCTCGCTGCCTTCATGCGTCACAAAGAAATCGACGCGGGAAAGCCCTGCGCAGCCAAGCGCCGTAAAGATCTTCACTGCCCATTTGCGGATGTCCGTCATGGTCTTGTCGTCGATGCGTGCAGGGATAAATGCCTGCGAGGTCGAGGTGATGTATTTTGTCTCGTAATCGTAAAACTCCGCACCGGCGTCGATTTCGCCTGCCACAGCCGCGACCGGATCCTCATTGCCGAGCACCGCGACCTCGACCTCCTTGCCGCTGATGAACTCCTCCGCAAGGATCTTCCTGTCATAGCGGAATGCGTTTTCGAGCGCCGCTGTGAGCTGATCTGCGGTCTTCACCTTCGAGACGCCGACCGAGGAGCCTGTGCTGCACGGCTTGATGAAAACCGGCAGACCGAGCGTATCGAGGATCGTTCTGCACATTTTGTCTGCATCCTTCTTGTAGCTGCTTCTGCGGAGCGTGAGCCACTGCGCCTGCCGCACGCCGGTCGTTGCCGCGATCAGCTTGGTGACGGATTTATCCATCGACGCCGCCGATGCGCAGACGCCGCATCCGACAAACGGGATGCCTGCGAGCTGAAAGAGCCCCTGCACGGAGCCGTCTTCGCCGTTTTCGCCGTGGAGCACAGGGAAGACAACGTCAATCGGCACCGTCTCCGGGATGCCCTCTGTCAGCACGCGCAGCCCCATGCCGCGCTCGGGCGACAGGAATGCGGTCTTGTTCATGGGATGCTGCTCCCATGTGTCCTTTGCGATCTCGGTGTAGTCGCTGCCGCCGTAGAGCAGCCACTTGCCCTCGCGCGTGATGCCGACGGGCAGAATGCGGCGGTTGTCCTTGTTGAGATTGCGGAGCACTGCCTCCGCGGAAACAAGCGAAACGTCATGCTCGGGCGAAACGCCGCCGAACAGCACCAGAATTGTCTGCATAATATGTTCCTCCGTTCACGGGAAACAGGGGAAAGCGCGTGCCTTCCCCGTCCCGAAGTTTATGCGTTTTCTGCGATCCCGCGGACGATCTGTTCCATCTCGACCCGCTTTGTGATCATATCCTTTGCAAGTGCAAGCTGTGCGCGTGTCCGCACAAGATTGTGCCCCTCATAGTTCACCTTGAAATACTTGTCTCCGGTGAGGTAATCAGCGAGGAAGCGCGATGCCAGCTCGATTGTAATCGCAATGGCACCCTGCACCATCGAGCCGATCTCTGCCTCTGTGAGGGAACCGCCGGTCTTTCCGATGAAGCCCTCCGAGAAGGCACGGAACTTTTGCAGATCGAGCGCGATCCTTGCGGTATCGGGCTCATCCTCCGCCGCCGTGCTTGCCGCAAAGCGTACCGCGTCGCCGAAGTCATATGCCGCCAGCCCGGGCATCACGGTGTCAAGGTCGATGACGCAGAGCGGATCGCCGGTCTCACGGTCAAAGAGCACATTGTTGATCTTCGTGTCATTGTGTGTGACGCGGAGCGGAAGCCTGCCCTCTGCAAGCGCATCCACCGGTCCGCAGGCGAGCTCCGCATGCGTGTGGATGAACTGGAGCTCTGCCTCTGCTTCGGCAGCTCTGCCGCATTCGTCCGCTGCCTCTGCCGCAAAGAGCGTTTGGAGGCGCTTTCTCGTGTCATGGAAGCCGGGAATCGTCTCGGTCAGCAGCGAGGCATCAAAATCGGCAAGCTGATTCTGGAATTCGCCAAACGCCGCACCTGCCTTCCGCAGAATGTCGAGCGAATCGCAGAGATCATAGCCCACGCCGTCGATGTAGTTTTCGAGCCGCCAGACGGTCGAGGCGTCCTCCATGTAATAATTCTTCCCGTCCGCTGCGGGATAGAATTCAAGCGCCGGCTTTCCGGCTGCCTTCTTCCGCAGATGCGCGGTCACATATCCGATGTTTGCCATGATCCCGACAGGATCCCGGAAGACATAGGTATTGATCTTCTGGAGGATATACGGCTTCACGCTGCCGTCTGCCGCCTTCAGATCGACGGCATAGGTCGCGTTGATATTGCCCTGCGTGATGACACGGTGCGAGACATATTCTCCCGCGCTGAACTGTGTGCAGATCCGGCGGAGAGTCTCTGCCTCGGTGTCTGCCGGATGCGCCGCGTCATCGGATTCAAAAAAACTTCCCGCGATCATCACGCGCGCGATTTCATTGTCCTTGTCAAGCAGAATGAGATCTGCGTCCGCGCCGACCTCGATGCGTCCCTTGTTCGGCGCACCGATCATGTCTGCCGGGGTGCGGGTCGCCATCTTCACGGCATCGTCAAACGGCACGCCGAAGGATGCCGCCTGCTTCACGCAGCGCCAGAGCGTTGAGGTCGAGCCTGCGATTGCGCCGTCCATCGTGCGGGCAACGCCGTCCTTCACCTCAATATCCTGCCCGCCGAACTCATAGATGCCGTCGCCGAGCCCCGTTGCACGCATCGAATCGCTGATGATGACCATGCGGTCTGCGCCGAACATTTTGTAAAGCATCATGACAATCGCCGGATGCAGATGCAGACCGTCGGTGATCGCCTGCACATAGATATTCTTTTCGAGTGCTGCCGGAATCGGACCGGGCTCACGGTGATGGATGCCGGGCATTGCGTTGAAGGTGTGGGTGAGGCAGTTTGCACCCGCTTCGATTGCTTCGATGCAGGTGTCATAGTCCGCATCCGTGTGACCGATGCAGACGACCGCGCCGCATTCCCGGATGAATTCCATCGAGCCCTCGAGCTCCGGCGCGATGGTGACCACGCGCATGCCCGGGAGCGACCTGAATTCCGCGAGATCGGGATTGCGGATGAACTTGCCGTTCTGCGCACCCTTCTTCTTCGCGTTGATGTACGGACCTTCCATATGGAAGCCGAGGATCTGCGTGCCGGGAACCTTCGTGTTGCCCTCGGTGACCTTTTTGATCGCCTCATAGCTCTGCGTCATCGTGGTCGGGAGCCAGGAGGTCGTGCCATTCTTCGCGAGGAAGGTGCACATCTCCGCGAATTCGCCGTCCATCGTATCCTTGCCGACGCAGCCGTGTGCGTGCATATCGACGAGACCCGGGATCACGGAGAGCCCGGTGCAGTCTTCACCGACATTGTGATCGGATGCCGGCGCGATCGCGGCGATCTTGCCGTTTTCGACCGTAATATCGGTCAGTCTGCCTTCAAAGAGGAGATTTTTCAGAATCATATGTTTGTTCCTTTCTTTCTCTCAGTTTGCCGCCGGGAGCGATGCCGCCGCGACCGCCTGCCCGACTCTTCTGTCCATTTCATCCGGGAGAATGAAGCTGATCTTTGCAGCAAGCTCCGGGAATTCTGCCGAAAGCACTTCCTTTGCCTTCTCGATGATCAGATCGCCGCCGAGACCGGAGGTCACTCTGCCGCTGATCTGGATGTAGGAGATGTCGTAGAAATCCGCGTAGTTTGCAATCGCATAACCAAAATATGTGCCGATCGTGCGGAAAATGTCCTTTGCGCCCTCGTGACCCTCTTCGAGCACCTTCTGCACGGCCTTGAGCTTCTCGGCAAGCGTCAGCGATTCGTCGAGCGCAATGCCTGCCTTCGGCGCCAGACGGATGACCGCATCCTGCGAGAAATACTTGACGCCGCAGCCGTAGTCGCCCGACCATTCATCAACAGGGGAATCGGGATTGTAGTCCACCGGCACGAACGCGAGCTCATTGTGCCAGCCGGTGACATGCCCCTCGCCGTCGATATAGCCGCCTGCCTCGGAGGTGCCCATCGCGATGCCGAGCACGCCGTTCACATCCATTGCCATCGAAGCCGCGAGTGCCGCAACGTCGCCGTCATTCGCAACGGCATACGGCACGCCGAGCTCCTCGAGTACATCGACATAGACATTCTTGCAGGCATCGCCCTGCGTATCCTTCGGCACCTTGAGGAAAAGGTGCGAGACCATCGCACGGTTTGCGACCAGCACGCCTGCCGTCGAAACGCCGACCGCGTCAAAGGAGGGCATGTGCTCTGCCGCCTTCAGGATCGCCGCCTTGATGTGCTCGTGGTGATAGGAGATATCCTCCGCGAGCTTCGGCAGCCAGACAATCTCCTCTGCCCAGGTCACTTCGCCGTTCACAACAGCCGCGACCTTCATATCGCTTCCGCCCGCATCGAAGCCGACGCGGCAGCCGCCTAAGTTTCTGCCGATCGGCAGCGGGCGGGATTTGTTCTCCGGCATATCGGCGAAATCGCGCTCCTCGACGACGAACTTCCGCTCATAGGTCGTCTCCCAGAAATCGACGTCAAATGCGCGCAGCCCCTCTTTTGTGTAGGCATCGCGGATCGCCTCATAGACCGCGTGATCGCCCGCGAGCATAACCTTCCAGCCGCCCGCGCACCAGAGGATCGTCTTGATCAGGCGCTCGGCATAGCGGAAATTCTCCGCAGGGTCATCGCCGAGCCTGGTGTCGCGGCGGTAGCAGAGGCCGTCCTCGCGCTCCACGGCGATCGAAAAGGGATGGGTCGCTTTCGCGAGAAAATCGCGGTTGAAATAAACTGCGGGCTGAAAATCAGCGTCAAGAATCGGTTTGATCATGTAAAATCGGTTCCTTTCTGTTCGGTTTTGGCAGAAGCTGTCTGCGTGATAACACGAAAGCAAGCGGCGGCTGAACCTCAACCGTCGCTTGTCTTCGGTATGTTACTTTGTGTTTTTGATGTTCCAGCGGAACGGGCAAAGGCGCGAGGCCTTCGTGGTGTCATACATAAAGTTCTTGTCGATGGCACCGAGATCGAGATAGCGGTAATTCGTCTTTTCCTCGGGATCGCCGAAGAGCTTTTGCCGGAGGGAGGTGCCGAGGCTGGATTTCTGAAGCACAGGCCCCAGACGGTGATGCTCCTTCATGAAGGCGATGATCTCAGACGCCATGACGAGCGAGCTGTCCGCGACATTGTAAGCGCCGCTGTAAGTCGGGCCCTCTGCCTGCCGCAAAAAGCCGATGATGAAATCGGAGAGATTGTGGACGCAGCAGAGGTGGAAGCCGTATTCACCGGTACGGAAAATAAAGAGCGTCTTATCCTTCGGATCGGTGATGCGGGACATCAGATTCGGCGTAAACTCCAGCGAATAGACTGCCGGAATGCGCGCAACGCAGCCGATCATAGTCTTGACCTTGCGGATGTCATTTGCAAACGCATTCTCGGAAGCGAGCTTCAGCTTGCCGTAGTTGGAGACCGGCTTGATCATGTCATCCTCGCGCACAGGCTCGCGGGTTTCAGGCTGCTTATAGACCTGCGTCGTGCTGACGAGGATAAACTTCTGGACATTCTTGCCGATTGCAAACTTATAAATAAACTTATCGCATGCAGCGCTCTCGTCCATCTGCGCCTTCTCGATGACATCGCCGAAATCGTTGTCAGCGGTGCAGGCGAGGTGCACGACATAATCGAACTGGAACTCATCGAAGACGTCGCCGTATTTGCCCTGCTCATGCGGAGCCGCCTCACGGAAGAAGTAGTTTTCCTTGCCTTCATTATAGTCGCTGGGCTTTGCGTCCACAGCGACGACGGTGTTGCCCTTTTTGAGCAGCCCGGAGCAGACGTGATCCCCGAGCAGACCGCAGCCGCCGGTCACAAGAATAGTCGGCATATCTATCAATCCTTTCCGCAGTGCGTGTTCATGTCCCCTCTCCGGCATGAATCCATACTACCCTACAATGATACAATCTTATTATAGCACAGCCGCGCAGGAATTGCAAGCGGCTGAATCAAATTTTACATTTCCTCTGACGAAACTCCGGTTTTCGCATCTTTCCGAATGCAATTTGCACAAAAATATAGTTTAGACGATGGATATTTGGGCTGATATATCAGGTTTCGGCGTCTCGCAGCGATTGAAAAAACGAGCTGAGGAGCTCGGCACAGGGGTATTCGAGCAGCCCCTCCGTCACGCGGGGGCGGTGGTTATAGGGCAGCGAGAACATCTCCTGCACCGAGCGGACGGCGCCTGCCTTCTCGTCATAGGCGCCGAAGACCAGCCTGTCGATCCGCGCATTGATGATCGCGCCGGCGCACATCGGGCAGGGCTCCAGCGTCACATAGAGCGTGCAGCCGGAGAGCCGCCATGTCCCGCGCTTCTTTGCAGCTTCTTCGATTGCAAGAATCTCGGCGTGTGCCGTCGGGGAATGATCCAGCTCCCGGCGGTTCCTGCCGCGCCCGAGAATTTCGCCGGTCTCTCTGTCCGCGACCAGCGCCCCGACGGGGATCTCGCCCTCTGCGGCAGCCTCCTTTGCAAGCGCGATCGCCTGCTCCATATATGCAAAGTCGTCCATATTATCCCTCAGTAGAAGATTTGCAGCAGCGTCAGCAGCGCCGACGCCGCCGACCACGGCAGCGAGGTCACGGTCTGTGTGCACGCAGATAATTTCTCCCGCAGCGAGAGTGCCGTGCGGCAGTTTTTCAGGCGGAGCCGTCCGCGGCGCAGAATGCCGTACAGCAGCAGGGCAGCCGCACCGGCAGAGAGCAGCAGCAGGACATATTGCAGCAGGCTCAGGCAGTCGTTTGCATACACTGCCCAGAGCCGCACATACATCAGCACGGCGTAGGTCACGCGCAGCAGGACGCAGTTCCAGAATGAGCCGCTCCGCAGCAGCAGATAGCCTGACGCCAGCCCGATCAGCAGTTCGCCGATTCTGTCCGGCACGCCGGCGGGAAAGAGAAATGCGATTGCGGCTGTCACGGCGATGCCGAAGATGTCGCCGAACTGCCGCAGCACCGGCAAAACCGTGCCGCGCAGCAGCAGCTCCGAGAGCACTGAGATCACGAGAATGTCAAAGAGACCGTAGGCAAGCACAGCTTCCGGCTCTTTATATGTATAAATCATCTGAACCAGCTCAACCGCTGCATGATTCGCCGGGACAGCACACAAGCCGCAGCAGACCGCGCCGCAGCCCGCAGCCGCGATCAGAGCCGGCAGCCCGCCGAAGCCCGTCGGTGCGATGACCTTTCCCGGCAGCTTGAACCATCGGATCAGGATGATGAGCGGAATGCCGTATTTCAGGAGCTCCGAGAGCGCCCGCACCGCTGTGATCATCCACTGATTGCCGCGCATCGTGAGCGTGAGAAAGTCGAGCTGGATATCGACGCCGAACCGCCGCAGAATCCAGATCAGCAGCGAGCTTCCGCCGAGGTCGCAGACAAGCAGCACCAGCAGCGCAGCACCGATGACCTCTGCCGCGTAGCTGAGCGCCTGCCGCTCTGTCTGTGCGGCACTCAGGCGGGGCGCCGGCTTTCCGGAGACAAACACCTTCTCGCGGGCATTGTCAATGTAGCGGTAGGCGCAGCGCGAGGCGGTGTTCTTCCGCCATGTCTTGTAGTCATGATTATAATGCCGGTTTTCCGCGTCGTAGATAAAATCGGAAACAACATCCGTATGACCGCTCTGCATGCCGCCGCCTCCTTCCGCCGTTTTTGCAAGAATAGACCTGTCCCATTCTATATGCTATAACTATCCTATTCTATTTATTATAACAAACAGCGAAAGAAGATTGTTGCGGATTCGGTGAATATTATATGAACAAATCATGAACAGGCGCAAGATTTTCACAACCAGCAAGATTATTTTATATATTCCGCACGGCTTGCAGCTTGTATTCGCGTCCGAGTCCGGCAAATTGCGCAGAAACAACCCGCCGCATACTGCCTGACTCAGTATGCGGCGGGTTTTCACGGGTATATATCAGAGTGTATCGTCGATGCCTGCGAGATAGCGCAGGAGTGCGGACAGATCTTTGCCGCCGAGGCTGCCGTTTCCGTCAAGATCCGCATTGCGGAAGCCCTGCGCGGTCAGTCCGATATCCACGCCGGAGGAAGCCTTTGCCAGCAGCACGGCGTCTGTCAGCTCAACCATCCCGCTGCAATCCACATCGCCGCGGAGTCCGCGTGCGGTCTCTGTGCTGACGGTCGTGGTCGCTGTGGTCTGCGCGGTCTGCTCCGTTTCGCTCGTGACGGTGGTCTGTACAGCCTGCGGTGCGGCAAATACCGTGTAGTTCACGACATTGCCGTCCATGCCGTTGGTGCCGAGCGTGACGGTCTCGTTCTCCGCAAAGGATTTTTTATAGACCGAGAAATTCACATCGTTGCTGCTTGCTGCGGTGAGCTGTGTCTTCTCCCAGCCGGAGAGCCACTGCGGCACAGTGCCGTTCTGCTCGACGCGGGTATCCAGCAGCACAAAGGTGTCGATCGCGGCGCCTGCGGTAAAGGAAGCGAGCACAGCATCGGTCTTCTTGGAATCGCATGCGGTGCGGATCGCCTCAGCGCCGAGGAGCTCCGCGGGGAATGCAGTGTAGGTGTAGTCGCGGTCGCCGAAGATTTTGCCGTTCTGTGCAGCATCTGCAAGCTCCCAGCCGGCTGCATGCGCGGTGTCTGCGACCTGAAGATTCTTCACATACTTCCCGTCGGTCTTTGCGGGGGCAGCCGTGGTCGTTGTGGTGGTCTCGGCGGTCTGCTGCGAGTCGGTCGTGACGCTCGGGTTCACCTTGCCGTTGATGACAACCTTCGGGCGTGCGGGGAGCGGCGCCTCGGAGCCGAGATAATAGCTCACATGCGGCGGCTGATTGTAAGAGGACTGCTGGCAGCAGTTCTGCGCACGGTACTGCATATCGTGCATCAGCGTGGTGAGGCGCACCTTGGTCTCCGCCGTGGAGCACCAGATGCGGATCTTCTGGTTGTCGGTCGTGCGCATGATCAGCTCCTCGCGCCAGTCGCCGAAGAGGTCTGCGGTCATGCAGGGGACAGATTTGCTGCTGTTGTTGGAAGCGCAGCCGTCCGCATTGAAGATGCGGCCGATCTTGTTGAGGGCGGTCATTTTTGTGATCTGTGTGCCGTCCAGGATCTCGCGCTCAAGATCGCCGTCCCAGTAGATAAAGAAGTTCTGTGCGGGTCTGGTGGTGCCGATCTGCTTGCCGGCGGTGTTGTAGACATTGCCGTTTGCGGCGCCCCAGAACTCCGCGCCCTTGCTGCCTGCGAAGACATTGTCTGCGGCACAGCGCCCGGTGTCCTTGCTGTTATCCACATGGAATATGATCTTGCCGGTCTTTGCGTCGATCAGCGATTCGCCGTAAGGCTTATCCTCATGGCATTCCCAGAGCTCGAGCCCCTCTCTCTCGGGCACCAGGTCGCCGAGGTGCATCGCGTCGCCGTGCATCTGACCCGTCGTCCAGAGCAGCTTTCCGTTGTCGTCGATCGCAGAGGCGCCCATGAAGACCTCCTGCTTGCCGTCGTTGTCGGAATCCGCGACCATCATGTTGTGGTTGCCGCAGCCGAAGCCGGGCGCAGACCTGTTGAAGCCGGTGTCATAGACCCAGCGCTTGACGAGCTTGCCGTTTCTCACATCCACTGCCGAGACCGTCAGGCGGGTGTAGTAGCCTCTGCCGTAGAGTGCGGTCGGGTGTACGCCGTCGAGATATGCGATGCCGCTGTTCATGCGGTCCACGCGGTTGCCGTAATCGTCGCCCCATGTGGCTTTGGTGACAGTGCCGCGCGGAACGGGGAAGTCGATGGTGTCGAGTGCGGCGCCGGTCTGCCCGTCGAAGAGCGTGAGGAACTCCGGCCCCGAGAGGATGTAGCCGCCGGAATTGCGGTAATCCTTCGAGCCGTCGCCGATCACCTTGCCCTTGCCGTCCTTGGTGCCGTCGGCAGTCTTGGTGATGAGCTCCGCCTTGCCGTCGCAGTCGAAGTCGGCGACGCACATCTGCGTGTAATGCTGCCCTGCGCGGATATTTCTGCCGAGATTGATGCGCCAGAGCTGCTTGCCGGTGAGCGTATAGCAGTCGATGATGACCGCATCGGTCACGCCGGACTGCGAATTGTCCTTGGAGTTGGAGGGATCCCACTTCAGGAAGATCTCATACTGCCCGTCGCCGTCCACATCGCCGACGCAGCAGTCATTCGGCGAATACTGCGTGCCGGGGCTGTTCAGCGCGATGTCGAAATAATTGCTGCCGGAGGTGAATTTGCAGGTCTCCGAGGAGATGACCTTGCCGTCCGCGACGGTATCCACACGGTACTTGGACTTTGCGTTTCCGCCGTTATCCTGGAAGCTGGTCGCGTTTCCGGATTTCGAGGTGTAGATGAGCGTGTCGTCGCGGTAGAGGCGGAACTCCGCGTCATCTGCGTCATCGGCATTCCAGCGCCAGCTCACGAACATTCCGTTTCCGGATTTCACCGCATAAATGCCGCGGTCGAGCTTTTCCATGATCGCGGTGCCGTTTCCGCCGACACCGTAATCGGCATGTGCCGGGAGCATCCCGCCGGCAAGCACGGAGGTGCTGATCGCTGCGGTCAGCACGAGGGATGTGCATTTCTGAAGCCCCTTTTTCATTTTCTGTTTTCCTTTCCCAATCAAAAAATCCCCTGTAAATCATTTGCTTTCTGAGGCGTTCGTATACATTCTGTATACTTTCACATTTATATTCCGCCTCATTGTCTGTATTATAGCAGATTTCTGCCTGTTTGGAAATAGAAAATTCTTGCACGGAGTTGACATATTCTTGCAGATTCTGTATAATACAATTATATATTAGAAACGGGCAGGCGCAGAGCCGCCTTGCCGGGAACCGGGAAACGGAGGGGGAATCCGCATGTATCTCTATCAGATGGGATGGCACTGGAAGCACGGCGCCGATTTTGCGCTGGAGCGCCCGAGCGGGCTGCACGGCGCGCAGCTGCTCCTGATCTGCACCAGAGCGCGCGTGCGCATGGGCACAACGGAATTTGATGTGGCGCCGAATACGGCATTTCTCGTGCAGAGCTCGGTGCCGCATGCGCTCTGTGCTGCGGGCGGGGAATATATGGATGACTGGATCCGCTTCACGCCGGAGCAGGAGGATCACGCCTTCATGGACAGCCTCGACCTTGCGTGGCATGTGCCGATCCCGCTCAGCGATGATACCCTCTCGCAGATGATCGCTGCCTGCGTGAAGGTCTCTGAGGCAGAGCTATCGAACAAGAATCAGATTCTGCACCATATGATGACGGCGGCGCTGCTCTATCTCAATGAGGTCACGCACCCGCGCCTCCGCACAAAGAAAAGCGAATATGACGGGAAGCTCGAAGCGATCCGCCGGAGCATTTACGCAGACCCCGGGCACGACTGGACCGTGCCGGAGCTTGCCGCGGAGCTCTGCGTCTCCGTGTCGCACTTCCAGCGGCTTTACAAGGCGAAGTACGGCATTTCCTGCACGCAGGAAATCTTCATCAGCCGCATGGAATATGCAAAGCAGCTTCTGCTTGAAACCACGTTCTCGGCGGGCGAGATCGCCGAAAAATGCGGCTATCAGAATTACGAATACTTCTCGAAGTCCTTTGCGAAATACGGCTGCATGTCGCCGGCGAAATACCGGCAGACCTATCAGGAAGCGGGAAAATAAGCATCATTCTCATATCTTTATCAACAGACCGAGCCCCCGATGCGGCAAATCGGGGGCTTTTCCCTTCCCGAAAAATTTTTTGAAAAACATGTAATCTCAGCGTGCCGATTGTTGTCTGTCATTATGAGCGCTCATGAAGCTAACCCACAAAAAGAGGTGAGAGATACGACTGACAAAGAACTCCTTGCGCTGTATCAGGCGCGGAATCAGAATGCGGTCAAAGAGACCGAAAACCGCTTCGGCGGCTACTGCTACACCATTGCCTACAATATCCTCGGCAGCCGGCAGGACGCGGAGGAGTGCGTCAATGATACGCTGCTGCGGCTCTGGGATTCGATCCCGCCCGCAGAGCCTGACGATTTTTATGCGTACATTGCCGCACTGACCCGCAATCTTGCACGCAACCGCTACAAGCACGATCATGCCGCAAAGCGCAGAGGCGCTGAGGCAGATCTTGCGCTCGATGAGCTCGTGCAGATGCCGGCGGCGAGTGACTCCGTCGAGGAAACCGTGGACGGCCGCAGGCTCGGTGCTGCGATCAATGCCTTCCTCGAAACGCTTTCCAAAAAGCAGCGCGTCATCTTTGTGCAGCGCTACTGGTACGGCATGGCGGTCGAGGAGATCGCGGAGGAGCAGCATATGCCGAAGGGCACTGTCACCGTGTCGCTGATGCGCACAAGGAAAAAATTGCAGTCATATCTGGAAAGGGGTGGATTGATGTGAAAAAGGAAACCTGGGGCGATGCCCTTGATCACATGTCCCCGGAGTTCATCACCGAAGCAATGCCGCGCAAAACGGCGGCAACCGGAAAGGAGCGCACTATGAAAAAGGATATTTCGATCGTGCAGATCGTGACAAGCATCGCAGCAACCGCAGCCGTGGTTGCCATCGTCGGCGGCAGCGTCGCGCTGATCTCCAGCATGAAGCAGAAGCCGCAGATCACGCCGGGTCAGGAGGGCTCCTCCACAGGCGATTCGCAGGTGATCGTGACAGATTATGTTGACGGCAGCGATGCAGTCACAACCACCACAGCAGAGACAACAAACGCACTGCCGGATGCGGCAGTCGTCCCCGAGGGAGAGCAGAATTTCCTCGGCGGCAAGGGAGAGATCACAGCACTGAGCGGAACAAATCCCGCTGTTGCCTACCCCATTCTCCGCGATGAGCTCTATGTCTACTGGCAGGGCTACCGCACACGGATCGACGGCGGCGAAACGGAGGTGCTCACCGTCGACCCGATGACGGCATACACCGCGTTGCTCACCGACGGAAAGGCACTCTATCACTATGATGATTACAGCGTGAGCCGCATTGACAGCAAGGGCAATGAGACCCCCTTCTATAAGGACGCAGACGGCGCCCGCATCACTGTGCAGCGCATTATCGACATCGGCAGCACTCCGGATGCCAATTATCAGAGCAGCGGCGGCTGGTATCTGATCTGCGGCTGGAAGTATCAGAATGAGGATGCCTCCGGCACGCCGCTCGCAGTCGCCTATCAGCCTGCAACCGACAAGACGCTCGACCTGGCAGAATCCCTGTTTGACGGAAAAGACACTGACGAATATTCTCCGCTTAACATCAAGGGCAACGAGTTCGGCATTTATGCACTGCTCTCGAACAGCAAAACAGTCGTTGCGCTGCCGCACCCCGATGTGATGGCAGACCCGCTCACAGACTGGGACAGCACCACCTACACTCTGCCTGTGCCTGTGCCGGACGACGCGATCATCAATCAGTTTGCAGTCACGCCCGATACGATCCGCTATGTGTGCAGAAGGGAAGGCACAGCAGAGGTTCGGGAATACTGGCGTAAGGACGGCGCGTTTGACATGATCGGATTTCTTCCGCTGGGAGGGGCAGGAGCAGATCCCGGCTCCCACACTGTCAGCTCGCATGCTCTGTTCGCAGGTGCATACCGCCTGTTCAGCGCAGATCTCGTGCAGCAGGAATCCGGCGAAACAGAGCTGCATCTGATGCAGCTCGACCTCGGCGGCAGCAGTCAGGAGCTTTTCAGCGCTGAGGGGGATTTCACCGGCAGCATGATCCTCTGTGCAGATGATTCGCTTGTGCTGGTCGAGACCCTCAACGGCTCCGGCGACTCCGGCACGGTGTTCCTCTATCGCCCCGAGAGCGGCGAGACCGTTCAGATCACGAGACCGGCAATGCCGCAGTAAGTTTCACATCGCTTGATCATTGTTTTCTCCACAATAAATTTTTTGCCCCCGGTACAGCCGTACCGGGGGCAAAGTCTGTAGATGATGGGTTCTGTTTCAAATGTATCGTATTCAATCAATTTGTCAATAGACTGCGGGCTGTTTCACGGCATTCTCGACAAGGAGCATACGCTGCTGTCGCAGCAATCTTTCTGCATAACGCACAATCATTTTTATATCCCGCCGCAGTTCATATATCTGTTATGCTAAAAATTATCGTATTTCCACTGAAACAGCTTGACAAAGCCACATGAAAGTGATACAATAGCATTGGTTAGCGGGTGCTCACTGCACGAGCAGGAAGCAGTCCGGCCGATGTCAGCATCACAGACTATGCCGCGGAGAGGGGCTTGGCAAAGCCTTTTTGATGCGGCGTAATGCGGCTATTAGTTGAACATATGCTCAACCGTTGAACTGTAAGGAGGACAATATGAGCGAAGCAGAAAGGTTATTTTTAGAGGTGCGGGGGCTCAAAAAGAGCTTCGGCAGCGGCGATACGCGGCAGGATGTTCTGCGCGGACTGGATTTCTCCGTCAGTAAGGGCGAATTCTGCGTCCTTCTGGGACCGTCCGGTTCCGGCAAATCCACACTGCTGAATATCCTCGGCGGCATTGACAGCGCCGATGCAGGCGAGATCCTCATCAACGGCGACAAGCTGGAGGATATGAACGAGAAAAGCCTCACCCGCTACCGCCGCAAGCATCTCGGCTATGTGTTCCAGTCGTATAACCTCATCCCGAATCTCAATGTCAAGGAGAATATCGAGACCGGTGCGTATCTTTCCGATCAGCCGCTCGATATCGACGAGCTTCTGAAAACGCTGGGCCTGTTTGAGCATCGCTATAAGCTGCCGAATCAGCTTTCCGGCGGACAGCAGCAGCGTGTCTCGATCGGCCGTGCGATCGTCAAAAATCCGGATATTCTGCTTTGCGATGAGCCGACCGGCGCACTGGATTACACCACATCCAAAGAGATCCTTCAGCTGATCGAGGAGGTCAACCGGAAGTACAGCAATACAATCATCATGGTGACGCATAATGAAGCGATCCGGCTCATGGCAGATCATGTCATCAAGCTGCGGGACGGAAAGATCCGCCACGATGACCGCATCACTGAAAAGATCTCCGCCGCTGAACTGGAATGGTAAGGGGGGCGGATTATGGATACGGGAAAACGGCCGAAGAATCCGCTGCATAAGCGCGTCTGGCGCGATCTGCTCCGCGACTGGAAACGCTATCTGATGATCTTTCTGATGCTGGTCGTGACGATCGGTTTTGTCTCGGGTATGTATGTCGCGAACCACAGCATGATGTCTTCGCTGAACGGAAATGCGACGAAATTTCATCGCGAGGACGGACATTTTGAGCTTTCGCGCATTGCGGAGCCGGAGATCATTTCGGCGATCGAATCCGGCAGGAAGGCTGATATGGTCAGCATTTTCCGCAGCCGTGCCTATGACGAAGCGGAGGACGAGATCGAAAAGGCAGTGCGGGATGCGATAGAAAAAAAGGTCCGTGAACAGGTTGAAGCCGGGATCAC
>JAEEGL014864499.1_pt1 | contig 36817 bp, 29 predicted proteins | sample 9134231 | NCBI WGS metagenome assembly JAEEGL01 (sample SAMN16246548, study PRJNA631951) | gut metagenome | biome: gut microbiome; feature: rumen; material: fiber-attached | host: Bos | place: Iran: Karaj | collected 2018-10 | reverse complement strand
ATTTTGGCATGTTCTTTTCTGTCGCCCTTTCAGGGCTAAAATCCTTGGAAATCTATGATCCGGGGGTTCCGCTAACGCTGCCCCCCCCGGCTGTACACTGTCGCCCTTTCAGGGCTGTCATCTCAAGCATCCATCTGCTTTTTTGAAAGTACGATACGGTCAAGCATTTTTAGAACTCGACGGCTCTGGTGCAGAGCACCAGAAAGGCTTAGTTTTATGCATCTGAATGAACTAACGGACGAATCTGCAATCGACGAATGCAGGCGGCTTTTATTTATCATATCGGCGCGCAAGCGCGAGCTGGCGCAGTGGTTTGGCGATGATGATGCGCATACCATTGCTTTTGAAGAAAACAGCGCATTTGCGATGGGGATGATCTCGATGTTTCGCTATGCCCGTGGCATGGATATCCCGCCGTTTGTGGTGCGCGATTTTATCGATGAATTGCTCAAGCTGATGTTTGGTGGGCTGGCGAGCGGCAGTTTTGCGCTTCCGCCGTTCAGAAGGATGACGGATAAACCCTGGGCAATTGCATGGCGAATCGCAGAACTCAGATTAGCCGCCGAGGGTTCCGAAACGATCGACATTCCACAGCTTGCCCATTTACTCGGCACAAAATCCGCAGTACTCGCCGATCACATCCATGCGCATTTTCCAGATGCCGGCACAAATGTTCCTCAGGCGTTTCTCGACGAGATGATTGATGCATTCAAACAGACAGATGGCGATATCGCCAGTTGTCTGATGCTTGAAAACGCCGATCACGTCGATAAGAATTGAAAAAGGCTATGTTTAACCACTGTGGATATGGCTTTCACACCAAATGTAAAAGCTGTACAGGCCAAGAGCGTTGAGCGTCGAGACAGCCCAAAGATCACTCGTCACTCATCACTCGTCGCTCCCAGCCATAAGCAAACGACTGAGCATTTTCATATCCACGATTGTTAAACAGAGCCTTGAAAAAAGCGATAATTCGCCTGTCCCGAATGTCTGTGTTAAATTGCAATCGATCGCATGAAATGCGGTCTTTTGAGCGGCACCAGCATTAGAGGGTGCTGTTTGTTTATTTAGAAGAAAACAGGCAGGGGACAGCCAATATGGATAAACTATTCGAAGCATTATCTGCGCTAAGTGTCAAATCGATCACAGCATTTCTACTTCATCTGGTGGGCGTGATCGTTTTGTTTATTATCGGTATTTTTCTGGCAAAAGCTGTCAGAAATCTGATCGTAAAGACGACGAGCAAAGTCAATGTGGAAAACACCATCTCGGCATTTGTGTCGCGCCTGGTGTATTGGGGCATCATCGTGGTCTTTGGTATCGCCTGTCTGAGCATATTCGGCGTTGAAACTGCCAGTATTGCCGCAGTGCTGGGTGCAGGCGGTCTTGCCATTGGTCTGGCATTTCAGGGATGTCTGTCGAATTTTGCATCCGGCTTTATGCTCGTCATCTTTCGCCCCTTTAAAATCGGCGATCGCATTGTGGTAGATGGTACCATTGGCAAAGTCATCGACATCAATTTTTTCGAAACGATTATCAACACCGGTGATATGCGCCGCATTATCATTCCCAATTCCAAAATTTACGGGACAACGATACAGAATATCACAGCAAATCCGATGCGCAGAGTAGATGTCCAGGTCGGCGTGTCCTATGCGGCAGATATAGAGGAGACCCGCACAGTTCTTGAAGATGCCTGTCTGATTGAAGGCCGTTTGGAAAACGAAAAGAATGCGGTCATTATGAAATCGCTTGATGATTATGCAGTCAAATGGGAATGCCGCGTCTGGTGCAATCCCGATGATTATTATACGATTCAGGAGCGACTGGTCGTAAGCATCAAAAAGAAACTGGATGCAGCCGGTATTGAGATCCCGTTTCCACAGCTGGTGGTGCACGCAAATCCCAATGTTAGAGCTTAGCGCTTGAAGCCTGGCGCGATATACAATTGCGATTGGATTGCGGGGGCCAAGCCCCCTACGGCGCTATTTGTCACGGTGGCATGCCCCCGTACCAAATACGCGCCTACCCCCGTGCGGGGCAAGCCCCGCAACGCCCCAGCCGAAGCATTCCGGTAACCACACGCCTCTCACCAAAGGTTCTTGACTAATCAAGCGTCACTGTGCTAAACAGCGTTGGTTTTGGTGTACCATTTGAGTTTTCGACTCAAAATGTGTGTCTGATGCCCAACATAAATCGAACGGGCCATAAATATAAGGTTTCAACATGAAAAAGGTTCTCGTTGTTGATGACAGCAAAACAATCCGGACACTGTGCGAAATGATCTATAAAGGTCTGGATGATCGGGTTTTGACCGCAGATTCTGCAGCAGCAGCACGCCAGGTAATTCAGAGTGAATCACCAGATGTCGTTGTGGTGGATTACACGCTCCCCGATGCGGATTCGTATGAATTTGTGTCATCAATTAAAGACAAAGCAGCTGTGGTGATGCTGAGTGGTAGCTATGCACCATTCGACGAAGCAAAAGCCAAATCGAGCGGCGCGTCAGTGATTGTCAAAAAACCATTCAAAACCGCCGCATTTTTCGACGCAATCGAGGACGCGCTCAAAGCTTCTGCAGATGCGCCAGCGCCGACCTTGGCGGAAGCAGAGCCAGTGATCAGCCCCCTCAAGAGCGCAGCTGCACCACTGAGTGGGTTGCATCCAGCCGCGACATCAAACAGTGGCCTTCATGCAGTCAGCAGTGCCAGTGGTCTTCATTCCGTCGCCAGCACAAACAGCGGCATTCATGGCGCTGTATCCTCGAGCAGTGGCTTAAAATCTGCACCTCGCCGATTCAATTTCCCAGGTGTCAGTCAGGATTCACAGCCGCGTTTAGCCTCTCCTGCAGATATGAGCAATCCCAGTGCTGAGCATGAGACCCCGAAAACGCCAGTTCCATCCATTTCTCCAGCCATTCAGCCAGATGCAGCAGGTGGTGCCAATATCGATCCTGCTTTGCTGCGTGCCGAAGTCATTGCTGCAGTAAAGAGTATGCTGCCTGCAATCGTGAACAGTTACCTCAAGAAACTGATTCAGGCTGAGGTTAAACCACAGCTTCAGAATTGGGTCGATACGCGGGTTGAAGCACTTATCAAAAAGATGCAGCAGTAATGCTGACGGAATTTACCAAAAAAGCGTTCGCATCATGCGGACGCTTTTTTTTTGGCTATGTTTAACCAGTGTGGATATAGCGTTACCCCGATACATGTGAGATACTGGCAAAGAGCGCCGAGCTTCGAGCGTCGAGTTGGCCAATGATCGCTCGTGGCTCATTGCTCATCGCTCGTGGCCGCAAAGCAAACGACTTTGCATTTTCATATCCACGATCGTTAAACAGAGCCTATTTTTTGCTCTATACGACGACTGTGTCATTTAATCCGCTTAGGCCGCCTGCAAATCGCTGCGTGCGCACCTGTGATTTTCACCATCGGTTAAACGATTTACTTCATAATTCCCATCGATTTCCATTTGCCGCCTCTGAAACGCATAAAATAGAAGCTTCCCATCACAGCAATTGCAATCGCACTGGCAATCCAGGCACCATAGACGCCCCAACGATTCCCTAAAATGAATACAAGCGGAATCATCACCAGCCAAATGGAAAAGATCTGAATGAGCATTGGAAACCGGGTATCTCCGGCACCACGCAATACGCCGGCAGTTGTTGCCCCCATCGCATCAAAGACCTGATAGACTGCGCCAATTGCGAACAAATTGGCTGTGATTTCAATAACCGCTGTATCATCAGAAAAAGCAGATGCCAGAAGATATCGCAAAGCAAAGAATAGCAGCCCCAGCGAAACCAGACAGCCAATGGCCATAAACATGCTGTAATATGCCGATTTTTCAGCTGACTGAATGTTATTTGCACCAATATACTGCCCAACAATCGTCGTTGCTGCGATCGAGATCGCCAGTCCAGGCATAAACGCAATATTCATAAAGACCTGGATAATGGCGTTTGCCGCCGCCTCTTCTTTCGAAAGCGTACCGATATAGGCACCGAAAACCAACCAGCCATAGTGCTCAAATGCCCAGCTCAGTCCAACCGGCAAACTGATCTTGAGGTATTTTTTATAGGTTTCCAGAACCGGCTTAACCAGCTGCCGGGTCGCACATTGCTGATTATTATCCCGGTTAAAGACAACCGAAGCATACAAAATCAGTTCGAGCCCCTGGGCGATGATCGTGCCGATTGCAGCACCAGCCACACCAAAAGCCGGTACAATCCAGCAGCCGAATGTAAAAATATAGGTGAGTGGAATATTGATGAATACAGTGATAGCCGAAATGATGGCAGGTGTTTTCATATCCCCCAGACCACGCAAATATGACAGGAGTGCGTATGAAACAAAGAAATATGGCGCAGCCATCATACGGATGCGGACGTAATCGTAGGTTTCGTGGATAAATTCCGGATTAATGCCGATAAAAACGAGTAAATCCCAAAGCGGCAGAAGAAGCAGCAACGAGAACAAACCGGTTACAAATGCCAGAAAGATCGTATGCCAAAGGATATTGCCACAGGCTGTGTATTTCTGGGCACCATAATATTGCGAAACGAATGTCGTCAGGCCCGAGATCAACCCCAGGAACAAAGAAAAAATGCTAAAGATGGACGGTCCGCCAAGACCAACAGCCGCTTGTGCATTTGGTCCGATCCACCCCATAAAAAAGGTATCGACCAGACCAAGCAATGATAACGAAAGCATCGACAAGATAATTGGCAAAGCCAAGCTGAAGACTTCTCTAACGCTTGCCTGCTGTGTCGAGAGATCCGAGCGCATTGTCCCAGACATAGAAACTCCACTTGAACATCAATGTAACCGTCTGTGAGTATTTCTCTCACAGGATGGTGGGATCTAGTTGATTGTGCAGTGGAGTCAATAAGTAAATATAGAAGTTGAGAATTTTCCAGATATGGATATAATGCAAAATAGGGATATGTTTCTGCAGATAATGCAAGTGCATTAAAAGCAGTCACAAACAAAATTGGAGAGTCATTATGTCACAATCCACAATGGCACAGAAAGGTTCGCAGAAATCTGCAACACAGGCTGATGTAAAAAATCAGCCCTCAAACTACAGCTCCAAAAGTGATGCGGAGATTAAAGCCAGCACAGATTGGAAATATCTGGTTGCATTGAGCAACGAATCCAAAAGTTATGATGGATTCTATGCCGTAGCCAGTGCAGTTCGCAATCGTGTCAAGCAGTCGGGATTTCCAAATACCTACAAGGGTGTCGTCACTCAGTCAAAGCAATTTGCTGGTTACAGAGCGGCAGATATTGGAAAACCGCAGAATGCTTCCATCTCGAAAGCTGCTGTCGATGTTCTTAAGGGTGGTGCCTCATCGGTCAAAGATTATCCGTTCTTTCTCGGTCGGGTAAGCGGCTATGATATGTGGTACGAGAAGAGCAAGGCAGGATCGGATACGCCAATTGTCGCAGCACCTGGCGACAATATGCACAATGTCTTTTTCAAGAAATGGGGAACCGTGCATAACATGGCGAAGAAAAAGACGAGTGATGCCGTTACGCTCTATGATGCCAAAGCCGGCAAATGGACGATGAATGGCGCAAAAGGTACCCAGACCCAGAGCTCATCATCGAAAGGTTCCGCAAAACAGGCCGTTGTTTCAAACGGAAAGACCCTGGATGTTGATGCCATTAAAGAGTGGTATAAAGCGCAGAACTATTCACAGGCATTTATCAAAGAAATCCAGGCAAAAATCGGTCTAAAAGGCAAAGAAGTCGATGGTAAAATTGGTCCGCAGACCATCAATCGCGTCGCCGACTGGCAGAATAATAATGGCCTTGCCCCTGGTGATGGTAAATTCGGACCCAAATCCATAACAAAAGCTGGCCTGAAAGCGAAGTATAATACGTCTGCTTCATCGTCATCGTCGCAGTCTCATTCACAGACAACTTCTGGCGGTTCCTCCGCATCTGTTTCTGCACCGGCGGGAAAATTATCTCATAAATTGAGTTCTAATACGGCCAAATGGTGCAAAGATAATGGATTTATTGGGAGCCAAAAAGTAAGTGATTTGAAGGGAGATTTCAAGCCGGCTGCGACTAGTATTGTTAATGCAATCGGAAGTAACCTTACAGTGAATTCAACCTTCCGTCATCAGGCACGCTGTGCGATGATGTATTATGCTAGGTATTTTGGCAATGCAACTAAGGAAAATAAAGCCAAATCGGTATTAAGCCAGTATGGCGTAACGGTTTCTGGTGATTCTGCAGGTGCTCAGGCTGCTAGATCCAGTTTTGGAATTGGAAGCAAACCCGTTGGATTATACTCCAATCACAGAAATGGTGATGCCATGGACATGAACGTCAAGAGTTTACCTTCATCATTTACTGTTGATGGCACAAAAATTAATGTTTCGGGCAGCAATGGTAGTTATGAAGATAATGCGGATCGTTTGCATAAAGCTATCCAGGGTTCCAATTGGAAACATAAGAGTCATTTTATTTGGTATAATGCTGTTCATAGTGACAAAGATACGGTTCATTGGTCAAAGACTGGTAATTAATTAGTCGTTCGGGCGCGCCTATGGCGCGCCCTTTTTTTATCTTTAGACAGCGATTGTGTTGATTTTATCTGTTCTGGTCGTTAGTGAGCCTGTCTGTGGGTTTCATCCGCTGTTCTTGAGCTCCAATCGCTCGCCATACCAAACCTTTTTTACACGACAAAATGATAGCTTCAATCTTGCCCTATCACGTTTGCGCAGCCATGCTGTGCTATATCGCATTTATTTCGTGCGTGGTGTGCTGCATCGGTATCAGCGCCGGAAAAAAATGGCCGCTGCATTTATCGATGGTTCTGTGTGATGTTGGATTATTTTTCGCGTTTGCGACGATGGGAACTGGTGCGTGGTGGGCCTATCATGCATGGGGAACGGCCTGGGTCTGGGAACCGCGGCTGACGGGAATGCTGCTGATGACGCTGATATTCTTGTCGTGGCGCATCTCATGCAGGATTTTGGGGCCAAATCTGGCAGCCAATCGAAGGCTGACAGCCATGTTGCTGGTACTTGGGTTGCCATCGATGTTTTTTACGCATGTTGCGGTGCGATTTTTTGGCGGCATACACCCGGAATCCGTGTCATCATCGGGCAGTGGACACGTGATGTGGTATCTGTTCCTGCTGGCAGGTCTATTGGAATTATTGGCAGGCATTGGCATTGGTGTGCTGGACTGGCGCCGGTTAAGCAAAAAAGAGGCCGGGCGTATGGCCCGACAGGTGCCATAGCACGGCCTGCCGACGCGTATCGCAGATAGCGGCGGCAACAAAAACAACACACGCGCTATTAAGGCATCGCAGTACATCACGCGTATTGAGCATCGAGCGAAACGCATAAGCCACAAGCTATAAGCCTGTACTTCCCGACATCGGGTGAAAAAGCCATATCTACGCGCGTTAAAAGAGCCTTATTTTTAGGCTATGTTTAACCAGTGTGGATATAGCTTTCAACCCCAATGCCATGCCGCAGAAGCTTAGAGCTCAGAGCTTGGAGCTTAGAGTAGTCTAATGCCCACTCGAAGCTCTAAGCTCAAAGCTCTAAGCCATGAAGCACGTGACCGAGTATTTTCATATCCACGTTCGTTAAACAGAGTCATTTTTTATGCTTCACATCCGCGCAATCGAGGTACTGGCGCAGTGTATTTTGGAGATTCAGACGGGCATAGTGCAAACGGCTCATCACCGTGCCGATCTGAATGTCGAGGATACCGGCGATTTCTTCGTATGAGAGCCCATCGACTTCGCGAAGTGTAATAATGGTGCGCTGTTTTTCGGACAATTCAGACATGGCGCTGGAAATTTTATCGCGCAATTCTGTGCGTTCACAGGCCATTTCCGGATTGATGTCCAAAGCGGGCTTGAGTTCGACTTCGTTCTGGGCGAAATTTTTTTGGTAATCGCTGTCGAACTCGACCTCTTTCGCAATTTTTTTGCGTCTATACTTATCGACAGCCAGGTTATAGGCGATGCGGTGTGCCCAGGTAAAAAACCGGGTATTTGGCTGGAATTTCTCGATATTTTTATAAATCCGGACAAAGACTTCCTGAGTGATTTCCAGCGCATCCTGCCTGTCATGGACAACCCCATAAACGACCCCAATCACGCGATCCTTATAGCGCCAATAAAGCTGCTCGAACGCGCTTCGATCTCCGTTTTGAATATTGATGACGAGTTGCTCGTCACTGAGGTTATCCATGAATCACTATAGAAATAGATTGGCTTGTACTACCAAATTGTTGATGAACAGCAGACCACGAGCGAAAAGCCAATGGTTGAAGCATCCGACGGCCGGCACACCATGCGCGAGATTTCAGCACCTCCGCCGTGCAGAGCCGAAATTAGTAGGAAACAGGCAATTTAACTTTCTTGGTCATGCCGCCAAACTGTCTGAATTTGATGGAAGAAAGCGCTGAGATGAGGCATTCGTTCAGTTCGCCGCTTGCAGTGGTCGAAAAGTTTCGCACCACGCCGGACTGCTGGATGGTGAAGCTGATGGTGACGTTCATGTGGCGACCACCGGCATATTTGACGAAACAATCGTTGTATTTTCGATAAACCCTTGGGTTCATGCACTGTTCCTCGATTTCCCAGTCTTCGAGTGGCTCGAGTTCCTCGCCATCCTCACCGGTGAAAACGATGGTATCAATTTCTTCACCCAGCATACCTGCGCCTTGAGCCTTCACGCCTTTGGGGCGCTTAAATCCGGCATATTTCTTTCGATGCTCAGCCTCCCATTTGGCGTATGCTGCCTCACGTTCCGCCTCGGTCGCATTGGGATCGAACAGCGCTTTAGCCTGAGAATCGTCAATATTTAAAGACATTTCCTCGACTTTGGGAACTTCGAAGCGTTTTTCGAAAGGCTTGAACGCATTGGCGAAATCGAGGGGTTCGGGTGATGGTTTGAGCGCAAGAATTATCACAGGAACGAGCAAAGCTGCGGCGACGAGGGCGATAATAATGAACGCGACCGAAAATCCGCCGGCTTTTATTCGATTTTCTTTACGTTTTTGTTCAGCCAGTCGAAGCGCACGATTTTTTTCACGCAGGGGCAGATACTCTCGCACTTCGTCTGCGAATTCCGGGATAGATCCCAGATTTTGACGCTGTTTTGTGGACGTATTGAAAATACTCGTCGATTCGACGATAACCTCGTCGTAGAATTTTTTGATCAATGCGTCGTGATCAAAAGGCCCATAATCCATGCCATCTTTCTGGAAGATCCAGACTTCGGGCTTGATGTTTCGGGATGGCGTTTTTTCGGAATCATTATCGAAAAGATCCGGCTTTCGGGACGCATTGGGATCGACGATGGGCATATCGACGCTCACAGAAAGCGCCCGCAAATCATTCACGCCAAAAACGATCGAAGACAAGTCGCTGTCGCCAGGGGCATCCACCGCACGCTTCAGGATATCCTTAAATGCCTGAGCCGTTGGATATCTTGAGGTCATTTCTGTGTTTATGGCTTTGCAAAGCGCTTCCTTAATCGCCGTTGTGATTCCTGGAACAGCGGAGACAAAAGATTCAGCCGACCCGGAATAATCGTTCAGCGATGTTGAACTGAGCAGCTCTGCAAAGAGCAAAGCAAGCGAGTAAACATCTGAAGCAGGTCTAGCCTGGAAACGGGCATTTTTAACTTCTGGAGCAGAGAACAGGCTACCGAAATAGGTATTTCGCTGTTCGTCTGAAAGATATTTATCCGCAATCGCAGCACAGACATAATTGGCAATTCGAATACGTCCCTGCTTTGTCACAAAGATGGTCTGCGGATTAATGCATCCATACGCATATCCGGCCTGATGAACGAGCTCAAGACCAATACAGAGGTTGGCCAGAAAACTGAATGCAGCCTTCAATCCAAGGATTTGTCCGCGTTCACGCCGTGCGGCGAGGTGGGCTTCGAGGGATTCGCCGTCAATATATTCCATGACGATATAGCCCGTCTGATCATCGACGAAGAACTCCTTCAGCGATGCGAGGCTTCGGTGTTCAATTCTGCGAAGCGGCGCGACGAGCTGCATGATTTCTCCGCTCCGCGCCTCATCACACGGAAAACTGAGCTGCTTGACGAGGAAATTCTCATGCGTTCTCGGGCTTTGCATCAGACATGTCAATCCGAGCTCGCTTTCGCCCAAGATCGTTTTCACTTCGTAGCGATCTGCGATGATATCCCCAACATTAATACTATGAATCGAATCGCTCATCTGGCACCCTGAATCATCAGATCGGCAGTTCTACTGCCCATCGGCCGTTTTCTTTTTTAAGCTGGATGCGCAAATTCCTATCGTCGTGCAAAACGATATCCACATCAGCTGAATCGTTATTTTGAGAAGCCAATACCATCTTTTTATATTCGCGGGTTGATGACAGCACATGCCCCGCACGAATCATATCAGCTCCAGTACGCGTTCTGCCGCTATCGGGAGAAGCATTAAACTGTGCAGCTTTGTCATCCAGTTTTTTTCTCGTCTCATCTGACAAAAACGCCCAGATTGCCTCATTATCCTGACCTTCAACTGCTGCAAGATACGCCTTGACGACATCACATGGATCATCGCGATAAGCCGGTTTCGAACCGCATCCACAACACATCAGACCAATACACAGAATCAATGCAGCAATGCAGTGAAACCGCGATCTGAACTGTGCCCAAAAGCGCGTTGAAGTCATATTGAACCCCGTCAGGCAGCGTTCATACAATGCAACTGCGAAACGCTTCCCAAATGGGATAATGTCACGACAGCCCGCAATCGTCAAATGAAACGCGCCTATTTTCCGCAAACCAGTCTTTTAAGGCCATCACTGAAGAGGACTTCAGCCTTAGTCGAATCGGACATTTCGATAACGATGCCGATGCCGAACTTGGTGTGCTTGATAACATCACCTTCAGCCAACTTGAGACGAATCGAATACGGTTGAACATCGGCACCATCTGTCAAGCGTTTCCATGCCGCTTCCAGTGCTTCAGGAGACGATTTGTCCTCAGCCGTAAGCAAACTCCGTGCGGCAGTTTGAACGGGCACTTCCCCTTCACGCCGATGCTCATGATTGCATGCTGCACACGCGATTTTATCATTCCCGATAATAGCATGCGGCTTGATTTCGCGACATACAGGACACCATTCCTCAATTAGATCGGCCTCGATTTCGCTTTCCAAAGCCGGGTTATCAAAAGAATCGTCGTCATCCAGTTCGTTAAATTCACGATCTTCGTCGTCTCTAGAGTCCATCATCATGATCTTCCTTAAATAAACAGCACCTGCGCGACCGTCAACCACTCGCAGTGCGCATCACAACCCATTGGGAGCCCGCAGACATTTACCCGCATTCACCCAAACGAACACCAGTCACCGCCATCCTGGCTCCGGAAATACCGATATCCGATGAATCAGGCTAAACCAACTCAGCATCAGCAAAGCCCTCGCGCGCCTTTATACACATAATGCTTTTATCGTCAATCGACAATTACATGCAACATGCAAAGCAACATTGACGGTCGCAGTAAATCAAGATTTTTTGCGGGATTTTCTTCGCGTTTTTGTCGTTCTTTCGGCAAGATTCTTATCCTGCGGATTCAGGCTCTGAGCAACATCCAGCAAGTCGGGTGTCATATTCTCGAATGTGACCGTATTGCCTTCAATAAAAATCCGCGTGCCTTCGGGAAACGTACTAAACATGTCGTCATCGAACATCCGGTCGTTGCCAAATTGGCTGTCACCATCCGTTTGGGGCAGCTGTTGGCTATCATCTTTCTGAATCGCCGGCTGGGTGAAATTGGTTTTTGTATCCGTTTTTTTTGAGTTTTCAGACATCTTGAACCAAATCCAATAACAGTGAAAAAAGACCCTCTAAAGAGCCAGCTAATTGTAAATGATTCCCAATCGTTCCGAAATAAAAAATGGCTCTATTTAACGATCGTGGAAATGAAAAAGTAAGGTTGTCTGCTTTGCGGCTACGAGCGATGAGCAATGAGCCACGAGTGATCATTGGCCAACTCGACGCTCGATGCTCGGCGCTCTTTGCCAGTATCTCACGCGTATCGGGGTAACGCTATATCCACACTGGTTAAACATATTAACGAGCGTGGAAATGAAAAAGTAAGGTTGTCTGCTTTGCGGCCACGAGCGATGAGCAATGCGCTTTGAGTGTTCATTAGCCAACGCGTCGCTCGATGCTCGTCGCTCTTTGCCAGTATCTCACAAGCATAGGGATAACGCTATATCCACACTGGTTAAACATAGCTAAGAAAAATGGCAGAAATTGGATTTATCCGGATTCAAAGTTATAAGATGGTAAAGCGCATCTAAAAAAAGACGCTTAAACGCTCAAAAAACGACTCGCGAGAATTCAAACCATGACAACCGAAACATTCAATATCGCATTGGCGGGGCAATTTGATCGCATTCAGGCTGCATTTGCCTCGTGGATACAGCAGCCAGCCCATTCCGAAAAATCGCTTCGATTATTTGGTCTCAGCGCAATCCCCTATCAGCGGATAGCCAATATTTCATGGCGATGTGGATCACTGCTCTGCCCTCGCGATACCGCATCCATGCTCAGCGATTTGAATGCATTGGTGTATTTCTGTCTGACGCCGCCATCACTCGTCCAAACCGCACAAGGCTTTGATTTGGACGTAGCCATTGCATCCGCTTCCAATCTGGCGCAGCACATAGCCATGCATCCGGATTGCCGGGTCGTTCTGGTGACAAGATATTTTCCAGACGACGGACGAAAACTTGGCACCTGCTATAATTTCTGGCAGCAAATCATTGGCATGTTCAAAGCCCAATGCCCCAATCTCGTCGTGATTCAGACCATGCCAGTGATCAGTGATGACGACGCCGTGATGCTGGGAATGCTTGAAAACAGCCAGTCTCATATCCATGGCTCGCGCAACGATTCAACAGACTGGCTCAATCTGACCAGTCCCATATCACGAAACAGACTCTTTGAAGCCATACGGGACAGCATTTGGGCTCAAACGCCACAAAATACGGTTATTTTGAACGGCCATACGGTGCTCTCGTATGCCGAACTCTGCCGCTTGATTTCACAGTCTGGTTCCCGATTACTGCCGCTGAAAAAGATGAAACTGGCTATCGAGCCGGAAGCCAGATCAAGAGCGCAGTTATTGCGGGAAACACTGGCATTTCACACGACACAGACATTAAACGGCGACGATAAAATGGACAGCCATCAAATCGAAGAACTCGCCGAAATCTTTATCACGAACAAGACGGCCAGCAGACTTCTGCTCGAGCCGGAACCAGGGAAACAGTTGCATGCCAAAGGCTATGCGCAGCGCATGATTGCCGGTCCCAGCCGAAGTGTCTCCGAAATTGCCGATTTGCTGATGCAGTGGCTGCCCAGATATTTTCAACGTCTGGTTCAGGTCGATAACATCGGCAGCAGCCGGCTGTTATGCCGATTGTCCCGCATTCCACTGCTGGAACTTGAAAAACACGAAGAATCGCCCCATCGCTGCCGCCTGCTGCTGCGCAATCCATGGGCGCATTCCATTCAGTCCAAAGCCAGCCTATTGATAACCTCGACGGAACAAACCGATTTTCCCGGAGAATTGCTGGTGATTATCGAAGATGGCCCCGAATCAAAGCTCCTTACCATGGGCATGAGAGGCCTGTTGATGTCGTTTGCCAAATATCTGAAAGAATACGGGTGCGGCAATGAAATACCAGGGAAAATCCCAAACAGACCTTAGTGCTTAATGCCTGAGGGAACAATCGGGCTGCATAAACGCACCATTATAAACAAATGATTCGGGGCCGTATTGTGCCACAGGCACAATAGGCACCGGCGCAATGCGTATCGGCCCCAACGGGGACGATAGCATGCAACCAAATTTCATTCGCAAATTATTAAATATTTTGAATTTAATTATATGTTCATCCTATTTCATTAAATAAGTAAAAATAAAAAACTTTACGCTGTAGGAATAAACATAGATGTGGTAATGTTACCTACATAAGGATTGGTATGTGTCTTTATTTATCCAATTGTACGCAGGACATCCATGTTACAGCTCCAAGTGATATACGGCAAAGATGCGGGAAAATGCTTGAGTTTCCAGCAAAGTGCCGTGAATATCGGAACAGATCCCGGGAATGATTTTCGGCTGACAGACAGCGAAGTCAGCGAATATCATGGCCGGTTTACGTGTAACCATGATGCCGGTCACTATGCGTACTGTGATTTGCAGAGTCTGCATGGATCGCGGGTTCAGTCGCCGACGATAGACGTGTTGCTTTACAGCCACCAGATGCCGCAATCGATAGCACTGGCGGGCGAAACGATGCTGTCTGTCGGCCAGACCGTGATCAAATGTCAGAATGTGCCGGGTAAGAGCCAAACTGACCAGAACATCACGCTGAGGCGGCAAACCGCAATATCGATCCACGGGCTGCCACCATCGAAAGACGCAGATCTACTGGCGTTTTTGCTCGATACATCGACCCATTTGATGGCGCGCACCAATCATCAGGGCGTGATGGCGCATGTTGCAGAGTCCATTTTGCACCGCCTGTCCAAAGCTTCACATGTGGCATTCTGGCGCCTGGATTCGTTTCAAAACAGTTTTTCTTGCGCATACGAACGCGCACGAAATAACGGAATTGCGCCGATTTTGCTGTCAAAAGACGAATTTCTGAGCGCACTGCACAACCACAATGTTGAGCTGTATGTTACAGAAGATGACAACAAGCAGGTTATCGTTGCACCGCTGGTCACGACAACGCGAGAAATCGGCGTGTTTGTGGTTTACTGTTCGTCGAATGAAACCATCACATCTGACGAACTGGAGACGATGGCGCGTCTGGCGCACATGGTTGCGAATGCGTTTGAGCGCACCTTTTATAATGCCGATTTAAGCAGTGTTTTCGATGGCTTTATTCGTGCCATGATAGCCGTAATGGATGCGCGGGATCCGTCAACAGCGGGCCATTCGATGCGCGTGTCGCAGTATACGATGTATCTTGCCCAGGCAATACAATCGGATCAATCGCCAGCGTTTCGAAACGTCACGTTTTCGCATAATCACATCGACGAATTGCGATTTGCGGCGCTATTGCACGATATCGGCAAAGTCGTTCTGCGCCGCGAAATTTTGTTAAAATCGGCCAAATTGCGAACAGACGAGCTGAAGCATCTTCTGGAGCGAATCGACTTATTTTCTGCCTGGTTTGCGACGCAGAGTCCACAGACGCTTGGAGAGAATTACCGTGCGCCCTGTCAGTTCGAGCATTACCGGGAAATCGTCACGCGAGTGGTTCAGGCGGACGTCCATCCATCCAGCGAGGATATGAGATACCTCAATGAAATGCGCACGACGACGATATCGACATTTCCAGGATTGCCGCTGTTAACGGCGGAAGAGCTCGAATGTCTGTGCATTCCGTTTGGTACGCTCAATGCTGAAGAACGGCACGAAATCCAAAAGCATGCGCTGATTTCGTGGCAATATCTGTCTCAAATCGCCTGGCCGCAACGCTGGGCCAATGTGCCATTATATGTGCTTCAGCATCACGAAAAACTCAATGGAAGCGGCTATCCATACGGTATTTCCGGCGATCAGATTCTGATGCAAAGCCGGATGATTACAGTTTGCGATATTTTTGATGCGCTCACCGGTGGCGATCGTTCGTATAAAACGCGCCATGCATACGGCGATGCCGCAATGATTCTGCGCCAGGAAGCAGAAGAAGGGGCTCTGGATCCCGACATCGTCGATATCTTTATTCGCAGGGTTATTCCGCAAATCAGCGATCCTGAAGTGAACACAGGTAGCGACAATGAAAAGACAAATACCTGCAATATTTAAAATAGCTGCCGCATCCTTCCTTTGCCTGGCGTTTCTGATTCTGGTGGGACATTTAATTGCGCTTGGCCAAAGAAGTGATGGTGAAAAGCTGTTCTGGCAGGGCGAAAATGTCATCATTCAAGCCAGAGAAAACGAATCGCACACAATCTTTATCTGCCAGACACATGCGGATTTACCCCAAATAACCGCACTCCAGGTCGCAAATCAAACCGAAGCGATCGATATCATACGCACACCTGCAGTCTCAGAGAACGTCCCTGCGGTATACCAGGACGAACAGCCATTGATTTCGTCGCTGCAACTCAATCCGCCGCGCATTATTGAACTGCCACCAGACGTCATTGATAAGCATCAGCTAAAAGATACGCCATACTGCAACATCTCAGAGTCCTTTGTCACCGGCAACGAAACGATTCAGCTGAATACGCCGGAAAATTCGTTTGTCATAGATGCATACTCAGAAAAAGCCCCATCCAGTTTCGATCTGAGACTGATTTTGGGGTTTCTGCTCGTTCTTTGGTGCGGCATGGCGTTCGCGTGCAAGAGTGGCTTGTTCATGCCCAAAACCAGATTACGCGCACATCCGCTTTATGCAATTGCGGCATTTCTAGGTGCCATAATCTGTACTTATTTTATCTCGAAATATCTGATTGAACTGACTTCAACAAATCGTGAAATCTTGCCAGGATACGGCGAAATGCTCGTCACACTGGGTGGCAATTTCATGTCTTTTTTTGGGGTTTCGGCATTTATCTTCTGGTTCTGGCAAACGCAAAGCCGCACAGAATCTACCGATATCGAGATTAGCCCTGATATCGGCAGCCATGCCGACGCCGAATCCAAGCCATCTGAAGCTGCAGCGGCCGTAGATACGCCCGAAAGCCCCGAAATACGCCACGATTCTGTCTTATTGCCGTTTGGATTGGCCTTTATTCTATCCATACTCGCCGCTTTGAGCGTCGTCTATGCGCCCCTTCCCGGAATCACGCTGTCGGAACTGGCCTCTCAAATGGTTTCGACCGGCTATTTAACCGCCTATTTTGCAATGCTGGCTGGTATATGTGAAGAATGTCTGTTCAGAGGTGTGATTCAGACAAGTCTGATGGCCAAACCCAATGCACGATATCCCAGAATGCAAAATAGCGTTGCGATCCTGCTCACAACCATTTTATTCGTCCTGCTTCATGTGCCGCAATCGATGGCGCATTTGTGGGCACTCATCCCAATCGCGACAGTTTCCATCGTTTCCGGCATTTTACGCATACGATCCGGTGCACTCTATCAGTCCATTTTGCTGCACATTTCATACAATGCGCTATTACTGATGCCGTCACTGATCGCGCCGATGGTGATGTAAAAATGCTGCGTCTCTGTGATATCGAAAGCCTCAGGCCAATCTTCGAACGACACGCATCCGAAACCGGTTATTCCGCACAAATGCTGCGGTGGGGCTTCGAGCATTTATTTTCGCATTGGAACCTGAAGGAATTTCGCGCATTTGCGACGCAGGAAATACCGGGATTCCAAGCCGACAATTCCGCGACTTTATTCGATATCGATACGGATTTGCGGGAAAGACGCCGGATTTTACCTGAGCCAGCGGCCAGTAAAGTGCTGATAGTATCGGCATCAACCGTACCCAGCGCTGTTTTTGGAGATGTAATACTGTCTCTTTTAATGCCGGTAAAAGTCGGTCTGCGGCCGGCACAGAATCTGTTGCCGCTGTTTCGTACTCTCGCCGTTTTTATACAGGAAAAAGCGCCAAAACTCGCAGAACGCCTTGAGATCTTCGAAACGGGGCACGACGATGATGCACTTAAATCGCTGTTGCAAAACCACGATTTGCTCTCGGTGAGCGGATCAGAATCGACGATCTCGCATTACCGCAAGCTGATGAACGATTTGCCATCATCCAGACGCCCCAGACTTATCGCACACGGACATAAATTCTCAGCGATCGCCATTCCCGGCGACGATTTTGCCCGGCTTACAGAGGATGATGTATCGGCGATTGCGCTGGATGCTTCGGTCTGGGATCAGACGGGATGTCTGTCGCCCAAATGTCTGTTTGTCGAAGCAAACGCAAAGTCTTGCCTGGAACTTGCCCAAAAACTGGCAGAACAGTTCGATGAAATTGCCCAGAAACTGCCTGCAGTTCCAATGGATATGACGATATCTGCTGCACGAAACAATGCCTTGCGAATGGCACAATTCGATGGCGCACGGATATTCAATGCCCCAAATAATGGAGATCGCATCGCGGTATTTCCCCAAAATGCAGCGTTCAAGCCACTGCTCTACCCTCGCACGCTGAGCATTTATCCCGTCCCAAATGCAACAAAGGGCGCGCTGCAGCTAGCGCCATACGGACAAGCACTGGGGATGCGCGATATGCCAAATGTCCAAATCCAGGAAATGCTAAAGTCCGCCGGTTACAATTATTTCTGCCGGTTTGGTCAAATGCAGGATCCGCCGTTATCCTGGTTTCACGACAATGTAGGCACCATAAGACCTTTTTTCACTTGACGGAATCACATCTCACTGATATAAGCCGCGCGCGTCGTACGATCAGCGATCGTGCGCGATGTAGGCCAGTGTAGCTCAGTCGGTAGAGCGGCGCATTCGTAATGCGCAGGTCCTCGGTTCGAGTCCGAGCACTGGCTTTTCGATTCACCCAATGGCTTTATGCCAGTGTAGCTCAGCTGGTAGAGCGGCGCATTCGTAATGCGCAGGTCCTCGGTTCGAGTCCGAGCACTGGCTTTAACATGATGTCTGACGGTAAAATTCGAGATTAAAAACGGCGTTGGGGTTTTACTCGACGCCTTTTTTTTAGCGTGACGACATCTTTTCTTTTGAGTAGGTACTCACATGAAAAAGCTCTGGAAATTCTTACTCGACAACTCGCTGTTGCTTGTGATTGGTGCAGTGATCGCGCTGGTCTGGGCAAACTGCGGCGATGCAGCAAACCATGCCTATCACCATATTTTGCATGCGCATTTTGGTTTTATGGACAATCCATGGTTTGGATCGGATGCCACAAATCCGGATGGCTCGATTATCGAAGGCGTAAAGCATTTCGATGTACACTTCTTTATCAACGACTTCCTGATGGCATTTTTCTTTATGGCCGCAGGCAAGGAAGTATTCGAAGCGACATTCCCCGGCGGTGCGCTTCACAATCCCAAACAAGCCGCAACCCCGCTAATTGCAACGGCTGGCGGTGTACTCGGTCCAATTGGCGTCTACCTGCTCATTGCCTACCTTTTCCACGGCACATTCGGTTATGAAATGCACACCGGAACCCCCAACGACCTGATGCATGGCTGGGCCGTCCCGACCGCAACCGATATCGCATTCAGCGCGATGATTGCCCGCATTATCTTTGGCGGACGTCATCCTGCCGTCCCGTTCCTGCTTTTGCTGGCCATCGCCGATGACGCTGTTGGTCTCGTTATCATCGCACTTTGCTTCGGTTCCGGCTTCGGCATGAATACCGTTTATGGCCTTGGCGTCACGGTTGCCTGTATGCTGATTGCCTATTTCCTTTTCAACAAAAAACTCCAATGGAACAGCTGGGTGCCCTATTTCCTGCTGATGCTCGTTACCTGGGCAAGCTTCGGATATGCCGGTATTCACTGCTCGCTCGGCTTTATTCCCATTGTCGTTTGCATGCCGCATGCGGCCGAAGATGATGGTGTTCACAGCGACGACGAACGTGGCAAAGACGACGCCCTCAACAAACTTCAAACATTTTTCTATGTGCCAACCGAAATCATTCTCGGCCTGTTTGGCTGGGCCAGCGCCGGCGTAGCCTTCACCACCATTGGTTTCCCGACTGCCTGTGTCGCACTCGCCCTCATCATCGGCAAAATGATCGGCATCTTCACATTCGGCGGTATTTCGGGCAAAATCCTCGGTCTGCCCGAAGGCATGAGCTACAAAGACCTGCTCGTACTCGGTTCGGCTGCCGGTATCGGCTTCACAGTTGCGCTCTTTGTCGCCGGCGTGGCATTCCCCGATGGTCCGACAAAAGATGCCGCAAAACTCGGTGCCCTGCTTTCACTTTGCAGCATGTTTGTTGCCTATGGCCTGGCCAAGGTATGCGGAACCGAGCGCAAAGCCTGATGATTTGTCATGTGGGGGCCAAGCCCCCTACGCGGCTATATAAAAAAGGGACGTGCGTTGCACGTCCCTTTTTTATATACGCCGCTACCCCCGAATGCGGGGCTCCGCCCCGCAACGCCCCATCTTTGGGCTATCATTAGGCATATCATTTATCCAAGTCTGCGGATGCGTTGGATAAACCGGATATCATAGACACGAAAAAAGCCCGCAAATCTGCGGGCTTTTTCGTACGCATCGAACGATTATTTCTTCTTCAGCTTCGCGATTTCTTCGCGCATCTCTTCGAGAATGCCGTCGATCCCTTTTTCATCGATTTTTTTATCGTATTTTTTCTGATAGGTCTTGGTGATACTGGCACCATCGAGCAGCATATCATAGACTTCCCAGTGTCCATCGACCGAATGCAAAACCGTTTCTATCTCAGTTTCGACGTCTTTTTGACGCGTAAAGCACGAAACCGTTGCCGAGGTCTTGGTTTTAACGACACGATCCCACTCCACTTTGTAATCATCTTTAAACGATTTATCCGACAGCCGCTTGAGATAGGTCAGTTCCAGCAATTCACGGAACAAAGCTTTAAATTCTTTTTGTTTGCTGGCTTCAATCGACGGCCAGCGTTTACCCATGCTGCGTTCGGCCAGTTGATCGTAATCGACCAATGCATCGACCAAAGCCTTAATCTGCGCATCGCGGCTATCACCAGCCTTTAGGCCGTTCAAGCGGAGCGCTTCTTTATATTGTGCCTTGGCAAAAGCCATGGGTTCGGGCAGCTGCGAATAATCGAGAACCGCTGCAGGTTTCTGCGCATCCTGCGCAGCAGCCGCTGGCTGTGCATCCTGTGCAAAAGCATGGACAGGAACCATCATGATGGCCAGCGCGAATAATGCAGATTTCAACACATTCTTTTTCATATCAGCCCCCAATTCGTATCAAAGTGGGTTATGGAAAGACAAATTCATCAAATACGGCATCAAATCCCGATACCGCATTCTTCTGCTGCGGTACAAATGCAATGACTATGCCAAGTTGCAGCCACAAACCATTTTGCGAATGACAACGGCTTCGCGCCTTTGGCTGAGTGTGGCATATTTTACACTGGATTAAACCCTCGGACAGGCTGGCTTCGCACAAAAAAAGGCTCTGTACGACCAAAGTGTTGAAAACGCCAATGCTCTTGGTACATCTATGTCACAGCAACAATCAGACACGCCTGAAAGCGTTACATCTGTATGCATAACCGGGTGTGCCATAGGCACGCCCCGACAGACGGAATAACTGCCCAAAACAAAAAAGATCAACACAGTTGCCGTACATAGCCAAAAAAAATGCGGCAGCCTGCGCTGCCGCATTAAATCATCAACCGGTTGTGTATGATGGTTTGTCAGGGATCCCAGCAATACACAGATCCATTATCCGCCTTGCAAATGCCATTAGGGGTTCGTGCACACTTTACCTCGCCATAATTGGCAACGCAATGGTAACCGCAAGCAATTTCGCCATAGTTTGCAAGACACTCTGCTTGCTGATGCGTTCTCACGGGAGGATCCCAGCAGACCACCTCACCGTAATTCGCCTTGCAATTTCCTTCTGGCGTTTGTGAACACCTAACCTCGCCATAGTTGGCAATGCAATTATAGCCACAAGCAATATCGCCATAGTTTGCAATGCATTCAGCTTGCTGATGCGTTCTCACGGAAGGATCCCAGCAAACCACCTTACCATAATTCGCCAGACAAGCGCCCTGCGGCGTGCGTGCACATTTTACCTCACCATAATTGGCAATACAGTTATAGCCGCATGCGGTTTCGCCATAATTCGTAATACACTGCGCATCTGCAAATGCATTTCCTGCAGCCAGTATCAGACCGATCCCAAGCGATAATCCCAACAATTTCGTATTCATAATGACCTCCACCAGGTTATATAAAAGCACTACCATGTACTTTACACATAAAAACAAATCCACAGTCTGAAACATCAGCGCATGAATACAATACATCACGCACAATTCATGCCAAAGCACAGATCAAAATCTGTAAAAAAAAGGGCTCTGTTTAATGAACGTGGATATGAAAATGCAAAGTTGTTTGTTTTAAAGCCGTGAGTCGTGAGCGTTGAGCCACGAGTGCGCATTGGCCAGCTCGACGCTCGATGCTCGGCGCTCTTTGCCAGTATCTCACACGTATCGGGGTAACGCGATATCCACACTGGTTAAACACAGCCAAAAAAAAATAGATAATATCGAAAATTCGACAAAAATTTTCTTTGTGCCAAAGTAGCAATGTTGAGCCTTTTTTCGTTTAGGAGAGAACGATGGCCAAGGGCAAGTTATTACTAGGTTTGGATATTGGATCGAGCAGCGCAAAGCTGTGTCTGCTCAAGGATGGGCGTAACGGCTATGAACTTGAACGCGTTGATCGCGAAGCATTTCCATTTGCAGCGATTGTTGACGGTTCGATTATGGATCGTTCAAATGTTGTGAGGGTATTGAAAACGCTGATTACACGCAACAAGATCAAGCAGAAACAATGCGCGATTGCGATCTCAGGATACAGCGTCATCGTCAAGCGTCTGCGGCTTGCGAACATGACTGACGATGAATTGGCAGAGAATATTCGATGGGAAGTCGAGCAGCATATTCCCTACGACTACGAAGAAGTCGTGTTTGACAAGGTTGTGCTGGGGCGCAACGAAATGCAGAATTCGATGGACATTCTGCTGGTCGCGAGCAAACGCGAAGTCGTCAATGATTACATTTCGGTGGTTAAAGAAGCCGGATTGGATGTCAAAGTCGTTGATGTAGCGAGTTTTGCGATTCAGAACATGGTGGAAACGGTTTACGGTGAACCCAGCCAGAACATGTGTACGGGCATCATCAATATCGGTGCATCGGTGACATCCATGAGCATGCTCACCGGGGGCATTACGACATTTACCCGCGATATCACGATGGGCGGCAACCAGATTACCGAAGAAATACAAAAGAAACTCGGCATCACACGTGACGAAGCGGAAGCCTACAAAACTGGAAATACGACCGACAACAATGCGGTGATTCCGCATGAGGTAGGGGAAGTAATTGGCCAGGTAAGCGAACAGATCGCGAATGAAATCAAGCGTTCGCTGGCCTTTTTCTATGAGAATTCGGGACGTGACAAAGTAGACGAACTCATCCTGTGCGGCGGTGTTTTAAAGAATGCTTCGACGCTCAAGGTGATTCAGCGGGTGCTTGGTGATAACAATATAAAAATTGCAAATCCATTCGAACGAATGCATTTCAATCAGAAGCTATATACACAGGATCTGCTCGACAATCTGGCACTTGAATCAGCGGTTTCTGTAGGACTTGCGCTACGACGCAGTGTTGAAGATGCCGGATAGAGGGGAGAAGCGATGATTATACGCATCAATTTACATCCAGATAAGAAACCAAAAGCCAAGGCCAATCCTGCGGGGAAAATACTGGTCGTTGCGATATTGCTGGCGATAGCAATTGTTGGTGGATTTTATTACCAGGCAAGTGCCATCGATGCACAGACCAGAGAGACCAAATCTGAGATTACTAAGATCCAGAAACAGGTGGATGAAATCAAAAAGCGAGTGGCAGATGTTGCATCGATCAAGAAAACGATCGAGGAGCTGCGAACGCGCGAAATGGTACTTGCGCAGCTGACAAGCATTCGTCAGGGACCTCAGTTTGTTTTAAACGAACTATCCAGAATTTTAACGAATCCGCGCGATATCGTTGCAAGGCGCAAGGCTACCGAACAAGGATGGCTCCTGGCTTGGGAACCCGACAACATCATGCTCAAATCCTTCAAGGATATTGGCAACAGCAATATCCAAATCGAAGGCCAGGCAAGGACAATGGACGACGTCAAGGAATTCTGGACGCGGTTTAAATCCAGTCCGATGTTCCGCAACGTCAAATTGATTCAAATTACGCAGGGACGCGACAGTTCAATCGGTGAAAACACCCAGAATTTCATTTTTACGGCGAATGCAAATTTCAACTATCAGACAAACGAAGGTCTTGAAGTTGTGAAAATGCTGACGGCGGAAGATGATGAAGGCAAAGCAGCCAATCCAGCCGGTGCGGCAGAGAATAATGGGGAGTAATTCGTATGGCAGACCCTAAGTCACTCACCAGTCAAAATGTACCGCCGCAGGTTCTCATTGCCCTGGCTGTTATCATCATCATTGCAGCTGCGGCATTTGGATACATGGGTCTTTATGAACCAGCAGTGGCGGATCTTCAGAAAGCCCAGAAAAATCTGCAGACAAAGGTCAACGAGCTCGAAGAATTGCAGCAACAGGAAGCCGAATTTCTCGAATATCAGAAAGAAAGCGATCGTTTGTCTGCACGACTCGACAGCTTAAAATCCAAGATCCCTTCGTCAGCTGCCGAACTTGACCATTTTCTTGGCAGTGTGAATCAGCGTGCTCGCTCTTCAAAAATTGCCAAATGGACACTCTTTAAGCAAGACGGCAACATACATCGGGGAGAAGTGGATGCGATCCCCATTCGTATGGAATTTATTGCGACTTACGAAGCCGCACTCCAGTTTTTCTGGGAGCTTTCCAGCATGGGAGATGGCCTGAAAGAAACCAGCCGTGAGCAGCTCATCAATGTTCATGACGTGACGATGGCGCGCGAATCTTCAAGAAAAGAAGATAACACCACGATGGTTAAAGTTTTCTGCGTTGCAGAGACCTATCTCTATACAGGTAACATTTCTCAACCTGACAACAAAAAGGGGAAAAAGAAATGAGCCATAATTTGATGATATCCGTATGCCTGGCTTTCGCATTGTCAGCTGGCGGCCTCGTCACAGGCTGCACCCCCGATACTGGCGTGAAAGTCACCAGAGTTAAAAAAACAAGTGATGTCAAAAGCAAGCGAACGAGTTTCGACCGTGCAAAGCTTGAAATGACATCCGATAACTGGAAGCCCATTGTTGCTGACGAACAATCCATGCAAATACGCAATCCGTTCAGAGGCTTTTCAGACACCATTATTGCTGAAAATCTGATGAAGCAGAATGTGCAGGAAGATGCTGGAACGGCAGAGCTTCAGTTACCCGAGCAATTGTATAATACCAAGGATTATCGCGTTGTTGCTGTGATTACCGGTACAGCGGATCCCAAGGTCTATGTCGTCGATCCGGCAGGCAATCGATTCGTATTGAGACGCGGTTCACTGATTGGCAACAACAATGGCAGTATCTCAAGCATTCGCAGAGATGGTGTCGAAGTATACGAACGCGTTGGTGACAAGGGACAGTATGTCGAATTGCCACTCTATGAAAAGAACACAGGTGGTCGTCATGGCCAGAATAATATTCAGCTCACCCTGCAATAGTTTGCAAGGAGTATAATCATGAAGAAGTCATCCAGAATTAAAAATGCAGCTCTGTTAAGTGCAGCGTTTTGTATTTGCAATACTCTCGCATGGGATAACGCACAAACACGCCACGACAACAGTGTAACCAGCCTGAATTATGCGCAGGAGAGCTCACGAACACTCATCGAAATTGGCGTTCAGTCCGACCCTACGTTTTCTGTCTATTCGCTCAAGAATCCCGAGCGCGTGGTCATCGAAATCCTGGACTGTGGCTCGAATGATCGCGTCACACCGGTGCAGGTTCGAAACGGCGTGATCGATACAGCAGCCATCAGTGTTTCGCAGGCAAATGATTACAGCACCTGCAGAGTCATTCTCGGTCTTGAGCACGAAACGACCTATTCGGTCGATTCGAACGAAAACACCATTACGGTTGCCGTCAATGGTACCCCGGAAAAAAGCAATGCCGAGCTGGCCGCTGAATACGAATCCATCAAGCTGTCACGAGAAGAAGCACTGGCCCAGGCGCGTGCAATCGCTGCTCGCGAGCAGGCTGAAACTGTAGCAGAACGTGATCGCGCAAATGCTGCGCTGGCAAAGCTCGAAGCCAGTTATGCAGAAGCACAGCAGAAACTTGCGCTCGCCGAAGCACAGCGAGATGCTGCTTTGAATTCGGCACAAAAATCCGAATCGGACAAATCCGCAGAACTCGCTCGCATTCAGGCTGAACTGGCCAAAGCCCAAAGCGACGCCAAATCTCTCGAAGCCGCAAGAAATCAGGCTTTAGCAAGAGCACAATCGGCGGAATCCCAGCTTTCGGCAAATCAGGTGCAAGCCGCACAAAACCTTGCGACCTCTCAGGCACAGCTTGAAGCTGAACGCGATCGCGCAAATGCTGCACTGGCAAAGCTCGAAGCCAGCTATGCAGAAGCGCAGCAGAAACTTGCACTCGCCGAATCTCAGCGCGATGCCGCTTTAAATTCGGCGCAGAAATCCGAATCGGACAAATCCGCAGAACTCGCTCGCGTTCAAGCTGAGCTGGCTAAAGCCCAAAGCGAAGCCAAATCGCTCGAAGCCGCAAGAAATCAGGCTTTAGCAAGAGCTCAGTCGGCAGAATCACAGCTCTCTGCAAGTCAGGTACAAGCTGCGCAAAACCTCGCCACATCTCAGGCACAGCTTGAAGCTGAGCGTGATCGCGCAAATGCTGCACTTGCCAAACTCGAAGCCAGCTATGCCGAAGCTCAGCAAAAACTGGCGCTCGCCGAAGCACAACGCGACTCTGCTTTGAATTCAGTCCAGAAATCCGAATCGGATAAATCGGCAGAACTCGCTCGCATTCAAGCCGAACTGACCAAAGCCCAAAGCGAAGCCAAATCTCTCGAAGCCGCAAGAAATCAGGCTTTAGCAAGAGCACAATCGGCAGAATCACAGCTTTCAGCGAATCAGTCGAACTCGACAGCAGAGCTCGCACGTGTTCAGGCCGAACTGGCAAAAGCCCAAAGCGAAACCAGAACACTCGAAGCGGCAAGAAATCAAGCGTTGGCAAGGGCTCAGGCTGCAGAATCCCAGCTTTCCGCAAATCAGTCGAACTCGACAGCTGAACTCGCGCGTATTCAGGCCGAACTGGCAAAAGCCCAGAATGAAGCCAAATCTCTCGAAGTCGCCAGAAATCAGGCGTTAGCAAGAGCTCAGTCGGCAGAATCCCAGCTTTCGGCGAATCAGTCGAACTCAACCGCAGAAATCGCGCGCATTCAATCTGAACTCGCCAAAGCGCAAAACGAAGCCAAATCACTCGAAAGCGCCCGAAATCAGGCTTTAGCAAGAGCTCAGTCGGCGGAATCTCAGCTTTCTGCGACTCAGGCGCAAGCCGCTCAAAACCTCGCCACTTCTCAGACGCAGCTTGAAGCTGAACGCGATCGTGCAAATGCAGCTTTGGCAAAACTCGAAGCCAGCTATGCCGAAGCGCAGCAGAAATTGGCTGTTGCCGAATCCGAACGCGATGCTGCTTTGAACTCGGCACAAAAGACCGCATCGAACAAATCCGCAGAACTCGCTCGTATTCAGTCCGAATTGACTAAAGCCCAAAACGAAGCCAAATCACTCGAAATCGCCAGAAATCAGGCGTTAGCAAGAGCACAATCGGCGGAATCTCAACTTTCCGCAAATCAATCGAACTCGACCGCAGAACTCGCTCGCATTCAGTCCGAATTGGCTAAAGCCCAAAACGAAGTCAAATCACTCGAAATCGCCAGAAATCAGGCGTTAGCAAGAGCACAATCGGCGGAATCTCAGCTTTCCGCAAATCAGGCGAAGGCAGCTCGCAATCTTGCCGATTCACAGGCTCAGCTCGTCGCAGAACGTGATCGTGCAAATGCAGCTCTGGCAAATCTCGAAGCCAGTTACGCCGAAGCCCAGCAGAAATTGGCACTTGCCGAAGCTCAGCGGGATGCCGCACTGAATTCTGCACAAAGATCCGAATCGGAAAAATCGGCAGAACTGGCGAGGATTCAATCCGAACTGGCTAAAGCACAAACGGAAGCAAACGCACTCGAAGCCGCCAGAAATCAGGCTTTAGCAAGAGCGCAGCAAGCCGAAACTCAACTCACAAACAGTCAGAATCTGGTCGCTCAGAACCATGCTAAAATCGCTCAGCTGGAAGCCGATAACGCCAGCGTCACCAAACGTGCCAATACACTCGCCCAGAACTATTCTGAACTGGCAAGTGAAAATGCTGATCTGCTGAAAAAACTCGCCCAGCAGAATGCAGAAATGGAGCGTTTGAATAAGGAGGTGCTGGCCGGTGGTGCTGCTCGCGAAAAACTTAAAAAGATTGATGCAGAAAACGCAGCGAATGCGACCCAAATCGCAGAATTAAAAGCGCAAGCCCGACAAGGACGACATGCCCTTGCTGAACTCGATAAGCTCAAAGCCGAAAATGCAAAACTGCAAGCTAAAGCAGAAAAGCTGCAAGCACAAACCAGTGTCATGGCTGCGACAACAGCCGGCGATGCACAACAGCCCGCAGTTGCTTCGATTGCATCGACCGTTCCCCCGATCGACCAGTCTGCAGTGACAACGACTGTTGCTAAAAACACCGTGGCACCGCTTGATAAACAAGCTGCAGCGATGGCCAGTATCAAGGATATCCAATTCCGCAACAATCCCGACAACAACGGGATGCAGGTCGTCGTCAAACTCTCGGCACCGGTCAATAAGGTCGAAAGTCAGGATCTCGGTTCACAAAAGAGCGTTCTCAAGATCGCGAACGCCGTTTTACCTGACGATTTCAACAAGAAATATGATACGTCCGCATTCAACCAGGGCGTGAGATTTGTCGATTCAATGCAGGGTGACGGCGGCATCGAACTGATCGCGCAATCATCGTCCAGAACCGTAGATGCCATCGAACAAAACGGCGATACCATCATTTGGAACATCAAACCGCTTCGCGATCTCGATTTCAAAGCACCAGTTGACAGACGTCAGCAGGCCATGGTTACAGCTGCAGAACCAAGTGTCTCTGCGCCTTCAATGGCTTATGGAGCCGATGCCCTCAAGAACACACCGCTTGCCAAGCGCAAAATTACGCTCGACATACACGATGCCGATATCAACGATTTACTCCGCCTGCTATCGGACGAAATCAACACCAGCATCGTCGTCAGCCCCGATGTCAAAGGCAATATCACGTTGTCCCTCAAGAGCGTACCACTCGATCAGGCGATGAATATCATCCTGCGCATGCACGATCTGGGCATGCGATACGAAGGCAATGTCATCTGGATTGCCAAGGCACAGCAGTTCCGCGAAGAAGAAGAACGTGCGCTTAAAGCTGCCGAAGTTCGTGAAAAGCTTGAGCCGCTCGAAGTCCGCCTCATTCCAGTAAACTATGCGACCGCAAGCCAGCTCAGCTCCAATATTCAGGCCATGCTCAGCAGCCGTGGAACGATCAACATCGACGAAAGAACAAACACCCTCATTCTCAAGGATGTTGCCGCAAACCTGGATGCAGCCGAAATTCTCGTCAACAATCTCGACACCCAGACCCCGCAAATTCTCATCGAAGCCAGAATTGTTGAAACGCAGGCAAACTTCACCAAAGAAATCGGTATCCAATGGGGTGGCGATGGCATTGCCAGCGCTGCTACCGGAAATGCGACCGGCATTGTCTTCCCCTCCAGCATCGGTATTGCCGGCGGTTCAACGAGCGAAAATAACGCCGGTACATCATCCACACCGAATTTCGCGGTCAACCTTCCTGCAGCCGTCGGTACCGGACAAGGTGGTGCCATCGGTATGTCACTCGGTTCTGTCGGAGGCGCAATCAATCTCAACATCCGTCTGAGTGCCCTCGAATCCAAAGGCTTCCTCAAGATCGTCTCCTCGCCGCGCATCATGACGCTGGACAATATCCAGGCCAGCATACAGCAAGGCACAAGCATCCCCATCTCAGTCGTCAGTGCAGCCGGTGCGCAAACCGTTTTCTACGACGCCAACCTCAATCTCCAGGTCACACCTCACGTCACTCGCGACGGAAACGTTTATCTTAAGATCGACATCTCGAAAAACGAACCGGATTTTGGTAATACTGGTGCAAACGGTGATCCATCGATCATCCGTAAACAGGCTCATACCGAATTGCTCATTCCCGATGGTGACACAACGGTTATCGGCGGTATCTACACGCGAAATACAGGCCAGTCCATGTCAAGTGTCCCCTTCTTCGGATCGATCCCCATTCTGGGCTATCTCTTCCGAAGCACATCCGAAACCGACAACCGCACCGAACTACTCATCTTCATCACCCCCAGAATCATCAATCGCGATGCTTCCATCGCCGCGTCTGGCCACGGCTCGTTTATTCCGCCTGTCGAACGCGAAAACAATTCCAAAAAGTAAAGTCCCCAATCGGATTTGAGGAGTCTTATCATGAAAAAAATTCTTTCTTTCATCGCGATGACATGCCTGTGTGGCGCAACGCTTGCCGGATGCGTCGATGATAGCCAGAACGTCATTCTGAAAGGATTGGTTCCTGGCGAAGAAACTTGCAATGCAACGGGCGACAATAAGATGTATGCCGGATTGGTAACCCCGATGTTCAACTGCGATTTATGGCAATGCGTCGACAGCAGTGTCGTCAGTGCATGGGTCAATCTCGTCAACAACAATGCCTCAGATACCGTCTGGAGCTCATCTGGCGGCAGCAGCTCGGGCAGCACGCTCGACTTCGACATTCCAAACCAGAACATGATTTACGTCGATGAAGTCATCGTTGAATGTGTGGATGTCGATGGCGATAGTTCCAAATGTGACAGCGTGGATAAAGTGCGATACAGCCTCAATGCGCCTGTCACGGCTGGCGGCGGCATGTGCCACCAGATTTTGTTCGATTTCTCGCCCTTTGTCGCTTTGCTCGGCAATACCGTCAATCTCCAAATCCGTGCACACTATCACGATACCGGTAAAATCAAAGGCTACAGCAGCACCGTCATCCTGCCCATCTACAAAGCCGAATGCAACGAACAAGTCGGCGCAATGAGCTGCGAACTCAAAAGCGACGGCGATCCCTGCATCACTGCGGCTCAATGCCAGGGCAATATCTGCGAGCCAGATGAAACCGGACGTGCAGTCTGCAAGTCCCCCGAAAAAGAGGAAACCAGCGCCGACGGCAAAAAGCCATCTGGAGAACGCTGTGGCAGTAACTCAGAATGCGAAAGCGGAAGATGCGTCGAAGTCACGAGCCCCGATGGCATGACCGCTTACACAGTCTGCGAATAACGCCCCACAATTCCCTGTTTTCTCAGCGCCACATATCGCTTCGATAGTGGCGTTTTTTTTAGCTCAATACGGCGGCCATGTTGAACTTTTCAGTTTTGGCCATTATTTGGTCTGTCCGGGCGTGACTGCGGCACACCCGATTACATCTGCTGTGGCCGTACTGAGCTATTTTTTTTGGTGCGCGGCTATTCTGCGAATACGCCGCGTCAGAAGGTGCTTTCGCACTTCTCTGCTCGCCTGTGCCTTTCGGCACACGGCTCGCCGGCGCGGCTATTCTGCGAATACGCCGCGCCTTCCACCTGTTGAAAATCAAAATTCCAGACCAACCCCGTCGTCTTCAAGCATTTCGATTTCATGTGGCTTGAGCAATAAATCGAGTTCAGATCTGCCCGACTTAATCATCGACTGCAGTACCGTTCCTGTCAAATTACGGATCGTCTGGTTGATGTTTTCTATCAAACTGTTATAGCGGATGTTGTTGCGCAGCGGCACGACGACTTCCAGCGTAATGCACATCAGTCTGTAGGATGAAATAACACATTTTCGTGCCTCTTTAACGACATCATAATTTTTTCCTGTCGTTGCCTGCTCGTAAGCATCATGAACAGCCATAAAATGCGCGTATTTTCTGTGCATTTCTTCGAGCCAGTCATCGACACGGGCTTTTTTGAGCAATTCAGCCGGCAGAACATCCATCATCTGCATCAACTGCTTCAGCCGCAAATACTCCTCGGCATACGGTAAATCGGTCGGATTCGAAATACGCGCGAACGTCCGGTTGACCTCCATAGCCGCTTCACGACGTTCGTCATTTGGCGATTTCATACCAGCCATCAGCTCGTAGAATAACCCCAGCCAGATTTTATCAGCTGCAGCATCCGCCTCGCGCAGTTCATCAAGCCTCGAGTCATCCATCTGCACCAGCGCTTTGTCAAAATCATTCAGTCGTGCCTGAAAATCCGTACCAAGTTCCGGGCTAGAATCTCCAAAAGTTTTGTCGATGACATTCTCAATGCCCCGAAACAACCGCAACAGTTCGTCATCTCGCAAACCATCCAGACGCAATCGCAAAATCTTTTTTCCCATAGGTTTTCTCCGATGTAGGCCAGATTAAAAAATCAAATCCAGATGTGGTTCCAATTCTATCAGCATCCGATTGAGCATCATCATCGGCAATCCTTGTATTGCTGTTGGATCGTCGCATTCTATCGATGAAAACAACCGCGATCCGCGCGATTCGATCTTGAACGATCCCGCGCAATCCACCGGATTGTCTGCTTCAACATAACGCACAATCATCTCGTCACTCATATCTGCGCGAAAATGCAAAACAGCCCGATTCTGTCCTTCGAGCCGCTTATCTCTGTACAGTACAACCACACTTGTGGCAAGTATTGGCGATTTTCCGCGCAAATTCTGCAATTGCTCACAGGCATTTTCAAAAGTGCCAGGTTTTCCAACGAGTGCATCACCATCCACCAATCCCTGATCCGAAGCAATAATGATGCTGTTTGGATGTTTCGCAGCCACACTTGCCGCTTTACCGCGTGCGAATTCGGCGATTTGTTCAAGCGGATGCATCCCGTCTATCGGTTTTTCTTCGTATTCCGGTGCAACACATTCGGCGTGAATGCCGGCGGCTTCGAGCAGTTGCTTTCGATATTTGCTGGTGCTTGCAAGGATGATGAACATAATATTTTCCTAAAGATAGTGTGGTACAAAAGACCGGGGCGTTACGGGGCGAAGCCCCGTATCGGGGGTAGCGGCGTATCGAAGCGGTAGAGACGCGCGCTCGCACGTCTCACAGCGAGATAGCCGCGCAGGGGGCATGGCCCCCTACTTTATCCACAAAGCGGGACGGACGCCAACCGATGCGGCATCCACAATTTCTCCGTATTCCATACTTCCAAGGGTGTTTACGGTTACAGCGTAGTTCGTCACGGAGTCCGGCGATCGAAGCCACCAGAACGTTCCATAATGGAAGTTTGTATAATTGCCATACTGAACAATTTTTTTATCAAAAGTGTTCGCAATGATGGTGACGCCAGGAATTCCGCGATAGGCGTAGTCAGTGGCATAAGCCATCCTATCCTCATATGATTTCAGATAAACCGGACCTTCACAAGGCGTCTGATCGCTCGGAGGTTCGTATCCGGCTTCACACAGGCTCAGCAAAAAGACTTTATCTTCAGTATCTTCGCCACCTTCGGTGCCATATTTCGGATGATCCAGATTCATATTTGTCACAGTCTGGATGCACTTTAATTCTTCTTTATTAAACGCGTTATTGATAAACCCTGCATTGTCTCCGGAATAATCCTCGCCATCGTCATTCGCGTCTCTGCCAAAACTATTCAACCACGAACGCAGGGTGCTTCTTTCCCACGTTATCGCATTGCGCTGTAGATTATATGCTCTTGGTTCAAGCACCCATTTGGCGAGCAGCAGTACGCCCTTTTCTTCATCAATGGCCAGCACTTGCCAATCCAACGGCCATTCCACTGGTTTGTTATCGCCATCCATAAACTGCGGGTAACGTCCGATTCTGATTTCATCGCCAACATTTACGCCATCAATCAGTTCACTGCATGTCGTACACGACTTGCCATCTGCAGCAAGAAAAGAACCTGCCTCACAGCTTTTGATAGTACACCGACTCTCTTCGCACGCGATTGATGTCGAATGCTTGTAATCTTCAATATCGCAACGATTTCCATGTACGCCACAGTTCTCATTGTCATCTTTTTCGCAGGAATTGTTATAGAGATGGTAACCCTCACCGCATTGGCAAACACTGTTTAAGCATGCGAACTCGCCGCAGTTGCCGCCTTTAAAATTCTGATTGTTCGGATCATCGCTGTCGCATACGCCCTGGGCACTGGCACCGCAATATTGGTTATCATTTCGAGGATCGAGGCAGTTGCCGCCACAAAAAACATGTGTAGAGTTCGGGCACTTGCATTTGCCATTTTCACAGCGCTGACCACCTGTGCAAGCGCTTCCCTTATAATTTGAGCTGTCTGGATCATCATCGGTGCACAATGCTTTTGCGCCGCAATGGTTCATATTTTCATTTGGATCCACGCAAGTGCCATCACAAGTGATTTCCCATGATTTGGCACACACGCATATACCATTGATACAGCGTTTGTCTCCTTCACATTGCTCGCCGCGATAATTCCCGCTGTTGGTGTCTGTATCGCTGCAAAGCCCTTTGGCGCCGCAATGATTTGTATCATACGCCGGATCGATGCATTCACCATCACACATCACATCCTGCAACCTTCCACATGTACATTTGCCGTTGCTGCATCGCTGTGAGCTGTCACAGGTCTGTCCGCGATAATTCTCACTGTTCACATTCGTATCACTGCAAAGCCCGCTGGCACCGCAAAACGTCGTATCATAAGCAGGATCGATGCATTTGCCATCACACAGAATATCGGAGCTTCGGGCGCATACACAGGCACCTTTCCGGCATATTTCTTCGGCATCGCATTTTTTTCCCCAGTAATTCGCACTTTCTGGATTTGGGTCATTACAAAAACCGACAGCCCCGCAGTGTTCATCGTTCTGAATTGGGTCTATGCATTTTCCGCAAAAGACTTCATTCTCGTGGCATGATTCGTGACAAATGGGCCCATTGCTGGTTTGGCTGCATGTCGGATAAGCATTGGGACAATGCTGAGAACTTGAATACAGCTCGAAGAATTCACTGCCTGGATCGGAAAAATCGCCGACGATATCGCCATTTGTTTTGGCATAATGTTTGGCACCAGGACAGTCTTCAGAGAACTCCATTGGGTGTTTCAATGAACAGCCCGCCAAACAACAGGATATCATGATTAGCCAAAGATTATATCGTTTCATATCACATGCTCCATGTGTTTTGGGATGCGCCTCAATGGCAGAGCTATTGTCAACACACAATTCTCTGCGAACTCGCCGATCAAAGCAAATCGCCGTTTTGCACGATATTTTGTGCTTCTTCGAGTGAACAGCCCAGAATTTCAGCGACATAATTCGCTGTATCTGCGCCGAGCACCGGCGAATGCGTGTAGGATTCGCGTGGACTCTGGCTCAAACGAACCGGAGATGCGATGCATTGGATATCGCCGGCGACCGGATGCGGAATCGTCGTTACAATGCCGCGAGCTTCGACCTGCGGATGTTTGAGAGCCTGGGCCATATTGTTGAGCGGTCCTGCAGGAATCCCCGCTTTGTCAAGGATTTCGCACCATTCGGCAATCGTCTTTTTGCTGGCGGCGTCGTTGAGGCATTTTTCGAGTTCGGGCCAGTGCTGCAGCCGTGAATCATTTGTGAGAAAACGCGGATCTGTCGCCATTTCGGGGGCTTCGAGCGCATTGGCCAGCTTGATGAACAACGTATCGTTGCCTGCGGCGATGTTGAAAAATCCATCGCTTGCGCGAATCGTGGCAAACGGGCAAATCGTCGCATGGTGGTTGCCGATGGCCGTTGGCGGCACGCCGGTATACAAACAGCGAGTGGCTGCATTTTCCAGTATCGCCATCAACACATCGAACATCGCGATATCGACGTATTGGCCAACGCCGGTTCGCGTGCGCTGATAAAGCGCGGCAAGCACGCCAACTGCGGCAAAGACGCCGGTATCGACATCGGCGACGCTCATGCCGACTTTATAGGGATGCTCGGAATCGGGGCCGGTAATGCTCATCATACCAGTAAGTCCCTGGATAATCAGGTCGTATGCGGGTTTGTGCTGGTAGGGGCCCGTATGCCCATAGCCGCTGCACGAACAATAAATCAGGCGCGGATTGCGTTCGCACAGCGTTTCGTAAGACAAGCCAAGGTGATCCATCACCCCCGGCTTGAAGTTCTCGACGACGACGTCGGCTGTATCGATGAGTCGCAGCAAAAAGTCGTGGGCTTTTTCGTTTTTCAGGTTTAGCTCGATGCTCTTTTTGCCGCGATTGACGCTCATAAAATAGAGGCTTTCATCGTTGACAAAAGGGCCGTAGGCGCGTGAATCGTCACCTTTTTGCGGCCGTTCGATTTTGATCACCTCGGCGCCGAGATCGGCGAGCATCATGGAACAAAAGGGACCGGCAAGGATGCGGCTGAAATCGACGACGCGAATGTTATCCAATGCAAGCATATTCAATCTTTTTGGGGGCTCTGCCTCAAAACTGTCGCATTCTAAAAATGCCTGACAGTTCTAAATGCGCAAATTTTCTGATAAATGCTGATGATTATCGCCCTGAAGGGGGCGAAATGTTACAGCCCGGGGTGGAACGAAGTGAAACCCCGGGTAAATGTGGTATTACCAACAATTCGCACGCTGAAAGTGTGCAACAAATAATCAACCCATAAAATCTAAAAGCTAGTTTAGTATTTGTGTTTTACCTTTTGTTGCACCCTTTCAGGGTGCTGATTTTGAGGAAATGCTGTTACCCGGGGTTACGCCCTTTGGGCTCACCCCGGGCTGTGATATTGCACCCTTTCAGGGTGCTAACGAATGTTCCTAAACAAGCTTTAAGCGTTCTGCTGCATTCTCCCGGACATTACGCATTTATTTACTGACAGGCGGCACCGGTGATACGCCATACAGTGCAATCACTTTACCCCCATCTTTGGGCAGTGGCTGCGGCTTTATTCGATTATCGGGATTCCTGATGATGACTTTGGTCACTTTGCTAAGCTGTTCCATGGGCACATTT
>JAEEGL014934162.1_pt1 | contig 36818 bp, 31 predicted proteins | sample 9134231 | NCBI WGS metagenome assembly JAEEGL01 (sample SAMN16246548, study PRJNA631951) | gut metagenome | biome: gut microbiome; feature: rumen; material: fiber-attached | host: Bos | place: Iran: Karaj | collected 2018-10 | reverse complement strand
TTGAGATATTTCTCGTTGTCGAATCCGTATTTCATACGGACTACAAATATACTGAAAAAATGCTTAACTTTGCATTTTTAGGACTAAAAAAATGAAGATTCAGAAAAACAAAGTCGTGGCCGTGAGCTACGAACTCGAAGTCGAGGGCAAGACCGCCGACAAGGCCGGTTCCGAGGCCCCTCTGGAATACATACACGGTACCGGAATGTTGCTTCCCAAGTTCGAAGCGGCGCTCGACGGCAAGGTTGCCGGCGATCCTTTCGAATTCACGCTCAGCCCGGAAGAGGGATACGGCACGTATAATCCCAACTATCTTGTGCAGCTTCCCATGGAGGCGTTCATCATCGACGGCCGCACTGCCACCGAACTGCTCGTTCCGGGGCGTACGCTTCCCATGCTGAATTCCGAAGGGCAGGTGGTCCAGGGCACCATCGCCGCCGTCGGCGAGAAGACCGTGACCATGGACTTCAACCATCCCATGGCGGGCAAGATCCTGCACTTCACCGGCAAGGTGGAGGCGGTCCGCGAAGCCACGGAGAAGGAGCTGACTGAGGGCCTGCATGGCGAGTACCTCCCCAAGGAGGGCTGCGGCAACTGCCACAAGGGCGGCTGCAAGGATGGCGACTGCGGTTGCGAAGGCGACTGCGGAAGTGAGGACTGCGGCTGCGAAGGCGATTGCGGCTGCAAGAACTGAAACGATGAAGACAGCCGTCGTCATACTCAACTGGAACACGAAGCGCTATCTTGAGGCGTTTCTCCCCGGTCTGGTGGCGTCATGTCCTCCGGACGCCGGGGTAGTGGTGGCCGACAACGGCTCCGACGACGGTTCCCTTGAGTATGTGGCGGAGGCTTTCCCTCAGGTCGCGACAATCCCGCTTGGCAGCAATTTCGGTTTTACCGGCGGTTACAATCGCGCGCTGGCGCAGGTCGACGCCGAGTATTTCCTGCTGGTGAATTCCGATATCGATGTGTCTCCCGGCTGGCTCGAGCCGCTGGTGGAGTATATGGATTCGCATCCGGAATGCGGCGCCTGCGGGCCAAAGCTGCACGCGCTGGTGCAGGCGGAGGACGGCTCGTACGGGCGTCTGTCGCGTTTCGAGTATGCCGGTGCTGGTGGCGGTTATCTGGACCGTTTCGGGTATCCTTTCTGCCGCGGGCGTGTGCTCCGGCGCACGGAGGAAGACAGCGGTCAGTATGACGGTCCCGCCCCGCTCATGTGGGTCAGCGGAGCGTGTCTGCTTACCAGGGCGTCGCTCTGGAGGCGCCTTGGCGGCCTGGACGACCGCTTCTTCGCGCACATGGAGGAAATCGATTATTGCTGGCGTGCGCAGCGGCTGGGGTTCACCGTGGCCGTGGTGCCGCAGAGTACGGTGTGGCATCTGGGAGGCGGCACGCTCGTCCCGAAATCGCCCTGGAAGCTGGAGCTCAACCATCGCAACAACCTGCTGCTGCTGGAAAACAACCTGCCGGCGACGGTGGGGCCTGTGAAGGCGCGCATGCGCATTTGCTTCCGTATGCTGCTGGATATCGCTTCGGCGTGCGTGTACCTTCTGAGCGGGCGTCCGGCGGATTTCCGGGCCGTGGTCAAGGCGCACAGGGGCTTCCGCCGCTTTCGCCGTGAAGCTCCGGCGGGCGTGAACGGGAGCGCCAAAGTCGAGGGATATTGGAAAATAAACATTATATTGCAGAGCCTTTTTCGCGGAGGCGGAATATTCAGTTATATAAGACGTTATGAAGATAGTCATCGAGGGCGCCGGTGAAATCGGCTCCCATCTTGCAAAGATGCTCAGGGCCGAGGCCAACGAGGTTACGGTCATCGACAACGACGCGCGGCGCCTTAACGCTCTGAGCGGGTACGCCGACGTGGAGGTGTTCCAGGGCAATCCTTCTTCGATAAAGACGCTGAGGGACGCCGGAGTCGCACGTGCCGACCTGTTCATCGCCGTGTATCCTTTCACCACTCAGGAAGTGAATATCGTGGGCGCCCTGCTGGCCAAGCAGATCGGCGCCAAGAAGGTTATCGCACGCATCAACGACGAGGACTATCTTGCTGCGGAAAACCGCCTGCTGTTCAAGGAGTTGGGCATAGAGCTCATGTTCTATCCCGAGAAGAGTGCGGCCGACGAAATCGTGAATTCTCTGAAGCACGTTTCTTCTTCGGACACCATGGATTTCGCTCACGGAAAGCTTCAGATTTCGGTGTTCAAGATCGACGAGGACTCTCCGATGGTGGACCTCCGCCTCGAGGAGTTCATCCGCATGATGACTCCCGAGGAGACCACTCTGTTCCGCATAATCGCCATCTCCCGCGACGAAAAGACCATCATTCCCAAGTTCGATACCAAGTTCCAGTTCGGCGACCTGCTGTTCACGGTGTCGAAGCGCGAGGGCATGAAGAGCATCATCAAGTATTTTGGCAAGGCCGAAAAAAACATCGGCCGGGTGATGATACTTGGCGGCACTCCGCTTGCTGAGATGGTGGCCCGTACGCTCAGCTCCCAGATTGAGGCGGTGAAGATTATCGAGAAGGACAAGGAACGCTGCCTGGTGCTTTCCGAGCGCCTTCCGGACACCGTCATGGTGGTGAACGGCGACGGCAGCGACTCCGATTTCCTTTACGAGGAGGGGATACGCGACTACGACGCCTTCATTTCACTTACCGAGAGCGACGAGAGCAACGTGCTGTCATGCGTTGTGGCAAAGAAGTTCGGGGTTCAGCGCACCGTGGCGGAGGTTGAGAATATCGAGTATATCCGCCTGGCGGAGGAGATGGGCGTGGATACCGTGATCAACAAGAAACTCATCACGGCCGGCAGGATCTTCAAGTTCACTTTGTCCGGCAAGGCGCGTTTCGTGAAGTATCTTTCGGGCAGCAACGCCGAGATCATCGAATATACCGTGGCTCCTGGCAGCGCCATCACCAAGAAGCCCATCAAGGAATTGAATTTCCCGGCCAATGCGATAATAGCCGGCGTGATCCGCGGCAGCGAATCGTTCATCGCCGTGGGCGACACCCGCATCGAAGACTACGACCGCGTCGCAATCTTCGCCCTTCCCCAGACCATCAAGGACATCGACCGGTTCTTCAAGGTCTAAATGCGTTTGGCCGCAAAAGAAAACTTTGTTTTTGCCATTGAGCAAAAAGAGCTTATATTTGTAACAGAAAAAGTCCTACTCGGAAGCGAAGGCCCTGGTTCCACCAAGGCGGTTTATGTAGCTTAAGCGGGGCTTTTTTCTTATCTTTGTTGTTATCCATATAAAACACATAACCATGTCTGATATAGAACAGATTCAGGACGAATTGCGGCGATTCAATCAGGATCGTGATTGGGACCAGTTCCATAACGGGAAGGACCTGGCCATAGGGCTTTCCGTTGAGGCTTCTGAGTTATTGGAAGCTTTTTTATGGAAGAAGCCGGAGGACGCAAAACCGGAAAGAATTCGCGAAGAGTTGGCCGATGTCCTTAATTACGCCTTCCAGATGGCGGACAAATACGGCCTTGACATCAAGGATATTATGCTGGAAAAGATTCGTAAGAATGCTGCAAAGTATCCAGTAGACAAGGCAAAGGGTAGTGCTAAAAAGTATAACGAACTATAATTCATGATAGTCTATAGCGCAAACAAGTATCTTTTCGTTCAGGATGTCAAAACTGGCGTCATTGCGACGAAGATTCTCGAGCTGCTTCGCAAAAAAGGATTGAACGGTGGACAGGAACGTGAATTCGAGTCCTGGCACAATTCCATGAAGTTCATGCGCGATATTGTCGATGATTCGGAAATCGACGACGATGTTCAGATTGCTATTGAATACAACATTCCCCAGACATCCAAACGCGTGGACTTCATCATTATCGGGGCGGATGCAAAGGACAAAGAAAACATTGTCATTGTGGAGCTTAAGCAGTGGAGCAGGGCTGAAGTGGTCGATGACGATATGCATTTCAGCGTCCGCACATTCGTCGCCAATGACAAGAGGATTGTGTGCCACCCCTCCTATCAGGCATATTCCTATTCGCGCTTTTTGAATAATTATTCCCAGGCTATCAACGAAAGGAACATACATCTGATTCCTTGTGCATATCTTCACAATTATCTGCCCGCGTATAAGCCGGCATTGTCTGCCGATATCTATAAGGAGTGGTACACTACGGCGCCGTTCTTCATCATGGACGAGGTGCAGCAGTTCAATGATTTCATAAAGAAGTATGTCACCAGGAAATCAGCCCACGGCGACCTGCTGTATCAGATAGAGAATGGCCGCATCCGTCCCACCAAGTCTCTTCAGGATGCGCTCGCCACAATGGTTAGAGGGACACCGGTATTTGATCTTCTTGATGAGCAGGCTGTTTGCTTTGACATGTGTGTACGCACCATGCTTCAGTGTCTGAAAGATCAGAAGAAACGTACCATTCTTATCCAAGGTGGTCCTGGAACAGGGAAGTCCGTGCTGGCTGTCAACCTGCTGATGCATTATATTACCAGCACGTGTAACGCAGCATATGTTACAAAGAACAGCGCCCCCCGCCAGGCCTTCCTGTCAATCCTTTCTCAAAACAAGGCAGAGAATATTGCCGAGATAAGCCAACTGTTCAGATCTCCATTTGGCCTCTCTCAAGTTCCGGCCAATTCGTATGACTGCCTGATTGTTGACGAAGCGCACCGCCTTGTCAAGAAAATGTATGGTGATTGGCATGGCGAGAATCAAGTTAAGGAATGTATCCAGGCATCCCTCCTCACTGTTTTTATGCTGGATGAAGACCAGGCTGTTACAACAAAAGATATCGGCAGTGTTCAGGAGATAACCAGGTGGTGCATGGAGCTGGGCTCCACGATTATCATGAGGGAAGAGACCAAGCTCACCTCACAATTCCGATGCAACGGAAGCGACGCCTATATCCAGTTCATTGACAACCTTCTGCAACGAAATCAGGAGCGCATCTCCGTTCCCTTGTCCGAACTCAATTACGATTTCCGCGTATTTGACGACGCATCCACTATGCGCGCGGCCCTGAGAGAAAAGAATGCGATTGACAACAAAGCGCGAATGGTCGCCGGATATTGCTACGATTGGGATGTCAAAAACCACCGTGGTGATGTGGATATTGTGCTTCCAGGTGGCTTTCAGGCAAAGTGGAACCTTGCCAACGATAAGATTTGGGCCATAAACCCGAAATCCTTCGAAGAGGTTGGCTGTATCCACACTGCTCAGGGACTGGAGTTTGATTATGTAGGCGTCTTGATAGGGAAGGATCTCACCTACGACAAATCTACCTGTCGCGTCATGACCGACAAGACAGCTATTTCCCGAGATGACAATTCCTCCGGAATCCGTACGGCAAGTGATGCCGATGCACGGCGCCTTATCCTGAATACTTACAAGACGTTGCTTACCCGTGGACAAAAGGGATGCTACGTATATTGTGAAGACGAAGCGTTAAGAGACTATCTCAAAGCTACTGTAACCCTATGATCGGCAAATACCCCGTAATAACCCTCTGCGGAAGCACGCGCTTCAAGGAGCAGTTCCTGGAGGCGCAGAAGCGGCTGACTCTGGAGGGCAACATCGTCATCAGCGTGGGCCTGTTCGGGCACAGCGGCGACGATGAAGTCTGGACGCCCGGCACCAAGGAGATGCTGGACGATATGCACAAGCGCAAAATCGACATGGCCGACGGCATCTATGTGATCAACGTGGGCGGCTACATCGGCCAGAGCACCCGCAGCGAAATCGACTACTCCCTCAGCCAGGGCAAGACCGTTGAGTATTTGGAGGAGGCTAATTGACGAAAAAAGCGTACTTTTGCACTATGAGTGATTATAAACAGTTGTATTTGGATTTTGATCAGTATCTCCGCCAAGGTGAGCCCGCTCAAAAAGATAGAGCGGAGGCCTGGCGGATTGCCATCGGCCTTCAGGCCGTGGATGGGCTGAAAACATCTGAATACCTCCAGCAAACCGCCCGCAAGAACATTGAAGGCGATATCACTATAGATGAAGCCCGTGAGCTGATCAAGTCGTACTACCTGTCCAAGAAGCAAAGGAATCCGGATGACGAGGAGAAGAAGGAGGCAGACACCGTTTCGGCGAATATTACCAAGATCCTGTCATCAAATACTTTTGATTTCAGTGCCGGCGGCATCGTGTCACTGCACCGCAGAATCTTTACAGGCGTGTTTAATCATGCGGGGAAACTGCGCGATTATGACATTGCGAAGAAAGAATGGGTGTTGGAGGGTGATTCGGTCAGTTATCTGAACTGGGAGGATCTGCACCGTGCCCTGGAGTACGACATTGAGCAGGAACGCTCCTTCAACTATAGAGGGCTTTCGCAAGATGAAATGATAGCGCATATTACGCAGTTCGTGTCCGGAATATGGCAAATCCATGCCTTTTGTGAGGGTAATACCCGTACCACAGCGGTATTTACCATACAGTATCTGCGGTCAATCGGGTTCAACATCGATAACGATTTGTTCGCCAACCATTCCTGGTACTTTCGCAACGCGCTCGTAAGGGCGAACTACAGAAACGCAGTGAAGGGGGTTGACTATTCTCCTATCTATCTGGAGCGATTCTTTCGGAATCTGCTGCTCGGGGAGCAATGGGACCTGAGGAACAGATACCTCCATATTCATCCCACTCAGGAGTGGGGCGTCCAACCCAATCTGGCTCGCGCTGCAAATGGAGAGACAATTCAGGACAATAACGCCTCAGGTACCCCCCAAGCACCCCCCAAGCACCCCCTAAGCTGGGGCTCGGCGACAAGAAACCAAAAGATTTTGGTTGATGCCATTAAAGAGGATGAATTGTCTGTTACGGAGCTTCTTGCCATCCTCGGGCTGAAAGACAGGAAGAACTTCGTTACCCTTTACCTGAATCCTGCTATAAACTCCGGCCTTGTACAGGCGCTCTACCCTGACAAACCCCGCCATCCCCGCCAGAAGTACTGTCTTACCACCAGAGGGATGATGTTGTTGCAGATGCTGAAAGACAGGTAACGGCCAGAGCACCCGCAGCGAAATCGACTACTCCCTCAGCCAGGGCAAAACCGTTGAATATTTGGAACCAATACATTAGTTATGAAGCGTTTAGGATATATCGTCTCTGTGTTGCTGCTGATATGCTGCAGTGCTTGCACGCTGTCGGCTCCCGTAATGAAGCTGCTCCTTCAGGCGAACTATAAGAACCTGCCGGTGAGCACAATAACGGAAGACTATGCCAACAGGATTGATGTCCCATATGTGGAGAATGCCGAGCCGGAGCAGGTTCTCGACATTTTTTATGCATATCCGGAGAACCGCAAGGATGCCGTGGTCATTGATATTCACGGCGGTTTCTATATTGCGGGCAAGAAGGAATACAACCGCGTATTTGCAGAGGTTTTCCTGAAGGCGGGCTTTGATGTGGTGTCGGTTGAATACCGCTTGAACGACCGCGTCCGGGACGTATCCGATGAACTCCGAGACTGCGCAGCTGCTCTGGACTACCTGGGCGTTCATGCTGAGGAACTGGGGCTCAACAGGGATCGCATGTTCCTGACGGGCGATTCTGCCGGAGGGCATCTGGCCCTGTACATGGCGGAAGGTTCTGAGAATCCGGCCATGCCAGTCCGGCCGCAAGTATTCAAGCCCCGGGGCGTTCTGGTGAACTGCCCGGCGTATGATTACGGCCAGTACGGAGAAGCGGAGGGTTACACCAAAGACTTCAAGGCGTGGTTTGTCGGGCCTCGCTATCAAGACAAGGAATATCTGGAATCCCTCTCTCCCAGAACATTCATCGGTAGTTACACCGGGCCGCTCTTCCTTTCAACCTGCACCAAGGACTTCATCCGCGCGGAATCACTCAAGCTTAAAGCGGACTGCGATGCTCTCGGCCGCGAGATAGTATTCGTCGATATCGAATCTGAAGACAAGAAGGTGGGGCACGTGCACAACGTCACTTATCCGGACCTTCCGGAATCCCGGGAAGTCAACGCCGCGATGATTGAATTCATGAATAATTAGAAAACCCCGGCGGCGGAGATGCCGGCAAGGTTGCCGGTGCAGAACGCCAGCTGGAGGTTATATCCACCGGTGTCGGCGTCTATATCAAGTGTTTCGCCGCAGAAGTATAGGCCTGGGACGAGCCGGGACTCCATGGTTTTGGGTACGACGTCGTCGAGGCTGACTCCGCCGGCGGTGATGACTGCGCGTTCCCAGCCCACGTAGCCGTCGATGTCGAACCGCCACTCTTTCAGGGCCTTGGCTATCGTGACCAGGTTGATCCAGACTTTGGTGTCGGCGCGCCCCCGGCGTTCAAGGGTGATGATTCCGGGGTGGGCGGCGGTGAATGCGGGGATGAGTTCCCATGGCATCAGTTTGCCTAGCAGGATGCGGCAGCGTTCCTTTTCGCGGATGCGGGCGCTACGGGGGTCGTGGGCGATCTCTTCCCACAGCTCCTTGACGCGGGTGGTGAGTTCCGTGAGGCTGACTCCGGGTTTGAGGTCGAGGGTAATGGCCACGCGGGAGCCGTTGGTAAGCGATTTTACTGCCTTGCGGCTCAGCTGGAAACCCAGGGGGCCTTCGAGCCCGCCGTCGGTGAAGTCGATGTCGCCGAACTCGGAGCCGGCGACGGTGTCCTGCACCAGCAGGCTTGCGCCCACGTTTTTCAGTTGTATCCCGCAGAGTTTCTGCCCGAATTCGGTCATCGGAGTCTCCCTCGGAATGTGGCGGGGGCCCCGTCCCTCGGCATCCTTGTATCCTCTCGGCACCAGCGCGGTCAGTGACGGGAAGAGGGGAGTGACGGTGTGCCCCAGTTCGCGGGCCCAGCGGAGGCCGTCGCCGGTGCTGCCGGTGCCCGGATAGCTCAGGCCTCCGGTGGCGACGATGAGCTTTGGCGCGCTGTGGCTACGTCCGCCTGTCAGTTGTACCGTGAACAGCGTGTCTTCGCGGGAGTGGCGGATCTCTTCCACCTCCGCCTCAGTCTCGATGATCACTCCCACACCCTGGCAGGCACGTACGAGCGTGTCCACGACGTCCGCAGAGCGGTGTGACGCCGGGAAAGCGCGGTCGCCGCGTTCCACCACGCTCTCCATTCCGTAGCCGTTGAAAAAAGCCTCCAGGCGCTCCGGGGGGAGGCTGTAGAAGGCGGACCGCAGGAACTTGGAGCCCGAGCGCACGTGGGCGGAGAAGGCATTCCAGTCTTTCATGTTGGTGAAGTTGCAGCGTCCTTTGCCGGTGATCATTATCTTGCGGCCGGGACGGGGCATTTTCTCCAGTACGCAGACGCGAAGGTCGCGTCCTTTGTCTGCTGCGGTACTCGCCGCAGAGTACGCGGCCATGAGCCCGGAGGCGCCTCCGCCTATTACCAGAATGTCGTATTTCATGCTGTTGAAAAACTGTTCACAAATATAAGTAATCTTTTTTGTCCCTACAGATTATTATTTATAAATTTGTAATTCACAAGATTAATCATTTGCGCGCATATATGACTAATTTCAACCAATTCGCGAAGAGAGCCTATTCGGCTCCGGCCGCAGACGTCTCGGAGGTCCTCGAGGACGTCATGATCTGCACTAGCGGCGGTACTGAGGACTGGATTTATGACGATGAATCTTTAGACTTCTAGGCCATGAAAAAGATTCTCGTACTCTTAGGGCTGATGATGGCAGCCATCGTCGCCCTCACAGGATGCCAGACTGAATTCGGAACCGAAATGGTTCGCGGCAAGGCATTGACCGTTTCCGCTTCGACCGATGCAGGAACCAAGACCGTCAATGACGGTATGTCGACCCTCTGGGCTGAAGGAGACAAGATTTCCGTTTTCTATGCCGATGCAGGTGGAACCAATTATTCCGAAGGCATCGAGCTTACGCTTTCTGAAGGTGCTGGTACCAAGGGCGGTGTGTTCGTCGACGCGGCGGAGGCCTCGGTAGCACCTGACGGCAGCCACGACTGGTATGCCATCTATCCTTCCGGCCCCAAGTCTCCGGCATCAAACAGCGCCGAAGGCGGTTTTACCTATCTTGGCGACACCCGCGGCCTGACTCAGGAGGGCTATAACAGCACCAATGTCCTTTGCGGAACTGCCTGCCCCATGTACGGCGTTGTCAAGAGCGAGTCCGGTAATCCCGGCTTTGTCATGAAGCAGCTTGCTACCGTGATCGAGTTCAACGTGGTCAACAAGACCGGCAATCCTGTAAAGGTCACCAGGGTTACTTTGGATGAGACTGAGACAGAAACGCCGATCATAGGTTCCTTCTATGTTGATTTCACTGGAGAAAAGCCTGAATTCACGCCCAGTGAAGACGCCTCTAAAGTGAAAACGAAGGCCCAGGTAACAGTCAACGGCGCTACCGAGCTTGCCGAGGAAGAGACAGCAAAGATTTATCTTCCCGTTGTTCCTTATGCCCACGACCCGATGAAGCCTTTCAGGGTGGCCATTGACGGAGAGATTGGAGGCAAGGCTGCATACCAGGAGTTTGCCATTGACGTTCCTGCAAACAAGTGCCTTTTCGAGGCCGGCAAGATCAGGAGAGTGCATGTGGTTCTTGATGAAATGACCCTGCTTGAAGGCAATACCATTTCCGATGTCATGAGTGGCAACGTGGGTGATAATTATGTGGTTTCGGACGCACTTGTGACAATGGTTTACAACAAGGGCTTCTTCGCCCAGGATGGGACCGGTACCATTCTCGTGTACATGAACGCAGCCCCCTCAGTTGCAAAGGGAGACAAGGTGGACATCAACGGCGTTACGAGCTCATACTCCAATATGGTGCAGTTCAAGCAGCCTGCGGTTTCCCCGAAATCAAGCGGCAATACGGTTTCCCTTACTCCGGTTCCCTACACCGGTACTGAGGTTAATGCAGCAGCTCAGAATGCAACTCAGGCATATGTATCGTTGACGGCAACCTTGACATCCGCCACTGCGGCTACTGTCGAAGGTGCGGAAGCGACTCTGTCTTTAACCGCCGCCACTAATCCTGCCGTGAGTCTGACATCGGGTAAAAAGTACAATCTTACCGGTTATGTCTATGGCTATTACAACGGCAAGGTTTACCTTTATGTCGACAGCGCCGAGGAAGTCGGCGGTACCGAGCCCCAGCCTACTTCTTCGACAATTGCAGATGCTCATGCTGCGACTTCCGGTACAAGCATCGCAATGGATGATCTTTTGGTAGCGGAAGTATTCCCTCAGGGCTTTATGGTAACCGACAACAAAGATATCCTATTTGTATTCTTGAAAGAGGCTCCTACTGTATCTAAGGGAGATAAGGTATCTGTTGAGGGAACCGTTGGCGTCTACAAGGGCAATAAGCAAATCAAGGAGGATCCGAAGCCGACTATAACGGCTTCAGGTACTGGTACAGTTACCCTTTCACCGGTAGAATGGACCGGCGAAGATGTAGCTTCAGCTTATGTAGATAATAATGCGAAGTACGTTAAGCTTACGGCTACAGCGACATCAACTGTTAATGCTACTGTTGAGGGTGCTGGTGAGAAAGTCCTATATATAGCCAACAACCAAAAGGCATCAGGCGTTACAATCGAAAAAGACAAGACTTATAATCTTACCGGCTATGTCTATGGGCATGGAACTTATTCGGGTACGGAGCAGGTGTACTTCTATGCGGAATCCGCTGAGGAGGTCACCGGTGATGATCCCGGCCCCGGTCCGGAACCCGGCGGGGATGAAACAATCGTATCCTGGACGATGAGCGAACTGATGACGGCTAAAGGATATGAAAAGAACAAATGCTATACTACATTGGAGTTGAGCTCTTCTGTCAGAATGTCAACAACGGGCGAGCCTAATTGTGGTGCATTCTTTGGCACCAGCCCCAACAACGACTGGCGTCTGTATCAGAATAAGAATGGCAATCTGACTGTCAGCGTTGCCGACGGCTGCTCTTTAAAATTGGTGCAACTCACATTCAGCGTTGCAAATAACGGCCAGTTGTATAATGGGAATGATGTGGTTGCTACAGGTACTACAGCAATTGAATGCGAAGGATCTTCGATTACATTCACAGTGGGTGGTACTGCCGATAATGGTCAGGTCAAGGTTACAGCCGTTAAGGTCGTTTACACCGGCAGTGGTGAATTCGATCCTCTGCCTGATCCGGAACCGGAGGAAACCCAGACTAGCATTACGATGGCAGGCAGCAAGAATGTGTACGTAGGCGATACTGTTGAGCTTGGTGCCACTTGCAATGTTGCCGAAGCGACAATAGTTTATCAGAGCGAAGATACCAGTATCGCAACCGTCTCAGATGCAGGCGTCGTTACCGGAGTCGCTGCAGGCGTCGTCAAGGTTTATGCCCGCGTAACCGGTGTCCCCGGCCAGTATACCGATGCCGAGAGGTATTGCACCGTAACTGTTCAGGAGCAGCCTCAGCAGCAGGAGGGCGAGTGGCATGAGTTCGGCATTTCGAACATTCAGGAGGGCGACGAGTTTGTTATTGTTGGTAATGGCTATGCCTTGTCCAGTGCAAACGGTACATCCGACAATCCTCCTGCAGTTGCAGTCACAGTTGATAATGGTAAGATAACCTCTGATGTTACCAATGTGATAGTTTGGACTCTTAAGGGAAATACCACGGACGGATTCACATTCTATCCTAAGGATAATTCGGACAAGTATTTGTACTGTAATACGACTGCCGCTTCCAAGAACAATACAAATTTGCGCGTTGGTACAACAAACAATAATAGAAATGTCTTTGTTCTGAAGTCCAAAGATAATTGCAGCTATCTTGTCACTAAAGATGAGTATGTTGAACGTTACGTTTGCGTCTATATTAGCGATTCGGCATCTGACTGGAGAGGATATGTTGAGGCTAGCGCTAACGGCACCGACACGAAATTCTACAAAAAAGCTGTCAGACAGTAATTGACTCATTCTTTCAGCGGCCTCTGCGGGGGCCGCTGATTATAAAAACAGACTGTCATGGCTTATCAAAAAGTAACCAAAACATCTTACGGCGGGAGGCTGAAGAATGCGCTCGGCGGAGTGGCGATGGGCTTTATCATGCTGATTGCCGGTACCATCCTGCTGTTCTGGAACGAAGGTCGTACGGTCAAGACCACACGTATGCTGAAGGAGGCCAACAAGGCATGCGTGGAGCTGGAAGACATTGCCTCCGTCAATCCCGACATGAACGGCAAGATGATTCACGCCAGCGGCCTTGCCACCACTGGCGACATCCTCACCGACGGCCAGTTCGGCGTGACCGTGAACGCCATTAAGCTGATCCGCGGCGTCGAGTATTACCAGTGGGTGGAGCACCAGTCTACCCAGACCAAGGACAAGGTCGGCGGCGGACAGGAGACCGTTACCACATATACCTACACCAAGGAATGGGTGGGTTCTCCCCAGAATTCTTCATATTTCGAAGATCCCGACTACAAGGGCATAGACAATGACGTGCTGCTCAACATTCAGGATGAAATCTGGACCGCCAGGAACGTGACGTTCGGCGCCTACAAGTTCCCTGAAGGACTTATCGCCCAGATGAACAGATGCGAGCCTTTCACCGTGAGCCTCGAGCCGGAGGTGGTCGACCAGTATGAGGCCGACTTCCACAAGCTTGCCGGAGCGGAGAAGAACGACAGCTACGTGCATCAGGACGGCAACGTGCTCTATCTGGGAACCAATCCCAACAACCCCAGCGTGGGTGACGTGCGCGTCACTTACGAGAAAGTAGTGCCCGGAGACGTGTCCATTCTTGCAGTTGTCAACGGCGACACCTTCGAACGCTACACGGCCAAGAACGGATATACGCTTATGAGCCTGGTCGACGGTGTGGTGGGCATGGAAGGAATGTTCGAGGGTGAGCACCAGTCCAACAAGGCTATTTCGTGGTTGCTCCGCATCCTCGGCGTGCTGCTGATCTACTTCGGGTTCAGGGGCATCTTCGACATCATCACTGCGCTCCTGAAGGTGCTGCCGTTCCTCGGCAACATCGCCAGTCTCGGCGTAGGGCTGGTCGCCGGCGTCCTTGCCCTGGCGTGGTCGCTGGTGGTCATTGCCATCGGCTGGATCGTGTACAGGCCTGTGCTGGGCGTCATCCTCCTCATTGTCGCAGCGGCCCTTATCTGGTTCCTTGCCAAAAAGAGCAAGGAGAAGAAGGCGCTTGTGGATAATTAAAAATGTTTTTATATTTGCACTCCGATGCAGGATTAGCACATCGGTAGTGCATTGGCTTCCCAAGCCAAGGAGGAGGGTTCGACTCCCTTATCCTGCTCTAAAGTCCGGCCTGGCCGGACTTTTCTTTTTTTTTCGTAACTTCGCAAGGTAATGCCGGGTATTTCCGAAAATAGCAGCCGTATCGCAAGGAACACCATTCTGCTGTACTTCAGGATGCTGCTCTTGATGTGCATCGGCCTGTTCACATCGCGCGTGGTGCTGGACGCCCTCGGGGTGGAAGATTACGGCGTGTACGGGGCCGTCGGCGGTCTGGTGATGCTCTTCACGGTGGTGACGAATTCCGTATCCCAGTCAATTAGCAGATATATCACCTGGAATCTCGGCTTCCGGAGTGCTGGCCTCAGACCTCCAAAAAATTTGGGGAAAAGGAGGTCAGAGGCCAGCACTCCGGAAGCCGGATCGGAAGCCGAAGCGGCTGCCGATGGGACGCTTCACAAGGTGTTCTCCACGGCGGTAGTCATGCAGCTGCTGTTCTGCTTGCTGCTGCTCATACTTACCGAAACCCTCGGTCTGTGGTGGCTCAACAACCACATGAATATCCCCGCCGGGCGCGGTACGGCCGCGTTTTGGGTGCTCCAGTGCTCGATGGTGGTGCTGATGGTGAATCTGCTCAGCGTACCGTTCAACGCTACCATCATCTCGCATGAGCGTATGGATGTGTTCGCATGGATCAGTCTCGGCGAAGCGGTGCTGAAGCTGTCCGTGGCGCTGCTGCTTTATCTGTCGGCGGGCGACAAGCTGATCCTGTATGCCGCATTTATGCTCGTGGTCGCGGTGCTTGTGCGGCTGACCTACGGCATAGTGTGCCGGCGCCTGTTCTCCGAGACCAGGGGCGGTCTTGTGTTCGACGGGAAGCTGCTACGGGAGATGACTTCTTTCGCCGGCTGGAACGTGCTCGGCAGCGGAGCGTATATCGTTAATACGCAGGGCGTCAACCAGTTGGTAAACATCTTCTTCGGCGTGGCTGTCAATGCTGCGCGCAACGTGGCCCTTCAGGTCGAGAATATACTCAAGCAGTTCCTGACGAACTTCCTGACGGCCCTCAATCCGCAGATAACCAAGAATTATGCGTCGGGCGACAAGGCGGCGTCGTTCCATCTGGTGAACAAGGGTGTCAAATACAGCGGGCTGATCCTGGTGGCGCTCGGCGTGCCGATCGTGCTGGAAGCCCCCGCGCTGCTCGATTTGTGGCTGAAGAATGTGCCCGTGCAGAGCGTCATCTTTACCCGGCTGACGGTGTTCTGCATCATGGCCGACCTGCTGTTCAATCCGCTGCTGACGCTGATTCAGGCGGACGGGCGCATAAAGGGTTACTATATTGTCAGTTCGCTGGTGGCCCTCAGCTGCTTCGCCGCATCGTGGGTGGCTTTCGCCGGCGGCGCCCCCGCGTTCGTGTCGTACATCTTCTTCGCCGCCGCATACTTCCTCGTGGATATCGTGAAGCTGGTGTATGCACGCAGGCTTGCGGGATATCCGTTGACATCCATGTGGCAGGAGTCGCTCGTGCCGGTGATATTCGCCGCGCTGATCGTGTCGTCGCTGCCGCTGGGGCTGCATCTGCTTCTGCCAGAAGGGGGTTGGCGCCTGCTGGCGGTGCTGGCGGCAACGCTGGTGTGCCTTGTTCCTGCCTGCTGGAACGTCGCGTTCACTCCCGGCGAGAGGGAATACGTGCTGCGCAAAATCGGCCGCTGGCTGCCTGCGCCGCTGTACCTGCGCCTGCGCTACAGGATGATAACCGGCAGCCGTCTGCATCTCTGCCGCCCGCGCCTCTTCAGCGAAAAGATCCAGTGGCTCAAGATCCACGACCGCCAGCCGGAATACACCACGCTCGCCGACAAGCTGGCCTTCAAGGACATAGTGGCTGAGCGCCTCGGCCCTGAATGCGTGATTCCTACGCTGGCCGTTTGGGAGAACGCCGCCGACATCGATTTCGACTCCCTGCCGGAACGCTTCGTGCTCAAATGCACCCACGACAGCGGGAGCGTGCTGGTGTGCAGGGACCGCAGTTCCTTCGACACGGAGGCGGCGAGGGCGTCGCTTGACAAGGCGGTGAAACGCAACTTCTACTATGCGGCACGCGAATGGAGCTACCGCGACATCCCGGCTCGCATTATCGCCGAGCCTTTCCTCGACGACGGACATGCCGACGGGCTGACTGATTATAAGTTCTTCTGTTTCAACGGAGAACCGAAGTTCCTCTACGTGTCCCGCGGGCTTGAGGAGCACGCTACGGCGCACATCAGTTTCGTGATGCCCGACTGGACCCCGGCGCCGTTCCGCCGCAGCGACTACGAGCCCTTCGGGGAACTCCCGCCGCGTCCCCAGTCATTTGATCGCATGATGGAGGCCTCCCGAGAGCTTTCCGCCGGCATTCCGTTCGTCCGCGTCGATTTCTACGAGGTCGAGGGGCACATGCTGCTGTCGGAGATGACTTTCTATCCATGCGGCGGATTCATGCCCATGGGCAGCAGGGAACAGGATTTGGCGATTGGTGAAATGCTTGACCTTCACGGAGTTAAATGAAGCAGCGCGTCATATATACATCGATAGTGGGCGACATAGACTCGCTGATGCAGCCGCAGGTGGTGGATCCTCGCTACGACTACGTCTGCTTTGTACGCAATCCCGAGGGACTCGACGGCGGCATATGGCAGTTGCGCGCCATTCCTGCGGAGATCGATGACGACCGTATGCTCTCCCGCTATCCCAAACTGCATCCGGAAGAACTTTTGCCGGGTTACGAATGGACGCTCTGGATGGACGGGAACCTGTCTGTCCGCAGCGAGTCGTTCTATGAACTGATTGACAGCCTGATCGATTCCGGCGTTCAGATGGCGGCCCCTCGGCATCCGTCACGCGACTGTGTATATGACGAGGCACGTGCAGTGGTCGCAGCCGACAAAGAGAGCTATTCCGTAGCTATGCGTGTGATCAGGTATCTGAAGGACAAAGGCTTCCCGCGTCATGCCGGACTGTTTGAGAATGCAATCCTGCTTCGCCACGGGGGCGACCCGCACCTGGCTGCTATGGACGCCATGTGGTGGGCATGCCTTCAGACTCTCTCGGGCCGCGACCAGCTGTCCCTCGTGTATTGCGCCCATGAGTGCGGGGTGGATATCGCACCGCTGTTCCCGGAAGGAACGCTGTTGCGCGACTGCGAGTATCTGGAGTATGTCTTTCACGACCGCCGCCCGTCTCGCCCGTGGCTCATAAAGAAATACCACGACGCCCGCAGGCGCCTGGCGAAGTGGTTGCTGCAGAGGGAGATAGACAGAATCTAAAGCAGGAAAGCTCCGGGTTTGCGGCTTCTTTTACGAAGCTTCAACAACTCCGGATATCTTTTAATCAGCTTGCCGATATAACGGAACGGCGTGCCGTCGAAGCGCAGGCAGCCAATGGCCGCGAGGCGCAGTGGCTCTCCGAGCATGCGCAGCAGCACGCCTCCCTTCGGATTGCTTATATGCGCCACTCCGGCATTGCATTTCAGGAACATGCGTCTTTCTGCGCTGTCTTTGCGCTGGGCCCTGTCGTGCGTTGCCGCCGCTCCGGGTACGACACCGCAAAGGAATCCCCACCAGCGGGTGCGGTCGATATAATTGTCGTCTTCGCCGTAGTGGCTGAAGGCGGGGGAGAATCCTCCGGTCTTCATCAGGCATCCGCGGCTTATCATCCAGTGGGCGGCCATCACGAAAGGGACCTCCACTATGGTCTCGCCCTTGTGCTTCTTTATCCTTGACTTGCAACGCTTTGCGAACTGCCTGTCCATCTTTTTGCCGCTTCCGTCGTACTGTATGGGGCTGAGAATTCCGTAGCGTTTGTCGGAGTCGAATGCGCTCACCAGGGTGCCGAAGCAGTCCGGACTGACCCAGGCGTCCTGATTGAGGAGGTATGCATAGGCGTAGCCTTCTTCGACGGCGCGCTTCAGGCCTATGTTGTTGGCGGCGCCGAATCCAAGGTTGGAGGAGTTCCGGATAACGTCCACACCGTGCTCCTGGAGCCATTCGGGGGTTCCGTCTGTGGAGCCGTTGTCGATGACCATGATATCGGCGGGAGTCCTGGATTCGCGGACCGATCGGATGCAGCGCTCGATCCACTGCATCCCGTTGAAAGTCACTACGATGACAAGTATCTCAGAGTTCATTGAAGTAGCGGATGAATAGTTCTTTCGGGCTCTTGCGGGTAAAGATGCTGCGGGTGATGTTGCGGTAAGTAAGCCAATCGGCCTTGCGCCCCTGCAGGCGGGCCTTGATGCGTTTGCTCATCTCGGCCGCCCACACTCCGGCGCCCAGCAGCAGGTAGCGGAGCGTGCTGCCGTCGCTGAAGAAGATGAGGCTGCCGCGGACTGCCGCCGGACGGATGGCAGGGGAGAGGCGGGACGCCGTAGTGCGCCATTTGTGGACGACTTCCGCTTCGGAGTCGCACCAGACCGAGTATCCCCGCTTTCGGGCAAGAGTGGAGAGGGCAATATCTTCCGGAGTGAAGTAATAGCGTTCGTCGAACCACCCAAGTTCCTGGAATGTGGAAGTGCGTATCAGGAACGCCGCGCCGCTGATGTTGAAGGTGCGGAACAGGCCGCTGCCGTTGTCGATAGGCTCCCTGTAGCGGTGCCACTGCTGGCGCAGGTAGTTGACGGCGGGATAATCGGGCCTGCCGCAGAGTTGCAGCGAACCGTCGGCGTTCAGCAGTTTGGGAGCTACGATTGCGGCGTCCTCCGGAAGCTTGCCGAAGTCTGCCAGCAGCCTGTCAATGGTCGGCCCCGGGAGTTCCGTGTCGTCGTTGAGGATGAAGCAGAACTCGCCCCTGGCCTCCCTGAGCGCCAGGTTGTTGTTCTCGGAAAAGCCGCTCAGGGCGTCGTTGACGATGAACCGCACCCAGGGGAATTCCGCCCGCATCGCTGACAGATTGTCAGCGGAAAAGCGGTACGCAACCACAAGAACCTCGTATTCGGCCGTGGTATGCTGTTTGATGCTTGAGAGGCACGGCCGGAGGTTGTCCGGCCTGTCCATGCATACTATTATGATACTTACTGCGGGCATATTTTTACAAATGTACGATATTTTTATTAAATTTGCCCGTTTTAGAAAAGACAACACTGTTTATGGCATTAGCTGATATTATCAAGAAGATTTTCGGCTCCAAGGCGGAACGCGACTACAAGGCCGTCAAGCCGACACTCAATAAGATACTGGCTGTATACCCTGAAATCGACGCTCTGTCAAACGATGATTTGAGGGCCCGGTCCGCTGCTCTCAGGCAGCGTCTGCGCGAAGTGGAGGCTCCTTTCGAGGAGCGCATCGAGCAGATCCGCACCAAACTTTCCGAGGATATTCCCGTCTCCGAGAAGGAAAAGCTCGCCACCGAATCCGACAAGCTCGTTAAGGATGAGGACGACGCCATCGAGGCCTGCCTCACCGAAATCCTGCCCGAGGCCTTCGCCATCATGAAGAGCACCGCCCGCAGGCTCAAGGAGAACGAGTCCATCGAGGTTACGGCAAACCAGTTCGACCGCGACATCAGCGTGGACCACGATTTCGTGACCATCGAAGGCGACAAGGCTGTTTACCGCAATCACTGGGTGGCCGGAGGAAACGAGGTCACATGGGACATGGTCCATTACGACGTTCAGCTCATCGGCGGTATTGCACTGCATCAGGGCAAGATCGCCGAAATGGCGACCGGTGAAGGAAAGACCCTCGTGGCAACCCTGCCGGTGTTCCTGAACGCCCTCGCCGGAAAGGGTGTGCACATGGTTACCGTGAACGACTACCTGTCCAAGCGTGACTCCGAGTGGATGGGTCCGCTGTACATGTTCCACGGCCTCAGCGTCGACTGTATCGACAAGCATCAGCCCAACTCCGACGCGCGCCGTCGCGCATATGAGTGCGACATTACCTTCGGTACCAACAACGAGTTCGGTTTCGACTACCTGCGCGACAACATGGCCGTTGCCAAGGAGGACCTGGTGCAGCGCAAGCATCATTTCGCCATCGTGGACGAGGTCGACTCCGTTCTCATCGACGACGCCCGTACCCCGTTGATCATCTCCGGTCCCGTGCAGAAGAGCACCGACGACGACGCCCAGTACTCCGAGTTCAAGCCCTATGTTGAGAAGCTTTATCTCGCTCAGCGCCAGCTGGTTAACCAGTGCCTGAACGAGGCCAAGAAGCTGATCGCCGCAGGCGACGAGCGCGAGGGCGGCAAACTCCTGCTCCGTGCGCACAAGGGCCTCCCCAAATACCAGCCGCTCATCAAGTACCTGTCCGAACCGGGCATCAAGGTCATACTCCAGAAGACCGAGAACTATTATATCCAGGATAACGAGAAGGAGATGCCGGTCATCACCGACCCCCTGTATTTCGTTATCAACGAGCAGCTTCATTCGGTGGTCAAGACCGACAAGGGCGACGCCATGCTGGCCCAGGCCGTCGGCACCGAGGATTTCTTCGTGCTCCCCGACGTCGGCGCCCGCACCGCGGAAATCTTGCAGGGCGAGGGCACCCTGGCCGAGAAGCAGGCGAAGAAAGACGAGCTCATGGAGGAATTCTCCCTCAAGAGCGAGCGTGTGCATGTTGTCGAGCAGCTGCTGAAGGCCTATGCGATGTTCGAGAAGGACGTGGACTACATCATCTCCGAAGACGGCAAGGTGAAGATAGTCGACGAGTCCACCGGACGTATCATGGAAGGACGCCGCTGGAGCGACGGTCTGCATCAGGCCGTGGAGGCCAAGGAAAACGTGAAGGTCGAGGCGGCCACGCAAACCTTCGCGACCATCACCCTCCAGAACTATTTCCGTATGTATCACAAACTTGCGGGTATGACCGGTACCGCCGAAACGGAGGCCGGAGAATTCTGGAGCATCTACAAGCTCGATGTGATGGTCATCCCCACCAACCGTCCCGTGATTCGCGACGACCAGGATGACCGCATATACAAGACCAAGAAGGCCAAATATGCCGCAGTCATCGACCGCGTGGCCGAGCTGTCCGGAGCCGGGCGCCCCGTGCTGGTGGGTACCACCGACGTCGAAACTTCCGAGCTGCTCTCCCGAATGCTGCGCATGAGGGGCATCCGTCACAATGTCTTGAACGCCAAGGAGCATGCCCGCGAGGCCGAAATCGTGGCCCAGGCCGGTCAGAGTTCCACCGTTACCATCGCCACCAACATGGCAGGCCGTGGTACCGATATCAAGCTCTCCGACGAGGTCAAGGCCGCAGGCGGTCTGGCCATCATAGGTACCGAGCGTCACGACAGCCGCCGTGTCGACCGCCAGCTGCGCGGCCGTGCCGGACGTCAGGGCGACCCGGGATCTTCGACCTTCTACATCTCGCTGGAAGACAAACTGATGCGCCTGTTCGGCTCGGAGCGTATAGCCGGCATGGTGGACAAGATGGGTATGGCCGAAAACGAGGCCCTCGTCAGCTCCATGCTGTCCGGCGCCATCGAGAACGCACAGAAGAAGGTCGAGGAGAACAACTTCGGCATCCGCAAGCGCCTGCTCGAATACGACGACGTGATGAACTATCAGCGTGAGGCCATTTACTCCCGCCGCCGCAACGCTATCTCCGGCGAAAAGGTCGAAATCGACCTCCAGAACATGATGGTCGACTCTTCGTCGCTCTTCGTGGACAAGTGCGAGGGTTATACCTGCGAGGATTTCCGCGAGGCCCTTATGGCCCGCTATTCCATCGACCTCGAGATCGAACCCGACGAGTACGAAAAGATCAAGAGGCAGGAGCTTGTGTCCCGTATCTGCCAGGTGATGCAGGAGACTTACAGGCGCCGTATGGATACGCTTGACGAAAAGCTCTATCCCATCATCAAGGAAGTGTACGAGAAGCAGGGCTCGATGTACCAGAACATCGCCATCCCCGTTTCCGACGGACGCAAGACCATCAACCTTTCCGTAAACCTCGAAAAAGCTTACGAAAACGAGGGCAAGGAGATATCCAAGACCCTCAGCAAGAACATAGTACTCTATCAGATCGACGAGCACTGGAAGGAGCATCTGCGCGACATGGACGACCTTAAGCAGAGCGTTCAGAATGCCGCCTACGAGCAGAAGGACCCTATCGTGGTGTACAAGCTCGAGAGCTACAACCTCTTCTCCGAGATGCTGGAATCACTCAACCAGGACGTCCTATCCTTCCTCTTCAGGGCTTATGTTCCTCTTCAGGACCGCAGTCAGCCGCCTCAGCGCGCAATGCAGCGCAGGACTGACATGTCGCAGATGCAGACCAGGCACAGCGACCTCAGCACCAATGGCGAGCAGAAGTCGAACAGCCCGGTGAAAGTCGAAAAACGTGTCGGCCGCAACGACCCTTGTCCTTGCGGGAGCGGCAAAAAATACAAGAATTGTCATGGAAAAGGCATTGTTTAGTAAAATCAAGGATATGACCAAAATCGCCGAGACCGTAGATGTGAATGCGGTCAGCCGTATTTCCGAAGGAACGTCGGTCACCGGAGAAGTAGTTTCTTCAAACGACATCAGGGTGGACGGACGCATCAAGGGAAAGATGTATTCCGACGGCCGTATAGTGGTGGGGGAGAACGCCTTCATTGAGGGCACCCTCATGTGCAACGATCTCGACCTCTGGGGCAAAGTTGACGGCAGCGTTTACGTAAAGAACGTCCTGTCGCTCAAGAGCAGTTCCGCCATTACCGGCGAACTTCACGTACGCAAGCTCCAGGTTGAGATGGGCGCTGCCGTTAACGGCACGTGCAAGATGATTACCGAGTCCGATTTCGACACCGACAGGGACAGCATGGTTTCAAACCCTGCGGAGGTTGAATAGTTTCGTCTGACTCAGATTGTAAACGAAGTCGAAGCACCTGTACTCCAGGTGCTTCCCTTTTTTTATGGGGCTGTGGGTAACGTACTCCTGGCGGAACCCCATGCGCTCCAGTACTTCTGCCGGACAACTTGCCGTGTGCATGTCGTAAATGCTTTCCAGGATGCCGTAGTTGCGTGTAAGAATGGAAAGAGTCGTTTTCAGGCGCGGATTCTGGTCGGAGCGCAGCCGCGAGTGCCAGCGGTTGCGGCAGTTGCAGTCGCAGAACTTTTTGTCCGCCCTGCCGTAAATCGGCTCCCCGCATTCCAGGCAATGTGCGGCCTGCTCTTCTTCGGCGTATCTGTACATGGCGGGAAGATAGCGAACCCATTTGTGAATCCAATGGAATCGAAAGAATCGTAAATCACTTTTTTCTGATTCTTTCGGTCTTTGACGATTGTTTATGCTGAAAGATAATTCTTTCGATAAAACGATGCGAAACAGCATTTTTTCAGATTGTCGGCGCAATCGAAAGAATCGTAAATAAGTGGCGGTCCGGAATAGAATATCGCAGAGAATGTGAAGATAAAGGCTTTTCTTTGCATTCGGGTCGAAGGCTCCGCCGGAGCCGGGGCGCCCAATTACCAATTTAAATTATGATTAACTCATGGAACAAATCAACAGAATCGATCTGCTCGGCACTGTAGGGAGCGTCAGGCTCCAATACATCAATGACAAGCAGATGGCCAAATTCACGGTCGCTACCAACCGCGCGTACAAAAACAGGGAGGGAGCGCCGGTCATCGACACCCAGTGGCACAACGTAACCGCGTTTGAAGGGAAGAACGTGCAGGACCTCGACAAGATAGAAAAGGGGCGTGCGGTCCGTGTGCGCGGACGCCTGCAGGTCCAGCGTTACACAGGCATAGACGGAATTGAAAGGATGGCTGTGGACGTTATCTGCAACAACCTTCAGCTGTTGCCGCCCGATGCGGAAGTCCAATATGAAATGTAGGAGGGAAGCGCCATGAAAAGAACGATTTTGCTCGTATCCGCAGCGCTTGCTTTCGCTGCCTGTACCACCGACTATACCCCCGATCTTACCCGTGCTGAAGGAAAGGTGACACTGTCTTTCCGCTCATCGATGCCGGTAACCAAAGCCCCAATAACCGGAAGCGGCGACCTGACGCTGGACCATTTCCAGGTATTCGTCTTCGACGCCAGCGGAACGCTTGAGGCAAATACCGGAGTGATCCACGATACCGACGTCGCCTCCAGCCTTCCCAGCGTTGAGATTTCACCCGGAGTCAAGGATATCTGGGCGGTCGGTAACGCTCCTGAGGATATTACCGGGAATCATGTGGTCAATACACTGGCGCAGTTTCTCGACATCAGGATGGACCTTCTGGATCAAACCGGCGGGGAGAACCTGATGTACAGTGCCCATATTCCGGAAACGGTAGTAAGCGAGGCTTATACCGTGGATCTCGAGTTCGACCATCTTGCATGTAAGATAATTATCGATGAAATACAGAGAAACTTTGTAAACAGCGACCTCGCGCTCGTGCCTCTGAGCATACAGAGGATATATCTCAGCAACGTTGCCGGCGACTGCGATTTCGCCTGTGCAGAAGCGCCGGAGGTCTGGTACAACAAGAAAGGCGCCGTTGAGAAGACCAACAGCATCATTTACTATTCATTCGGCTCGGGCGGGCATGTATTGTCCCAGGGTTCGTCCTACACAACGAGCCACGTATTCTATTCGTTCCCGAATCCTCAGCTGGAAGACCATTACGCAGGAAACACCTGGTCGCCGAGAAGGACAAGGCTGGTGGTGGAATGCCTGTACAATGGCGAAACTTGCTATTATCCGGTAACCCTGCCTAAAGCTGCGTCCGAAAAGCTCAAGAGAAATACGGTCTATCATATTCAGAAACTGATTCTCAAGCGCCCGGGATCGCCTGATCCCGACAACCCCGGCGATACGTACAATCCTTATATGGAGTATTCGTTCGAAGTTATTGTCAACGGCTGGCAGGACGATATTCCTTATACTGAAGAATTCAGTTAGGCTATGCGCCGGAATCTGTGCCTGATTGCAGCCCTGCTGCTTTGCTCCTGCACTGTCAAGGAGAACCGCAGCGTGTGTCCGTGCGAACTGCTGGTCCGTTCCGACGAACCGCTCAAGACGGAAGGGAACGTGCTGGTAAGCGTGATTCAGAACGGCGTAGTGGTGAAGCAGGGCATGATGGGCCGCGAAGATTTCGACGCTGGCCTGTGCCGGTTGACAGTCCCTAGGAAGCCTTCAAAAGTCACCGTGTTCACCGGTATAACCGGCATGAACACGGTGGAAGGCCGCCGGCTCGACATACGGGTTCAGCATCAGTGCGACGAACTGTACAGCGACAGCGTTTATGCCGAGCTGACGGGGGACAGTCAGGAATGCCTGCTTACCCCGCACAAGAATTTCGCGCGCCTGAACATCATCGCGCTGGGCCTTCCCGATGATGCCGACGTTACGGTTACAGGGTCGGTGCAGGGTTATGACCTGTGCAGCACCGACCCTTGCGAAGGCCGCTTCGGCTGTGCTCCGGACCACCAGGGCCAGTCAGCGGATTATAACGTGCGTCTGCCTCGCCAGCTTGACGATGCATTGTCTATGAATGTCGTCGTGGCCGGCAGGAGATTCTGCACCGTGCCGATCGGAGTGATGATAGCCGCCACGGGGTATCGTTTCGACGACCCGGATTTGCTCGACATCTCCCTGACAGTGGATTTCTCGAAGTCTTACGTGTTGGTATGCATCGCCGACTGGGAGACAGTCGAATATCCGATAACAGATTTTTGATATGAAACGTTTTCTCATAATTGCGTGTGCAGCCCTTTTTCTGGGCTCCTGCGTGGCCAATCCCGACCTGCCGCACGGAATGGCCGTGACCGGGGACCTGAAGACGGTCCTTTCGGTTTCGGGCGATCCGGCCTTGGCCGGGACCAGGAGCGGCCTGACTGTTGCGGATGACGGCCTTGACCATGTGGACGTGTTTTTCTACGAGTCGGGGAGTTTATGTGAGTCGTTGACCATCAGCGAGGATGCCGGATGGAACAACACTTTCACCACCCGGGTTTCGCTCCCTGTCGGACATACTTTCGACATTCTGGTCCTTGCAAACGCAGGGGACGTTACGCCGGCAGCCACGTATACGGAAGCCGTCGCCGGTTTGACTTATGTCTGCGACGGATTGGAGGACTGGAACAGACAGGGCCTGCCGATGGCGGGAATGACCTCGGTGACGGTCCGTCCCAACATGGGAGATATTCTGGTGGACCTGACCCGTCTGGTTGCCAAGCTCCGGCTCTCGATCGACATATCGTCGCTGCAGCACGGCAGCATCGAGTTTTACTCGATAAAGGTGCGCCAGATGAATCGCGTGTGCCCGTTTTATGCCGACGGCATGGCAGCTTCGCCGGCTGACGTTTGCGACGGAGATATCGCATCCTCTGCCGACCTTGCCGGCCTGAATGCCGACGGGAGCGGCGGCTATTCCGCCGATTTCTACCTGCTTGAGAACCTTCAGGGAGTATTGCTGCCGGGTAATACGAACCCGGATTTCAAAAATCCCGACAGGTTGAGGGCCGTCGGTGCAAATCCCGCCCTGTGCACATATCTGGAGGTGCTTGGCAGTTATTCCGGGAGTTCGGGGCAGGTTACCGGAGAGCCGCTGACGGCAAGGTGCTATCTTGGCGGCAATGCTTTTTCCGACTTCAATCTGGCCCGCAATCATTCGTATGCAGTCACCCTGTCCATTACCGACGAAGGGTGCCTGCGTACCGACTGGAAGATGGACGGGAACCTGGACGATCGGCGCCAGCTGGCGTTCGCTTCCTCTCATTCCACTGTATATCCCGGAGCGTCTGTGACCGCCAGCCTGAACACCAATCTCAGTCATTCAGCAGGGGATTATTCCTATTCGATGAGCGGAGACATATCTCTTTTCGACGTGGTCGCAGGCAGCGACGCCACGGAATTTACAGTCACCGCATCCGGCTCCTCTCCTGTCGGCGCCAGCGTAACCATAAGCGCCGCAACATGGGACGGATACCACAATACGGCGCATACGGTTACGGTCCGGAGACCTCCTTCCGACGATTACCGTTTCGAGCGTACCGGCGGCTCGGGGGTAATCTATGTCGCACAAAGCGCGACGTTGAGGATAACAGATCTGACGACCGGCGGTTATCCGTCGGGAACAGTTTCCGTCATCAGCCGGAACGGCCATTGTTCGGTTGAGAAATACGGAACACGCTCCTGGTATGCCGACGCCCGTTCCGAAGGGGATGAGGTGCTCGAACTGTGGGTCGACGGCGAGATGGTGGGTACGCTGGCAATGACGGTCGTTGCCCCCGTCCTGAGATTCGACAGCGAAGCGGCATTCCTTCCGGTGGACGGTTCGCTGGTAAACTTCAGCCCGTCTTACTATGAACCGGATGGAACATATCTGGATTACGACGAATTCGACGCCGTCCTTTATGAAGAGCTGTTGAATGTGAACATTGTGCGAAGCACCGAAACATACATGCTTGGAACGTACTGGCAGAGAGACGATTCCGGCGGAAACCCTGCCGTGGGTGCCTGGCAGACAGGCGAAGAGGAATGCAGGAGCTATGCCTTTGCGATCCGGCGCCTGAGCTGTTCCGGCACCAGCTTGTCGCAGAACTACGACATGAGGGCATCCCGGGTCGTCCTTGAACGGATAACCGCATGGCCCGAGGATGCGGAATGCGGAGTGCTGCCTGCTACGGCCTTGCTGTATACGAGCGAGCCGTTCGGCTCGGAATGCGATCTGGGTACACAGGAGAGCTGGGCCCTTGCGCACTGGTACATGGAGGACGAACACGATGAGACCTTCACCTTCGACCTGGACGACCTCGTGCTTCCGGGGAACAATTATCGGTATGCCGGCGTGGAATATCCGTATTCGACGGAAGGCAAATACGAGTTCCGTTTCAATTCCCGGAACGAGATGCAGATGACGGTGCTCTATGAGGATAATGTGGAAACCGCAATGCCGGAGCATTATTTCAAAATGTTCCCGATCATGCGCAATTTCCGGTCTTCGGAGGTTTACAGGTCGATTTATCAGTACGAAGCTGAATTCACCGTGAATCTCGGTGTCGGAGGCGTTGCCGAAGACAATAATGCAGGAGGATGCAACGTCAGCCTGGAATGGAGCTTCCCCCGTATTGACGAAGGCCGCCTTCAGTATATTGAGGATCACGCCCTGGGCAGCCTGTGTGACGGAAGCGGGTTTGAAAAAGGCATGTACAGGCGATTGTATTCGGCATACGGATACAGCCCTGAAGAATACATGGAGGCTTATTATCCGGATTATGGATTCTGCCGGCTTGACGGGCCTTCAGGCTCAGCCGGGCTCATTACGGCGTCCAGCTACCATGTGCCGCTTGCATACGCCGGCGGATATGACCTGGTCCTGTGGAAGTATGACAGGCTTTACCCCGAAACCAACGGGTGGCTGGCGCAATAGGCCGCCAGTGCATTCCTGGTGCGGGCATTGACTGCAAGGTCCTCTGCCGTAGCCCCTTTTGCGGCGGTGAGGCCACCGCAGATGTCGATCCCAAGGATACGGTGCTCCGCGGATATCGTTCCCACGGCGGACAGAAGGGCGTCGAGAGACATTTCTCCCTGAGTCCAGTCCGTGCGGGCGTATTCGCGGGGCATTACATCCAGGTCTATGGACAGATATACGGGCAATCCTTCCGGGATGCCCGTTCCGTTCAGGACTGTCGCCTTGAGCAGGGGAAGGCTTTTCCTCGCCTCCGCAACCCACGACCCGCAACTCAGCAGGCCGCTTCCGAAGGCGTCGGGCTGGTCGTCGGGGTGGTTGTCGAACAGCGCCAGGGCGAAAGGCTCCTCCGCCTTCTCCATCCAGATCTTGCTCAGATAGTGGTAGTCGCCCGTGTCTATCCAGTGCACGCTGCGGAGCGGCAGGGGCGCGATGGCGTTTCGGAACGCGGTCTCCGCTTCGGAGGTGCAGTAACAATTGCATCCCTCGAGCGACCGGAAATCCAGCAATGCCGAGTCCGGGAGCGACCAGCATTCGTCGTCATAGACCCCGCTGATGTTCATAAATATGTTCATAACTTTTCAAATCTAAAAAAAATTCTTAAATTTGCCAACTGTACACGCTTACAAGTAGTGTTTTGATGGCTGCCGAACAATTGTATCCTCTCGATTCCGGAAAGGTCTACTACTCGATGGATGAGCTTACGCTCGATACCGAGGAAGGACCGATGACCCTCAAACTTGGAGCGTGGCTGAACGAAGACCCGGTGCGCATACACCGCATGATAGTGCGTGACAAGGTTCTTCAGGTCGACAATTTCGAAGTGCTCAATCCGCTTGTCAGCAAGTTGCGCAGGGCAAATCCCGATTACTACAAGCGTTTCATGGGGCTCCAGCTCATAATCGACTATCCCGGATACAGTTCGGGCATCGTTGCCAAGATTCCGTACGAGAACGATCCCGTAGGTTTCTACAAATGGTGGCGCAAGGGCAAGCACGAAGACAAGGTCTTCCTGTCGCGTCCCAACCAGATACGCCTTTTCCAGAAAGTGGCGTTGATGGACCCCAAAATGATCCTCAAGAAGGATCTGAAAGAGCTTTAGCAAATGGAACATATCATCCTTCCGGACCGGCAGGGAAGGCCTCTGACCTTCTATTTGGCGATGGAGGAATACGTCGCGGCTGCATTCGGCCGCGGTTTTTTTGTGTGGAGCGTCGCTCCTACCGTCATCATCGGCCGCAACCAGGACCTGGAGGCGGAGGTCAACCTGCAGTACTGCCGGGAGCACGGAGTCAATATCGTTCGCAGGAAGAGCGGGGGAGGATGCGTCTATGCTGACAGGGGCAACCTCATGCTGTCTTATGTCACCCCGGACCGCGGCGTGGACAAGGTGTTCGGAGACTTCCTGGGCCAGTTGTCTTCATTCCTGAGGTCGCTGGGGCTTAATGCCGTGACGACGGCGCACAACGATGTGCTGGTCGACGGATTCAAGGTTTCCGGCAACGCGTTTTTCTCGCTCCCGTCGTGCAGCATAGTGCACGGGACCCTTCTCCATTCGGTGGATATGGATGCCCTTGCCAGGGCGATTACGCCTTCTGCGGAGAAGCTTGGCAAGCACGGAGTGCAGTCGGTGCGTCAGCGGGTTTCAAACCTCGTCGACCTTGGATTGGAGCTAGGAACAGACGGCCTGGAGGCGGCATTGATTCCGGCGTTCTGCGATTCGGAACGCATTCTCGGAGCCTCGGACATACAGTCAGTCAAAGATATCGAAAAAAGCTACACGGAGCCTGCTTTTATTCTTGGAAAAGCGCGATAAAAGCCGTATCTTTGACGAACTATGGACCAATCACTGAAAACCACATGCCTGCACGACGAACACGTCGCCCTCGGAGCCAAAATGAGCCCCTTCGCAGGTTTCGACATGCCAATCCAGTATTCCGGCATTATCAATGAACACAATGCGGTACGCACAGCCGTCGGAATGTTCGACGTATCCCACATGGGAGAAATCTTCATCGACGGCCCCGATGCCGAAAAATTCGTCAACCACATTTTCACCGGCGACGTCCGCGGCCTTCTGCCGGGGCACATTCTCTACGGAATGATGTGCTACCCCGACGGCGGCACTGTAGACGACCTGCTGGTCTACAAGGAGTTCGAGAGCGGGTTCCTGCTGGTGGTCAACGCCGCCAACATCGAGAAGGACTACGAATGGATTCTCGCCCAGGTCCCCGGCCATGAGGTTGAGGTTTTCAACGACTCCGAGTCATGGGGACAGATCGCCCTCCAGGGCCCCAAGGCCGAAGACGCACTTATCCGTTATTTCGACATCGAGGAACTGCGCGACCTGGAATTCTATACTTTCTACGACCTTGAGGACGAAGAAGGCGGACGCATTATCGTAAGCCGTACCGGCTATACCGGCGAAGACGGATTCGAGATCTACGCCTCTCCCGACAATATCAAGGATATGTGGGAAGCTTTCCTGGAAGACGGCGTCGTGCCCTGCGGCCTCGGCTGCCGCGACACCCTCCGTTTCGAGGCGGGACTGCCACTGTACGGCGACGAACTCAGCCCCGAAATCAGCCCTGTCATGGCCGGCCTTTCCATGTTCTGCAAACTCGACAAGCCCGAATTCATCGGCAAGGACGCACTCGCAGCCCAGAAGGCCGAAGGAGTCGCCCGCAAGCTGGTGGGTATCGAACTGAAAGATAATGCCATTCCCCGTGCCGGATACCCGGTTGAACTGGAAGACGGTACCGTGGTGGGCGTGGTAACCACCGGCTATCACTCGATTTCGCTCGACAAGAGCCTCTGCTTCGCTCTCGTCGAAAGCGCATACGCCGCACTCGGTACCCCTCTCTTCGTCCGCATCCGCAAGCACGTATTCCCCGGCGAAGTCATCAAGAAAAGGTTTTACAAGACAAATTATAAGAAATGAGCAAAGTCATTGAAGGACTCCTTTACAGCGAGTCGCACGAATGGGTAAAAGTTGAAGACGGCATCGCCGTCATCGGTGTTTCTGATTACGCACAGTCCGAGATGGGCGACATCACCTATGTCGATCTCCCCTCCGAGGGCGACGAGGTGGCTGCCGGCGAGGAGTTCGGCGCACTCGAGAGCGTCAAGGCTTCCAGCGAGCTTTACTGCCCCGTGAGCGGTGTGGTCGAAGAGGTCAACTCCGAGCTTGAAGCCGCTCCCGAGAAGGTCAACGAAGACCCGTACGGCGCATGGATCATCAAGGTGCGCATGAGCGACGCCGCCGAACTCGACGCCCTCATGGATGCAGCCGCCTATTCCAAGATCACGGAATAAGAGATGGGTTCCTTTGCATATTTTCCCCATACCGAGGATGATATAAAAGTGATGCTGGAGCGCATCGGCGTAGGGTCGATGGACGACCTCTACTCCGACGTTCCCGCCGAATTCATCCACCGCGGGGAATACGACCTCCCTTCAGCCATGAGCGAGGAGGAGGTCCGTGCGTGGTTCAGCGACCTCGCTTCGAAGAATACCTCCCTCAAGGTGTTCGCCGGCGCCGGCGCGTACGACCACTACACTCCGTCCGTGATTCCGTACATCACTTCCCGTTCGGAATTCCTCACCGCATATACGCCGTACCAGTGCGAGATCTCGCAGGGCACGCTCCGCTATATCTTCGAATGGCAGACGATGATCTGCAACCTTACCGGGATGGACGTTGCCAACGCCTCCATGTACGACGGCCCCACCGCCGCGGCAGAGGCTGTCCGCATGTGCGTGGCTAGCACCCGCAAGCGCAATTCGGTGGTGGTCTCTTCAAGGCTGCTTCCCAGCGTCCTTGCAGTCCTGCGTACCTACGCCCGCTATTCCGGCATCAATTTGGTTGAGACGGACGATGTCTATGAGGCGGTCGCCGAGGGCACCCTCGACCTTGCCGGCGTCATCGTTCCGTCAATCAACCGTTTCGGCATTGTCGAAAGCCATCTCGGCCTTGCCGACCTGGTGCACGGAGCCGGTGCGCTCCTGGTGGAGTACTGCGACCCTTCCGCTCTTGCGGTGGTCAAGTCTCCCGCCGAGTGGGGCGCCGACATCGCGGTAGGCGACGGCCAGAGCCTGGGCATCCCCCTGTGCTACGGAGGCCCTTACGTGGGTTTCATGGCCTGCCGTAACGAATGGATGCGCAAGCTCCCCGGACGCATAGTGGGCCAGACCGTGGACGCAGAAGGCCGCCGCGCCTTCGTGCTCACGCTGCAGGCACGCGAGCAGCACATCCGCCGCGAGAAAGCTACCTCCAACATCTGCTCCAACGAGTCCCTGATGGCTCTCTGGTGCACCGTTTACCTCTCCCTCATGGGTCCCGAAGGCATGCGCAGGGTCAACGCTCTCTGCTACGAAGGCTCCCACTACCTGCACGATGCGCTCCTCGCCACGGGCAGGTTCACCGACCCCTTCGAGGGCCGCGAGTTCCTGAAGGAGTTCGCCCTCAAGCCGCTCTGCGACGTGAAGAAACTCCAGCAGGCCCTGCTTGACGCCGGTTTCTTCGGCGCCCTGGAGACAGAAGAAGGTTACGTTACCTTCTGCGTCACCGAGCGCCGCACCCGCGCCGAAATAGACCAGCTGGTTAAAGTCATAAAGGAGGCCGCGCTATGAAATACTACGACAAACTGATATTCGAGCTCGGCCGTAAAGGCAGATGCGGTTTCTCTCTGCCGGCTTGCGCCGTCAGAGAAAGCGATTTTGCCGGACGTCCGCTATGGCGGACCGGCAACTCCTCCGAACTCTCGGCATCTGTTTGGCGCGAATCGCCTCTGGATTTGCCGGAAGTGAGTGAACCGGACGTGGTGCGCCATTATACGAACCTCAGCCAGATGAACTTCGGCGTCGACACGGGATTCTATCCTCTCGGCTCCTGCACCATGAAATACAATCCCAAGATCAACGAAGAGATTGTATCCCAGTTCAACGGTATCCATCCCCTTCAGCCGGCAGAGACCGTCAAGGGCGTACAGGCCGTCTATGACTTCATGGACAAGGCTCTTGCCGAAATAACCGGCATGAAGCACTTTACCTTCCTGCCCTGCGCAGGCGCTCACGGCGAGCTAACCGGCCTAATGCTCATGCGCGAATACCACATGAGCAGGGGAGACCTCGCCCGCACCAAGGTGATAGTCCCCGACAGCGCCCACGGCACCAACCCCGCCAGCGCCGCCGTCTGCGGACTCGACATAGTCGTAGTCAAATCCCGCCCCGACGGTCTTGTGGACGTGGAGGACCTCAAGCCTCTCCTCGGGCCCGACATAGCCGGCATCATGATGACCAATCCCAACACCCTCGGACTCTTCGAGCGCGACATCAAGGAGATTGCGGCCCTCGTGCACGAATGCGGCGGCCTCCTCTATTACGACGGCGCCAACATGAACCCGCTCCTCGGTATGGTGCGCCCCGGCGACATGGGATTCGACATCATGCATCTCAACCTGCACAAGACCTTCTCCACCCCTCACGGCGGAGGCGGCCCCGGCAGCGGTCCCGTCGGCGTGGCCGAGCGCATCGTGCCGTTCCTGGACATCCCGCGCACCAGTGGATTCCACGGCAACTTCGGCATCATCCTGCGTGCCTGTGCATATATCCTGTCCCTCGGACGCGAGAATATCAAGCTCGCGGGCAAATTCGCCACCCTTGGCGCCAACTACATCAAGGAGTCGCTGAAAGACTGCTACAAGCTGCCCATCCCCACCGTCTGCAAGCACGAATTCGTTTTCGACGGCCTTGCCGAACCTAACGGGGTGAGTACCCTTGACGTTGCCAAGCGCCTGCTGGACTACGGATTCCATGCCCCTACCATTTATTTCCCGCTGCTTTTCCATCAGGCAATCATGATAGAGCCCACCGAGACCGAATCGCTTGAGACTCTTGACGCTTTCATCGATGTGATGCGTGTAATTGCCCGCGAGGCGGCGGATGACCCTGAGATGCTGCATTCGGCTCCCCACAACACGCCCATTGGGCGCCCGGATGAGACAACTGCGGCACGCCAGCCGATTCTCAAATACGTCAAGTCATGAGAAGCCGGCTTCTCATAGCGTTGCTGGCCCTGGCCCCCTTCCTTGCCGGATGCGGAATAGTCAAGGGGCATGTGACCTGCGAAGGCAGGCCAGTTCCCGGCGTGCAGGTATCCGACGGCCGTCAGATAGTCCTTACCGATGCCCAGGGCCGGTATTCCATGAAGACCGACAAGGCCGACAGCATGGTGTTCATCACCACGCCGTCCGGCTATATCGCCAGGATGACGGATGCCGTGCGCCCCGGCTTCTGGCAGTTGCTGACAAAGGCTCCAGCCGCTCCCGAGGTGCATGATTTTGAGCTTGTCCCTCAGGATCAGGACCGGTACAGCATCATCTTCATCACCGACTGCCATTTTGCAGACGATCCGTCGCGCGACCCCCTCGGCCGTTTCAAGAAGACGGCTCTTCCGGCTATTTGCCGCGAGTATGAGGCCGCAGCCGCCCGGGGTGCCGTTTATTCGGTGAATCTTGGGGACTTCTCCCATGACCGCTATTGGTATGACTTCGACTTCAATGAGGCCGACGCCGAGCGCTTCCTGGCCGATTGCGGATATCCCGCTCCGGTTTATTCCGTGACGGGCAATCACGACAACGACGGTGCCGTCGCCGGCCTTGGCGAGCGTACCGATTTCGTGTCGGCGTGGAATTACCGCCATACATGGGGCCCTGCATGCTATTCCGTGAACATCGGAAAGGATCACTGGATCTTCATGGACTCGGTTGAGTATATCAACGACGGAGAGCCTGATGCCAGGCACAAGAACATCAACGGCAAGCGCAACTACAACTGCCGGTTCCTCGACAAGGATCTCGACTGGCTCCGCGAAGACCTGAAATACGTCACGCCTGACACCAGGGTGTTTTTCTGCTGCCATGTGCCGCTGGTGAACGACGCCAGCAAATCGGAGGTCATGCAGCCTGGCGAGATCGACAAGCTCGACGCGATTTTCAAGGATTTCCCCAAGGTGTATGTGTTCTCGGGCCATACCCACAAGCACATCAACACCGACATGGGTAAGTATACCCGGTTCAAACAGTACATCTTCGCCGCCACTTCAGGCAACATGTGGCAGCATCCCGAAGGGTACCAAATTATCGGGTCCGATTCCAGCAACCAGTCGTTCAACGTGATGGATTGCGGTGAGCCCGATCCGGCGCCGCGCTTCGTGGCTGTGAACGGAAGCCCTGCGATGATGCGGATCTATGACATCAACGCCGTGGGCGATTTCTACCGCAACGATTCCCAGTGCCGTATCTTCCATAGGCTCTACCCCGAACGCAGCTGGTATGCCGATCCCGGGTTCAGGAATATGATCTACGTGAACTACTGGGGTTACGCTCCGGGCCAGGAAGTGGAGATCTTCGAGGACGGTAAGCCTCTTTCCGTCGAGAAGAGTTCGCTGGACGAGCCGCTGTATGTGATAACCCATGTCACACCCAAACTCGACGATTCCTCCGAACCGTCCAAATCCAATATGAAGGACCGCAAGACTCCCCACAGCTTCATTGCATATGCCACTACCGCTGACAAGCCTGTTATCGTGCGTGTTAGCGATGCCTCTGGCAAGGTGCTGTACGAGGAGACCATGGAGCGGCCCAAACCTTTCGACAAAAACACTCACTAAACAAATAATCTTTTTTATCATGAAAAATTACTTCGATCTTAAAGGCCGCGTTGCAGTAGTCACCGGCGCATCCACCGGCCTCGGCCTTCAGATGGCAAAGGCATTCGCCAGCCAGGGCGCAAATCTCGTACTCCTTGCCCGCCGCATGAATCTCCTCGAGGAGAATGCAAAGGCAATCAAGGAAGAATTCGGTGTCGATGTGCTTCCTTTCTCCTGCGACATCACTGATACTGAGAAAGTCAAGGCTGCAGTTGCCGCCACCATGGAGAAGTTCGGCCGCGTCGATATCCTTATGAACAACGCCGGCACCGGAGCCGTGGCTCCCGCCGAGGAAATCACCGACGACCAGTTCAAGCACGAGTTGCAGATCGACCTTTTCGGAACCTTCGTCTGCGCACGTGAATTCGGAAAGGAAATGATCAAGGCCGGTTATGGACGTATCATCAACATCGCTTCCATGTATGGTCTTGTTGGCAACCTCATTTGCGGAAGCTCTCCTTATCATGCAGCAAAGGGCGGCGTGGTCAACCTGACCCGCGCACTGGCCGCCGAGTGGGGCAAGTACGGCATCACCGTCAACAGCATCTGCCCGGGTTACTTCTA
>JAEEGL016395162.1_pt1 | contig 36823 bp, 35 predicted proteins | sample 9134231 | NCBI WGS metagenome assembly JAEEGL01 (sample SAMN16246548, study PRJNA631951) | gut metagenome | biome: gut microbiome; feature: rumen; material: fiber-attached | host: Bos | place: Iran: Karaj | collected 2018-10 | reverse complement strand
GTGGATTAGAAGAGAAAAATACATAAAAAAACTGATTATTGATTCAGATGGTAAATAAAAAAAGAAAAATGTATAATTATTAATTGTAGTACTACGTACCCATGAGTCTTTGCTTGCTAAAGCTCATTCACAAATAAATTTTCAATGACCCTTAGCAACCAAACCCTCACTCCTACAGAGTCCAATTAATAATTATACCGATAAAAATAAATTAATTTCAAAAATACTAAAAATCATCAATAATCAGCAAAAATACCAAAAATACACTGGCGGAGTTGTGTGTGTTGACTATGTTTTAGCAATGAGTGCAGGGGATTTATAACTCCTGCACATTTTTTATATAAATGTTATATTTTGTGTTTCGTGGAACAAAAAATCATGTTTTTAGAACGAAAAATGCTGTTTTTGGAACAAAAATGAAAGAAAAATTTGCAGAATAAAAAAAAATGTTATATCTTTGCGCAAAATTTTGAGTTTATGTATTCAGAAGTATTAAGAATCATAGAAGGAGGGCTGCATAACGATGCCCGGAAGATTGTCAATTACTCCCAACGCTTAGCCGCTCAATTGGAGGCGGATGGTGATAGGAAAACATCAGCCAGTATCCAAGAGTTATTGAGGAATAGTCATGCCCATATGGCAACGCTGGATCAATATATCAATCTTCCTGTTGATACTGATAGTCGAATGCGCATGGCAGAGGTTTCTGACCCGAGTAAGAAGGCAACCAGTATTGTGTTGGAAGATTTGGTAGAGAGTCAGGTGAGAGATTTCGTGAAGTTGGTAAATAGAAGAGCAGATCTTATTCGTGCCGGTGTGGATGTTCGATTCTCGATGTTGTTATATGGAGCGCCAGGTTGCGGAAAGACATCAATAGCGCATTTTGTATCGGAGCAGACGGGATTACCGTTGTTGGTCGTACGATTGGATTCGTTGGTATCATCGTTGCTTGGAAATACGGCAAAGAATATTCGGAAGGTATTTGAATTTGCGGATGGAAAACCTTGTATATTGTTTTTGGATGAGTTCGATGCGATAGCTAAGGCACGCGATGATGAACATGAGTTGGGTGAGTTGAAACGCGTTATCAATAGTTTGCTGCAGAATATTGATAGTATGGCTCCGGATAGTGTGCTGATGGCGGCAACTAATCACGCGGAGTTATTGGATAAAGCCGTATGGAGACGATTCCAAACGACTATAGAAGTGGGAAATCCGAGCAATGCAATTAAACAGCAGATATTGAAGGTTCAAATAGGTGATTTTCCATGCGAGTTTATAAGTGATAACAAGCAATTGAGTCAATTGGCTACTTTGTTAGAACAGTCATCTCCTGCGGATATGCACACGACTATCAACAAGGCGAAAGCCAAATCGGTGTTGGAAGGTCAAAAGGCATTAACCTATCCGGATGTAGTAATGGAAATATTCAATTATACCCAGCGGGATATGAATATAGATGCTTTGGCACAATATATGTCGCAAGCAGGAATCCCTCAAACAACCATATCTCACATGCTGAATATTTCATTGCGTCAAGTAAAACAAATAACGAGTAAATCTTCACAATTATGAAAACCTTGCCAATACAATTAGTAGAGTTCAGAGGACAACAAGATGAATTCAAACAGGAGACGAGAGGAGGTGGTGAACTACCGAGGTGGATAACGGATCATGAGGACGTCTATTATGCCAATAGTGCACGCGTACATGAGCAAATGTGTTCGTGGGATGTTTTGTTTGATGAGAGAGAACGTCAGCATAACGATATGCCGTTGCTGTTTGAGGTAGAACTAAGTGAAAATGCAGAAGCAAAATCTTATCGGAAAGATATTAAAGCAATTCTAAATGTGGAGAATGGGAAGAATGTGATTGGCATGACAGAGCGGAGAAGGCTTTTAGTGAAAGCCAACAACCGTGCTGAATTGCGGCAAATGTCATCGAGGTTTGTAACTCAGAGAAAGGATGATTTAAGTAAACAACAACAGAAGGCATATGCCTCCATAATAAATACAAATTTGTATCAAACCAGAATAGATGAGTATGAAGATGGCGGGGCTTTGAAAATCCGGTTGGTAGATTATCAGAACGCACAGAATAATTCATCATGTGTGGCTCATTTGCGTCAGTTGTGTGAGGAGTATGGCCAGCCATGTGAGGAATTGGATTATGTAGAAGGGTTAAGGCTATATAAAACTAAAGCAGCATCTTCGGAATTTGTTCATCACCTTGCCAGCATTGATGGAATCCTATCAATAGAGGGAATGCCTACATACGGGTTAGATTTCGAAGAGTTAGAAGCGAATGGGAATTTGGCGTGTAACTATCCGGAGGAGGGAAAGACATACCCGTTGGTGGGACTCATGGATACCGGTGTGGTAGATGCGATGCCATTTCAACCATGGAAAGACCGAGTTACACAAGTTCCTGATGAGTGGGAGAACGTATGTGTGCGACGACATGGTTCATCTGTGGCAAGTATATTGCTATATGGCGACCAATTATGTGAGGAAAAAAGGACAGGAACGGGTCCCTGTATGATTCGGGATTGCGTGGTTAATATAGTCGACACAGGAAATGCAGTAGATGAGGATAAGTTAATTGGTTATATAAAGAAAGCCGTAGCAGATAATCCTGATGTGAAGATATGGAATTGCTCTATGGGTTCTATGAGTGAAGCCCCACTCAATAAGATTTCAGATTTTGCCAAAACGCTAGATAAACTACAGCAGGATGCCGATATTCTAATATGCAAGTCGGCTGGAAATAAACATGAGGATTATGATCGTATTACTAATGGTGCTGATTCGTTGTTGAGTTTAGTAGTAGGTTCAACCAGCATTGCCGAGAATCAAGATGGAGATTTGGTGGAAGGATGGTCACCGAATTCTTGTATAGGATTGGCAGCAGGATCGGTTATCAAACCGGATATGGCCAATTTAGGAGGAGAAGACGGCCATTTAGTACGCGTGATAAACGAAAGTGGTTGGGTCGTAGAGAATGGAGGAACGAGTTTTGCTACACCTCGAATTACGGCCATGGCGGCCAATTTAGCACATCAATTGGGTGTGCATTATAATCCATTGCTTATAAAAGCTCTTTTAACCCACTTTGCAACATATCCTATTGGAATGAAGGATGAAGAGTTGGAGGAGAAGATAAAAAAAGTAGGATATGGAGTTCCTGCGCCTGTGCATGATATTTTGCATAACGACGAGAATGAGATTACGATGATTTTTCCATACCGTTTGCGAAAAGGAGTAGAATGTCGAGCAATACAATTTATCTATCCGGAAGGGCTTGTTGATAATGGGCATTATTACGGAGATATTACCTTGACATTGGTAACCAGTCCGATATTAAATGTCAATCAAGATGGGGAGTATTGCCAGACGAATGTTGAAGTCTCATTACACACATACGATTATGAGACTCGTGTAGATATAAACGATCCAAACACACCGCGCAGTTATAGGAATCCGATACGTTTGGAAGGCAGTAAAAATGTCTTGGCGGAGAATAACTATAGTCATAGTAGGAATAGGGAAGGCGTATTGGAATTGTTTGAATGTAATAGAATTGATAAGAATCACAAGTATTCTCCAATAAAGAAGTACCATGTTAACTTGGAGCAAATGAGACCCGCATCACGTGAAGAACTTTTGGCGAGTCATCGACAGTGGGCTCTTAAATTGATACCAGAGTTTAGAGAAGAAACACAAAGTTCACTTGCGGCTGGAGATTTAACAATTGAAGCATATCTGATAATGACGATACGTGATCCAAAGCAAAAAGGAATTGTGTATAATCAAGCGATGGCGCAGTTGGAGGCAAAGAATTTTGTGCATGATAATATTGTGATTCGTCAGGATGTGGAGATAGAGGCCGAAGAATAGCAGGAGTCTGCAATACCTGCATAGGAAAACGGATTGCAGCTGAGCTATCAGTAAATAGTGATTGTTTAACGTCAAAAGTTGATTAAGATGGGAGTATACAAAGTTAAAAATCTGAGAGAGGGTTCGCGCCCTGGCAATTGGATTAAATTCTGGAAAGATGCGTTAGAACTGGATGATGATGTGATAGTAAAGTGTCACTATTATGGATGTCTAGAAGATGCAACGGACGGAGCGCATGTTATCTTAGCTGGCCCAAATACTTCAGATAAATGGTATATTGTGCCATTGTGCCATAAACATAATTGTAAGTTTGGTGAGGAGTTTTATGTAACGGGTCCGTTGGTTCCAGTTACGGGTGGCAGTATCCTTTTATGAGAAAGACTAGTTTGCGTGTTAAATGATGGGTGATTTGACAAAGGCATTGAAGTAAACCTCGGTACATTATAAGATGAGACATCAATAGCAGCGGCGCAAAACCGCTGCTGTTTTGTTGATTTTTGAGGCAAAATCAAGAAAAAAAGTATTTTATTCCCCGTATGCTTGCATATGTGGGAATTTTTTTGTAACTTTGCACATTGTTTTTTTAATTATACTGATATGGCAAATGTAACATACTTAATAGGAGCAGGGGCGAGTGCAGGGAAACGGAGTAAAGATAGTTGGATAACAGAGGGGTTGCCGGTAGTTAATGAGATTACCGGTAGATTAGGAGATTACCTTCATCGTATTCGGCAGGCAAAATTTCAAGATGGAGATAGAGATTGGAATGCGCCTCATTTTGGATTGGTTGGCAAGGCAGCATGGGAGAATGCTAAGCAGCGATTAGAGGCTAGTTTGGAACGGCTATATAATGCATGTCTGCGAAATGCCACGATAGATACCTATGCTAAAAAGTTGGTGCTCCAAGGGAAAGATGAAGAATTTGAACACTTGGAGCGTATGCTGACTTGGTATTTCGTGTTAGAGCAAGTGATGTGCGAGCCGGATTCTAGGTATGATACATTTTTAGCCAATATTATAGAAGACTTAAATCGTTTTCCATCGCACGTAAAGGTGTTGTCTTGGAATTATGATAGTCAGTTTGAGATTGCTTATGACGAGTATCAATCTGGACATCTGCTGAATATTGGATCCAAACAATCAACGAAATATCAGGAGTTTGATATTTTAAAGATCAATGGCTCGGCAACATTCAAAGGAACAGAACTGATTCCGGCATACAGGCGCTCACTCCAAAAACAAATTCAAAAACAAAAAAATCCCAATGATGTAGGATATTTCACGGATGTCATTAATAGCATATTACCGGATATTGTGTGTTTGTATCACATGTTTGTAGGGGAGATAAATCCCACTGTAAAAAACACTACGAACTTGTCGTTCGCGTTTGATTATAATGAACCATCGGATGTCCTTTATCAGCGCGCAGATGAGATAATACAGGCAACGGAGGTGTTGGTGATAATCGGTTATACATTCCCGTATTTTAATAGAAAAATTGATAGGAAACTATTGGATCTTTTAGACCCGGATACGGAAATATATATCCAGGACATGAATCCGGAACGTGTTAAGCAAAGTTTCTTAGCAGTATGCCCAAGCGTGAAGGATCATAAGATTCATTTGCTTAGAGAAGTGGATCAGTTCTTTTTGCCGCCACAATTGTAATCTCCCAAATAATCGCAAAATTCACAAAAATCATAGATTTTTATGCGATTATTTGGATATGTCAATTTTTTTTTGTACCTTTGTGCGCTGAAATGTTATCATTATTTAAAAATAACATAGCATATGATACGTTATATAGGTTATAGTGGAAATATGACACCTTCAGATTACGTAAAAATTTGTGTGCAAAATGGGCAATACCCAGCAAAGTTGTATAAGTATTATACGCTAAATAAGTATCTGCTTGAGAGTGTGAAACAACACTATTTGTGGTTTAACGCCTTTGAGGATTATAACGATCCATATGAGGGTATGTGCCGGTATAAAACAAGATATTCAACAAAGACTGTTTTGGAATATATGTATAAATTATACGGAATGGTTCCTCCGGCATCAAATACTGATAAAGAATCAACAAAACAAGTTATTAAAGTATTGGGTGATAGCATAAAAAGTACGGCGAAAAATGTTCGAGTGTGCTGTTTCTCAAAAAAATGGGATAATTTGCTCATGTGGGCGCATTATGCAAATTCGTATCACGGAGTATGCTTCGAATTTGATACGGTAGAGTTGTCTAAAACAGCGAGTTTCCTTCTTCCGGTAACTTATCAAAAAAAATATTATATTGTAGATTATTTTAAAGATCAATCATCTACCATAAAACAGATGGCATTAACGAAAGCATGGGATTGGAAGTACGAGGAGGAATTTAGATTGTTAAATCTATCGAATCCTAACAAAATGGTGCCATTTAATATGAAAGCACTCACAGCTGTTATCGTCGGACCTGAATGTAATGTCAATGGGTGGCATTTCCGAAGGCTGAAGAAAGCATTGCCTTCACACGTTGTAATCAAGTATAGTGAAGTCGATCCTAATGAATATCGTTTGGTTATCAAATAACAATCATGAAACCTTTTACTATATTGCATATTTCAGATATCCATAGAGGACCTCATACGGATTTGAACAATCTGTATGAGTCGTTGATTACGGACTCATTAGAGTGTGAGAAGAATGGAATTTTGAAGCCATCCATCATTGTGGTGAGTGGTGATATCGTAGAAGGTGCGGAGGGGGAAAATGCAGAACAAGCCGTAAAACAGCAATACGAAGAAGCTGCTGAGTTCTTGACTCGTTTGGCTGATTATTTCTTGCAAAAAGACAAAAATCGACTGATTATCGTTCCTGGTAATCACGATATGTTTAGAGGGATGTCGGAGGCGAGTATGGTGCCCTATAAACTTTTGGCGGATGATAATCCCAAAGTGCTTAGAAGAAATCCAATGATAAGATGGTCATGGAAGGATCTTAAGTTTTATAAAATAGCGCATGAGGACATATATGCCAAACGCTTCGATTTGTTTGTAGAGTTCTATAACACGTTCTATGCAGGTATTCGAACTATAAACGGTAGCCCTGAGACAAGTAGCGATATCGTTGATTTAGAAAATTATGGTATATCCTTTGTGCTGTTTAATAGTTGCTATCGGCTGGATCACTTGCGCTATTCCGGAGAAATATACGTAAATGCAGTTTCAGGACAGGCTTCAAGACTTAGACAACTGTCACGTGACGGTCGGTTAATAGTAGGCGTATGGCATCATCACACCCAAGGGTTGCCGGACGAGGAAAACTACATGGATTATCGAATTCTACCATCCATGGTGCACAATGGTATTCAAGTAGGATTATTCGGACATCAGCACTTTAGTCAAATTATCAATCATTATACGAGTGTAGATGAGGATAAAGAAATGCTTCTCATTAGTTCCGGAAGCTTATACGGAGGACGGAATCAGTTAGTATCCGGATGCTCAAGGCAGTATAATATCATCGGGGTTAATATACAAGGAGAGAACGCTACGATAACTGTCAACGTGCGAACGGATCGTCAGCCGGATTTTGATATTCCTAACTGGACTACATGCCCGATAGGGAAAAATAATCAAGAGCGGTATGAGCATGTCATAAAAGTAGAACAACCGTCTAATGACGAACAGCTATTAGAATTAGTCGAAACTGCTAAAGCGTCCGGTGATTATGAGAGTGCGTTGCGGAAACTATACCGGCAGTTTAAAGATAATCCGCGCTATAATATGTTGGTAGATTCCATGCTGCCGAAGGTAAAAATGTCACCGGATGAATTGATTAGTATTTTGCAGCACCCACGTTCAGAAACGCAAGCAATAATAGTGCTTGATGCATTGGGTAAATGCCGCGATATGGATAAGGTGAATGCAATACTGCATGATAGTTATTTAGTAAATAGCGATTCCACAATAGTGAAAGACTTAAGGCAACGACTAATATCAAAATTTAACATAGGTTGAGTATGGAAAATACAGCTTTTAGCATAGATATTAAGAAGGTATTGGATATCTTAAGTAAGGATATCTACGATTCACCCATGGCTTTGCTGAGAGAGAATGTGCAGAATGCATACGATGCTATCTTGATGCGCAAACAGTCAGATCCATCTTTCCAAACAGGAAGTGTCAAGGTAATTATTGAGCCAAGGATGATTATCATCAAGGATAACGGAATAGGAATGTCGTATGAAAACCTATCTCAGAATTATTGGTCAACAGGATGTAGCGGAAAAAACAATGACGAAGCGCGAAAGGCTGGAGTTGTGGGAACTTTTGGTATTGGAGCGATGGCTAACTTTGGTGTCTGTGAGGAGTTAGATGTTACAAGTAGGAAATGCGGAGATAATGCCCCCATTATTCATTCATTTGTAAAGCGAGATGATATATCCATAACGGAGAAATGTGTGCAATATGAAGAGGTGCAGACATCCGAATTGGAGGATTTTGGAACCATTGTACGAGGAACATTAGCTCCGGAACATAATATTACCGAATTAGCTGCAATCAATTACCTCAAGCCATATGTTCGATATATTCAAATACCTATCTATGTCAATGACAAGTTGATTAGCATGGAGCGTTATTGGACAATAGATGAGTTGGCTAAAAGGGAAATAGATATTGAAAGTGATTGGCAAGACAAACGCTATAGTTTTCACTATCATGTAGTGGTGTCGAGAAATAATAATCAAAAGGTATGCCCTCAGATCTTGATCACCAACGTAAGTGAGTTAGGTAAATCTATAGCCGGAGAAGTGTGGCTCTCGTCTGAAGCCACGCAATTATATGGATATAGAAACAGTTTTGGCCTGGCTCCTATACCGGCTGATTCTATTTTCCATTTTGGTGGTGTTGCCAATATGGTAAATCTAACTCCAACAGCCGGTAGAGATGCAGTTAGTAGGGAATCAATATCGTTTGTTACCCGGCTTATAGAATACGCCACCAAATTGATTGCTGAAGCTATTTCTAAGTCAGACATGGCAGATGATAGTCGTGAGTTTATGACGTACGTGCGCTCGACAAATCAGATACATCTTGCCGGAAGAATAACCATTGGTACTCCAGAAACCCCGAATCATTATGAATTGAAAGATGTTGCTTCGACGATGCAAGGGAAAGGAGTGATGTATTATTTAGGAAATGATAAGTCTATCGTTGAAAATTTCACGGATAAGAACAATGTCCTCTTGATACCATCCGCGGATGCTGTTCGTCGTTATATTCAAATCCAATGGTTAAAGTCGCACAATGTGCAAATGGTTCCTGACGATGTGGTTATTAGTAAAGAAGTAACCAACACTTCTGATTTGTCAATGGAAGAGTTTGCTCTGAAGTTTAAGATAGAGCGAATCTTAGAGGATGATTATCTAATGCCTCATACCAAAGTAATATACGCACAAATATCACATGGCCTAACGGTTTTTGTAAAATACGAAAATTCAACACTAAAGATTTATCTTCAGCGAGGAGCAAGCAGTTTGAGTTATTTGCATACTGCACATGCTGATGATTTTACCATGTTTGAGCCTTTAACAAAAGAATATGTGCGGACGGTTTTGTATCCGAAATTCGCCGAATATCTGCCTTCTTCCAAAAAGATGGGAGCAGAAGCACTTTATCGCGTTCTTCAGCAGAAGAAAGAATTGTTTACTATTGAGAGTGAAGAGCAGGGTAATATGGATATGGTAATGGGTGAATACCTCAAGGGAAAAGCTACTTTGGATGATGTAATGGCAGCTGCAAAAAAAGCTCGAGCCAGTCAAAAGCAAGTCGTGACGGTGGAAAGTGTAGGTCGTGTTTCCGATGTGGTTGGCGATATCCAAAGGGATATTCCTACGGTATCACAGACTCAACAACGAACAGATCAGTATGATGCTTTGCCTCCTATTGTAGTAGATAAAGAGACACAATACAAAATTTTGAAGGTTGAGCAAACAGATCAAGCGCTTCATGGCTATCACGCTTTTTTAGCGGTGTCAGAGAAGATGTATAATGAGAACAAAGATTTCTTCTTGGCTCCACATTCCACAAAGGTAATTTGGAGCACGCATAAGATTATATACATATTCACTCATGTGTCAGGTGGATTGACGTTATATTATGATATTGATTTAAGTGTGCCATTATCAGAGAGCGTCACCGGAGGAAAAGCGATTCAAACCTGTACGATATTAACAAAAAATAGAATTTTCATTCCAATCATCGGTGAGATGAATCAGTATTTCGATGTGTCTCAAAGGCAATTGAAGTTCTATGTGCGGTTTGATACGATAAGAAATGCGTCGAATTAATTTTAAAGCAATGAAACAACAATGAAAAATAACCCCAACATACAACTTGCATCTCCCCTCAAACAACGATTGGTCGACCGGAGGTGAGAAAGATAATAAATATCAGTTGGAAAAATTTAATCATACTTAAAAAATGGCAGATATGACTATTGAAGAAGCAGTAAAGTCCTTTATTTACAAGACGGTGAAGGCGCATGGTGGAGTGGCATCTAACTACTTTTGTGGTATGACAAATAATCCGGAAAGAAGAAGAGTAGAGCATGGGGCATCTGTGTTATTGTGCAGCACAAAATGTAGCGATAAAAATTGCGCACGAAATCTGATGCAACAATTAGCGGATGCTGGATTTGATGTGGATAGAGACATTATGAGTGGGCAAGATGATTCCATATATGTTTATGTGTATCAGAAATCGAAGAACACAAAGGAATGTCTTACCAAGGTGGTTGCTTTGACATTTCAACAAATATGGTATGGTGAGGAATATCTTGAAGCCTTGCCTAACACAAATGGAATCTATTGCTGTTATGCTTGTGATAAGGAATTAGTGAATAATAAATATCAGAATCCTACACCCATATATATTGGTTTAACTTCTAATGGATTTTATAATCGTATAGTGAATGGCCATAAACCAAAGGATCACGACATGTGGAAAACGAACCAAAACTTAGGTGAGGATAGACAATTGGTTTATGCTATAGCAGAGTTCGATACCGACATTCTTCAAACTGTCGAGTCAGCATTAATTTATAAAAATCAAACACCAGAGAACAGTGAATATATTGATGGTTATCAAGGAGAGTATCATTCAATAACTGTTAATTGTAATGGGTGTAAAGTTGGTCTGAAAGATAGCATAACGGCAACTTTCGGTGAATAATACAATAACCCTACGAAACAACCGTGGAATTGAATGAAGATTGAATTATGATAACCATTCAGAATAAAATAGACTGTTGCGGATGCAATGCGTGCGGGGATGTGTGTGCGCATGAAACGAGATAAATATTATAGGGGTGTAAAAAGCAAGAATATGCCAAGAGAAATTGATTTGACGACACATACCGATAAAAGGGGAAAAAGGACAAAATCAACAAAAAGAATATGAAACAAACAACGATAAAAGATTGCAAGATAATATTGTTATGAAAAAGGAGGGAAAAGCGATGATATCAGTTGTCTCGCCTGTATATAGGGGTGAGAAGATGGTGAGTGAGTTGGTGCGTCGGAATGTGGAGGCACTGAGTGGGATGGGAGTGGATTATGAGATCATTCTGGTGAACGATGCCTCTCCGGATGAGTCGTGGAGAGAGATTGCAGAAGAATGCAAGAAGAATCCGAAAGTGAAAGGGTTAAACTTGTCACGTAACTTTGGTCAGCACTATGCCATCACAGCTGGATTGGCTTATACGAGCGGTGATTGGGTAGTAGTTATGGATTGCGATTTACAGAATCCACCGGAGGAGATTCCAAACTTGTATGCAAAAGCGCAAGAGGGGTATGATATCGTATATGCGAGAAGGGTAGATAAGCAGTTCGGATGGTGGAAGAAGAAAACGAGCGAATGGTATCATAAGGTTTTTGATTGGTTAAGCGACAGGCATACGGATGCGGCTTCGGCAGAGTTCGGTATATATAGCCAACAGGTGATTACCGAGTATAATCACATGCCGGAGTATAACCGCTATTTTTCAGCATTAATTGATTATTTGGGATTCAAGACTGGGACGGTGGATGTGGTGCATTCGGATCGAATGGAAGGCGAGAGTTCATACACGTTATCTAAGTTGATTAAGTTGGCGTTGGATAGTATGATCTCCAGCAGCAACAAACCGTTGAAGTTAGCTGTACGATTAGGGTTTTCAATATCGTTATTGTCGGTCTTGTTAGCGGTGTATAATGTGGTGGCGTATTTTTTCGATACTGCTATTGTGCGCGGTTATACGACAACAATCTTCTCGATTTGGTTTGCAGCAGGTATGATTTTGTCGATGTTGGGAATCTTAGGATTGTATATTGGTAAGATCTTTGACCAAGTGAAGCAACGTCCGTATTATATAGTAAAGGAGAAACTGAATTTTGAGGATAAATGAAGCCAATAACCAAATATAGTGTGTTGGTAGGCTCGAATGCTATTTATGCATGCGAGGCTGTTTGTAATAAATACGCTTCGATGCATGCATTCATGTCGATGCAGTATATTTTTGGGATTGTGGCTGCAGTAGTGGTGCTGGGAATCTATGCGATTGTTTGGCAACAGATCTTGAAGCGAATAACGCTGACGGATGCGTATATGTTCAAGGGTACCAGTCTGGTGTTTGTTCTGCTGTTTTCGGTACTGATTTTTCATGAAGCAGTGACGGTGTGGAACTTGGCGGGATTGGCGATTATACTTGTCGGTACTGTTGGGTACGCGAAGGAAGGAGTATAGTGTAATGTGCATGGTATACTATTGGGTAGTCATATTATCGGTGTTCGCGGCGGCATGTAGTCAGATGTTGTTGAAACGTGGAGCAAAGGAGGAGTATCCATCGTTTTGGAGGCAATATGTGAACGGATGGGTAATTAGCGGATATGTGATATTGGGTTGCACGGTGTTGGTAAATATATGGGCTATGAGCAAAGGGGTTCAGATGAAAGAAGTAAGTATGCTGGAGACACTGAGTTATTTGTTTGTTCCGACGCTGGCATGGGTGCTATTTAAGGAGAAAGTAACAGTGAAGAAGGCTATTTGGATAGCTGTAATTATAATTGGATTAATCGTATTCTTTCAATCATGAGAAAAGGAGAGAAAATATTAGTATGGGGCTTAGGCGTGTTGAATGTACTATTCCTTGTTTATTGGTTTGGGATATCTTTCAACTACCGGATGCACTTTGATGATGTGCATTTTATGGCAGATCTGCAGGAAGTGTCGATTTGGGAGTTTGTGAAGATGCGTTATATGGACGTTGGCGGTAATTTCGGCACGTATTTTGAAAATGCAATTGTAGCCAAAATCGCATTATGCGTTGGTGATTATCGTTTATGGCCGATGGTGTTCTACGGAATGGGTATATGGATGACGTATGCTGTGGCGAAATATCATATCAAGAACGTTCAACCGGTAATGCTGTTTATGATGGTGGTAACAATATACAATATCTATGTGTTGACTTCGATTGATTTGTCGGTATTCACATGGCTTTGCGCAATGGCGTATTACCTATTTGGACCGATGTTGCTATTGCTGATTAGTTATTTAAATCGAGATAAGATCGAATGGTGGCGATGGGGCGTGTTGGGGTTGATAGCGTTTTATATAGCCGGAGCCAGTGTGTCGTTTTCGCCGATTGCGTTGAGTGTGCTATTCGTAAACGGCATGTGGTTATGGTGTAAACATGGATGGGATGTGAAAGCAACCTGGGCAGATAAGCGAATCCAGCGCATTGTTTATCTGGCTATAGTAATGATGTTGCTTTTGATTATAGTTGTGGTAGCTCCCGGAAATTATGTGCGGATGGGCAATGGTGAGGTCACTAAGCCTCAGACAATCGCCGCATTTTTGGAGGGAATCGTTAAAGCGATGACCAAGTATGGGTATTTCATGGTGTTTTACTTGCCTTATCATCTATTGGTGTTGTGTATTGGAATATATGCCGGCATGCGAAGCAACATGGTGATGAAAATGGAAAAGAAAAAAATGATAGTTATACTGATAGGCGCATTTATGGGATACTTATTCTTATCTGTCTTGCCTATGTCATACTTATATAGTGGTTTTGGTATTCAGCGTCCATACAATCATGTATGCTTTGTTTACGCGCTGTTGTTTGCGGCAATAGGTTATATAATCGGCATAGGGAATGAGGAAACTAAAGTGTTGAATGTGTGCACTAGTGGATTGATAGTGATGATGGTAGCAATCATGTGCGTGAATATTTGTGTGGATTTACCCATTGCGAGGGCATATGCTAAAGCGCATGATGAGAGAAAAGTATATTTACTGCAATTACAAGCAGAGGGGAATAGAGAAACAATATTCGTGGAACCATATCCTTCACCTGCCGTTCCAGATGCTAAATATTGGGTTATGCAAATATTCGGAAGAACCGCGCATAAACAATTGCTTTATTGTGTAGCAGATGCTTCTGACACCCCCAATGAATATGAGAGGCATGTTCGGAATTATTTAGATTTAGATTTTGATTTTGTATTAGCGCCTAATGGTAAGATGTTATATAAATGATGTAGGAGTATGAAGTTTGAAAATTACATATTAGAACCACTATTGAACAGCATTGCAAATTATGCAGATAGAAATGCCTTTTATATCGACGGCACGTACTATACCTATCGGCAGTTTGTGGAGCGCATATCGGCTATCCGTGGTGCAATACGTATGGCCGAGAAGGACGAACAGATATGGGGATTGGCACTGCATGATGACCTGAACACCTATGCGTCAATCTTTGCGCTATGGATGGAAGGCAAGGCATACGTGCCGCTGCATCCGTCTTGGCCGGAGGAGCGTATCGCGTCTATCAAGGAGCAAGTGGGGTGCTCAAACGTGTTAGACGCGTGTGATGCTCCGTACACGGTTGATCTGCTCGACGATTGGACAGAGGCGAGTGAAGATGACTTGGCATATATCCTCTTCACGAGTGGCAGCACCGGAGTGCCGAAAGGCGTGCAGTTGACGAGACGCAACATCGCGGCGTTCATGGACTCGTTCTGGCAGACCGGCATCGACATCACTCCGGACGATCGGTGTATGCAAGTCTTTGACTTGACGTTCGATGTCTCGGTGCAGTCGTACCTCGTGGCACTGACACGCGGAGCATGCGTCTATACCGTGCCGTACGGACAGGTGAAGTACCTCTATGCGGCATCACTGATTCAGGAGCAAGGTATAACGTTTGGCGCGATGGCTCCGAGCATGCTGACGTACCTGCGTCCGTATTTTGAGGAATTTGACGCAAGTAGCATGAAGGCATGCATCCTCACGGCTGAGGCTTGCCCGGTGGATTTGATGGAGGCGTGGTATGGTTGCGCAAAGAACACGGAGATCTACGATTTCTATGGTCCAACGGAGGCAACGATATACTGCACATACTACAAACTCACGCGCGGAGGGGAGAACTTGAGCCTAAATGGCATCATCTCTATTGGTAAACCTTTGGCGAACGTGCAAGCGATCATCATTCGCGAAGATGGCACATTGGTGGAAGACCAAGAGAAAGGAGAGTTGTGCGTAGCCGGAGATCAGGTAACTCCGGGATATTGGAAGAACGAGGAAAAGAACACCAGTTCGTTCTTTATGCGCGACGGTGTGCGGTACTACCACACGGGAGACTTGTGCTATTGGCATGAAAGCGGGAATATTATGTATTCCGGACGTATTGACCAGCAAGCGAAGATTCAAGGTTTCCGTGTGGAGTTAGGGGAGATAGAGCACCATGCGCGAACGTTCTATCAGAATGAGCGACGAGTGATAGCGATTGCATTCCAAAACGATAAGAATCTGACGGAGATTGCGTTGTTTGTAGAGGCGCAGCAGGAAGATAGCAAAGAACTCATTGCTTATTTGCGGAGCAAAATGCCTTCGTACATGATTCCGTCAAGGATCATCTATGAACCCATCTTCCCGCTCAACAAAAGCGAGAAAGTCGATAGGAATACTTTGAAAGAGAAATTGAAATGAAACATCTGGAATCTATAGATCATATTGGCTACGCAGTTCGTGATATCCAAGAAACGGCTGCACCATACGTGGCAGCAGGGTGGGAGTTGTCGGACGTGTATAACGAGGAAGTACAACATGCTAGGATTGCGTTCCTGAAGAAAGATGGAATGCCTACTATCGAGCTGGTGTCTCCCCTTGACGGACCTTCTCCGGTAGATAAGTTCTTGGAGAATGGTGGCGTGCAACCGTATCATATCTGCTATGTCGTAGAAGATATGTGGGCTACATTGGAGGATTTGCATAAAGAAGACTTTATACCCTTGTTTATGCCGGTTCCATCCGTAGCGATGGAGAATAGAGAGATATGTTATTTGTATCATGAGACAGTTGGATTGATAGAGGTGGTGAAAAGTGAGTAGTTAAAAATTTAATATATTATGACAAGAGAAGAAATTATAGCGAAAGTGCAAGATATCTTTCGCAGAGAATTAGGAAATGAGAGTATCGTATTGAAAGACGAGACAGTTGCTGAAGATATCCAGGAATGGACGAGTCTCAGCCATGCGCAATTGGTTATCGCCATGGAGAAAGAATTGAATATCAAGTTCTCGCTCCGAGAGATGATGAGTTGGCAGAACGTAGGTGAGATAGTGAATAGCATCGAGAAGAAAATTGGCTAATGGTATTTAATTCAATAACATTCATGCTCTTCTTTGTGGTTGTCTTTTTTCTGTACTGGTTTGCCGGTAAGAAAAGCAAGACGCTGCAAAACTGGATACTGCTGCTATCCAGCTACTTCTTCTATGGTTTTGCGAGCCTGAAGATCGTGCCGATACTGCTATTGGCAACGGTTATCTTCTATGCGCTAGGTATCTATATCGGTAAAGCGTGGGATCGAGAAGACGCAAAAGGCGAGAAGATTGCAGGGTGGTTGACTGCAACCGGTGTAGTATTGGGTGTCGGATTCCTGCTCTATTTCAAGTATCTTAACTTCTTCATCCAGTCGTTTGTGGACTTGTTCAACTTGTTCGGTTTGCAGACAAGTTGGCATACGATGAAGATTATCATGCCGTTAGGAATCAGTTTCTTCACGTTCAAGTTGTTAGCATACGTATTGGACGTGCAGCACGGAAAGATACAGCCTACGCGCGACTTTGTGCAGTTTGCAACCTATATTGCGTTCTTCCCATGTATCTTGTCCGGTCCGATTGATCGACCGGCTTTCATGAAACAACTTACCAAACTGCGCGTATTTGACTACGACATGGCTGCAGACGGATGTAGGCAGTTCCTATGGGGTATGTTCAAGAAAGTAGTGATTGCCGATAACTGCGCATCGTACGTAGATGCCGCATGGGGGAATATAGACGGAAGTAGCGCGAGTACGTTGTTGTTAGCAGCAGTGCTATACGCATTTGAGTTATATGCCGATTTCTCCGGCTATAGCGACATGGCGATAGGTGTCGGAAAATGGCTTGGACTGAAGATTACAGACAACTTCAAGACGCCATTCTATGCGCTGAATGTTGCTGATTTCTGGCGAAGATGGCATATCTCGTTAACCGGATGGATGACGGACTATGTGTTTATGCCGTTGAATTTGAAGATGCGTAATTGGGGTAAAATCGGTATGTCCTTGGCAATCGTTTTGAATTTCCTGATTGTAGGTATGTGGCACGGTGATAACTGGATATATGCAATATATGGCTTGTATCACGGATTGCTATTCGTCCCGCTGATTATAAGTGGCGCATTCTATCGGAATGATACGGTTCAAACGAACAAAATAGGATTGCCTGTGGCAAAAGATTTTGGACGAATGGTCCTGACATTTGTGTTGGTGTTATTTGGTTTTATCATCTTCCGGGCAGAGAGTGTGGGGCAGATTAGTCACTATGTAGCAAGCATGTGCGATAGTTCCATCCTTACTATGCCGGCTATGTTGACGGGGTTGAAACGCACGATATTGTTTACGATTGTAATGATGATCGTGGAGTGGTTGAACCGCGAGAAGAGACATGGATTAGATATTCCGCAGATAGCAATAGGTTGGCGCATTGCGATATACTATGTGCTGATAGTGATGATATTGGAGTTTGCAGGAAATGCTCAGTCGTTTATTTATTTCCAATTCTAAGTAAGTATGAAGAAATTTTTATGGATAGTGGTTGCATTCTTCGGAATTCCCTTGTTGCTGTTGCTAGGATTATATCTTTGGACAGATCCGTTTCGGACGTTGCATGCGTTTGATATCAAGGATGTGAATACAGTGAATCGGGAGTACGTGTCCACGGAATTGTATTTGCGAAATAAGGATTCGTATCACTATAATTCGTTTGTATTTGGCAGTTCACAAGCCGGCGGATTGAATACCTACACATGGAAGATGTATTTGCCGGAAGGCGCGAGCACTTTCATGTTTCAGGAATTCGGAGGTAATATCACCGGCGTGAAACAAAAAATTGAATGGTTGGATAAAATAGGAGCAGAGTTGCAGCATGTGCTTATATTCCTTGATATGCCTGCATTTTTCAGTACAGAACAAAATAGTCATGATGCAATTGGGATGAAGCACTATATGTTGGCCGGAGAACCGGAATGGATATACCATGCTTATGAGTATTATAATTTTATTCAAAGTCCGTTTGGATGGATAGATTATACCAAGCAGAGAATAAATGGGACGCACATTCCTTTAGCTGCCGATAGTGTCACTAACGATTTCTTTAGTACTAACCGAGACGATTATCAGGCATTGCCTAAACAGGATAGTTTGAACGGTTGTTCTGAGCAGACGAGACGAAATTTCTTCTTGCGCAATTCCAATGTATCTGAGAAGGATGTACAAATGGCACCAGCCAGTATAGATGAGTCCTTTTTGCCGATGTTACAGTCCATCAAATCTGTATTTGATAAGCAAGGAACGGATTATTGTATAATCATCACTCCTACATACAGATACACCAATCCATATATTAATACAACGGATTTAGATTTACTACAGGAAATGTTTGGAAAGGAACGTGTGTACGATTTTTCGTCTCGTAAGGAATACACATCGGATTATAATGATTATTGGGACCCGGTACACTTTGGAAGACGACTAGGATGGTATATGCTAAGGGAAGTTTATACAGGAGAGGGTAAAGAATGAATAAAAAAGCGATAGAAAGGCGAGCACGATGGGAACAACGGTTGATGTCCGGATCATCGGCATTTAATACTTCATTGCCGAATTGGTTCGCGACGTTCGCTGTTGGGACGTATGCTATTGCGCTGCTGGGTGTAAACTTGATGTTCTCCAGTTACGCGATGGAGTGGTATTTCTGGTTGTTCGGAATAGGATGGGTAGCCGGATTCTTTTTCCTAAGCGTGAAGTTCTCGCAGGAATGGAGTATATTGCATATACGGAGATCAAAGACATTTGAGAAGCGATTATTCAAGACCGGATTAGGAATTAGGGTATTGTATGTGATTATTTCTTATACCTTTTATATGGGAATGACCGGACAACCGTATGAGTTTGCATTTGCGGATGCAGAGGGTTATACAGAAACGGCGCAATGGTTGTCAAGCGAATTATCCCAAGGGAATTTATGGAATGTACTTGTGGATTTTGCAGCATCATCTTTCAGCGATATGGGCTACCCCTTGGTTATACTGCTACCAATCCATCTATTTGACATGCCTTTTGTACATTTTATTATACGAATCATTCATGCTTTCTTCGGCGCCTACACAGCAGTGATAGCATATCGTTTGGCGAGTCGTTCTATGGGCGAGACGATAGCACGTCTGGCTGCAATCTTCTGCATGCTCCATCCTGTACTTATTTGCTACTGCGGAATTACATTGAAAGAGGTATTTATGACATGGCTACTCGTGTTTTTCATTGATATGGCAGATCGAATGATAGCAGGTAAAAGGTATTCGTTTGCCACCATTGCACCAGTGGTGTTATCTGTTTTTTCGCTGTTTATGTTCCGGACAGTTTTAGGACTTGTTGCTATTATAGCGGTGTTCTTTGCTCTCGTGATGATGGATAGTAGAATTGTAAGTGTAGGAAAGAAAATAGTATTAGGAATAGTGCTGGTAGGTGCTGTTGCATTAGGAGCGTCAGATAATATAGTAAAAGAGGTTAATAAAATTAGGAATAAGAATGTGCTCGCAGAACAAGAAACATCAATGACGCAGCGTTATGGATCCGAGAAGAGAAGTAAACTATCCGGAAATAAATTCGCAAATTATGCCGGAGCCGCAGTGTTCGCACCGATGATTTTCACTATACCATTCCCTACCATGGTTAATATCGGATTCCAAGAGGATATGCGATTGATACACGGAGGAAACTGGATGCGGAATGTGATGTCCGGTTTTGTGATTTTGGCGATGTTCATGCTATTGTTAAGTGGTGATTGGCGGAAGTATACACTACCTTTGGCGGCACTGCTCGGCTATCTTGTAGTACTCGTTTTCTCGTCTTTTGCGCACTCGTTACGATTCCATATACCGGTGATGCCGTTTGAGATGATGTTTGCGGCATATGCGATAACCAATATGCGGAAGAAGCACAAGACCTGGTATTTAATATGGTGTATATTTATGGTAGTAACGTGTTTTGGATGGAACTGGATGAAGTTGCGTGGCCGCGGCTTATAGGTTGTGTGAGGTTAGAGGGTTAGAGATTAGAGGATTAGAGATTAGAGTGAAAAGGATAATATACATATCAAATTACAAGAAAGGCCTGGGTGGGATAAATGCCCAGGTGGATTTGCTGTACGAGTGTATTAACGGTGAGAGAATTAGAGGATTAGGGAAGAAAGGGAATGATGAAGTAATAAGGGCAGATATCTTTTCTACGAAAGGCAATCCGCTTAAACGGATAGTGCTGTTCATGAAATTGCTTTTTGTTGCGCGGAGGTATGATGTGTTGCATATACATGGGTGTTCGGATTGGGGAATGTTGCCGGTGGTATATGGTGTGATAGCGGGGAAGATATGGAGGAAGCACATCATCGTGACCTATCATGGTGGCGGAGCGGGAGATTATTTTGAGCGACATGGAGTTTTTGCGAGCAGATGGCTGCAACGGGCAGACAAAGTCATCGTGCTTAGTGGTTTCCTTAAAAAAGTGTTTGATAAATATGAAATACCATGCCTCGTGATTCCGAATATCGTTACTCTGCGCGCGGATATTGACCAACCCAAGCAAGGCATTGCACCAAGGTTTATTAGTATTCGGCATTTGACATCGCTCTATCAAATAGACTTAGTTATTCGTGCGTTTGCGCAGGTGCTTGAGAAATATCCGGAGGCTACTTTGGATATTTTAGGACAAGGAGATAAGCGAGAGGAACTTGAAGCGCTTGTTCAAGAATTAGAGGATAAAGGAGTTAGAGAATTAGGGCGAAAAGTGCGTTTTGTCGGACAAGTGCCGAATGAACAGATATATGACTATTTGAAAGCCAATGATATCATGCTATCAGCGCCAAAGATAGATAACATGCCAGTTTCGTTGCTGGAGGCAATGAATGCGGGAGTGCTGGTGATAAGCAGTAATGTAGGCGGAGTTCCGTATATGATAGAGCATGGCCGGACAGGATTACTATTCGAAGGATTAGAGGATGAAGGGGTTAGAGGGTTAGCGGAACAGATGCTTTGGGCGTTGGAGCATCAGGAAGAAAGTCTCCGGATGATAGAGGCAGCACATAGAGAAGTAAAGAAATATAGTTGGACAGAGGTTAAAAAACAATTATTACCATTATATGAGTCTATATAGTCAAATAGATAAACATATCCTGATGCCGATAGCGGACAAGTTAACGCATCGTGGTATCAGTAAGGAGTGGCGACTAATGGAGCGCATGAATAATGCTACGGAGCAAGAGTTGATTACTCTGCAAAATCAACGTCTGCAAGCATTGATTCAGCATTGTTATGCCAACGTGCCGTACTACACGAAGTTGTTTGATAGTCTCGGTTTGAAACCGGAGGATATCCAATGCCGTGAGGATTTGCAGAAGTTGCCTATACTGACGAAACAGATGGTAAGGGAGTATTATAATGAATTGATAAGCAAAGATATAGATAATAGGCATTATCAAAAAGGTAGTACAGGTGGCAGTACAGGTACACCATTGAAATTCATGAAAGATACCCCGACATGGAACATGGCTTGGGCTTCATCGTTTAGGGCTTGGGAATGGTATGGCTTCCATGTGGGAGAAAAGATGATGACGTTAGGTGGAAACTCGTTGGTGACAAAGAAAAAAAGATTGACACCAAAGGATATATTCGATTTGTACATCATGCGTAACATGAAACGCAGTAGTGCGGAGGTGGATGATGCGGCTATGCAAGCACATTATGAGGCCTATATGGCATATAAACCTAAAGCGATGCGCGGGTACGCTTCTTCACTCGTCATATTAGCTCGGTATATTGCCAAATATAATTTACCAATCACCCCAATGACCTGTATCTTAACGACAGGTGAGATTCTAATGCCGGAATATCGCAAGACCCTGCAAGAAGTGTTTGGATGTCCGGTATATGACGAATATGGCGCAGGAGATGGCGGTATAGATGCGCATGAATGTTTGCTCCAAGACGGGTTGCATATATCGGAAGAACGGTGTGTGATAGAGATAACGGATAAAGAGGGTAATGTCCTGCCTGATGGAGAGATAGGGCATGTGACCTCTACTGATTTGGGCAACTATGCATTCCCATTTCTGCGTTATCAGGTAGGAGATATGGCTTATGTCAAGCCGGAGAAATGCCCTTGCGGCAGAGTGTCACGCGTGATTGGACAAGTGATAGGTCGTGCGGGTAAATTGCTCTACAATAAACAAGGAGTACCTATCTCGCCGACGATGCTGCCGAATATGCTTTATCGCGACAATGACTATCATAACGAAGCTAATTGTATCATATATAATAAAATTGATCAGTTCCAAATCCGGCAGGATAAGAATGGAGATATACGGATATTGCTGAAGTTGAAAGACCCGAATGAGAATCATCAGCAATTCGAATATTGTGTTACTAATTTTGAGAGGCATTTTGTTGGCTCCAAAGTGTCGTTAGAGTTTGTGGACTCTATACCTCCTATGCCAAGCGGCAAGGAGGATTACTGCATAAGTGAATACGAATATACCAAATAGGACATACATGAAGATAGGATTTATTATTCCAAATTATCCTTTTGAAAGGAGAGTTGCCATCTTACCGAAACAAGTAGAAGAATGCCCCAATGAAATTATCATTGAGAAAGGCTTCGGTGCAACGATGGATATTGACGATCAAGAATATATTGATGCAGGTGCTAAAATAATGCCAAGGTCGGAGATTTTTACCCAATGCAAGATCATCTTCTCTTTGAAGTTAATCCAACCCTCCGATTACGACTTAATTCGCGAAGGACAAATTATCGTCGGTTGGACACATCCGACAGGATCAGGTAAGGAATTTATGAAAAATCAAGCCACCCCAAAGAAGTTGGTGATGATAGATTTAGATAATATTTATCCTTCTGTGTATTACGGAGGGAAGGCATATCGTATTCCATTTATTCAACCTAATTTTATTCGCAAAAATAGCGTAACAGCTGGAAAAGCAGCAGTACTACATGCATTAATGAGTTATGGTAAGCTTCCCACTTCAGAAACCAATGTGGCAATCCTTTCCGCGGGCAATGTATCGCAGGGCGCATTTGAAACAATCTCTAAATTTAATGCAAATGTGAGAATGTTTTATCGCAAGACTATGCACGAATTCTATGAAACAATAGATCAATATGATATAATCATCAATGGCATAGAGGTAGACAATCCTTCATTACATATTATTTCGAATGAGCAACTTCACCAAGTGCGTAAAGGTTGTCTTATTATAGACGCAGCAGCTGATGCCGGAAATGCTATAGAAGGAACCTATTATGCGACTATAGGAGAGCCTATCTATAAATTAGCCAATGCCACTATCTATTGTGTGAATAATGCACCATCAGTATTATTTAGAACAGCAAGCAAAGATATCAGCGAGGCTTGTGCCGAGATATTTTACAATAAAGATATTCAACCGTTTTTGGATTTAATCAAATAATGAACGGAATAACCATCATAAATGCTCCATTCCAATCTGGAAATGATCGAACCGGTGGAGGGTTGGCTCCGGAGTGGTTGCTACGCAATGGAATAAGTGCCTATGCTGACCAACCGCCGGTATGGGTGCCTATGCCTCCGACTCCCGTTAATGACGTGGCTCCTCGCTTTGGCATCAAGAATTATGATAATGTTGTTGAGATGGCTCGGACTCTGCGAGATGTGATATCCGAGCATTATCGCGCAGGAAAAAGAGTTCTAACATTAGGCGGCGATCATACCATAGCGTTAGGCACAGTTTCCGGAGTGCTGCAGAATGAACCCAATGTAGGTGTGATATGGTTTGACGCACATGGAGATGTGAATACAGAAGCTACATCACCCAGCATGAATGCGCATGGCATGCCGGTGGCTGCCTTATTGGGATTATGCCAATCCGGAATCAACGATATCGCTACTACTCATATAATGAAACAGAATATCTTCTGGGTGGGAGCACGTGATTTAGATCCGGGAGAGAAGGAGATATTGACGAAGCTGGGAATCAATGATAATGTATATACAACTGAGCAAATCCATAGAATGGGAATGAGTGTCGTAATGGCTGATATTCGGCAGAAGATGGAGAAATTGAATGTACCTGCGTTGCATTTGAGTTTTGATATAGATGGCATGGATCCATCTGTAGTATGGGCAACCGGTACTCGAGTAGAGAACGGACTGCTGCAAGACGATTTAGATCTGTTTATTCAACATTTGCAAGACTTGCCTATATTGAAATCAATTGATTTTGTAGAATATAATCCGGCATTAGATAATGAAGAATATTCTACAGGTCAATGGTGCCTAGAGATATTGAAACGATTAATAGAGAAGTGAAATTAAGAAACTTATGGCAAATAATCATCGGACAATAGGAAATGTATGCCGAGGTATATGGAATAGGCTGTGCCTCGGGATTGCACGGCTTCTTTTTCCGGCACAGGTGCGGAATCCGTTCTACCGAATGGCGGGAGTGAAAATAGGAAAGGGAAGTAAGATCGGGGCGACGGTGGACATCGATCACTCGGCACCGGAGTTGATAACGATAGGGAAGAACGTGTGGGTGACGAGAGGCGTGATGCTGTTGTGTCATCAGCGAGACCTATCCGAATATGAAGTAGGCAAACCCGTCATGAATTGTGAGTTGAAGTATGCGCCTATCGTGATAAAGGACGGTGCGCATGTTGGGATAGGGGCAATAGTGATGCCGGGAGTAACGATAGGAGAAGGTGCAGTGATTGGAGCAGGAGCGGTAGTGACTCACGACATTCCTGATTACTGCGTCGCTGCTGGTGTACCAGCACGCGTAATCAAAGAATTCGCGAAGTGAATAGATGATAGATTATATATACTAGATGATTTTATGAGAATTTGGATAGACGTTACGAATACGCCGCATGTGAATGTGCTGATGCCGATATACAGGCATCTGCAGGCGAAAGGACATGAGTTGATTATCACGGCACGGGATTTCTCGGAGACCATACCGCTACTGCGGAAGAACGGGATAGATCCGATCGTGCTGGGTTCACACCACGGGAAAAGCCGGGTGCGGAAGACATTCGGCTTGCTCGGACGGTATTGGCAGTTGTTGACGCGTGTGCCGAAATTCGATGTGGCTTTCTCGCTCGGAGGTAGTTACACGGCGCCTATCGCTTGGCTGCGGGGTAAGAAGAGCATTACGTTCAGCGACAATGACTTCACGACCCATAAGTTCATCACGTACCTATTCAGCAGTTATTTCATCTTCCCGTCGTACCTCAATTATGCGGGGGCGAAAAAGAGATTTCGACTGCGTGACGAGCAGATAAAGACATTCGATGGGTTCAAGGAAGATATATACATTGCTGATTACAAGGTAGATGAGCGGTTCCTGGAGCAACTGCCGTTTACGGATTTTATCACGATCCGGCCGGAGAACCTGAAAGCAGCATACGTGCCGAAAGATGCCGTAACAATTGTGCCGGAGCTATTCGAGGTCTTCAAAGACCAGAATATCCTTTTCCTGCCGCGATATGAGGAAGAGAAGAAGATGGCTGAAGGATATCCGAATATCTGGTATCCGGCTGGACCGTTGAATGGATTGGATGTATGCTATTATACGAAGGCGATGTTGACCGGAGCGGGGACGTTTGCTCGTGAGGCAGCGCTGCTGGGCGTACCGGCTGTGTCGTTCTTTCCGCGGAAGGAGTTTCTAACGGTGGACGTGGTGTTACAAGAACAAGGAAAAGAGTTTAAGTCGCGATCGGCTGCGGAGATTCGCGAATACGTCTTGGCGCATGCCTCGTCTTCGGGAGAGAGGCTCGGGGATACGACGAGGAGTAAGAAAGTGCTCGCGGAAGTACTGGGGATATTTGATGGGATATTGGAAGAGATAGGATGAGTTTATATTGGGGAAGAGCGAAAAATAGTTGGAAGTTGTAGATATTTTGGTGCGTATTCTAACATATAACGATATTGATCGAGAAGAGTGGAGCGCATTGGTGAAGGCCAGTGCGACGGGGACGTGGTTCCAGGGGCAGGAGGCGTATGAGTTCTTTGCGAGCATGCCGGAGCTGTTTAAGCCGTTTGTTGTGGGTGTGGCATGTGACCCCGCTGGGACTCAAACCCAATTGCGTGCCGTTTGTGTGGGTTACGTCACGGTCGAAAAATCACCACTTAAGCAATTCTTTACAAGGAGGGCAATCATATTAGGAGGACCATGTATTGCGGATGACGCAACTGACGCCGAAGTTATCGCTTTATTAGAAGCAGTTAAAACGAAAACACGGAATCTGGAGGATACCAAAAACATTTTCAATCGCTACACTCCGATTTACATAGAATGTCGTAATTTTAATGATTATAGTAAGTGGAAAGGGACGTTTGAAAGAGCGGGATTTGAGTATAAGGAGCATTTGAACTTCCATGTGGATTGCAGGGATAAAGAGGCGATGTGGGAACGGTTGAGTGAGAATCGGCGTCGCCAAGTGCGAAAAGCACAAGCGACGGTTGAATGTTTAACGAATGAACGAGTGAACGAGTTGGAGGTACGGGAGTGGTATGAGATATTGAGGGAGTTGTACAGGACGAAGGTGAAGACGCCGTTATGGCCGGTGGAGTTTTTCTTGGAGGCTTATCGGCAAGGAGTGGGGAAGTTCTTGCTCGTGAAGCATGAAGGACGCATTATCGGAGGAAACATGGTGGTTACGGATGGAAAAGTTGTCTATGAATGGTTTGAATGCGGGATGAATGCGGAGTATAAGGAGCAGTATCCGTCGGTGATGGCGACATGGGCCGGGATAACATTGGCGCAGGAGACCGGTTGCGCACGATACGATATGATGGGAGCAGGAGAACCGGGGGTACCATATGGCGTGCGGGATTTTAAGAGTGAGTTTGGAGGCGAATTAGTAGAGCACGGACGGTTCTTATGCGTGAACAAGCCGATGCTGTATCATATGGGTGTACTCGCTGTAATATTATTAAAGAGAAAATAATAACAAACATGAAGATAACATTGATTGCAGGGGCCAGGCCCAATTTCATGAAAATAGCACCGCTGATTAAGGCGATTAAAGCGCATAATGAGGGGTTACAGGTTATAGGTGACGGGTTACGGGACGAGAAGATCTCGTACCGGTTGGTGCATACGGGGCAGCATTATGATAAGAACATGAGCGACACGTTCTTTGAGGAGTTGGGCATTCCGGCTCCGGACGTGAACCTGGGTTGCGGCGGTGGTTCGCAGGCTGAACAGACGGCGGCTATCATGGTAGCCTTCGAGAAAGAACTGATGGCCCATCCTGCTGATATAGTGCTGGTGGTTGGAGATGTGACAAGCACCATGGCTTGCTCGATTGTAGCGAAGAAACTGAATACGAAGGTTTGTCACGTGGAGGCAGGTATTCGCAGTTGGGATCTGACGATGCCGGAGGAGATCAACCGCATGGTGACGGATAGTCTCGCCGATTATATGTTTACGACATCAGAAGTCGCTAATCGGAACTTAGTCCGGTTGGGAGCTATATTAATGGAAAACAAAAACAAAGAAAACAGGGAAGAAAACATAAAAGAAAACAAAAATAACCAGCAGAAGGTATGGTTTGTGGGGAATGTGATGATTGATACGCTGTTGGCGAACAGAAGTCGGTTCCGGAAACCGGAAGTATGGGATGAGTTGGGATTGAAAGAGCAGGAGTTTATCGTGATGACGATGCACCGGCCGGCGAACGTGGATGAAGAGAACCATTTACGCGCGATGATGGAGCAGATAATCGATAATGTGCATGGGCTGCCGGTGATCTTCCCGATACATCCTCGCACAGCTAAACTGTTCTACGGCTTGTGGGGCGATGAGGCAGAATTGGCGAAACGCTTGCCGAACCTGCATATTGTGGAACCGATGGGATATCTGGAGTTTAACTACTTGGTAGAAAGAGCGAAAGCGGTAGTGACGGATAGCGGAGGTATAACCGAGGAGACGACGGTGATGGGTGTGCCGTGTATCACGCTGCGCGATAACACCGAACGGCCGGAGACCTGTACGGTAGGAACGAATGAGCTGATAGGCACGGACCCGGCAGCTATCAAACCGGCATTGGACAAGCTCTTCGCCGGAGAATGGAAGAAAGGGGCGACACCGGAGTTGTGGGACGGACATGCGGCGGAGCGAATCATTGAGATTCTCTCAGCATTGGAGATTTAAGATCGATTGCACGGCGTTTTTGACGTGGTTTGTAGAACAGTATCCCAATTCCGTGAAAGAAGTAAGAGGGGCAGGCAAGAGTTTTTGGGCAAAGGTATAAGTGAAGAAAATAAAAACAGAAAACAGCACTGCTGCGAGGAATTTATCAAAGGAAAACAAAAATATAGGAAATAATATTTGTGTGTAATGAGTATGGGACATAAATGTTTTATATCCTTTAAAAAGGAGGATGAAAAATATAAGCAAGAAATCCAAAGTTGGAAAGATGAGGGTAAGGTGGATATGATTGATAAATCATTAGATACACCTATCAATTCTACGGATGAAGATTATGTAATGCGCAAAATCCGTGAGGACTATTTATCAGATTCATCAGTGACAATCTTTATAATAGGATCTCATAGCAGTGAGAACCTGGGACTGTATGAACAACGATATATCAAACGCGAACTACAAGCATCTCTTTATAATGGTGAAGGAAATTCCAGAAATGGAATATTGGGTGTAGTGCTTCCTGAAATGTATAGCGCGATATATAAAGGCTCATACACATGTGATGAATGTCATAAGAATCATAATTGGGTCGCTATTGATGATTCAACTGTGATTAAAGAATTTAGTAGAAACTACTACTTAAACAGTCATGGTAAATGTGCCTATTCGGAAGATGATCGTTATTGCGTGTTGGTTAAGTGGGATGACTTTATAAAAGATCCGAATAATTATATTAATATGGCATATGATAAAAGAGGGAAAGATATTGCAAATGATGTAATTGTTTATCCTAAATAATAAATTAATGATGAATAAAATTTGTTTCGTTGTAATGGGATTTGGAACTAAAACAGATCCTGCCACGGGTACTTCTATTGACCTTGATAAAACATATCAGAATGTTATAAAACCAGCTGTTGTAGAATGTGGTTTTGAATGTGTGCGAGCTGATGAGGTGAAAGATTCTGCTCTGATAGATAGGAGTATGTATGCGCTTTTGATTCGTGCAAATGTAGTGATTGCAGATATTTCAACGATGAATCCGAATGCATTGTACGAATTAGGAGTTCGTCATGCTGTGAAACCTCAGTCAACTATTATTATTAAGGCAGAATCAACCACTATTCCTTTTGACATTAATCATACTAGAGTGTTCTCATACAAACATTTAGGTGATGATATCGGTGTCGATGAAGCAAAACGAATGCAAAGTTTATTAAAAGAAAAGATGGAGTTTATTAAAAGTAATTCTATCGTAGACAGCCCAGTTTATGAATACCTTCACACATTGGTACAACCGCATATGGATGAAGGGGAATATTTAGAGATTGTAGGTGCTTTAGCTGAGAAGAACCAAAGCGTTTTTGCTTTAACGGAGACGGCAAAAAAACACATGGAGAATAAAGAGTTTGGAGATGCTATCAAATATTGGAAAAAAGCTGTTGAAAAATGCCCAAACGAATCATATTATATTCAGCAATTGGCATTATGTACGTACAAACAGGAAGCTAATGACGAATATAAAGAAATATATCTAAATGATGCACTGCAACTCCTGAATAATCTAAAAGAAACTAATGATCCTGAGACGTATGGCTTACGTGGTGCAATTTACAAACGTTTATCAAAATTTAACTCTAAGAATATTGCGTATATAAATCGTGCCATTGAATGCTATGAAAAGGGTTACATGCTAAATTTTAATCCTTATACCGGTGAAAATCTTGCTTTTTGTTATAATTTTAAAGAATCTATAGTGGAAAATGATGATGAACGAGTCTTCTGTAGAGTATCTGCAAGAAAAATCCGAGAAAAGATATATGAGAATTTGTCTCAAATTATAGAATTGGATGATTATAAAAAGATACCCAATGTGAAATGGATGCTAGCAACATTTGCCTCTTGTTGTTTTGCTCTTGGAGAAAAAGAAAAAGGTGATAAATATGAAAATGCCTTTATGGAAATGTCCATAGCATGGGAACAAGATACATATATGCAACAAAAAAGAGAATTGGAGATGCTTTTAAATAATAATAAAAAATCATAATTATGCATTATGTATTATCGAATTTTTATCTCTCATTCGTGGTCGTATTCAAAACAATATGATAGAATTGAAGAATTCCTTCGCCAGGAGTATGTGCCATATTATAATCATTCAATTCCCAAGGACGATCCTGTTCATTCTAAGTCAGATAAGGCTTTATATAAGGCTATAGAAGCAAAAATTAAAGGTTGTAGTTGTGTGATTATATTAGCAGGAGTATATGCATCCTATAGTAGATGGATTAATATTGAGATTGAGATAGCACAAAAATATAAAAAACCTATTATAGCAGTAGAATATTGGGGAGCAGAAAGAACTTCTAAGGTAGTGAAGGATGCTGCTACAACGATAGTAAAATGGCAAGCCAAATCTATTGCGGATGCGATTCGAACATATGCATAAGATTGGAGATGAAAATAATTGGAGTTGTTAAACGATATGGAAAATATTATATCAAAGGAACAATTAAGCGAAACACGTAAGAGAACACGTTTTTTTTCTCTTAATGAATCGAAAAGAATATTATCTTCACGAAGCGCTTATTCTAGTGAAGTAAAAGTATTTTTGTCTCACCATCATGGCGATGATATAATTCTAGAAAATGTAATCAACGAGTTAAAATCGTTAGGGGTTGATGTATATGTAGATTGGAATGATGAGGGTATGCCATCTACTACGTCATCATACACCGCTATAAGGATAAAAGAAAAAATTAGGTCATGCAAGAAATTTATTTTAATAGCAACGGAAGGCGCTATCCAGTCTAAATGGTGTAATTGGGAATTAGGCTATGGAGATGCATTTCGCTATAGAGATAATATCGCAGTTATGCCTATTAAGGAGGCAAGAGACAAAACGTTCTCCGGAACAGAATATTTAAGTATATATCCAATAATTACCAATCAATATCAGTACACTTTAGGGACGTATTATGTTGAATATGGTGGTATAAAAGTCACACTAAAAGATTGGCTAAAACGGTAAACATCTCAATTTGTAAGAATAGAATATGTGGTTAATACATAAGAATTTTAGAGGAGATAGGTCTATATTTTAATACAGGTCATGGTTATAAATTTGTGATTTTTATGTCAACATCAACAAATAACATACAAGGCATATTGATTTCGTGTAGGGATGTTCAGTACGTTGGCAAGCGTATTGATGAAATATGCGCATGGGAACAATCGCATCATGCGGCGAATATGCAGGAGAATATTAAATTAACCAAAGCGTACTGCCGAAAGATCATTGATATGCTGGATGACTGTTTTGTTGATGGATCTTTGACTGTAGAAAAAACGAAGCGGCGATTGAAAAATCACATTGATCGTGTCAACGATACTCTTGTTGGGGTTATTCAGACTGATGCGGTAAGTGTTCTAATGGAGATACAATCTATGTTGCCCAATGCAATATCCTTTGCAGATATGCCATCATGCAAACCATTATTGGGACTTACAAAAGACTTGGTGATTTCCGGATTGAGACAACTATCGGATAATAAGAATTTCCGAACATTCGTTGATGTAGTTGAAGTTGGTGTTGGAATATCGGAGGAAGTGCGATTAGGCAAACTATTTCGATTCTACAATCATTACGTGGAGGAACTGGAACGTGCTGTAGAAGAGGAACAATGGACGCTGACAAAGCCTGAACAATGGCTGCTACTGAAATCTCGTGCTGAGCGTGCATATAGCTATCAATTGATGCTTAAGCACGGTTTTACTATTGCCAAAGATGTTGCAGAGATAATGCAGGATGTTTGTATTGAAGATGACATTCGGCAATATGAGGCATTGCCGCAATTGTGTGGTACTATATGCGTGGGATGGGAGCGTGTGGATGAATCAAAATCAGCTTGCGGAACTTTTTGACACCTTGAGGCAAGGAGTTGGAAATATATCGCTAACGTATTTAATGATAGTGGATTAGATGCAAATTCAGTTGTAAAGGATTATTTGACAACTGAGCAACTATCCGAAAATTCCGGATAGTTCAATGGGACGGCGCAGGTAGGGGACAAATTGTCCCCCTCATGATTTCAGTTATTAAGTTTTACTTAAGTACTGATTTTTGAAGAAAATACAGAAAAATCAAAATTTCTTCGCAAATTATTTGCACATTTCAGAAAAAAGCAGTACTTTTGCAATCGAAATGAAAGCATATTGCTATCATAATGCATTAAAATTTAATAATATGGCACAATCAGCAATGACAATTCGCCTGGATACCAGGACTAAGACGCAATTCGACTCGTTATGCGAGCAGTTTGGCATGAGTGCCAATGCGGCAATCAACGTGTTTATCAATGCTGTGGTTCGTTCACGAGCTATCCCCTTCACCATTCGTGTGGATGAGGATCCTGTACGTCAACGTGCTTTGGATGCATTCTATGCTACGCCACGTGAGAATCGTCCGGAGATGACATTGGATGAGATCAACGAGGAAATCCGAAAAGCACGTCAAGAGCGTCGTGAACGTCAAAAAGCACGAGTATGATTTACGCAGTAATCGATACAAATGTATTTGTGTCCGCGTATCTTACGCATAATTTGGCTTCCTCTACATCCAAAGTGGTGGACGCGTTGTTCCGTGGAAGAATCTGCCCGCTGTACAACGAGGAGATAATGAATGAATACGAGGAGGTGTTGTCGCGTCCGCATTTTAATATCAGTGCTAATGAGCGTCAAACATTATGCAACTATATACGCCAAAACGGTGTGGCGACAGAACGGACGTCATTCGAGGAGTTATTTGTGGATGAGGATGATCGGGTTTTCTATGAAGTGGCGCTGACGGAAGAGGATTCGTTCTTGGTGACGGGGAATCTGAGGCACTATCCGGTGGATCCGCGTGTTGTCACTCCTGCGCAGATGATGGCGATTCTGGAGGATTGAGGTGACTACAATTTGTAGGCAACTATTCGAAAAATCCGAATAGTTCGATTTTAATGAAAAAATAAAGAAAAATTGCAAAAGATATGAATGTACCGTTTTTGAGTTTGAAGGACGTGACGGCGATGCACGGAGAAGAGATCCGTGAGGCGGCGAGAAGAGTGATTGACAGCGGATGGTATCTGCAAGGCAAGGAGAATGAGGCGTTTGAGCAGCATTATGCCGAGTATATAGGTACCAAATACTGCATCGGGTGCGCCAACGGGTTGGATGCGCTGATATGGATATGGCGTGCGTACATCGAGTTGGGCGTGATGCAGCCGGGTGATGAGGTGATATTGCCGGCCAACACGTATATCGCGACCCATCTGGGTATCACGGAGAACGGGTTGGTGCCGGTGTGCGTGGAGCCGAACCCGCGGACGCTGGAGATAGATGATACGCTCATCGAGGCAGCCATCACGGAGAGGACGAAGGCAATATGCATCGTGCATCTATATGGGCGGTGCGCGATGACGGAGCGGATTGCCGATATCTGCAAACGGCATGGGTTGAAGTTGGTCGAAGACAACGCACAAGCGCACGGCTGCCAGTGGTACGGCATGCCGATGGATGAATACAGAAAATACACACAGATAAACACCGTTCCGGCAATAAACATAGATAAAGAAGAGATAACCAAAAACGCGGAATCTACAGCCTACGCGGCTTCGAGCGTAATTGCCAATCAGTCTGCTAATGAGCAAGACTCCTTACATACTAATTGCCAATCACCCTCCACAGATGCCAATGAATTGCATCTGTCAGATTCCTCACAAAAAATTGTTTCACTTCCCCAAAATACCGAAAATGAGTTCCAATCCAGATGGATAAGAACTGGAGCTATTGGTGATGCGGCGGGACATAGTTTTTATCCGGGAAAGAACTTAGGTGCGCTGGGTGATGCAGGAGCTGTGACGACGAATGATGAGGCGCTGGCGAAGGCTATTCGGGCACTGGCGAACTACGGAAGTCAGAAGAAATATGTATTCCAATACACGGGGCGCAACAGCCGTTTGGATGAGATCCAGGCGGCGATACTGGATGTGAAACTCAAGTATTTAGACGAGGATGTGACGAAACGGCAGGAGGTGGCGGCGTATTACTACGAGCACATCAACAATCCTTTGGTAGAGTTGCCGGAACGGCTGCCGGATGCACAGAACGTGTATCATTTGTTCCCAGTGCTGGTTCATACCGAAAACAAAAACATACAAAACACGGCCTGCGCCGCCATAAACATAAATAAAGAAACCAAAAACGCGGAATCCACAGTTGCAGAACGCAACCTACAGGGCCTTGCTCCTCAATCTGCTTGCATGCAAGCACCCAGACAGCTTGATAATCAAGTCCTTGCTGCAGACCCTGATACTCAGGCTCCGCAAGATTCCTTACAAAAATGCGCTATCGCTTCCGAAAATGACAAAAATAATATTCGAGCATTAAGAAACAGTCTTCACGACTATCTTGAGCGATGGGGGATTGGGACGGTGATACATTATCCGATTGCGCCGCATAAGCAGGAGTGCTATGCGAAAGAGGCATGGAACATGCCGCAGTTGAGTTTGCCGATTACGGAGATGATTGCGGATTGCGAGTTGAGTCTGCCGATTAGTCCGTGTATGACGAAGGAGCAGGTAGCATATGTGGTAGAATGCGTGAACGCGTTTCAGGGGTAAGCAAGCTTAGACGATTCCACGGAATCTTCTCTTTGCTTGCAAATCGATTATTTTTTTGCTAAAAATCTTGTACATTCAAATTTTTTGTAGTAATTTTGCAGGGTTTTTGGAAAGCATGCAGCAGCACGAGCAAAAATGGGATCTGACCATCACGCCGAAGGATCGGTTGTTGGCGGTAGATTGGAAGGAGATATGGCGGTATCGCGATATGTTCCTGCTGTTCGTGGAGCGTGCTTTCCGCGTGGCATACAAGCAGACGATCTTAGGTCCGTTATGGTTCATCATCACGCCGGTGCTGAGTGTGATTGTGTACGTGACAGTGTTCGGCGGTATCGCGAACATCCCGACGGACGGTGTGCCGCCGATCTTGTTCTATCTGCTCGGGATATCTGTGTGGGGCTATTTCTCCAGCTGCCTGAGCGCGACGTCTAACTCGTTTGTGAGCAATGCGGATATCTTCGGTAAGGTCTATTTCCCGCGCATCATCATGCCGCTGGTGGCGGTGACGACGAACCTGTTGTCGTTTGCGATCCAGTTGGCTATCTTCGCGGTGTTCTACATCTATTACGTGGCGACAGGGACGGAGCTCGTCATTCATTGGCAAATCGTGCTGTTCCCGCTGCTGATTGTGCTGCTGGCGCTGATGGCGGTAGGTTTCGGTATGATCTTCTCGTCTATGACAACGAAGTATCGCGACCTGCAGATCATGCTCAATAAGATCATCTCGCTGTGGGTGTATGTGACGCCGGTGATCTATCCGCTGAGTATGGTGACGAACGAGAAACTGCATCTGGCGATGAGTCTGAACCCCGTGACGCCGGTGGTGGAGGCGATTAAGTTCTCGCTGTTAGGACAAGGGCAGTTCAGTTGGCTCTGGCTCGGGTACAGTGCGTTGTTCACGCTGATATTGTTAATCTTCGGATTGATGCTATTTAACAAAGTGCAAAAGTCCTTCATGGACACTGTTTAATCAAAAACGCGCTGCGCTTACAAAAACACGCTACGCTCACGAAAATAACAAAAATGATTTTTTTAGTAAATAAACATAGATAAAAACTTCCGCCCCTGCTACTTAGAATAGTTTACTATTTCGGCCTACGCGGCCTTGAGCGTATTTGACTACTAACACGCGCTCACAAGCGAGCTTGAAGCGCGCCTTACCATCCAAATTCGCGCAGCGAAAGCTGCTAAAATAATAATCTATTCTGCATAGCAGCCATAAACACAAATTTAATTTATTGCTTATAGAACTTGCGTATTGGCACAAAACGACACGACATATTTTAATACGGTTATCACGCCGCAGTCATTTGCAAAGGGGCTGGGGTTGAAGGAACTTTGGCAGAAGAAGTACCTGATTTGGCTGTTTATCAAGCGCGATATCACGGTGCAGTACAAGCAGACGATCTTCGGTATGGGGTGGTACTTCATCTCG
>JAEEGL016609379.1_pt1 | contig 36825 bp, 51 predicted proteins | sample 9134231 | NCBI WGS metagenome assembly JAEEGL01 (sample SAMN16246548, study PRJNA631951) | gut metagenome | biome: gut microbiome; feature: rumen; material: fiber-attached | host: Bos | place: Iran: Karaj | collected 2018-10 | reverse complement strand
GTGTGAAAGCCGCACCCCAGACAACTTTTTAAGGGGGGGATAGCATATTGCACAAAGACCATCCCGCTTGGCGTCAGGATGGTCTCTGTGCTATTAAGGAGGTTATCATAATGGAAGTGTAAGTGGGTGCAGAGGACGGATTCGGACCGCCGACCTCCAGGTTATGGGCCTGGTGAGCTGCCACTGCTCTACTCTGCCATGGGCGCCGGATGGTGGTAAGGCATCCGGTCAAAGAAAGAAAAGGTGTATCATGGTGCGGCAGCGGGAAAGGAGTATAAACCGCCGCCGCTCTTGTAATCGATCTCATACTACCATTATACCACCTAAAAACGCACAAAACGCACAACTTACCATCGATACCTCACGCACTGCATCCGGACCGTATTGCCCGTGTTGCTCCCTCCGATCTCCTGAGCTATGCGCGTCCAGCTCCAGCACTTGACGAGCTTGCAATGGATGAGGGTTTTTATGTACTCGTCCGGGACTGACTTGATCCCCTCCGTGAGCTGATCGTAAAGAGCGTTGAGCTTCTCTTCCTCAGAAATGATCTGTCCCACGCTCATGCCGACACGATCAGACACCCCGCTGCCATGCGGGAGACCGTCCGCTGCCGTGCTGATGCTCACGGCCTTGTCACGTGCCGCGGCAACAACCAGCTTCTGGGTGTCGATATGTTTTTTGATAGCCTTCAGCTCGTAGTAGTTCAATGGACTGTCTCCCTTCGCTTCTACTTTCCTTTGCGATAATCTTCGAGATGCTTTTTTAAATTATCAAGTCCATAATCTCCGCTACCATACCACTCAATGGCGTGCATAACATCATTGAGTTGATGACTGAGAACATCTATTCGGTTATACGCCGTCTTGCAGTATTCAACAAGTCTCTGCATGTCCTTTGCAATATCATCATAGCCCAGCTCGAGGAGCAGCTCGCACATATCTTCCAGGTAGCCTATGTTGTTACCGCTTAGCAGTTCTTCCGGATCTTTATAGCAAAGATAATTATAACTTCCTCCGCTCATTTTATTTCACCTCTATTTTCTGTATTATTTCTTTGTATGTCATATACCCCTCAGATATACCATTTGGATACATGATTTCCAGTAGTCCTTCATTTAAGTTTCCTCTTTTATATCCGCCAAGAGTGCCAAAACCATTTACGACAGAATACTTTTTCCCTTGAACCTCAAAATGCGTTCTGCAAATCCAAGAATCAACTGCCATGTTATGAATTTCATCAAAAGTAAGCCATTCTTCGCTTGCATCAGTATAAGAAACAAAAAGGCGTTCAAGTTCTGCTCTAAGTTTCTTCATTTCTTCACATATTATCATTTTGAGAACCACCTATACTTTATCCAAAACGGAATATTGTCATTTGTTGCTATAAAATAATCAAATACGCCGAATCCCACAGAAATGGCAGCAACGACTATTATTACAAAAATAATAATTCCCCATTTTGTAATTTTGTCTTTATTCATTTGATTTTGAATCCACACTTTCCATTTTTGCGCCGCAGTCGGGGCAATAATTCCCAAGCATACTTACTCCGTGACACACAGAACATTCAAACCATTTGCCATAATATTCATCATAATCATTGTCATCAATCCATTTCCCTGCTTTTTGCTGTTCCAATAACCGCTTATAATCTTTCAACCATAAAGCTAATTGTTTATGTTCATCCTCACATTGTCTGTTGCCATCCGTTAATGCACATCTATCTGCAACTTCTTCTAAATGCAAAATTACATCCTCAAGCTTCATTTACTATTCCTCTCCTTCCATTTTTGCCCCGCAGTTTGGGCAATAGCGATCATCAATTATCAGCGGCTGTTCGTGCTTGCAATTAGAACATTCCATTGTACTTTCTGCAGGGAACAAATCTGATATGTGCATTATCCACCGTCCTGTTTTCTGCTCGGGCTGAACGGAAGGCATATTCTCAGTCATAGGAGTATCAGAAGCCGGCTCCAAGTATGCTTCTCCCCCGCAAAACGGACAGGGCTTTAATTTTTCGCTCATTGGTTCTACCTCCTGTTTTACATGACGGGTTATGACGGGTTTGACGGCTTTTCTACCTTCTTTATATATTTTTTACTTTTCTTTTTCACATGAAAGGTTATATAAACCCGTCATAACCCGTCATACCCGTCATATTGATGTCTCTATTGAAATGCTGTACTGCTTGTAATCGGCGCAAAAATCTAACCCGTCATAGACTTTTCCGTTCATGGTATGCCTTTTTTGATGACGTTTGGTGATTTCCCGGCCAAACTGGGTGTTGGTGAGCTTGAACTCTCCGTAAAGATCACACCACTTGGTATAGACCGTGTAAAGGTCCTTTGCCTTGACACAGCGCATGGGAGCGGAAACCGTACATTCCTCCAGGAATTTCGAGATCGTGTCCATATCCTTGCGGTACTCCTCTGTAGCACGGCAGACGGAAGCCGGCTTCTTTAGCCCTTCCTCATGGTAGAGCCGCATGCCCTCCACACACCAGCAGAGGATCCCTTCTGCCTCACAGAGCAGCTTGTCCTTGAGCTTCTTGTCCACCTGCTCCTCCGGGATCTGTACCGTGAAGGGGATCAGATGGATACGACGCCAGATGCCGGTATCGGTGCCCCGGATGACAGGCCGGTGGTTGGTAGCCATCCAGAGTTTGAACTCCGGCTTGAACTCGAACTCGTCACCATAAAGCTTCCGGGCAGTGACCACATCGTCACCGGTGAGCTGCTTGAGCAAGCCCTCGTTCAGGCGCACCCCCTCGTTTGGTTCCACTGACGTGACGAACCGTGCCCCCTTCAGCCGGGCAATGTCGCTGTTGGCGGCACCCTGCTGGGTGCGGGTCATGAGGGTTTCCGGCTGGATGTTGGTGGCATAGTCGCCGCAGATGTAGCGGATAATGTCGATCCAGGTGCTCTTGCCGTTGCGCCCGTTGCCGTAGAGGATGAACGCGCACTGCTCGTCCGTCAAACCGGAAAGACTGTAGCCCACCGCCTTCTGGACGTAGCGGATCAGCTCCCGGTCGCCGGCAAAAATATCGTCAAGAAATTTCAGCCACAGGGGACACTTTGCCCCTGGCTTGTAGCTGACGGCGGTCGCTTTGGTAATGTAATTTCCCGGGTCGTTGGGGGTGACAGTAAAAGCTTTCAGATCAACCACACCACCCGGCGTATTCAGCAGCAGCTTGTGCCGGTCAAGTACGCCGGGAGTGATCCCCACATGATGCTGGATTTCCTTCTCCAGAGCCCGCTTGGCGTTGTTGCTTCGGCACTTTTTCAGGTGCTTCCGGAATTCGTTTTCCAGTCCCATGTCGGCATAGTGCTTCTCTTCCAGACTGATGGACGCCATGGTTTTGTCGATCATCTTCCAGATCAGGCCGGCGTTGTCATAGTTCCACTTCACTTTGTCATAGATCAGCCAGCGCTTGTCGGCATAGTGGTAGCGGATTCTGTCGCCGAACAGATCAACCATCCGCAGAGCGTTGCCGGTATCGTCAAAACTGTGCCATTGCTTCGGCATGATCGTAATTTCATAGTCGTCCTCAGTCAGCAGCGACTTTTTTGTATAGACCTGGCTGCAGCTGCTGACAGCCTTCTGAATGGTGACGGCTCCATAGGTGGTGTCGCTGCGCTTCTCGTCCCACTTTGCCCGCATCATGCCGGACTGCCGGAAGACCTTGTCCATGCGCCGCTCGTCCTTGCAGAACCAGAACGCCAGCATGGAGCACAGTGCCATGTCCGCTTCGCTTTGGCTGTTGTAGTGCTTCTCCCAGCGTCCCGCCATCAGGTCGGAAAACAGCAGGCCGTTCTTGCTATTCCGGGCGGCGGCAAGAACCTCATCCTCCTGCAGGGCAGGTGCCTGCACCATCCCGGCAGACTGACAGTTCTCCTGCTTCGGCTTCTTCATATAAGCCTTCTGAATAAGGGCGGCATAGTCCTCACGGTCATGGATGTCGGTATATCCTCCGAATACATCCCCCGTCACCGTGAAATACCGCCCTTGCTGGTACATCTCCAGATCGGTGTTTTCTCCGAAGGCGCCGGTCTGTTTCTTCTTCCACTCCGGATGGATGCTGCCCCGATAGATGATATGTAACCCCGTTCCGCTGGGTGAGCGCTCGGTATAGCTGTCCATCGTTTCCACAATATCCAGTGCATCGGCGTTGAGCTCGCCGGTTTCGCTGTCGATCACATGGTCAAGATCAATGCCACAGTAGGGCGGTGAAAGCACAAAACCAACACCGTCAACCTTACCGAAACGGCTGTTTTTCCCGATGCAGGCAAGCGCCTCCTCATACGTCCCCCAGGTGTCGGGGTTGGTTGAGGAAGCGCCGTAGAGCGTATGAGGATCAACCGGTTTTTTGGTGGTTTTTCCATTTGGCTGTCCTTCCAGTGTAAAGCCTACCCATCGGGGCAGCGCTGTCATTTCCGGTGGTATTCGTGTCATACGTCCCCATCCTTCCATCAAAACGGAAGATCACCGTCATCCTCAGCCGGAACGCCGGGAGCTGTCACAGCAGGCTCCGGCTTTTTCTGCTGGTGCTTGCAGTCAGGAAATCTTGTCTCATTGATCCACTTGACAGATTCCTGAAGGTTGCCTTTATACTCGGTATGTTCGATCGTTACACGGACACACTTACCAACGAGGTCTTTCCCCAGTTCATTTAGGTCTTTATAGCTATTGCCGCTGGGAAGGCCGGATTTCTGGCAGAGATTCATTATCTGTTTGAAGCTGAACCCGTCCACTTTGTTATCGTCTTGGGTGCGGTTCTCCGGCTTCCTGCGCCAGATGGCATGATAGATATTCTTGTTCTGGTACCGCTGCGGCACATCGTTCCGAACGGCAAGCCGGACAGAGAAGTACTCCGTCCCGCCTTTGGTAGCGTTCAGAAACGCTGACAGGATGACGCATTCATAGTCTCCCTCCGGGAGCAGATTGCCGGTGTTTTCATAGTTTGTTTCAAACATTTTGTTTCCTCCGTTTTCTGTATTTTTTTGAGTCTCCTCATATATACCCCGTATGACGGCTTTTTTCGACCTCAAAAGGTCGAATTTCTGAAATTATTATCCGATCAGCTTCAGCGCATCCTCCACACTGCGGCAGACACCGGCGATTGCACCGGCTTTCTGCATGGCAGCAATGAAATTCTGCTGTTTGCTGCTGACCCGTCCGGTCTGTGTCTTGACCTCAATGAACACCGCTTTTCCGTCCGATATTCTGACACCGAACAGGTCGGAGAATCCGGCAGGAACGCCGGTATCGAAATGCCTGCCGTCGTATGTACGTCCGCTCCCCACATTGACACGGAACAGGATGCACTTGTGTGATAATGCGATACGGATCTGATTCATCAGTGCGTGTTCCTCTGTCATATCATGCCCCTCGCTCTCGCCTGGTACCATGCCCAGCCCTTTTTATAGCCCTTCCGCTTGGCGTAGGCAAGCAGCTCTTGATAGCTGTTACAATCGTTCGGGCTGTCGTAGGTCAGGGTGATACTTTCGATTCTCTGCAGTGTGGCGGCTGCATCTTCCTCCAGCTCACGGGAGGACTTCGGTAGCGGAGTGCCGCAGAATGGACATTCGGTGTAACGGTTCCCTTGTTCGTCCTTTGGCGGGAACACCCGGAAGCATGCGCTGCACTGCTTGACGGGGACGTCCTTCTCCTGCTTCTTTTTCGTCTCTCTTTTGGATTTCAGGTCCCAGTGGCGATCCTCATCCGGCAAGCCGTGACGGGCATAGTTGCCTACATGGTCGATGATCACGGCACGCTTGTCCGGCTGGTAGCGCATACAGCGCATACTCTGTTGGATGTATAGCGTCAGTGACTTGGTGGGACGGAGCAGGATCGCACAGGAACAGTCCGGCACGTCAAACCCCTCCGAGATCAGATCCACGTTGCAGAGGATTTGTATTGTACCGCTGCGGAACTGTTCAATGATCGTGTCCCGTTCCGCTTTTTGCGTGTCACCGTCGAGGTGTGCAGCATTGATTCCTGCCTTCCGGAAAGCTTCCGCCATTGCCTGTGAATGACGGACGGTGGTGCAGTAGCAAATAGCCTTCCTGCCGTCTGCTAACTGCCGGTAGTGGTTGATCACGTCCCCGAACACGGCACGACGGAGCATGACCTGTTCTGCGCCTTTTGTATCGAATTCGCCATGTACGGTTCTGACGTTTGTCAGGTCTGCCATTGACGGTGCATAGTAGTCGTAGGGCGCCAGAAAGTGGTGAGCGATCAGCCATTTGGTGCTGACGCCGATGACCAGATCGTCGTTGACATCTCCCAGGCCGGACCCGTCCAGCCGGACAGGAGTTGCCGTCACGCCGATCCTCCTGGCCTTCGGAAAGGCGTCATAGATACGCCGGTAGCTTTCCGCCTTGCTGTGGTGGTTCTCGTCTGTGATGATAAGCGACGGCGGATAAACGCTGTCAAGGTGCCGTGTGACAGTCTGCACCATGCCGATCATGCACCGGGACATATCCACCCCCCATGCCGTGAAGGTGGCTCTGATCTGGTCGCACAGCTCCTTCCGGTGGACGATGAAAAGAACGTGGTTTCCTTTTTCGGTGGTCTTTCGGGCGATTTCTGCCACAATGACGGACTTTCCGCCGCCGCAGGGAAGCACGATACAAGGGGCGTGCTTCCCGTTGAGATATGACCGGCGGACATCCATGATGAGCTTGTTCTGATATTCACGAAGCGGCATTCTTTTCCGCCTCCGCCTTCTTCTTCCGGAATTCCTGGGCAAAGCAGTTATAGCAGAGTTTCCGGTGCAGGTGCTCCACACCCGCAGCGATGATCTGTTCCGGCGTCTTTCCTCGCTCGGCAACGATCACCTTGCCGCACTGCTCACAGCGCACCGGTTCGGCTCCGGTATTCAGCCACTTGACAAGCTGTTCTCCCAGCTCCGGCGTGATGACCCTGTCGAAGGTGTCCAGGAAAGTGGTGTCCTTGCTGGCTGTCGCCACATGGTTGCGGGCAATGTCCAGAACGATGTCAAACTCATACTCCGTATCATCCCGTTGTACGGGAGCAAGCCCTATCTTGACGGGTGTCATTTTTCCTCTTTCGTTTTCCTGCATGGCGTATTCCATTTTTGAACGCATGGTAACGATCGTGTGACAGTCAACCGCAAGGATAGTATTGATGAGGTCGTTCTGATACTTGCCCGCCTCGTTCCATGCGGTATAGCTGTTTTTTCCCTGCTGACCGGCTATTCTGTCTTTGATATCCAGGACGCCGCCCTCGTTGTTCCAGGCATGAGAGAGGCTGTCGATAATCACAACACCATCTGATCCCACAGCTTCGGCTGCAGCCTTGACCAGCTCCTTGTATCTGTCGGGGCTGTACGGTGGATAGAATGCCTCATACAGAAATTCCCCTGTTCCCAGATCGCTGCGGTTGGCATAGAAGCGGGCCCGCTCATGCTCGGTGTCGATCATAGCCACCTTGCTCCAGTCACCGCCCGTCATCCCTCCGGCGATCAGCAGGGCGGAAAGGGTTTTTCCGGCGCCGCTCACGCCGGTCAGCGCCAGACGGAGTTTTGCCTTCTTTCGTGTTACTTTTTCAAACATTCGTTTTCCTCCTCATATATCGGTAAGAAGATCGTCAAACTTGTCAAGCATGCTAAAGACTGGCTTGATGTAGTCCTTGTTCCGGCTCACAAAATCAAGCAGCACTCCAAAAGCGTTTTTGACTACGTCACAGTAAGCATCAAAGATTTCTTTCGTTGCAGGTACCTCAACGGTCTCTACAGCAACCTCCGTCATGGAGGCGTTATCCAGCTGCTCCTGCAGGGCGTTGATTTTCGCCTGATACTCTTTCCGTTGGCGTTCCAGGGCGTTGGCGTGCTCCTGATCTGCCTCCGAGAGCTGACGGTCAAGCTGCCGGATCAGTGCATCCTGGGTCTTGGCATCGGGGCTCATGTGCTTTTTAGCGTCTTCCAGCTCATGGGTGAGTGCCCGGTTTTTGCTTTTGAGAGACAACAGATCGGATTCTGCCGCTATCCGTCGCTGGTTGGCGGCGGTGGCAGCTTTATCGGCGTTCTGCTTTTCTTCTTTCAGTTTGGCGATCTCTGCTTTCAGCTCACGAACAGAAACGTCTTCAACCTTGACTTTTTCCTGTATTTCTTCCTGCTGACTTTCGGAAAGGGAGGCAAGGAGGGAGAGTTTTGTCACGCCAAAACGGGAAATCGATTTCCCGTCAAAATGCTCAATGACTGCTATATAATTTCGTGCATTTCGTCTACTGAATCCGATTTCCTGTTCGCAGTAGTCCTCAAAGTTCTGATAACCAAGGTCCTTGTAAAGCTTTTCATCCCTCATCTGCTTGAGCATGATACACATATCATAGAGGTTCTTCTGTGCCATCTGAGCCGTGACGAGGATGCGCTGGTGAAGGCCGTATGCCTTCTCAAACTTCTCTTTTTCGATCAATCCTGCCATATCACACCTCACTTAATGATCAGGCTCTGTGTCCTGATAAGTCTGGCGCCTTCGATCCGCTCCCCGCGCTTCAGGGCGGCTTTTACCTCTGTTTTGTCAATCTCCGGCTTCTTATACCGCAGGAAGTCATCTGCTCCGGCCAGCTCACAGCGGGTGATAAAATCGTTCTCATCATCAAACTGCACCGATTCGGCGTTGTTGCGGATGGAGAGCCTGGCACGGGGCGTGTCGATCTTCTGGCGGTTGATAAGCTGCATGTTCTCCAGCAGATAGGCCTTCATGCGCTCCATTTGGTTTTCCTTTGCCTTCCGGCGGCGGCTGAGGGTGGTTTCCTCTGCTTTGAGGGCATCAGCTTCGGCTTTCAGTCCCTTGATGTAGGCAGCCACGTTCTCCGCCTTGACCTCAAATTCCTCCTCGATACCAGACAGCGTGTCGAACCACGCCTCCTGCCGCTCTTGGAGATAGGCAGCAACGTCAGGGATGACGCTGCCGGTCTCGTCTATGTAGTCGCCGTTCTCGTTCTTCTCCGGCTCTGCGCAAATGTCTTCAAAGTCCTCAAAAAGCCGGGCAAAAACACCGGCGGATTCATAAAGTTTCATGTTTTCATCCTCCTCAAATACTATGATCCATCAGCCACGCGCGGGCTGCTTGGATTTCTTCCGTGGTCAGACTGCGGAAGTCCTCATCCTGATCGGCGGTAATGAACACGGGCCCGACGATCGTCCCGTACTGCACGCACCGGACGTTCTCCGGCAGACCTTTCAGCCGCCCATCCTCGTCCATCACCAGCACAAGGCTGCCGCAGATATGATGCGGTTCGATGTAGCCGCCCACAAGCTCCTGCAGGGCTTCAAGCGTGTTCGGGATGGTGACGATCCGGGAGATTTCTCCCGGATTTTGCACAACCACCTTGATTTTTCCGCTCGGTTCGGTTATACTTGTGGTAGTGATATTTTTATTGCTTTCCGTCTCGGGAGTTGCCGCTCTCGGGGCGGTATTTTTTTGATTATAATTCATATTAACCTCCGATGTAGTAGAACATGGTTCCGTCTACGACTTCCTTTTTCACGTCCCACGTTCCAACGAATCTCTTTAATGCCCTACAAGCGAAATCTTTACCGACATGAACATATCTGTTTGTACTATTCAGATTTTTCACTTTGCATAGCTTTAACGAGTTTTCCTTGATACTTGTCATCTTGAAATACAGTCGGTTCTCAACGACATAGAGCAGCACACGTTCCTCAGGGATGTATCCGACGCGAAAAGTAATTCCAAGCTTTGTAGCTCCGTTTGTCGTTGTCATCTTGTGCTCATTGATCGTGATAGTCATACTGTTTTCTTTACCTTTTGAGCCCCTGAAAGATGAAGCAAGAAGCCCTGCTTCAATCGTTTTAATATCCATTACTCTGTTACTCCTCTCGTCACTTTCATCCCCGTGGGCTTGTGCGGGGTGATAGTGATCTGCACCGTGCCGTAGCACTGCACACACCCGCTGTCGATCATCTCTTTGCGCAGTGCTGCCAGGATCGGCTCATCATCAAGCTTTATGCCGCCGTCGGTGCTGATCAGTCCGGTTCCATCTGCACAGAACGAATTATGAACAGGAAAATGAAACGCTTTAGCAACCGCTTCCGTAGACATAGCCATTTCTCTAAATGCACGTGCCGCGTTTTTGTTGCTCTCGCAAATTGTCTGAAACAAATCTTCCATCTTTGCGTCCTCGTCCTTGATCTCCGGCTCCTTCCGGCTTCCGGCATCCACGCTCTGGATGATATCCTCGAACTTCTTTTCCTGCTCCTGCGGCTTCGGTGCCGCTTTTTCTTTTGACACTGTGAACATCTCCTTGTACTTTTCGTCTTTTTTCAGCCTATAGATCTTATCGCGGATCACGCTCTCGCTTTTGTGGAACATATCGGCAAGCACGCTGGCTTTTGTTCCCTTGTTGTAATAGTGGATCAGGGTGAGGACATCCGCCTCGTCCCACTTGCTTGGTCCTCCGCCCTTGCTCTTTTTCGGCTCCGGAGCCGGTTCCGGCTTGTCGTCGTCCCTCTCCACAACGCCGAAGTACAGATTGTAAAGCGCGTTGTAGGTATCGTCGTCAACCTTCCGGGACTTTTTAAGCACCTCGAACTTCACGTCGTCGGTGCAGTAGCTTAGGGCCCGGATTCTGTCAGCCCTGACACAGACCGGTTCCTGACTGGTGGCAAGCCTGATGATCAAATTAAACTGGTAGTTCGTCAGCCGGCCGACCTTATCAGTCGGTGTGATGCGTGCATTCACAGTTCATCCTCCTCCTGCCAGGCTTCCATCCGGCTGATCTCCCTGTCATGCCATGCCCGCAGCGGCTCGATATGCCGACAGACCAGCTCAAACAGCCAGCTTCCGACCGCCATCAGCAACCCTACCGCTGCCGGAAGGACGGCACAAATCAGAAGCACTTTGAAAAATTCCATTGTTTTTACCTCCTGTCGTTGTCAAACTCTCAAAAGCCCACAGTCCGGGTCTTCTGCAATGATCGTCCTTGCCGCTTCCGTCAGCCGCTTGCTCCATGTAGGTTCTAGACTGTCCTGCAGCGCCTTGTTGTGGTAGGTAGTGGTAACCTTGCCGGTATCGCTGTCATACTCTCCGGCGTAGAAAAGCTCGCCCCCGGCAAAGAACCGGATCGGCGGCTTTGGTTTCTCTTTTTTTACCTTTTTCGTTGCCATACTAACAGCTCCTTTCGTTCATGTGTATGCGTGTGTCTTTGTTTTTCTTCCTGCACACAGGGCAGATATACCTATCCTGCCGGTTATGTATGCTTACGTTCCATTTCTCGCCGCATACGGTGCAGGTGCGGTAGTTGTATGTGGTCATTGGTCATCATCCTTTTGTTTACATCTCGTATCGAGCTGCCTCTTCACGGGTGATAAAGAAATGAATCCCTTTGGAACACTCGTTCCACCGATTGTCATCAAAATTTGAAACATACACCTCTTGCCCGACGGTATAGACAAAGTCTTTATTGTAGCAAGAATGTACGGATTTCTCTTCATATGGTGTTCCGTCAGCATTTTCGATTGATAATACAATGGCCTTGTCACACCTGCATTTTCTTGTTGCGGCACTCGATCGCTTTGCGTATGCAGGGATTTTTAGCTTAACAATGGTGCCGTATGCTGCTTTCTTGAAGGCGATAAACTCACCTTCTTCCGGGCAGCAAACGGGAAAGAACAAGTCTTTTGCCCCTCGGAGGTCTGCCATACTGAGGTTTGCCCCGCAGAGGTCTGCCCCGCAGAGGTTTGCCCCTCTGAGGTCTGCCACTCTGAGGTTTGCCCCTCGGAGGTCTGCCATACTGAGGTCTGCCCCGCAGAGGTTCGCCACTCTGAGGTCTGCCCCTCTGAGGTCTGCCCCGCAGAGGTCTGCCCCGCAGAGGTTTGCCCAGCAGAGGTTTGCCCCTCGGAGGTCTGACAAGCTGAGGTCTGCCCTCTTGCCGCCCTCTTCTTCGCTTATCCATTTTTTGTGCTTATAAAGCACTTCTTTTAACTTTTCTGCTGTCAACGTCATCCCCTCACCTCCTCTCGGTGGGATGTGCTGTTGCGTTACGCAACTCATCGTGCAAAAAAATAGGTGCCGAAATCCCCCGCCTCGATGTGAAGCATATTTGCGAGTTTTTCTGCTTCATCCAAGTCAAAAGGCCTGATATTGTTAATTTTCTGGTTTGCTGTAGGCTGTGCGATGTCAAGTTCTTTTGCAACATCTGCCTGAGTGATGTTCAACTCTTTCATCAAACCCTTGAGCTTGTTTGTGTTCACCAAGTCAATCCCTCCTTTCCTGTTGCATTATGCAACTTTATGCTTTTATATTACACCACGCAATAGCATTTGTCAATAGCGTTTCGCAACAAAATTTAAAAATTTTAAAAAAATATATTGCGCAATGCAATACTATGTAGTATAATCATAAATGAAGGAAGGTGAAATATTATGGGCAAAAGCATTGAAGTTGGAAGGCGTATAAAGCAGAGAAGAACGGAGTTAGGCATAACGCAAGAAGAATTGGGTAGCAAATTGCATCTTAACAAATCAACTATTCAGCGATATGAAAGCGGCGCGATTACAAGCATTAAGCTCCCTGTTATCCAGGCGATAGCAAAGCAGTTGAATGTCAGCCCTGAATGGCTTGCGTTGAAAACGGATGAGATGGGCAGTTATAATCAGATGCATATTGGCGCAAGTATTGAACACATCAACAATATTATCCCACTTCCAGAGACAAAAGAAATCCCTCTGATCGGCACGATTGCATGTGGTGAACCGATACTGGCAGAGGAGAACATAGAGGACTATGTTAATTTGGATAAGGATGTAGATGCAGACTTTGCGCTTAGATGCAGTGGGGATAGTATGATCGGAGCCAGGATAAACAGCGGAGACATAGTATTCATACATCAGCAGCCAGACGTCGAGAACGGAGAGATTGCCGCTGTCCTTATCGGTGATGAGGCGACCTTGAAGCGCGTCTATAAGTATCCGGAGAAGAATATGCTCGTTTTGAAGGCAGCAAACCCGGAGTTTGAAGATTTCATTTTTACTGGAGCGGAAGTCGAGGAAGTTGGTATACTGGGAAAAGCTGTAGGGTTCTATAGTACTATTTGAGGAGGTATGCATCATGGAGAAGACAAAAGAATACGACAAGAGAATTATAAATAGAATCAGCTCTTTGATAGACGAGAAGTACCTTGTGGGAGCCCGCCTTGAATTACAGATCAAGGCGGATGCTTCTAATAGCATCCGGACCGTGATTGATAATAATCCGTGGAGAAACGATGCAATTAAGGGAGATTCCTTCTTTGCAAGTATAAAATCAAGCGGAAAAGAGAAATATATCAACTTCAAAAGCATGTATGCTCATCTATTCAACCTTGTCGGTGTTCAGACAACGCAGAACCAGACAGAGAAGAATCTTGAGCTTATAAGAATCAATCTTGATCTTTTCAATTCGTTTCTGGATACCGGCTCTGATGATTTTGTAAACTTGCTAAATCATATTTTTGTAAACAACGTCTCGTTTTCCGAGTTCGGCTGCTGCTCTAAATTTGCAGAATGTGAAAAGCAAAGCAAATGCCTGCACGTTGATCAACTTTATGCTACCGCCTGTCAATTCAAAAAGATGAAGGAGTTGAGATAAATGCTGGTTAACGAACATCAAAAGGGAAAAAGCATTATCGATTTCCCATCAGAGTATATAGTACTGGACTTAGAAACTACAGGCTTATCGCCAGTGTGGGACAAAATAATCGAAGTGGGAATATTAAAAATTAAGAACGGACAGATTATTGATAAGTACCAATCCTTAGTCTATCCAGGCGGTGAAATAGACACTTTTATTGAACAGTTGACCGGTATTACAAATGAAATGCTTATTGGAGCTCCCTGGATTGAGGATGTTATTCCTGATATAGACAGCTTTATAGGCGCTAACATCGTTGTTGGGCATAATACACATTTTGATATAAATTTTTTATATAATCAGTTTTTACAATGCTTGCACAAACCTTTTTTGAATAATTATATTGATAATATGCGTATATCAAGAAAAGTCTTTCCTGAGTTAGAACATCACAGATTAGTTGATATTGTAGATAAACTAAATATCAAAGGCTCATCATTTCATAGAGCACTAAGCGATTGTGAATATACATATCAATGCCACGAAATGATGAAAAAGATAATAAATGAAAAAATGGGGACTGAAAACTTTAAAAGCCTTTTCAAGAAGAAACACGGATGTCCGATTGATCTTAAAAGAATAGCTCCTACATCTGATGAAATTGACGAAACAAATCCGTTTTTTAAGATGGAGTGTGTGTTTACGGGGAAGTTGGAGATGTTTACTCGTACCGAAGCAGCCCAAGTAGTTGTAAATTTTGGCGGCACTTGTGGGAACACTGTTACAAAGAGAACAAATTTTCTGATTATGGGCAATAATGATTATTGTTCAACTATTAAGGACGGAAAAAGCACAAAACAAAAGAAAGCTGAAGAATACAAACTAAAAGGACAAGAAATTGAAATCATTCCGGAAAGCGTCTTTTATGATATGATTGGAGCTGATGCCGAATGAAAGCCAACCTCGACTGCACTCTGGACGTGCTTACTTACATCTACCACAACCTCGATGAGCTGGAGCAGATCCACTTGTCTGATATCATGATATCGTGCAGTTATCCACGAGATGTGCTTGTTAGCACCCTCAACCGGATGATCAGGGACGGCCTGATCGAGGCACAGCCTACCTACACAGGTGACCGGCAGCCGTTTGTCGTGGACATCACTGCGGACGGCATCATCTGTATGCGGAATCTGTCAAAATAAAAAAGCCCCCGCCGGAGCGGGGTACTGGAAGGAGTGAAAGTATGAAAACCGCAGCTGCCTACATCCGCGTCTCAACGGATGATCAAATAGAATATTCCCCCGCCTCGCAGCTCGAAAAGATCAGGGAATACGCCAAGCGGAATGGGTACATCCTGCCGGATGAGTACATCTATATGGATGAGGGTATCTCCGGCAGACACACCGCCAAAAGAGCCGCTTTCAACAAGATGATCGGCACCGCCAAGCAGAAGCCCAAGCCCTTTGACGCCATCCTGCTGTGGAAATTCAGCCGGTTTGCCCGGAACCGCGAGGATAGTATCGTCTATAAGTCTATGCTGCGCAAGCAATGCGGAATAGACGTCATATCGATCTCGGAAAACTTAGGCGATGATAAGATGTCCGTGCTCATCGAGGCTCTGATCGAGGCGATGGACGAGTACTACAGCATCAACCTCTCAGAGGAGGTCAAGCGCGGCATGACAGAAAAGGTGAGCCGGGGAGAAGCTGTGACCATCCCATCATACGGCTATCAGATCAAGGACGGAAAGTATATCCCGGATCCTGATACCGCACCCATCATCCGCCGGATCTTCACGGACTTTACCAACGGCAAGGGGATGATCGTCATTGCAAGGGAGCTGAACGATCTTGGACTCCGCACCCGTCGAGGGAACCTTTTTGAGAATCGGACCATCAGATATATCCTCCGAAATCCCGTATACATCGGAAAAATCAGGTGGACGCCTACAGGCAAGGCGAACCACCGCGTTGAAAGCAACGACACCCTGATCATAGATGGTACGCATGAGCCGCTGATCGACATGGAGCTGTGGAATCAAGCGCAAGAGAAGATCAAAGCATCATCAAGAACCAAGTACATGAGGCAGGGCGACCCGAAGGAGCCCTTCATGCTGCAGGGACTTGTCCGCTGCTCTGCCTGCGGTGCTACCCTGTGCCAGGCTGTCAACCACACATCATTGCAATGCTATGCCTACGCACATGGGAAGTGTAAGACCTCACACAGCATCAGCATCAGGAAGATCAACACGATAATCATGTCGGCCATCGAGGACGCCGCCGTCACCGGAGATTTCAAGCTGACGGCAAAACCCATAGCCAATACTGCAAAAGACGACCCTATCCCCTCCCTGATTGCCCGGGAGAAAAAGAAACTGGAAAGGATCAAGGACGCCTACGAGAACGAGGTCTACACGCTGGAAGAGTACAAGGCAAGCCGTGATCAGATCATGAACCACATCCGGGAGCTGACAGACAAGCAGCAGTCGGAGAAGAACGACGAGACATCTGATCGCCGCATCATCCAGGATAAGCTTACGGCACTACTACCGTCCCTGCGCTCACCGGCCACCAGCGAGAGCCAAAAGAACGCTCTGTTAAAGTCAGTTGTGGAGCGCGTCATTTTCCACCGCTCCACCGGCGGAATCGACGTTTTTTTCTATGCCTGACTATCATATCTTTTTACAGTACGGCGGTCTACATTGTAAAAAGATATAAAAAGCACCGACAGGCTTTAACTCTGCCGGTGCTTGATTTTTTACTTTAGATGCTCTCGGATCAGCTCCTCGACCAAAGCCGATGCGCTCATATCTCGTTTTTGGGCGGCTCTTTTAAGCAGGTTAGAAGCTCCTTCTGTGATTGAAAAGGTAAGCAGCGTCCTGTCGCCGTTCTCCTCCGGGTCTCCGAACTCGGAGATGTAGTCGTCTCCGTCCAGTGCCTCCTCCGCCCAGTCCTTCGCCTCCTCATAGGAGAGAGGCTTGATATGCTCACCGCTGCCGCCGGAGTTACCGTGCCAGACACCGTACTGGCTCATGGCACCACCGAAGCAATGCAGAAAGTACTCTCCGGTCTTTTTCTTGTAGAGTGTCTCTCTCCAGTAATAAAAGTCGCGGCTGTTCTCACCACCACCGCAAGTGCTGCCGATCTCCTGTGCTGTATCCGTGTCGTAGACCCGGCCTCTGATAACTTTTTTCATACAATCGCTCCTTTTTTTAGCCCCCGGCCACTTCGGATTCGCCGGTGTAGCTTTACGCCCCGAAGGGCGCCGTCAGCGTTAGGCTTCAAATTCTACTGCATCAGCATCGAATTCGTATTCGTCATTGTCGTCGATGTAGAACCCTTCGATACCATCTTCGTAGCCGTTTTTGCAGTCGCTCTGATCGTTAATATCATAGCCGATTGCATACATAGCTTCTGCTACTGTCAATCTTCTGTTGCTTGCTACCTCACCGATTACTGTTCCGTTTACCTTAATTTTCATAATAACCATCCTTTCGTTTGCCTTTCGGCTGTGTGTTTATCTTTATCTTGATATTAGTATAGCATAGAGTTTATTTAAAGTCAATAGGTTTTAAATAAATTCTTTCAATTCTAACGTAAAACGTAAGCCCTAAAAATTGTGCAAAATAACAAAAAAGTCCCCCGCCAAAGTGATCTCTCACTCTGACGGGGGGTTTTACTTACTTTTTCACGATCCGGACTTGCAGCCGATCAACGGGCTTTCCCTTGATGCCGGCATAGCCGTCATCGTTGACAGCGTTGTAGTCGCGTACCCAGGGCAGATAGCCCTTGCTGCCGGTTGTAGATACTCGGTACTCAACGCTATAGGCAGTGCTGCCGGGAGTGTTGACGATCTGCATCTGGATAGCGTCAATCTGTCTGCCGTAGATACCGGCAAAGTCTGATCTGCCGCGCACCCAGGGCAGCCATGAGCCACCGACGGTGTGGACACGGTACATGATCGTCAGACCCGCGCCCACGTCCGCGAGAATACCGTCTATGGGGCGATTATCCATGCCGGCATAGTCTGACAGGTTTTTGACGTTCGGCAGCCACACGCCGCCTACCGTATGCACCTGATAGGTGACATCTATGGGCGACGTTGACGTTGATGTGCCGGTGGTCTTTGTCTCTCCCTGCCAGTAAGGACGGTAAAAGGCATAGACATCAGAGCTGGACAGATACCGCGTCTTGCGCTTATAGGTCGAGACCGCCGCCCAGTTGGAGCCGTAGCCGTCCACGTTGCCCTCGAGGGTGGTGACCGTGTTACCGCTCACGCTCTCGACGATTCCCACGTGGGAAGCGGAGTATTTATCCAGCGGATTGAGGAACGAGGCATACCGGAACATGATATAATCGCCCGGCTGTGGCTCTTTGACGCCCTTCAAGAACCACTGACCGTATTTGTCATGATCTTCCCTTGCAGCGTCGGAAGCAAAGCCATAGATGCCGCCCTGGTACTTGCCGATAAAGCCGCAGTCCTGCATGATAGCGGAGATGGAATAAGCGCACCAGTCCACGATCATGCCCAAGTGCAACTTCGTATTGCACACGTAATTACCGGTCTTGCCGATGTAGGTACGCGCAGTTGACAAAAATTTTTCGCGGTCAGTCATCTTTTTTCTCCTCACTTTCTTCCGCGACCTTCTCGGTCGTGATCTTAAGCCTTTTGACGATGGTCACCAAAAACTTGGGCAGCGGCACACCGACGCTTCCAAGATTTTCCAGGATACTGATGAGCTCGTTGATGATCAGCCAGACAGTCACCAGCACCCCGAAAAAAATCGTGTAGTCCAGGGCAACGCCCACCTGCCGCAGGCCGCTGTATATCAGCCAGTCCACGCCCATGCCGACACAGACCAGTGCCAGGTAGCAGACCTTCTTGACGATCCCGAAAACGCCCTTTTTGCTGGACAGCTCCTTGCCCTTCCAGGCGGCCACCATCCCGGTGATGTAGTCGATGATCATGACCGCCACCAGGACGATGATGGGCACCGCCACGATGCCGCAGTAGTAGGAGATCATGGTCAGCAGTCCGGCGATGGCACCCTGGATGGTGATGCTTTCCGCATTGTGCATTGCTATCACCCCCTTACGATACCGGCATGAGGGTATGCGCGTTAAGGACGTAGTGCGTCTGACCGTTGATGACAATGCGGCGGTTGAGAACCGACAGCGTGGAACAGTCGATCAGCGCGTCCGTCGCGAAAACTCTGGCAGGCATCGCGCTATTCTGTACGTTTGAAACTGACACGTCCGTAAAGACCTTTCCGCCGATCATGCTGATCTTGCTCTCATCGGTTCCGTCACGGTAGTACAGCAAGCGGTTGACAGCTTTCGCACTGGAATGATCGTCCAGCAGGTAGTCCGTCTCTGTATAGGACGAGTAGCTGCTTGTCGTAGACAGCCGCCCCCGAAAAACGTGGGTGTTGCTGTCTGTGATCAGCATCAGATCGGCCATTGCATCGGCATCTACCAGCGACCTGTTGTAGGGGCTGAGCTGCACCACAAGCGTCTTAGCGTTTTTCACCAGCCCTACACGCCATTCTCTCACCACTTCATCAGTGGCGTAATTGGTGCCGAGCCTGAATTTCAAGCCGTAGTTGGAACTGTTGTTTGTCAGAGTAGTTCCGGAAGGTATATGGACGATTTCTATGGCATAGTGACCAACGCCTGTACCGTTGAGGGCGTATTTTCCGGCGTGAGGTTGATTTGCTCCGATCGGTGATGATGACCGTGTGAGCGTTTGCGTTCTGGAAAGTGTCAGCTTGTACACGCCACCCACCGTATACTCCAGATATGGCTTGCCGGAGTAGCCGTCGGCAGTCGAAGCATACATCTCCGGCACACTGGAGCTTGTCGGGTCGATACTACTATCAATCGCCCGAAAAGCCGTGTCAAACGCCGCTAAAAAGTCCATCTCGTTTCCTGCGCTGCGGACAGCGCCTTTGTAAATTCCCATTTTATCACCTCATCTCAAAGTACCGGATGTAAACCTCACCCGGCTGTACGGTTGTATCGATCGTGATCGTGTTGCTGCCAACGCAGAGCGTTGGCAGATCATTGCCCGTCAGGACAGCATACTGCCCGGCAAGGAGCGGTTCATCAACCGCCACCGTCGTGGTGCTATAAGTCGGATTGTTATAGTAGACCACCTCATCCGATTCACACATCAGCAGTTCAATAGTCTGACTTTCGATCAGTGCGGGGATGGTGTCAGGTTCAAAACTTCCCCAAAGGAACAGTAGTACACTGGTCGCTCCTTCCGGCGCCGTGAAAACGTGATAGCGATACGGAGCGGAAAGGGTGCCGGTAGAGTAGTACAGGCATGTCTCCCCTGCTGCCGGTGTCGCACTGGCGTACGCTGCCAGACGATAGCGGTCAGTGATGCCCTGACTGCGATTATAGCTGATGCTATATGTCTTTCCGGCCGTGATCGGCAGGAGAAGACTGCGAAAGTTCGCATTTGCACCGGTTGACGCCTTCACCACGCCGCTTGTCTGCTCCGGGTAGAGCGCCTCAAGGTCGTAGTCAGTGCAGTCAAAGAGGTTCGTCCGATCTACCACAATGGGGATGTCATACTTGCCGGTGGTGCTGTCGTAGTCACCTACACCGCCGTCAGCACCGTAGATGGTCATGGCGATGGTATCCGTGCCGGCAGAGTTGATGGTGACGGGCGGCGCCTGCTGCACCTCGCCGATCATGCTGCCGATGATGGTGTCTACCACCTCGATCTCCTCCACGTCCAGGGGGATGTAGCTTGACGGTCCCCCGCCGGAGCCGGTGGAAATGCGGCCGGTGAGGCCTCCTCCTCTGCGGATTACTCCTGTAGGCATCAGCTGCTCACCTCCGTCATATCTGTCACACCGGAGTAGAGGACAAACGGCGTGCTGGTGATAGGCTTGTACGGGTCGCCGTTGGACATTTTGATGCCGACATCGTACCAGTAGCGCTCACCGTACAGCTTAGCCTGCAGGGAGCTAGTGTCGGATGCCGTCAGCGTAAAGACATAGCATCCATCCGTGCTGTTGTATGTACCGGTCTTGATGATGTCATAGCTTGTCTGATCAGGATCGTGCTTGACCCCCAGCTTACAGACAACGCCGTTGCCGGGTACAAAAGCCTCCCCGTCGTCGTCATAGATCGTGACATAGATTTTCCGTGCTGTCCCCTTGTCCAGCTTGATGATGTTCTGCGGGTCATATCGTTCCTCCATGCTATCGCCTCCTTGCGGTTCCGCTGATCAGGTCGTTGACGATCTTCTGCAGCGGTTTCTTTTTTTGTGTTCCCAGGGTGATGGTGATGTCCTGCCGTCCCTGGGCATAGGTCTTGGTGACCTCCGTAATCGTAGCGTTGTACTTATTGCCTGTGGCAGGCTCCAGCACCGTGACGATGTCCCCCAGGGTGTAGTCGGTACCGTAGCCGGACACAGAGGGCTCGATGGTATAGCTGTGGGTCTCGGTGTTGCTCTCCACCTGCTCCAGGGCGTACTTGGCAAAGTAGTCCCTCGTTGACGGGTCAGTAGACGAGACGCTCACGCTCACCGTGCACTCCCGGCGCATAACGCCGCTGGGCATATCACCGCGCGGGATAGGGCTGGTGGATTCGTTCACATCCACCGCATAGATCATGTTGTAGAGTTCATCAACGCTGTGGTCAAAGGTCATGCTCCTCACATTCCCCCAGCTGGGGGTGAAGATCACCCGGGGGTTCGCGCTCTGGTTGAAGCCTCTGTCCGTCCCAGACAGAAGGGTAAGTCTGAAGGGGTGCGAATGGAGAGTGCCAAAAACTCCCGCCACGTCATATCCGATGTCCGCCCCGTCACACAGCTTGCTGATGACCTCCGAGAGATACTCCAGCCGTGCCATATAGCTGTCGGAGACAAGCCCCGATACACTCTCGCTGTTCCAGGATACCGGCAGGCGTCGCGCCCTCATGGCTGCCCTGGTAGCGTTCTTCTCGCTATCTGTGGCAGTCGGCATGTGGGCTTGGATATAGGCCTCGATGTCCGCGTCGCCGATCACTGCGTTCGCGTCAAGATAGTGCTTGACGCACTGCGCTGTGGTGCCGGACACCACGTCATAGCCTTCCGCTCCGGCCACGCTGGTGCCGCCGTACTCGGTGATCCGCAGGTCAAGCAGTCCCTTGCAGTCCTTGCCGGTAAGGGTGATGGTGCTGCCGTTGTGGCTGATCCCCTGGACGAAAAGCCAGTCTCTATCATAGTTGATGATCCCGTTGATCTTCAGCTGAGGGAGCAGCTCTTTACGGTAAGGCAGAGCCATCGAAAACTCCCCTACACTGCTCCAGCGCTTGGTATAGCTGTACTCCACAATCTCATCAGTCGCGAACAACAAAATGTCCTTAAGATCGCTCCACGCACCGTCTACGAAAACAGGGGTGTCAAAAAATTTTGCAAACATTATATCTCCCCCATTGACAAGTCGTGATAGCTGATAGTCAGCTCCGGTATGGTGCCATCATAGTATACTGTGACGATATTATCGCCGTACTTGATCAGCAGTTCTCCCACGTTGACGCTGGCAGAGATGTAGTTAGTGCAGCTCGCCCCTGTGGATGTATTGATCATCGAGAATTTGGGCCCCGAAACCAACTTGATTGCAAAATCATCGTGATGATCGATGCAGAATCCCGCTCGACTTTCGTTCGGGCCGGAGATGTCCACGACAATGCCTCTGCTATTAGCCGGGAAGATGATTGTCGGGTGTATATCATATGGGCAGTCAGATTTGAACGTTTTCCGAAGCCTTCCACCGTCGACATCACCAGAACCGATGGTCACAACCCGCTCCGCCCCGATTCTCCAGTAGGGATAGTCCGCAACAAAGTCCACATCAAACCTCCACACCCCGTCATTCTCGGCCATGCGGAAGGTTGGGACATTGAGCGGGTAGCACTCGATCTCATAGTGACCGTACATAGTCTCCACCGTCATGGTGCCGGAGAGCTTCGGAAAGAACACCTCCGTCAGCCTGTTTTTCAACCACTCCACGTTGCCCACATCCTTGACCGCAAAGCTGCACGGGATTGTCTTGGGACCGAGTTGATGTCTGATCGTCCGCTGCCCGTCCGACATTGCCAGGCTCTCAGCGGTATGGATCCCGGGTGTGCCGATCATGTCGATGGCCTCCAGGAACAGAACGCGGTTGTCGAAGACAACCTCCTGCCCCAGAGCATTGCGGTATATCATGTTTTTCTTGCCTCTCACCATCTCACCCCAATTCCTTGATTACTCTCTGAACAATGCGACTGGCAGCCTGATCTTCGGTCAGACCGTTGTTGATCAGATTGATATTAACGGTCTTGCTGTTGTTGGCGACGCGCTGGTCATAATTCTGTGTTCCCTGTAGATATGCCAGTCTGTCGGATAAGCTGTTCTTGGCGGCATTCAATCCGTCGATTGCCTGTTGTGTGCGGCTCTGGACGGCATCGCTGCGGCTCTGGATGTTCGCTTTCTTGATCTCGATAGCCCTCTGGTAGTTAGCCTCATGCTGCTCGTTAAGGATCTCTTGCCGGCGGCGTTCCAGGTCAAAACGCTGTGATGTCGTCATATCGTGCTCATAGGTCAACTTGGCGTTGATCACGGCAAGCTCTTTTTCGCGCTTCTCCCGCTCCTGGGTGCGCTTCCGCTTGGCTTCCACGTCGTCAATAGCCTTGATCTGTGCGTCCGCCGACTGCTTGGCGGCGTCAGCCTCTGCCTCATAGGCGCTGATTCTGTCATTGACCAGCTTATCAAACGCTGCCTTTGCGAGCTTCTGACGTTCCAACAGCGCTTCCTGCTGCTTCTTGGCGGCTTCTTCCTGCCGCTTCAGCCGTTCTTCCTGCTTCTTTTCCTCGTCCTTTGCCAGTTCCTCCCGGGCCTTGTAGAGCTTGTACTGCAGCTCATACCGTTCCTCACCGGTCAGAACCTCCTTGTTGAGAAGCTTCTCCAGCAGAGTGATCTCCTGCTGGACGGTCAGCTTGCCCATGTTCTTCATCCGATCCATCCAGGTGGCATACATGCGGATGTATGTATCGCCCTCTGCATGGACGCCGGAGGCATCGGTGGTATACTTGGAGTTGTTGGTGGAGGAGGATGAGCCGGAGCCGGAAGAGTTTCCGGATGTCTTTGAGCTTGTGCTATAGTTTCCAGGCGTGAGCTTCTGCGCAATCTCGATTTTGCCGCGCAGTTCGTTTGCTTTGCTCATCCCAGCGCCAAGCTCTCCGATAAGGCCGAGGAGTTCCTGCCCAGTGCTGGATGCGATAGATGCAGCAGCCTGTCCGGCTATGCCCTTCATCTGCACAAGCAGATTAAGCGCCTTGACCTGCGTCATGGTGTTCTTGATCAGGTTATCGGTGACGCTGTTACTTGCCTCCACATCAGCAAGCGCAGCCTCCTGCGTGATGATATACTCGTTCTTCTTGGCCTCGAAGAGAGTTTCCAACGCTCGTTTCTGTAGGTCGGCGTTATCTGCCGCCTCGATGAGCATTCCGGCATACTCCGGGTACTTGTCGATCAGGTTGAGGATGGTGTCAAGGCTTAATGTCTGCCCCTGCTCCAACTGGTTCATACTGCTGGCAAGGCTTGACATCTCAGAGCGGAGGGAGGTGCTTTGCTTCTGCACCTCTTCAAGCTCTTCGGCAAGCTCTTCGGACGACTTGGCAAATGCAACGGCTTTCCCTGTTGCGACACCGATAACCATGCCGAAGGCATCTACAAGTTTCCCTGCATCGTCTGCGGCACTTCCTATGTATCTGATGCTTTCAGCGGCTCTGTCTGCCTTTTCCTTTGCGGCTTGATACTCATCCAGAAGCAAATCAAATTCCCTTAAAGCAGCATTAAACTCCCATTGCTCAAAAACTGAACCCCATCTACTATTTTTTAAAGATATTTTTTTCTCCAAGTCAGCGGCTTTTTGAGACACATCTTCCATAGCCGCTTCCAGCTCGTACATAGACGCATAGGCTTCTTTGATGACGTTTTCGGCGGCTTCTTGCTTTGCCTTTTTGAGCAGATTGTCTATATAGGTGTTGATCTCACTGTTCAGATCAATATAAGCGCCTTGCAGATTTTTGATTTCTCCGATCTCTTTTCCAAGAGTTCCGGCGATGCTTTCCGCAACGGCATCGAGGCGTTCCTTCTCGTGACGTGTCAAGTAGGCCTTTTCCCGCAGGGCGTCATACTCTTTTTGCAGGACTTTCAGCTTGTCGCCTTCGCCTACAGCATCCGCGATCGACTTCTTCTGCTGATCCTCTGCATCCCGCAGCGCCTCTGTGTACTTCTTGACGGACTCCGTCATCTTATCTGTCTGTTCCGCGGAATTGCCAGCCATTATTGAGTATGACAAAAGTCCTGCAGTCAGTGCAACAACAAGAGAAATCACAAGTCCGATGGGGTTCGCTGCCATTACAGCGTTGAGTGCACCCATACTGGTTGTTTCGGAATCGGTTGCGACTTTCAACGCTTTGAATCCGAGAACAAGGCTGTTGATCAGGCCGGAGATACTCAATGACACTTTAAAGGCCATCATACCGACCACGACCGCCCCGATCGCCTCCTTGTATTTCCACACGAAGGAGATCAGGTTTTTCAGCGCAGTTGCCCCGTCTTTGATGAGCTTTCCGGCCTCTTTGGCGATCTTCTTCAGTTCGCCGCTTTTGGCCATCTTGTTTATCTCGTCAAGCAGCTCGTTGGCAACATCCAGCAGCCCATCAAGCGCCGGGGTCATCTCACTGGCAGCAAGATTCTTGATCTGGGTGCCTTTGGCTTTTAACAAATCGATCTTATTGTTAAAATCGTTCAGACCGTTGAGGGTTGTCTGGTCGAGGATCAGACCGGCACGCTCTGCCTCATCTCCCAGCTCTTTGAGTGTCTGGGCACCGCCAAGAATGAGCGGGTTGAGCTCCTGCGCTGAGCGGCCAAAGATGTTCATGGCGACAGCGTCACGTTCGGTGACGCTCTCGATCCTGCCCAGGGCGTCAATGGCCTCATAAAAGACCTCTTGTCTGTCACGGAGCTGACCGGAAGCATCTGTGATGCTGATACCCAGCTCCTGGAACGCTTTTGCGGCGGCGGATGTACCGCCTTCAGCCGCAGACTGCATATTCCGTGTGAGCTTCGTCAGGGAGCCTGTCATCGTCTCCGTTGAGACGTCGATGATATCAGAAGCGTAGGCGAATTTCTGCAGTTCCTCCGTGCTGATACCCGTCTGCTTCGACAGGGTGTTCAGATCGTCAGCCCACTGGGCTGACCCCTTCGTAAACGCAAACAGGCCAGCTACTGCTGCCGTTGCCGCAGCACCCAGCGCGCCGAACTCCTTGACCAGCTCCGTGCTGTACTTCTTGGTGTCGGCCATGCTGGTTTTCAGCTTTTCAAGGGCGGCACGCTCTTCTTCGATCTTCTTGTTGGTGTCGTTGATCTGGCTCTGGAGCTGGGATTCCTTGAGCTTCAGCGCTTCCAGGGCGTCCTTGCCGTCCTTCACTGTCTTGCTGAGACGTTCCAGGTCTTTTTTCTGCTCCTCTGTCGCCTCGCCGGTCTTTGAAATCTGTTTGTTGATCTTCGCAATTTCCTTCTCGGCGGTGGTGACTTCTTTCGTGAGCGCTTTTTCTTCCCGCTTTGTTTCGCTCAGCGACTTTTGCAGGTCGCGGAGCTTCCCCTGCATTTCAGATATGCCTTTGGTTTCAGCTTTCGTTTTAAAAGTTGTGGTATAGCTTCTTCCACTCGACATTTTTCTCGCCTCGCCTTAAATGGATTCTTCGCCCTGCCTTGCCTCGCCGTAGCGCCGTACCTTCACCGGCGCTTCCTTCTGGCCGCTCGCCTCAAGGTAGTAGTCAATGCGCTCGGTAATTTCTTTGTTAGTACTTGCCCAGAACTCCCCTTCCGGGCGGTGCATCACATCCACATACATAGCGCGTTGGTGCCCCTCGTGCAGGGCGTGATCGACGGCGTTCGGGTCGTACTCCTGATTCCCCGGTGCCGGCATGGCGTCCACAACGGCGTTGATCAGCTCCAGCTTCAGCAGCGGCAGGTCTTCCGGGCGGATGAGCTCGCCCAGCTGGGCGACAGTCGGGCAGACGTTCTCAAAATCCCGGCGGTTGACAGCTTTGTGGTTCTTCGGCAGACAGCACATAGCGGAATGGGTGAGCTGGATCACGTCCTCTACCGTCCATTGGGAGTATGCCTGCCGCAAAATCTCACCAAGCGGCTTGTAGGTCATCTCCAGACACAGCAGTGCGTTGAGGGAGTACCGCACCCGATACTCCCTGCCTGCAATATGGATGATGCTGTACTGCCGGATCAGGTCCTTCAGCATCTTACGACGGTACGGCAGTGGTGAACCATGCCTCAATGGCAGCACTGCCTTCGTCGGTGGTGGGGTCAACGTCAAACTTAATGTCCCTCATCTTGCTCACGCGGCCGTTCTTGATGTATGTGCCGGTGATGGAGGTAGTGGAAAAGGTTACGTTGCTGTCGCTCTGCTGGGCGCCGATCTGGCCTGGCTGGAACTGCACCTTGTAGTACTTGAACAAATTCCAGTGGCCGTTGGGCAGCTCCTCTGCATGAGCGCATACCATAAAGGGCGATACTTCATTGCCCTTGAGGGTGGCGGTGTCGGTGGCGACGGTCTCGCCAAAGATGGCGGCTCTCTCGGATGCCTTCAGTGCGTGGATGGCGTAGGTCAGGGTGCCCTGGGTGATTTTACTCACGCTGTCCATCAGCTCGCCGCAGCCATAGAGCGGTGCGGTGGCGGTGGCCGGCTGGTCGTCATAAGTCATGAATCGCTTGTCAAAATCCAGCACGCTGCCGTAGGTATCGGAGGACGTGCCCTCCGTGATTTTCCACATGGCAAGTCTTGTCACGTTAATAGGGGTCCTTACACCCAAAGTAGTTCCCTGAGTAGATGGTGTCAATGCCATAGTTTTTTCCTTCTTTCTTTTTATTCTTTACAGTTCTCGACTGTAATTGAATTCAATGATTCTGTGGTAATATTTCGGGAAGTCATCAGACAATCCGTAGTTGCCGGACTGCCTGATAAATCCGTTTTCTGTAAACAGCGCTGTTAGCGCTACGCTCAGGTTATCAGCGACCGTTGCCTTATCCGTCCCTGTTGTGTAAATGTTGATGGTGACATAGTAGCTTGTCACCAGCTCCGTGCCGCACCCAAAAAAAGTAGGTACGTCATAAACGCTATAGCTGATAAACACAGGAGGCGGCTCAGCTTCAAACTCAGGCTGCCCCTCATAGTATGGAACGTCCAGCGTCGTCAACAGCCCGTCGATCAATTCAAAAATACTCATCGTTCACCGCCTCCTAACTTATCAATTTCGGTGTTATACGCGTCAATAAGCACCTGCGCAGCTCGATCTTTGACAGCGTCAAATCCTCGCCGGATGTGTGGGTATGGCTGGATGGTGCCTTTTTCGATCTCTACTTCTGTCGGAACGGCAGGCTGCCAGTCTTTGCGGCTGGCAGAATTTTTATTCGGGATTCTTTTTCGCATCTGCTTCATAGTCTTTGAAGAATGCTGGGCGCTCTTGCCCGGGCGTCCGAATTCGGTTGTTTTGCCGACTAAACCCGGATTAAAGCCGTCACTATCGGATTTAAACGCCGAAGACTGATAGCCGCTTGTGATTGCCAGCGCACCGCTTTTTGTCGTGTATATCGCACTGGTCGTGATGGCTTCGGACATCTTTACCAGCCTCATTTTTGATTTTCGTTCCGGCCTTGCTCGCGGCTTTGAGAGGATCAAGCGTCGTTGTGCCTGGCAGATCATTGTCCCGACTTCGTGCAGCCCTGCTCTCAGCGCTTTGTTGACATTTTCGTCAAACTTGTTGAGTTCGCGGATGAATTCTTCAAGGTCGGGCGCGTCGATGCTGTAGGCGTTAAAAAGATTATCAGCCATAGTTCTAACCTCTCCGCGCAAGCAATTTGACAAATTCATCGTTCATGGCAGCACTGTCCGCTTCAAATCTGTACTGTTTGCCTTTATATTCGCAGCGGTTATAATCGGCTTTAGAAAACTCATGCCGCCATACATAGATGACCAGATCAATGGCTTTGCTGGCTGCTTCGGCCTTGAACTTCAGCGATGCCGACGGAGGCAGAACCTCCGCCCAGACTGTGCAGTCATTAATAACCGTTTCGCTGCCGCTGTGTCCCTGCTCCTGACGGACTTGTAGAAGCCTGATCTTTTTGTTCAGCTCCATAAGGTCAGTCTCCTTCTGTGGCGGTAGTATATGCTGCACACAAAGACAGCGCATCTCTCAGATCGCAGAAGCTTTTTTCAAACTTTTCGCCTTTGCCCAGATAGTCCCACTGCCACTTTATGTACAGTTCCACAGCCTTAATTATCAGTGCTGAGGTCTCATCATAGGTGATACCTACGCGCTGCAGCTCCGCTTCACAGGCACTGATATTTGCTGTGATCTCGTCATCAAGATCATTACTGCTCAAGCGGAGCCTGTCCTTCATAGTTTCAAGCAGAGCCATATGTCACACCTCCTTAGGTGCCAGATACCTTCAGCACGACCAGGGACCCGTTATCCACAAGCTTGCCGTCAACAAGCATGACAGCCTTGCGGACTGTAGCGTCGGTATCGTTGTCCTCGTACTGCTTGACTGAAATGTTGAGGTTGATATTGAGGATATAATCCTTCAGATTTACGATACCCGCAAAGGTAGTATCCGCAGACGGAGAAGCAACAAAATCAGCGACCTTGTCGGTGATGGCTACCTCTCGCCCAATAAGGAAGCGCTCAGGTTTACCGCCGAGACCGTAGTTGACTCTGCCTATAGGCTGTCCGTCGTCATCAACCATTCCCATAAACGACATGAAGGTTTTCTTAGACATGATCCAGACCGCGCCGTTCTCGTACTGTGAGGGAAGTGCGGATTCGGCATCGACAAGAACGCCATAGTCCAGTCCTGCACCCTTTGCAACAGTGATTGTCTGACCGCTTACTACTGCCTGCTTGCCGCTTGCATTGTTAAGGATACCAAGAGGCTGAGTGCTGCCGTTGCCGTTGATGATAGCATCGTCGATAGCATTTGCCATTGCAGTTCCGATGAGATTGACAATAAACGTCTCAAACGCCGACAGGCTCATAATCTCCACTTCAAGTGAAGCCGCAATAGCGATCCTCAGCTTGTGATATGCAAAGGTGATGCTGCCAGTAGTAATAGCCTTCTTCTCACTGCCTGCATCCTCGTTGACCCATGAAGCCGTGGGTTTCACGCTGACTGTCGGAATAGACAGACCACCCTTGTAGTTTGTCTTGGTGACAAGGTTGTACATGACGGATTCTGCTTCAAGCTTTGCGACGATTCTATCAAGCACTACCGTCGGAATTACCGCGCCTGCTGTCGACGTGGTGGTTGTTGCGTCCTGGTTTCGAAGAGCATCACTCTTTATGCCCTTCTGCACATAGTTCATAAACGCTTCTCTGTACTCGAGTGAGTTGATGCCTGTTTCTGTGTTGTTCATTTTAACATCTCCATTTCTGATATTTTCAAGAGCTGCAAGGCTCTCGCTACCGAGTTCCGCTCTGAGATTAGCTGCTTGCTTGGTTTCAGATTTAAACAGATCATCCAGAGCCTCAAGATCTGTTTTCTTTGCTTCTGCTTCTTTGACGCGTCCGCTCAGAACAAGAGCTTTTGCGTCTTCGATTAATGCTTTTCTCTGCTTTTCATATTCGACCTTAGTCATTTTTCTCCATCTCCTCAAGCTCAGACATAAGCTTATGCTTGTATGCCTCAAATTTTTGTCGCTGCTCATCCGTGACCATCCTGCAATAGCTGTTCACCAACGTATTTACGCCGCTCACACGATCGCAAAAGCCCAGTTCTACCGCTTTTTGTGCAGAAAGCCATGTTTCTTTGTTCATCATCTCAAGCAGCTCGTCCCTGCTTTTTCCTGTCTTGATCTGATAAGCGGCACAAACTGCATTGTCCGCAGCGGACAGTACTCCGACTTCGTGGGACAGCGCGTTTTTATCGCCATAGATGCCGGTAGACACATTGTGTATCATCACCAGTGATGTCGGCGAGATTTCGCACTCACGGGCACACATGATAACGGATGCAGCACTTGCCGCAAGGCCGACGACATGGATCAGGACTTTGCCTTTGTATTGGCGCAGAGCTTCGTGCATTTCCGAGGCTGCTATTACATCACCGCCGCCGCTGTTGATATACACATCTGCATCTCCATCTCCATCAAGCTTTGACAGCACGTCCTTAGGGCAGGTCGCTTCATATCCGCACCAGTCATACAGCCATTTGTCGTCATTGCTGACGATGGTCCCTTTGATATCGATTTTTACACTCATTTGTTATCACCTCCTTCAACCGTTTCAGTGTCAAGCCTACGGATAGGCTTGTTGCCGCCCTCTATTGGCCCCAGGTTGAACAGCGCACGCCACTCGTCTGGCAGCATAGATCCTCTGTCAACAAGTTGCACAAAATTGAGCCGTGTTGAAATTGAGCTGCAAGCAAGATTTGAACTTTCAAAAACTATGTAGTTTCCGCACCCGCGTTCACGCCTTGAAAACAGCTTGCGCGTAAACTCGCTCTGAAGATCAATGGCTATCGGCTCGACGGCAGCTTCATACCATGCGTTCCACTCGTCTTCGTTATAAGTGCCATTCACAATCTTTTCATTAACGCCCAGCAACGAATAGATCCTTTGGCGAACGCTTTCCATAATCGGGAAATTCGGCACATAATCCTTTGGCGTGATCTGCACGACATCGGCCTTTGCGTCTGTAGCTGCTACACCTACACTCTGGTTACTGACCTCAAGATAATTTTTTGCAAAGTTATCAGCGCGAGTCTTTATATCTTCCTCACGAAGAGATTGAGTATATTTGAGTAGCCACCTGATAACCGCAGAATTTTTAATAGCTTTTTTCAGCCCAGTGTCAATGGTGCTCACGGTCTCTATTAGAGGTGACAGCACCGAGATTATCTCATTGCCGAAAACATCATTATCAGAAATGTGCATCCTCAGATGTATAAGATCGTCATATCTATGTGTATATGTTTTGCCGTTTTGATAAACGAAACGGACACTCAATTCCGAATTCGAGTAGATAGCTTCTGCGCTTACTGCCGGCACAGGAAACAGCTCCATCGGATAGCCGTTGATGTCCCTGACAATCAGAATAAACGCATTCCCCGATAAGATCAGCGACGGCATTATCTTTTCAAGCAATTTCTGCATAGTTAAAATGGTGTTTGGTTCTTCAAGCAGAAAACGCATATATGGCTCAGGATTTATCTGCACTGTATCAGCCGTTCGTCTGATATGTTTCGGACAGAGCTTGCCTACCGCCTTGATATACGGGTTTAAACAAGCCTGGACTATATCTGACTGATAAGCTTTGCCGTTATAAATAAAAGCTCCGTTGCCTCTTTCCTGTACGATTTGATATTTGGTTATTGTTTCCGATTTTCTCCCTAATATTTTTTTCCAGAACCCCACAGTATCACCACCTTTCAAGTGTGTTTTGGACAATAAACAAGCATTTTGCTTGGGACATTGATGTCCCTTGCTGAGCGCATGTTTAACGGTATTCACGCATCACAAACGCCTTTTTCCCAGTAACTCTTTGCCATAATGAGCGCCGAGCGGATATCAAGTCCGAATGCAAATACAGAAATCCCGCATCCGGTACAGCGCATGGTTGCGACAAAGCCGCTCGCACCGTCAAAGTTGACATCCGCACGGACATACTCACGGGGCTCGTGACCGCAGTAGTGACAGCGGCGTGGCTGCTTCGGCAGTGTCTTTTCAATTTTGTCAATAACTTCCGGACTTTTCATTTTGATATCCCTTCTCTTTTCGCCTGTGCGCCCGTATAAGCTTTTTTTGCTTTAGGCGATAAGTTTGTAGTCTGAACATAAAAAGCACCCTCAGCGGCGCTCAGGACGGCTCTGTGCATTGCTCGTAGTCTCCGCCCCATGCCTGCTGCGCTTCCTGCATGATTTCTGTCAGCTCCACGATTCACACCTCCTGACACTTTGGGCTTTTCGCGTCAGCTCGCGGTAAGAGTACATACAATCACCATACATCTCATAAAGTATCAGCAGCTTTCTTTCCTCTCCGGGTGTAGCGTGACCATATTTCCTTTTGCTTTCAAGCTCCCTGATCTTCGACATAGTCACCTCTGCGGAGTGTCTGTACTCGTTTGCGATCTGTTCGTAGTCACTCATGACATTTCTCCTCCAGCTCACACAGGAAAGCAACATTGCACGCTACGTGCCACAGGTGGGGCAGTCCGCTTTCCTCATCGGTACCGGTCGGGTCATCGAGGTAGGAGAGCAAATGCCGGAACATAGCATCACGATAGCGTTGCTTGTCAACCTGCCGCCAGTTGTCCGGGTCGCCGTACTTCTTTGTGCCGTACTCCCTCACCCTGGCAATCGCCGGAAGAATAGCTCTCGGAACAAGGGTGAGCTGCGGCTTGCCGGCGTCGGCTTTTGGGCTAGCGTCACAAGGTCCTTTTGTGAGCTTTTCAAGCCGGTCTATTTCTGCTTTGATCGCTTTTCTGTCTTCGGCAAGCATCAAGTCATAATGGAGCCGCTTGTAGAGCTTTTCGATTAGTTCTGCACGTCTGCTCGGGTCGTTCTCAAAGTTGGGCATTCTCATGTTCATTGCTCCTTCCGGGCATAGAAAAACCGCCTTGTTGATTCAAGGCGGCAATAATATTCAATTCTCTTTCGCTGAGTTCCCATCGTTCGGCTTTCTCCCGCTCGGCCTTCTCCCGCTCGGCCTTCTCCCGCTCGGCTTTCTCCCGCTCGGCCTTCTCCCGCTCGGCTTTCTCCCGCTCGGCTTTCACATTGTCGGAAATAAGAAGCCCGTTCCCAAAAATATTTTTTCCCTTTGATCTCTGAGCGTCAAGAGAGGATATCCTGACACTTTCTTTTCTCGGGATCACAAAATCAATGCCATATCTGCTGTACGGGTAGATGGCGGCGGATGAAACCACACTCAGGGGATAACTGAATTTTGGAAGCTGCTTCGTCTGTTCTTTTCTGTTTCTGGCATTCGCTTCATGGACTGCCTGATAGAGTGTCGGCGGCGTTCTCATGCGGATATGTTCCGGCTCCAGATTCGTTACAAATGACGTGCAAATCGTCGCTCCGTTTTCGTATGTGATATCAACACCAACAGCAAGTGCAGTACACAAATCCGAAAGCCTTACAAGACTTGACAGCGTAGGAGCAAACAAAAAGAACTTAACTCCCCACGCTATATAGTTTTTGACGATCTGCGACAAAATAGAAAACGGCGGGTTGTCCACTACAATCCTGCCGTCATAGTCAAAATGTTCATAATCGCCGCCGGGATAAAACGGACGGCAAAAGTCCGCCTTGTCAAGTCCGTACTCATTCGCTACCCAATCTGCTACCGCATCATACACCAAGGGCGGCGTATAGCAGTCGTCTGTTGTTTTCTTCGGTTTGAACTTTTCGACAAACGCCCCATAATCGTTGAAAAGTTCTTTGTTCTGACTTGTTACTGACATTATTGCACCTCATTTCCGAAATTGACCGTTTGATTTAGAGCTGTGCAAAATCAAGACGGTGGGCTATTCTGTTTAGTTAAGAATTGGATAAAACAAGTTAAGAGCAAGTTAAAAAACCCGCTATTTATGCGGCTTTTCCTTAACTAAACGGGAAAATAAATTGGTTAAAGCAAGTTAAGAAAGCGTATTCCCAAAATAAGCAACCATATGCTGCGCCCGAAGCTCCAGCTCCATCAACTTTTATCAAATAAGCGTTTGTAACTCATCTCTTTTGTTTTCGAGCACTACATAGGCGTCAAGCAGTGCCGCCGTTCCATCAATACGCTGCGTTCGTACATCGGTTTTGCAAGGCTGAATGTTACCGTTAATATCGGATTTGATGTCAGTGTTTAGCAGGCACCACTCATCAATGGGATTATCATAAATTACTCGATGTTCCATCAGATCAGCCTTGAGACTCTTCATAGGCTCCGATAGGGTCTTCGTTCCTTGTCGCACAGGCACAAGCACGCTACCTCCGAACTCATCGGCGAACGCTGCTTTTAATTCGTCGGAAACGTGCCATGGGTCAAAGCCGATATATAACGGGTAAATGTCTTCCTTATCGGCAAGCTCTCTGAACCAATCAAGGATTACCCTCTTGTCTACTTTTCTGCCCTCACAGGTACGCATATAACCCTGGGCTATCCAGATATCATACGGAACGTGATCACGGCCGTCGCGGTTACCCTTCTCTTGCTGTTCTTCAATGACTCTTGACGGTATCCAATACATGGACTTGACATAGATGTTCGGGTCGCCGGAACGAATACAAAGCATTTTTGCGGCGTTAAGATCAACGCTGTCAGCAGCGTCAAATCCGCCAATGCCATACCGCCAAGCATATTCCGGAACCGTTTCTGTGCAGTGCGCTTCTGAGTAACTAAGCCACCGACTAGTTGGATTCTCTTTCAGGTTAAAATCCTTAACAAAAACCGTAGGTCTGAAGGTGGCATCTTTTTTTGCTTTTTCTACCATCTGGGTCATGTAATCCATAGACTTGATTGTGCCAAGACCGGGATTGGCTTTTATCCAACACTCCGGCTTGTCCCATTCGTCTGGACTATCTAACTCATAAATAAGCGGAAGGAAGTGCTTATCTATTGACGGATCCTGAATGACCATTGACGCGTAGTCGTATTGGCTATCAAATATGCCTTTTCGGACAAAGCCGTTTGTTGTAATAGTAAAAAGCAACGGCTGAGAACGTGCACCCATGGCCTGCTTGATGAGATCGTATAGATCACGGTTCTTAATAGCTGCCAGCTCGTCAATGACAGCTCCGTGAACATCCAGGCCATCAAGACCGGATGTATCTGAAGCCATGGCTTTTATGAAACCCATATTTCGCGCAAAATACAAGTCGCTTGCTCGCTTGCGTATATACTTACTAAGATATGGAGACCTCATCACCATTTTATGTACTGCGTTAAAGCCAAGGTTAGCTTGATCTCGCTTTGTGGCCAGGTTGTAGATCTGGGGAGAGTTCTCCCTGTCATTACATAAAAGATCAAGCTCAACGGCGCCAAGCTCGGAAGTCTTACCGTTTTTTCTACCTTCTACGATCTCAACTTCATTGTATTGTCTCAGGTCATTGTCATCAACAAAACCAAAAATCGCTTGAAATCTTGCTTTCTGAAAAAGTTCAAGCTTGAACGGCTGCCCCATTTTAATGCCGCTGGGATAGCAGCAGAAGCGCTCAATGAAATCAATATGTCTCATTGCGATACTATGATCATAATGATACTCCTGAGGCTTTGCGAGAGCCATGAGTATATTTTCTGACTGGCGCTTGATTTTTTCACAGGCATTTATGCGACCATCATATAACTGAGAAAAATAATTTTCAATCTCAGTCATTTTTTACCCTCCGATAAAGGAAGAAAACTCGTCTTCTCCAGTCCCGTCACTCTTCGGGAGCAGATCGGTGAGCTGCTTGATTATTTTTTGGTACTGCGAGGTAGATGTAAGATACTGGTCGTAAGCCGGGCGCTTACGCTCATATCCTGGTTGACTCTCAGACTGTTGGAAAAATTCGGTAGAGCCGTTCTGCTCAATATCCTTTTCCAGTTCTTCAAGTGCCACATGATAGAATGCGGCTCTCTCGATCAGATGTATCGCTGCCTGCAGCCTTTTCGAGAGCTCAACTTTTGGTTTTATCCCAAATATCGCTTTTAGCCGTTTCTCTTCTTTTTTGCATCTTTTATCTTTGTCCTCAATCTGAAAATTCATTATCGCTCACCTCACTTTCTTTACTTTCGAGCGGCAGCACCCGCCCATTTTCGTCAAAGCGGACTCTCAACCTGCTAAGATGTTCCGCATCATGGCAACTGTGGCACAGCCATTCCAGGTTCTTTATATTCAAGGCCACATCAGGATCTGTTATATTATTTGGTGTAAGATATACTCTGTGATGTACGATATATCCGGGCTCTCTGTGGCAGCGTTCACACAAGCCTCCGTCAACCGTAGTTCTGTATGCAATGAAGGCTTTTCTGCACTTACGCCATTTCAAGCTGTTGTAAAAACTTTCAGCCCATTTCTTCATATTTAACACCTGATAAATTACGCTTTAATATCCGTAAGCATTTTTATACCGCCTTAAAAGCTGCATAGTTCGACAGGGTACTCAAAAAATCATTATGTTCGTTTAAACGGAGG
>JAEEGL015341277.1_pt1 | contig 36825 bp, 29 predicted proteins | sample 9134231 | NCBI WGS metagenome assembly JAEEGL01 (sample SAMN16246548, study PRJNA631951) | gut metagenome | biome: gut microbiome; feature: rumen; material: fiber-attached | host: Bos | place: Iran: Karaj | collected 2018-10 | reverse complement strand
GGTTGAAGCCGGAGAAATATCTGCTTCAGACATCACTGAAAAAGATATAGCTGATAATCTTGATACTAATTACCTGCCCGATCCCGATCTTCTTATCAGGACCTGCAATGAGCAGAGAATATCCAATTACCTGCTTTGGCAGTGTGCCTATACAGAGTTTTATTTTACTGAGGTTGCATGGCCTGACTTTAACAAGGCGGAGCTTATGAAGGCGGTTGAAGCCTATTCAGGGCGCACGCGCAAGTTCGGCGGTCTTAAGACAGACGGAGAATGATATGAAGATCAACTTAGGTAGGTAAAACCGATTTGAAGACTAGAGTTATAAGTGGAATAATAATTGCTATTGTACTTGCAGCGGTACTGATCCCGGGAGGCTATGTTCTGGCGGCTGCGCTCCTTATTGTTTCCATGATTGGATTTTCAGAGGTTACCGGCGCGTTGGGCGTACGGGAAAATGGCGGGAAATTCAACCTGCTGGAAATATGCGGATTCATCTCGATAATAGTACACTATGTGCAGATGGTTCTCATAAGGGATTACAGGTATTTTGTTTTTGCCATAATGTTTGCCTTTTTCCTTATAATGGTGTGCTATGTACTGACTTTTCCGAGGTTCACCGCTTCGCAGGCAATTTACACCTTCTTTGCTTTTTTGTATGTACCTATCAACCTGTCTTTTATTTTCCTTTTGAGGATAAGGCCTTTGGGAATATATCTTGCCTGGATACCGTTTATTGCATGGGTGTGTGACACCTGCGCATATTTTGCAGGAAGAGCCCTGGGCAGGCACAAACTGGTTCCCGTTCTCTCGCCCAAGAAAACAGTTGAGGGGGCAGTCGGAGGAACGCTTGGTGCCGTGGCTGTTGGCGCGATTTTTGGATATCTTCTATACAGGAACAAGACCGGAAATGTCGATGCAATCTACATGCTGATGATCATCACCTTTGTTGGGAGCATCATCTCCCAGATCGGAGACCTGGTAGCATCTGGGATAAAGCGCAATCACAACATCAAGGACTATGGACACCTCATACCGGGACACGGTGGGATAATGGACAGGTTTGACAGCGTAATATTTGTAACGCCGTGTATATACTTTCTTTCGGTCATATTATCGATTACAACATAAAAGAGCCTATGGGCTCTTTTATTTTTCCCTTTTCCTTGCAGCTATGATATTATATAGTGATAAGATTTTTGATTAACAACCTTTGACAGGACAGGTGATCATATGAGAAAGATAATATTACTTGGATCAACGGGATCCATTGGAACACAGACTCTGGATGTAGTCAGGAACAACAGCAGCGAGCTGGAAGTTGTGGGCCTGGCAGCCAATAGCAGGGTTGATGACGTAGAGAAACAGATCAGGGAATTCAGGCCTAAATATGTCTGTATGTATGATGAGAAGGCAGCCAAAGATCTGCAGGAGAGAATATCGGATACAGGGATAAAGGTTATGTCCGGCATGGACGGACTTCTTGAGATAGTCTCTGTCCCTGAGGCTGATACCGTACTGACGGCTGTTGTCGGCATGATAGGCATCAGACCTACGATCAGAGCTATAGAGTGCGGTAAGGATATAGCACTTGCCAACAAGGAGACGCTTGTATGCGCAGGTCATATCATCATGCCGCTTGCGGAGAAGATGGGGGTTTCTATTCTGCCTGTTGATTCCGAGCACAGCGCAATTTTCCAGTCTTTGAACGGCGAACCAAGGGATAAGGTTGAGAAGATCCTCCTCACAGCCAGCGGAGGTCCGTTCAGGGGAAAAGAGATGTCTGAACTTGAGTCAATGACAGCTGCCGATGCTCTCAAACACCCCAATTGGGATATGGGACCCAAGGTTACGATCGATTCCTCTTCTTTGGTAAATAAGGGGCTTGAAGTAATGGAAGCAAGATGGCTCTTTGGAGTGAGCCTTGACAACATAGAAGTTGTGGTTCATCCTCAGAGCATAGTACACAGTGCGGTGCAGTTTGTGGACGGAGCGGTTATGGCTCAGCTTGGCGTTCCTGATATGAAACTTCCCATACAGTATGCGCTCTTTTACCCTGACAGACGACCCATGCCCGGTAAGAGGCTGGATCTTTTTGAACTTTACAGGCTTACTTTTGAAAGACCTGATATCGAGACTTTCAGAGGACTTGCGCTTGCTTATGATGCGGCGAGGGCAGGAGGAAGCATGCCTACTGTATTTAATGCTGCCAACGAGATGGCGGTCAGGAGATTTCTTAAGGGTGACATCAGATATCTTGAGATCTACAGCATGATCGAGGAGGCAATGGAGCATCATGAAAGGATTGAGAATCCAGATGTGAGCGCAATTCTTGCTGCTGAGCAGGAAACTTACAGGTTCCTCTCCGAGAAATATCATATATAAAGAAAGCGGGTAGTATTTTTTAATGTTAGTCAGTATAATCATCTTTTTTATTATTTTTGGAGTGCTTGTTTTCTCACATGAATTTGGTCATTTTATAATTGCCAAGTCAGGTGGGATAAGGGTAAATGAATTTTTTATTGGTTTTGGTCCTACAATCTGGAAAAAGCAGGGAAGGGAGACCCTTTACAGTATCAAGCTCCTTCCGTTTGGCGGTGCCTGTGCTTTTGAGAGCCTTGATCCGATAGCGGATGAGAAACAGGAATATGATGAGAGATCGTTTATCAATGCTCCTGTGTGGAGAAGGATAGCAACTCTTTTTGCAGGACCTTTTGCAAATTTCATAATCGCGTATCTTCTTGCGGTTATCCTGGTAAGTTTTTCGGCTTGGGATTTTCCGGTGATTGCCAGGATGACTGATGACTCAGCTGCTGCAGAGGCAGGTCTTTTGGTCGGAGATAAGTTTATCAGTGTCGATGGTGAGAAGGTATATATGGCAGGTGAGGTTACACTGATCTCGCAGTTTGCCAAGGGAAGTCCTATGGATATTGTCTATGAGAGGGATGGCGAGATCAGACAGACGACCCTGATCCCCAAATACAGTGACGAGGACAAGAGATACTATATGGGTATCTATCTTGGAAGCTATGGCAGGATTGAAGGACCGCAGGCTCTGAAATATGCCTGGTATGAGGTGAGATATTATTTTAAGACGACATACAGGAGCCTTGCGCTTCTTGTCCAGGGTAAACTCTCCAAGGATGATGTGTCCGGACCTGTCGGAATGGTCAAGATGGTGGACGACACCTACGAGGAGGCTAAGCCCTATGGTATCTCTGCTGTTATCCTGACAATGATGTCTCTGACTGTGCTTTTGTCCGTGAATCTCGGAGTGATGAATCTTTTACCGATCCCCGGACTTGACGGTGGCAAGCTTATCTTCCAGTTCATCGAGGTCATAACGGGCAAGCCCGTTCCTGTTGAGAAGCAGGGATTCGTGACTCTTATCGGAGTTATAGCGCTTCTGGGACTTACAGTATTCGTGCTGTTTAACGACATTTCCAAGTTTATGAGGTGAGTTTTCCCTTAAATAGTGAAAGGAGAGCAAATGGCTTATCGTGACAACACTAAGGTTATTCATATAGGTGACAGGGTCATCGGAGGTGGCAACCCCATCCTTATTCAGTCAATGACCAATACAAGAACTGAGGACGTTGCTGCAACGGTAGCTCAGATAAAGAGGCTTGAGGAAGCCGGATGCGAGATCATAAGGAGCACGGTTCCGACTATGGAAGCTGCCAGGGCACTATCGGAGATCAAGAAGCAGATAAGCATTCCGCTGGTGGCTGATATACATTTTGACTATAAGATGGCAATAGCCGCTATGGAGAACGGAGCGGACAAGATCAGGATCAATCCCGGCAATATTGGATCGAGGGAGCGCATTGCATCCGTAGTATCCTGTGCAAAGGAGAGAAATATTCCTATAAGAGTCGGCGTAAACAGCGGATCTCTTGAAAAAGATCTTGTAGAAAAATACGGCGGTGTTACGGCGGAGGGACTCGTTGAGAGCGCTCTGGACAAGATCGGTATCATCGAGGATCTCGGATATGACAACATGGTTGTCAGCATCAAGTCATCAAATGTAATGCTCTGTGTTAAGGCTCATGAGCTGCTGGCTGAGAAATGCGCATATCCGCTGCATGTCGGGATAACTGAGGCAGGTACTGTTTACGGCGGCAATATCAAATCTTCTGTCGGTCTTGGAATCATTTTGAATGAGGGAATCGGCGACACTATCAGAGTATCACTCTCCGGAGATCCGGTTGAAGAGATCAAGACAGCTAAGCTTATCCTTAAGACCCTCGGCATGAGAAAAGGTGGTATAGAAGTGGTTTCATGCCCGACCTGTGGAAGGACGAAGATCGACCTAATCGGGCTTGCCAATGCTGTTGAGACAATGGTGCAGGGGTATGACCTCGATATCAAGGTTGCCGTCATGGGCTGCGCTGTCAACGGACCTGGCGAAGCCAAAGAGGCAGATATAGGAATCGCAGGCGGAATAGGAGAAGGCCTTCTTATAAAACACGGGGAGATTATTAAAAAGGTCAGGGAGGAAGATCTTCTTTCGGTTTTAAAAGAGGAGCTTGACAATTATAAGTAAGAGGTAGTAATGGGGAAAGCGTTTTTTGAAGTATTTCCTGCTCTGAAACTTGATCAGAAAACCTACGAGATCATGGAGCAGACTGAGGTTACCAAAGTTTCCACCACAAGGAAACAGGACATAATAAGGATATATATAGCAAGTAACAAGCTTATAGATAAATCAGATATTTACAAGGCAGAGAATGGCATCCGGGGACAGCTTTTTGGTAACCGGGATATCACTATCAAGATTTATGAGAAATTTTCTCTTTCTGCGCAGTATACACCGCAGAATCTTCTTGATCTTTACAGGGAAAGCATTGAGATGGAGCTGAAAGACTATGACCATATGGAGTATAGTCTTTTTCGTTCTGCTTCTTTTTTGTATCCGGATCAGGGCAGTGTTGTCATGCAGCTTGAAGACAGCGTTGTGGGAAAGAAAAAGGCTCCGGATCTTCTCAGGGTTCTTTCCAAGATATTCAATGAGAGGTGCGGACTATCAGTATCTATTTCTCCGGAATTTGTCAAAATAGAAAAAGAGAATAAGGAGCCTGACTACTCACTTGAAGCGGGCAAGATGGCAAAGAAACTCGCTGATATTGAGCAGGCGGACAAGCCAAAAGAAGAGCCTTCTGCAGATGAGGACAAGGCGAAGGATCAGCCTAAAACAGAGCAGAAACAGCCGGCAGAAGCAGCGCGGGAATCAAAGGGAAGAAATCTTCCTTCAAAGGGCAAGTCTTCTTTCAAAAGAGATTTCGGAGGAGGCTACAAAAGATCCGATAACCCGGATGTTCTCTTCGGAAGGGACTTTGATGAAGAGGCTATGCAGCTTGTCGATCTTATGGGAGAACTTGGTGAGGTTGTGATTCATGGCAAGATCACAGAGTTTGACACGAGGGACATCAGAAATGAGAAGACCATTCTTATCTTTGCTGTGACCGATTTTACAGATTCCATTGCTGTCAAGATGTTTGTCAATACCGAGGATGTTCCTGATATCACCAGGGACATCAAGATCGGTGCCTTTGTCAAGATCAAGGGAATTGCGGCAATTGATAAGTTTGACCATGAGCTCTCCATTCAGTCAGTCGTCGGAGTTAAGAAGATTCCTGACTTTACCAGAAAGAGATCGGACAACGCTGAGGTCAAGAGAGTTGAGCTTCACTGCCACACCAAGATGAGTGATATGGACGGCGTGAGCGAAGTGAGCGATATCGTCAAGCAGGCATATAAATGGGGCATGCCGGGCATTGCCATCACAGACCACGGAGTAGTGCAGGCTCTCACCGATGCCAACCATGTATGGGAGGATCTTTTCAAAGGAGAGAATGGCAAGCGCAAGGAGGCAGGAGAGCCGCCCATAGACAGGCAGGATTTCTTCAAACTTGTGCTCGGTGTTGAGGCATACGTTGTTGACGACCTGAAAGAGATAGTAGTTAATGACAAGGGGCAGAGCCTTGAGGATACAACCTTTGTTGTATTCGACATTGAGACAACAGGTTTTTCTCCTATCAAGAACAAGATAATAGAGATCGGTGCTGTCAAGATCAAAAACGGAGAGATCGTAGACCGTTTTTCTGAGTTCATCAACCCTCAGGTTCCGATACCCTACAGGATCGAGAAGCTCACCAGCATAACCGATGATATGGTCATAGGTGCTGCTACCAGAGAAGTGATAGTGCCAAAGTTCGTTGAGTTCTGTGAGGGAGCGGTGCTTGTCGGGCACAATGTGTCTTTTGACATAAGCTTTATCAATCAGAATTGTAAGGAACTGGGAATAGACGCCGATTACACCACAGTTGATACGCTGTGGCTTTCAAGGTACTTTTTCCCTCTGCAGGCCAAGCACACACTCGATGCGGTCGCCAAGACACTGGGAGTAGTGCTGGGACACCACCACAGGGCGGTCGATGACGCTGAGTGCACGGCACTGATATTCAATAAGTTCCTGCCGATGCTCACGGAACAGGGAGCTAAGACGCTTACAGATGTAAATGTAATGGGAAAACCAACTCCCGACATGATAAGGCACCTTCGTCCCAACCACTGTATAATTCTTGCCAAGAACACCCTTGGAAGGGTCAACCTATATACGCTTGTCAGCAAGTCTCACCTTGATTATTTCAGGAGGTTCCCGCTGATCCCTAAGAGCGAGCTGATCAAATACAGGGAGGGATTGATAGTGGGTAGCGCCTGCTGCGCAGGTGAACTTTACGGCGCTGTCGTAGAAGGAAGACCGCCTGAGGAGATTGCCGGGATAGTGAGCTTTTATGACTATCTGGAGATACAGCCTGTGGGCAACAACCATTTCATGGTTGAGTCCGAGAGATATGAGGACATAAACAGTGACGACGATATAAGGCAGATCAATAAGGAGATTGTTAATCTCGGTGAGCAGTTTAACAAGCCGGTTGTCGCAACCTGTGACGCGCACTTTTTAAATCCCGAAGATGAGATATACAGAACTATCATCATGGCAGGAAAGGGAATGTCTGACGAGGAACCTGCACCGCTTTACTTAAGGACTACGGATGAGATGATGGCTGAGTTTGACTATCTTGGCGGAGATAAAGCCAGGGAGATAGTCATAGACAACACCAGGAAGATACTTGATATGTGCGACAGCATTTCGCCTGTGCGCCCCGATAAGTGTGCTCCGGTGATCGCGAATTCCGATGAGATCCTGACCAAGATCTGTTATGACAAAGCTCATGAGATATATGGAGAGGAGCTTCCCGAGATAGTAAAAGAGCGTCTTGAGAGGGAGCTCAATTCGATCATAAAGAACGGTTTCGCGGTTATGTATATCATTGCCCAGAAGCTCGTGTGGAAGTCCAATGAGGACGGATATCTGGTTGGATCGAGAGGATCTGTAGGTTCCTCCTTTGTGGCATTCACATCAGGTATTACGGAGGTCAATTCACTAAGTCCTCACTATGTGTGTCCTGAATGCAAGTACAGTGATTTTGACTCCGAGGAGGTTAAGGCCTACGGAGGAAATTCGGGCTGTGATATGCCGGACAGGATGTGCCCGAAGTGCGGAGCCAAGATGAACAAGGATGGTTTTGATATACCATTCGAGACTTTCCTTGGATTCAAGGGAGACAAGGAGCCTGATATCGACCTCAACTTCTCAGGTGAGTACCAGAGTAAAGCGCACAAGTATACCGAGGTTATCTTTGGATACGGGCAGACCTTCAGGGCGGGCACGATCGCCTCTCTTGCTGACAAGACTGCTTTTGGATTTGTCAAAAAGTATTATGATGGCATCGGTGTAAGCAAGAGAAAGTGTGAGATAAACCGAATCGTTCAGGGTTGTACAGGTATAAGGCGTGGAACAGGCCAGCACCCCGGAGGAATCATTGTTCTTCCGGTGGGAGAGGACATCAATTCCTTTTGTCCGGTGCAGCATCCCGCCAACGATATGACCACTGCCACCATAACCACGCACTACGATTATCACTCCATCGACCATAACCTGCTAAAGCTTGATATTCTTGGACATGATGATCCCACCATGATAAGGTTTTTGCAGGACTGCACAGGTATGGATCCCAAGACCGTGCCCCTTGATGACAAGAAGGTAATGGCTCTTTTCATGAATACGGAGTCTCTCGGGATCACACCTGACCAGATAGGCGGGACCAAGCTCGGATGCCTGGGGCTTCCAGAGTTTGGTACGGACTTCGCCATGCAGATGGTTATAGATGCTGCGCCCAAGACCTTTTCGCACCTTATAAGGATATCGGGTCTTTCCCACGGCACGGACGTGTGGCTTGGAAATGCCCAGACGCTTATTCAGGAGGGCAAGGCTACAATCGACACCTGCATCTGCTGTCGTGACGATATCATGATATATCTGATCCAGAAGGGACTGGATAAGTCAGAATCCTTCAAGATCATGGAGGCTGTGCGTAAGGGCAAGGTCGCGAAGGGCAAGGAAGGAAACTGGGAAGCGTGGAAAAAAGATATGATGGACCACGGCGTTCCGGACTGGTACATCTGGTCCTGTGAGAAGATCAAGTACATGTTCCCCAAGGCTCACGCTGCAGCTTACGTTATGATGGCATGGAGGATTGCATGGTTCAAGGTGTATGTACCGCAGGCCTTCTATGCAGCCTGGTTCAGTATAAGGGCCAAGGCCTTCAACTATGAGCACATGTGCCAGGGTGAGAACCACCTTCGCAGTATCATGAAGGACTACCAGAACCGCAAGGACGAGCTGTCCAATGCCCAGCAGGCTGAGTATGGTGACATGAGACTTGTGGAGGAGATGTACGAGAGAGGCATAGAGTTTATGCCGATCGATATCTTCAGGGTAAAGAGCCGTGACTTCCAGGTCATTGACGACAAGATCATGCCATCGCTCACGAGCATAGACGGCATGGGAGAGAAGGCGGCTGACCAGATCGTGGAGGCAGCCAAGGACGGACCGTTCCTGTCGAAGGACGATTTCAGACAGAGGACCAAGTGCTCTCAGACGGTAATTGAGAAGATGGCATCGATGGGACTTCTGGGAGATATCCCGGATTCCAACCAGATCAGTCTCTTTGATCTGATGGGTGGGATGTGAATTTAGCGAACCGAAGTACCCCATTGACGAAAATTGAAAATATTAAGTTTCATGAAAAAGGAACCGCCACCAGTGAGACGGTTCCTTTTATAACATTATTTTATGGAAGAGTTGTTGGAAGTGCTCCGGGATTCAGGAAGAATTCCGAGTCCTTCTCAAGCTTGATGATGTTTCCTGAAGTGCTGTCTATATCATATTCGTACAGCGTTCCATCGTAGTAAAATTCAATCTCGTATTTTGGAACCCTGGCAGATGTATCAGCACTCTCTGCATCCGCATCCTCCCTGACCTCTTCATCCGCATCCAAGGCGGTCAGATCCTCATCTTCTGCATCTTCCGTGCTTCCCTTGTCAAGTTCTGCCTTAAGGAATATAACGTCGCTCTCCTTGAGTCCGGCATCCTTAAGAGCAATACCCTTGGCCTGAGCTATTGTAATAGTGCTTGCTGCAAAAGCAGGTACGCTCATCATGACCAGCACGGAAAAGGAAACAATCACTACTTGTACAATTTTAACAATCATTCTTTTCATAATAGTCTCCTCCTTCCATTAGGGGTTCATTTCTATTATATACCTAATTTGTCAAATTGTGCGACTTTTTGTTAAAAAAATAAAGAATTTTCTAATACTTTTGCTGTTGTTCACCCACTATTTCCACAAAATGTTTGTAGGGCGTTTAGGGATAGACTATAATTATGATAGAAAGAGACTGAAGATGAAGTAATCCTGAAGCTTACCGATTCTTTCAAAGAAGAACTTAGGGAAAAGTCAGATGTTGAGGTTAAGGTAAGCATGCTAAACATCAACTATGGCCACAACAAGGAACTTTTGAATGCATGCAGGCCACTTGGTGAATATGCCTGGTTCATAGAGAAAATCAGGCAGCGATTATACAAAAATATAAAGAGAAATACGGAGAACTGTGTATTCATATTATAATGAGTATATCTGAACGAAAAAGAATAGAGACTGATTCATAAAAGAGGGAGTATTTATGGAAAATACGATGTATCAGGTTTCGACGTTGCAGGCGCTTGCGCTGGGATACAGCAGGGCGGTAATAACTGTTGGTGATCTTATCAGGGAAGGGGATACTGGGCTTGGAACCTTTGAAGACGTTAACGGGGAAATGATCGCCATTGATGGACGCTGTTACAGGGCAGACCAGGACGGAAATGTGACAATGGTTGGTGATGAGACCGGTATTCCTTTTGCTGCGGTGGCAAAGCTGCACGGACAGCGGCAATTTTCTCTTGAGAATATGAAGGATATTGAGTCGCTTAGGACAGAGATGACCAGGAGGATAGAAGAGAAATTTGGTCTTAACAGCATGCATGTTGTGAGGATCGATGGTGTGTTTGAGAAGGTGGATGCCAGGTCTGAGGCTCCGTACAGGTCACATCATATCTCACTAAAAGAGGTCCTTGGCAAGACTCAGAAGGCATTCATTTTTGAAAATATAAGCGGGTCGCTGGTAGGGGTATATTTCCCGGATTATATGGATGGAATCAATATGCCCGGATGGCATTTTCATTTTCTTTCCGATGACAGGTCTAAAGGGGGACATGTCTTTGACGTAAGTTTTATTGAGGGGATGACAAGAATAGACAAGATTACCAACATATATATAAATCTCCCCAAAGAAGCAGCTTTTGACACCTATTCTCTCAAGCAGGATCTTCAGGAAGAAATAAAGTCTGTAGAGTAAACGTTACTGTTCACTCGCTTACAGCTCGCTCCAGTAACAAATTCGCGCATTCATTAAAGTTCGACTTCGTCGAAGGAATGCGCTCACTCCTGAATCATTTTCTCATGAAATGCGCAGCACAGTGCGCATTTCTGTCTGAACAGTAACGGGTAAACTTCAATTGTAAATTCCATGTTGACAAAAATATGTAATGGTTCTATATTAAACATATGAGCAGATGTTCATATGTTTAAAAGAACATTGTTTGGGCAGTATTATTTTTGCCTGTGAAGATACAGCATAGCAGGAAGGAGGAAGATATGTCGATAGACGACGTGGAGCACTGCGAAGAGGTTCACAGCCACAAGGGCGTGGTGCTTAAGGTGAACAGAGAGATGCCCGATGAGGATGAGCTCTACGACCTTGCGGAACTGTTCAAGGTGTTTGGTGACTCGACGCGGATCAAGATACTGTTTGCGCTGTTTGAAGCGGAGATGTGTGTATGCGATATCGCTGATAGTCTCAACATGACACAGTCAGCAATATCACATCAGCTCAGGATCCTTAAGCAGAGCAAGCTGGTAGGCAACAGGCGTGAGGGCAAGCAGATCATATATTTCCTGGCAGATGACCATGTGAGGACCATCATAGATCAGGGACTGAACCATATAGAAGAGTAAAATACCCGGGAAGGGAAGAAAGGTGGGAATATGAAGAAGACATTTAAGTGTGAGGTTGATTGTGCAAACTGTGCAGCCAAGATGGAGGATGCAGTTAAGAAGATCGAGGGCGTTATAAATGCAAGGGTTAATTTTATGACTCAGAAGTTTACTCTTGAGGCCGAGGACGATATTTTTGACAGAGTATTTGATGATGCGGTAAAGGCATGCAAGAAAGTTGAGCCTGACTGCGAGATTGGATAATATGCTATGACTAAGAAACAGAAAAAAGTTAGAAACAGGATAATAATAACTGCGGTGATGTTTGCAGTTCTTTTGATACTGGATAAAACAGGGGTGTTGGAGCCATTACCTGAACTTGCTGTTTTTGTGATCTACCTCATCCCTTACCTTATCATAGGCTATGATATCATAAGGAAGGCCGCGATCAATATCAGCCATGGACAGGTTTTTGATGAGAACTTTCTCATGATGATAGCGACCTTTGGTGCATTTGGTATAAGGGAGTATTCTGAAGCCCTCGCCGTCATGCTCTTTTACCAGGTGGGAGAGCTATTCCAGAGCGTTGCGGTAGGAAAATCCAGACAGTCTATATCAGACCTTATGAGTATTGTTCCAGAGTATGCGAACCTTGTATCAGACAGCGGTGATGTAAATGAGGTCGATCCTGAGGAAGTGAGCGCCGGTGATATTATCCTGATCAGAGCAGGTGAGAAGATTCCTCTTGACGGAGTGGTTATCGAGGGAGAGTCTTTTGTTAATACTGCGGCTCTTACAGGCGAGTCGGTGCCAAGGCGCGTGGCTGAGGGCACAGATGTCATAAGCGGATGTATAAATGGCGAGGGTATTCTCAAGGTGAGAGTTACCAAGGCCTACGAGGATTCAACGGTATCAAGGATACTGGAACTCGTTGAAAATGCCAGCAATAAGAAGTCCAGGATGGAGAATTTCATCACGAGATTTGCAAGATACTATACTCCTGTAGTGACAATAGGAGCTGTGCTTCTTGCAGTCATTCCGCCTATTTTGGGACAGATACCTTTATCCGACAGCATCAGGCGCGCTTGCATTTTCCTTATAGTCTCATGCCCATGCGCACTTGTTATTTCAGTTCCGCTTGGATTCTTTGGAGGCATCGGTGCTTCTTCGAAAAAGGGCATCCTTGTAAAGGGCAGCAACTTCCTTGAGGCTGCAGCGGGAATCGGAACGGTTGTATTTGACAAGACAGGTACCATCACTAAGGGCGAGTTCAGGGTTGGAGAGATTATTCCGGCGTCAGGATCCGGGATAAGTGAGGGTGATCTCCTTGAGCTGGCAGCCTGCGCGGAGTCTTTTTCCAATCATCCTATAGCAAGGTCGGTAATAGCCTGCTACGAGGAAAAAAATGGCAGGGTACCTGACACTATTTTCATAGACAAGTCCCGTACAAAAGAGATTGCTGGAAACGGCATAAGTACTGTCTACAATGGCAAAGAGCTGCTTGTGGGGAATGACAAGCTGATTGGAGCAGCTGCGTCTATAGGACTTATCGATGAGGCTGCGGGAACAGTGGTGTATGTCTCCTACGACGGAAAGTATGTCGGTGCTATCGTGATCATTGACTCGATCAAGGATGGTGTAAAAGAGGGAATTGCATCACTCTATGACATTGGCGTTAAGAGAGCCGTGATGCTGACCGGAGACAACAAGGATATAGCGCAGCATGTGGCAGATCAGGTGGGGCTCAATGATGTCAGAGCCCAGCTCCTTCCTGCTGACAAAGTAAATGCAGTTGAAAAACTTATGTCAGAGGGGGATAATAGTACCAGGCTTGCTTTTGTAGGTGACGGCATCAACGACGCGCCTGTTCTTATGAGAGCAGATGTAGGCATAGCAATGGGAAGCCTTGGAAGTGACGCAGCGATAGAGGCAGCAGACATTGTTATCATGGACGATGACCTTCGGAAGATTTCTTCAGTGATGAAGATCGCCCGCAAGACGGTGAGAATAGTCAGGGAGAATATCGTTTTTGCCCTGGGGGTAAAGCTGATAATCCTTGTTCTCGGCGCACTGGGACTGACGACCATGTGGCTTGCAGTGTTTGGCGATGTGGGTGTTGCGGTCATTGCAATATTAAATTCCATGCGTACACTAAGTGAAAAATGATTATGCAGGTCGCCTTTATCGCGCGACTGAATATAATATATCAAAGGCAGCAGATCACGCGGATCTGCTGCTTTTTGGAAATTGGAGGAAAAAAGATGCCAAGAGCAGAGAGATATGTGGGAGAGCTTATGATGAAGCTTGTGGCAAGGGAGACCGGGGATATCAGCAAGGTTGACTACAAGCCTCAGAAGAGGGCTTTTAATCCTCTTCCTTTTCCGGATGAGCAGTTTCTTGAAAGAAAAAGCCCTGAATCCCAGGGGGTGAGCTCTGCCTTTTTTACTGAACTGATCAGAGATCTGTGGGAGGATGATTCATGCAGGATGCACCGGCTGATGTTCCTGAGGCACGGAGCGGTCATCGCAGAGTGCGCCTTTGAGCCCTACGACATGGATATGTGGCATGTCTCATATTCAATGTGCAAGAGCATCACGGGAATGGCTATCGGCATTCTCGTTGATGAGGGGGGTATTACCCTCGATGACAGGATAGGTGATATTTTCAGTGCCTACACAGGGATCTTTAACGTGTTCAAAAAGAGCATAACAGTAAGAAACCTTCTTAATATGTCCAGCGGCGTCGAATTTAACGAAGCCGGTGCGATAAGCGGCAACGACTGGAGAAGAGGATTCCTTGAGAGTTCTCTTAAATTCGATCCGGGCACCAGGTTTGAATACAACAGCATGAACTCATATATGCTCTCTGCCATAGTCACTGAAAAGACAGGGCAGACCCTCTTTGAATTCTGCAAGGAGAGGATATTTGATCCCATGGGAATAAAGAGGGTGTTCTGGGAGAGCTGCCCCCAGAGCATCACCAAGGGCGGCTGGGGGCTGTTCATGAGGGCTGAAGATATGGCAAAGCTTGGTCAGCTATACCTTCAGAAGGGTGTCTGGAACGGACGGCAGATAGTCCCGCCAAGCTGGGTGGAAGAATCTGTTACCAATACAATCAGCACCGGCAAGGATGACAGGGAGCTTTACGGCTATCAGATATGGATAAACGGGGACAGGGAAGGTGATTTTGCTTTCAACGGAATGCTTGGGCAAAACGTCTTTGTCTATCCTGACCTGGACATGGTAGTTGTGACCAATGCAGGCAACAGTGATATCTTTCAGACCAGCAGCATGGCCACTAAGATAAGGGATGCTATGAAAAATAAGATAGCGGTCTCTGATGATCCGCTTCCTGAAAACTTTGCAGAGCTTTCAAAGCTAAAAGCTATCTGCAAATCCGTATCGGGCCGCACACCGGACTATCCTTATATCACGGGCGGAGGCTGGAAGATGCGCACGGTGCGCATGACAAAAGGATCTGCCAGACCATCAGCTGTAGCCAGGATTACGGGAAGAGGTAAGTTCAGGGACTCTGTTTTTTCCTACAATATCAGAAACGAGAACCAGCTTATGCAGACCTGGTTCAGGAGGCTTGACGGTCGGATATATGAGCTTGACACCCCGGGGATCGGCACATTCCCGCTCATGATGCAGATAGTGCACAACAATTTTACAGATGGCATTAAGAAGATTGGCTTCAGGTATACTGATGATGGAGCATTCTTTATAGATGTCTATGAGGGAGAGGCTATATTCAGGCTAAGGTGCGGCTTTGGAGGCAAAAGATATGTCTCGGATATCAACATGCACGGAGAAAACTATAAGATATCCATCAAGTCTTTTTTCACACGGGATGAGTACAACCACCTTGTCATAAGAAATGAGATTTACTTCCTTGAAGAGGCCTGCCAGAGAATATTCAATATCTACTTTAAGGATGAGACTTTTATTCACCCGCTTGCGCCTTCAAGGATTGAGATAAGGATGCAAGAGCTGCCGGGAACAGACATGTTCATTACTACCATGCAGAATCTGAATCCGGAAGGAGCAGGTCTTGAGTCAGCCATTCTTTCAAGGATTATGAAGGGAGGAGTCAAGGAAGCCATCATGCATGCGATCATAGCGACGATCCAGCCCGTTATAGGTGCAGTGCTGACAAACCCTGAGTTTGTCATGCCGGTAGATGAAAGCCCTGTTCCTGAAGCGGGAGATGAAACAGAGGATAAGAGCGCGGCAGAAGAAGAGGGCAGGAGCGAAGATAAGAACAGCGCGCAAAATGAGGCTGAAGCTCTGATGACAGAAGAGGAATATTCTATGCCTGATAATGGGAGCCTTGCAGGTCAATTGGGGTAGAGCCGTGGGCTGCGCTATGGTATACTTGTGATGGTATAAGTCATGTAAATTGAGCCTGGGCAAATGCCAGGCATCACAAATTCTTAGAGAGGTGAATATATGGGTAACGCGGTATATGAGAAGTTGCTTAAATGCAAAGAGGCAGTCAGGAAAGTAACAGATTTTGAGCCCGACGTAGCTCTTGTTCTGGGATCGGGACTAGGCGGATTTGCTGAGAATATCAGGGTCGAGACTGAGGTTTCCTACAGCGATATCCCGGGATTTCCTGTTTCGACTGTTCCGGGGCATGCCGGGAAGTTCATTTTCGGATATCTGGGCGACAAAAAAATCGTGTGCATGAAGGGAAGAGTTCATTTCTATGAGGGATATGACATCAGCGATGTCGTGCTTCCTGCAAGGCTTATGAAGCTCCTGGGGGCTAAGATTCTTTTCCTGACCAATGCAGCAGGCGGACTTGGAGACGGCTTTGCTGCCGGAGATCTGATGCTGATCACGGATCACATCTCAGCCTTTGCACCCAATCCGCTCATAGGTGCCAATATAGACGAGCTGGGACCTAGATTCCCTGACATGTCATCTGTCTACAAAAAAGACCTTCAGGATGTGATAAAGAGTGTTGCGAAGGAAAACGGAATAGATCTCAAAGAAGGCGTATACTGCCAGATGACAGGCCCCTCTTTTGAGTCACCGGCTGAGATAAGGATGCTGAAGACTCTCGGTGTATCCGCTGTTGGCATGAGCACTGTCAATGAGGCAATCGCTGCCAACCACATGGGGCTGAGGGTGTGTGGTGTGTCCTGCATCAGCAATCTTGCGGCAGGCATAGGCGATTCGGCTCTATCCCACGAGGAAGTTCAGGAAGCCGCAGACAAGGCAGCACCTCTTTTCACCAGGCTCGTATCAGAATCAATCAAGAGGTTTGAGGTATGAACATAAGATTTTTTAACGCCCGGATTCTCACAATGGAAGAGGGGAAAGAGATTTTCATCGGAGAACTCTGGGTAAATGGGGACAGGATATCTTTTGTCGGAACAAGTGATGAAGCCGCGCAGTACCAAAAGGCTCATCCCGAAAAAGCTGTGTCCTGGGACAGGGAGATTGACTGTGAGCAGAATCTGCTGATGCCTGGATTTAAGGATGCCCACACGCACTCTGCAATGACTCTTATGAGATCCAAGGCGGACGACCTTCCGCTTCAGGACTGGCTTAATACCCAGATTTTTCCGATAGAAGCCAGGATGACTGCTGAAGATATCTATCATCTTAGCAAGATTGCCATTATGGAGTATCTCACCAGCGGTATCACGGCTGCATTTGAGATGTATCTCACACCATACTCGGTTGCTGATTCCTTCAGGGACTGTGGAATGAGATGCGTTCAGACAAGCTGTGTCAACAATTTCAGCCAGTCGGTGGAGATGCTTGAGGGTTACTACAGGGACCTCAACGGACGCGATGAGTACAATTCATTTATCCTCGGAGTGCATGCTGAGTACACCTGTTCAAAAGAACTGCTTGAGAAGGTAAGTGAGCTGGTACATAAGTATAAGGCGCCTTTCTGGACGCACCTGAGTGAGACAAGGAGCGAGGTAGAGGAGTGCAGGGAGCGCTACGGGATGTCTCCTGTTGAGTTCATGGACTCTCTTGGCCTTTTTGACTACGGCGGAGGCGGATACCATCTTGTCTGGACCGATGACAAAGACATGGAGATCATGAAAAAGAGAGGCCTGTATGCCGTTACCAATCCTGGGTCGAATTCCAAGCTTGCAAGCGGGATAGCGCCGATTGCAAAATACCTTGAAAAGGGCATTCCGGTTGCGATAGGTACTGACGGACCTGCCAGCAACAACGCTCTTGACATGTTCAGGGAGATGTTCCTTACGACAGCGCTGGGCAAATTAAAGGAAATGGACGCATCGAGTATTGACGCAGCGCAGGTTCTGAGGATGGCTACTGTGAACGGCGCTCATGCTATGGGGATTGAGGATGCGGATGTTCTTGCTGAGGGCAAGCTTGCGGATATAGTGATGCTCGATATGCAGCAGCCCAACATGCAGCCTGTCAACAACTTAGTTAAGAATATAGTATACAGCGGATGTAAATCCAACGTTGCGATGACTATGATAGGAGGCATTATCCGGTATGAGAGGGGAATCTTCAATATAGGAGAGGAACCTTCCGACATCTACAGAAAGGCAGAAGAAATTTCTAAGAGGTTATATAGCTGAATATGGATCAGTACATGATATTAGTTGCAATCCTTGCATTCATTGTGGCGGCATATCTTTTGGGACTGCGTGATAAGAGGAATGCAAAAAAGAATCTCCTTGATAGACTTAAAAAGAACTATGGAAGTGCACCGGACAGGGAGTATAAGGCTGATGCTCTCGACCATGTCACGGGATACTACAGAAATCACAGACAGGATTTCCAGATTGATGATATTACCTGGAACGACCTTAATATGGACGGCGTGTACAAAAGAGTCAACTACTGCCTTAGCGCAGCCGGCGAAGAATATCTCTACTACATGTTAAGGACTCCGAGGCAGCAGGATGACTTTGAGTGCTTTGAGCGGCAGGTATCGCGTCTCATGCAGGATGATGAACTTCGAAGGTCACTGCAGCTTGCCTACTATGACATTGGCAGCAACAGCAGATATTCCATTTATGACTACATTGACTATCTTAAGAATGTCGAAAACACAGACAACAAGAGAGACATTTTGATGCTCATTCTGATGGCTGTTTCGGTTGTATTGTGTTTTGTCAGCTTTTCGATCGGGTTTGTCAGCCTTGTGGTACTCATGCTCATCCAGATACTTACATATTTCAAAGTGAAGGGAGACATCGATCCTTATCTTGTTACCTATGGATATATCATGAGAGTCATAAGGTCAGCCGGCTCTTTTGCAGGTATCAAAGACGATGCGTTCACGCAGGATCTCAGTGACCTTAGTAAGGCGGCGGGTGAGTTCTCATCATTTCAGGCAGGAGCCTACATCCTTCTGTCACCTAACAGGATGAACTCAGGCGGTAACCCTGCAGATCTTATTCTCGATTACATCAGGATGATAACTCATGTCGACATTATAAAGTTCAACCAGATGTACAAGCAGATCACGCAAAAGAGAGAGTACCTTGACAGGATACTTGAGATAACAGGAAGGATCGAGGCAGAGATTTCTGTTGCCTGTTTCAGGGCATCTTTTGAAGGCAGGTATGCGGTGCCTGAGTTTGGAGAAGAGGGATATGAGGCATCGGATCTTATCCATCCTCTTATTGATATGGCAGTTCCAAACAGTATTAAGGCTGACAAAGGAGTTCTGCTGACAGGTTCAAACGCATCAGGTAAATCAACTTTCCTCAAGACCTGTGCCATCAATACCGTACTTGCACAGTCTCTGCACACAGTTCTCGGGAGCAGCTACATGGCGCCGTTCTACAGGATATTTACATCCATGGCTCTTCGGGATGACATCTTCCAAGGCGAGAGCTACTACATGGTGGAGATAAAGTCCATAAAAAGGATCCTCGACGCAGCATCAGAAGAGGGCAGCGAGGTTCTTTGCTTCGTCGATGAGGTGCTTCGCGGTACCAATACCGTTGAGAGGATAGCCGCTTCCACACAGATACTCCGTAAACTTTCGGAAGGCGGAGTGTGCTGCTTTGCCGCAACGCATGATATTGAGCTGACAACTCTTTTAAATGATGATTACTTTATCTGCCACTTTGAGGGAGATATATCAGACAACGACGTGAAATTTGATTACAAACTCAAGGAGGGGCCGGCTACCACGAGGAACGCTATTAAACTTCTCGGAGTCCTCGGATACGACGAGCTGATCGTTACAAGGGCACAGAAGATGGCGGATGGATTTATGAAGAGCGGAAGCTGGGAGAAGACAATATGAAGGTGAGCATTTATTCAGACGGATCGGCAAGGGGTAACCCCGACGGTCCGGGAGGATACGGCGTTGTGATGCGCTATGTTGATCCCAAGGGAGAGGTCCATGAAAAAGAGATAAGCGCAGGGTACGACCGGACCACCAATAATCGAATGGAACTCATGGGCGCGATCGTAGGACTTGAGAGTCTTAACAGACCCTGCGAGGTTGAGATGTACTCAGATTCCAAGTATGTGATAAGTGGATTTTCTGAGGGGTGGATCGACAACTGGATCAGAAACGGATGGAAGACTGCAGCCAAAAAGCCGGTCAAGAACGTAGAACTTTGGAAGAGACTCATAGAGGCTGCAAAGCCCCACAAGGTAAGCTGGATATGGGTCAAGGGGCACAACGGACACCCTGAAAATGAGAGGTGTGATGAGCTGGCCACGACTGCAGCAGACCAGGCACCGGAGTTTCTTTTGCACGACGATGGGAAAGGTCTTTTTGCTTAACATAAACTTTTATAAAAAATAGTTTCTGTGTTATTTCGTAAATGCAGTTTTGGGTTTATACTATTAAGAGATAGTATAATAACTACTAATGATAACAGGGGGGCAGTATGAGCGACAAAATGAGACTTGTGACACGCAGTGATTTCGATGGACTGGTTTGTGCGATGATCCTTAAGGAGTGCGGACTCATCGGAGATATCAAGTTCGTTCATCCCAAGGATGTTCAGGATGGCAAGATTGAGCTGTCAGGGAATGATATAACCACCAATCTGCCATATGACTCAAGGGTATACATGTGCTTTGACCACCATGAATCTGAGCTGACGAGAAATGCTGCTATGAAGGACAACAACAACTGGCACATCGATGGCTATGCCAAGTCGGCTGCAAGGGTTGTATATAACTATTACAAGAATGCAGGATATGCTCTTGAGAGGATCTCAGATGAGATCATGACTGCAGTAGATAAGGGTGATTCAGCTGACTTTACCAGGGATGAGATCCTTGATCCCAAGGACTGGGTTCTCATGAACTTCCTTATGGATGCAAGGACAGGTCTTGGAAGATTCCATGACTTCAGAATCTCAAACTACGACCTGATGATGGAGCTTATAGATTACTGTGTCAATCATGACATCAAGGATGTTTTGGAGCTTCCCGATGTCAAGGAGAGAGTGGACCTTTACAACGAACAGGCTGAGCTTTTCAAGAACCAGCTCAAAGAGATATCCCACATGGAAGGCAAGGTAGTAGTGGTTGATCAGAAGGCCGCAGGAGATGTGATCTATGCCGGAAACCGCTTCATGATTTACGCTATGTACCCGGAAGCTGAGATATCCGTTCATGTGGCCTGGGGCTTCAAGAAGCAGAACACAGCAGTTATGATAGGCAAGTCCATCATAAATAAAGCATCGAATTTCAACATCGGAGATCTGTGTCTTGAGTACGGCGGAGGCGGACACGCCAATGCAGGAACCTGCCAGCTTGACAACGACAAGGTAGATGAGCTTCTTCCTGAGATCATCAAAAAACTTAATGCATAAAAGTATAAGGGCTGCCGGATGGCAGCCCTTAGAATTTGCGGAAATTTAGTTGGACTAAAAAATCAGTAGACGTATATTTATAGTAATCATCATATTCATCTCCTAAATATTCTAGTCTTCCAAGAATCTTTGTCTTGGTAGGTATCTATTTTGCATAATAAAAATTATGATTCAGGCATGCTATGACAAACAAGTGCAGTTCTGAGCAAAGAATGACCTGAATAACTAAAAATGGTCGGTTGGGGTAAAGACGAAAATCGTATAAAACATGTTTCTCAATGTTTTCAAGCGTGCGCAGAACAAAAATAGAAAAACATGTAATCAAACTAAGATAACTACATGTTTTTATAAAAATAATTCAGAGAATGTATGATGAAATCAAGCTCGGCCAAAGGTGGAGAACTATATGCTAAAGTAATCAGATTCACTTTTGTTTTGAATTTTTTCTGAGATCACGCGTCGTAGCCTTCAGCGTAGTCGTAAGCTTTTTCTTTATAGCTGCATGACCTGCTTCCTCATTCTTTCCTGAGGTGAAGCTGTGTATTGCAAGCATAAGTCTTCTCTGGTTAAAAGACATTCTTTCTGCGTATGCTTTGGCGAGTCTTTCGTAGCGAAGCTCTGCAGATTCTTTTTCCTCGCTGAGCTTCTGGCTGATCATCATTGGAGTGGAAGCGAGCTTCTCATAGTTTTGCTGAGCTCTTTCATTGAACTCGGTATGCATCTTCTCAACATCCTTTAAGAGTGCTGAGAGACTTGCCTCTGTGAGAGCATAATCGGCGCCGAATATCATCGCCAGAATTATCGCCAGTACTTCATATACATAGGGATTGGCAACTGAATGTAAGCCCTCGATGGCAGGGATGAGATATTTGACTATAAGTACCCCGGCAAGACCAAAGGCGACACTCACCGGAACACAGATGCGTCCATGAATATTGAGCGGCATGTCGCTGTAGTCCCACCAGCGCGCATTGAAGCGCTTTTCAAGAATCCAGGATGTGCCGAATTCTGCTACGGCGCTTCCTAAATAGCATATGATAAAAACTCCCCATACGGGAAAATCCGGAGAAGAGAGTACCTTGAAGCAGCTGAACAGTATTGATGTGGCAATGACACACGATCCGTAGATCGGGCATACAGGACCAAAGAGAAAGCCTCTGTCAGCCCACTTCTTTTCCTTGGCTGAGCAGTATATTGACTCCCAGATCCACCCCAGGAAACTGTAAAAAATAAATTCAACAAAATATTGGGAAATAAGCATGACTAAATGAAAGCTCCTTGATAGTTTTTATGACACCATAAGTATAACATATTGCTTACACTCCATGACTTTGAAAATAGAAATTCAGGAATATCCCTACTTTACTAGCGAAAAGTGTAATGAGAAATGCTATACTTTATTAAACACGCTATTTTTCGAAAGGAGATTTTCTTATGGCAAAGGTACTAGTATTAAATGGCAGCGCCAAGGCAAATGGGTGCACGGCAACAGCACTTGATGAGATGATAAAGATCTTTAGTGAAGAGAAAATAGAAACAGAGGTTATCCAGATTGGCAACAAGGATATCAGAGGATGCGCATCCTGCGGCTATTGTGAAAAGAATGGAAGGTGTGTATTCAATGATCTTGTTAATGAAGTTGCCGCTAAATTTGAAGAGGCAGACGGACTTGTTGTCGGAAGCCCTGTCTACTACGCATCGCCGAATGGTACAATCCTCTCGTTTATGGACAGACTGTTTTACAGCACCTCTTTCTCCAAGCAGATGAAGGTGGGCGCAGCTGTTGTGAGCTGCAGAAGAGGAGGCAACACAGCGACCTTTGATGTTCTCAACAAGTACTTTACCATAAGCGGAATGCCTGTTGCTTCAAGCACATACTGGAACCAGGTTCATGGCTTTACGGCCGAAGATGTCAAAAAGGACCTTGAGGGACTTCAGACAATGAGAAATCTGGCAAAAAATATGTCCTTTATGATAAAAGCATTTGCGGATGCAAAAGAAAAATATGGTCTTCCTGAGATGGAAAGCGGCGCCTTTACAAGTTTCCCTGATGGAAAATGACAGATCAAACTGACAGGATAATTAAGAATATGAAAGACAATGATATTAAGAGTAATTCAAAAAAGGCCCTGATAGCAATGAGCGGCGGAGTGGACAGCTCGGTTGCTGCTCTTGTGATGAAAGAGAGGGGCTTTGAGTGCATGGGCTGCACAATGAGGCTCTATGAGAATGACATGATTGGTGAGGATCTGTTTGGAACCTGCTGTTCCAAGAAGGACACAGATGACGCGAGGGCGGTCTGTGACCGGATCGGAATAGACTATCAGATATATCACTATGAAGCTGAGTTTCGCGACAAAGTAATTGAACCTTTTGTGTGCAGCTACGAGAGGGGAGAGACACCCAATCCCTGCATCAGGTGCAACAGGTACCTCAAGTTTGACATCCTCTATAAGAAGGCGGCAGAGCTTGGCTATGACAACATAGTTACCGGTCACTACGCAAGGATAGAGGAGAGGGATGGAAGGTACTATCTTCTCAAGGCAAAAGACCTGTCCAAGGATCAGAGCTATGTCCTGTATGACCTTACTCAGGAGCAGCTAGCGCATACTTTCTTTCCGCTTGGTGACCTTACTAAGACAGAGGCGAGGAAGATTGCTGAGGACAACGGCTTTGTGACGAGCCACAAGAAGGACAGCCAGGATATATGCTTTGTGCCTGATGGCGACTACGCGGGGATGATAAAGAGATATCGAGGTAAGGAATATCCCAAGGGAGATTTTGTGGACCTTAAGGGCAATGTTCTTGGAGAACATGAAGGCATAATTAATTATACGATCGGTCAGAGAAGAGGACTCGGTATCCCTGCCGACAGAAGGCTCTATGTAAAAGAGATCGACCCTGACGGCAACAGAGTTATCCTGGCAGATGACGCCGACCTGTTTTCAAAAGAAGTGATGGTGAGGGATTTCCACTGGATAACGGGAGATGCACCAAAGGGCGAATACAAGTGCCTTGCCAAGATCAGGTACAAGCACAAAGAGCAACCGGCAACTCTCACAGACCTTGACGATGGAAGGGCAAAGATAGTCTTTGATGAGCCACAGAGAGCAATCACCCCGGGACAGTCCGCAGTCCTTTATGACGGGGAAATCGTCCTTGGCGGTGGGATCATAACACTGACATAAAAACAGGGGATGTCGCTTGAAAGCGGCATCCCCGTTCTGCTTGATTTATTTGATTGAAGCTGCGTTTGATTTGTCGACTGGAGCGAAGGGAACCCATACGAACAATCCGTCTTCTGTTACATATTCAACGTCTTTTGCTGTACCTTTCTTGGCGAGGGCGACAGCAGTCTCGATACAGGATGCACCCTGACCCTTAGCTGACTGGTATACAGTGAACTGCATCTTGCCGTCGAGGATTGACTGGCAGCCATCGGCTGTGGCGTCGATTCCGACTACAGGGATCTGGTTGTAATCAATTCCCAGTTCATCCATTGCCTGTATGATACCCAGAGCCATTGAATCATTGTTGCAGATAACGCAGTCATAAGGCTGATTGGTCTTAAGGAAGATCTTGAATTCATCTGCAGCTTTCTGGGTATCCCAGTATGCTGTGTCGTTAAATACAAAGTTGGCGTTAATGCCGTTATCCTTGAAATATTTTTTAACAGCCTTGGTTCTGAGGGCAGCTGCGGGATGTAATGGCTCACCCTGGAAGAGAGCTACGTTGATGCTGGAGGGCTTGCCGAGCTTATTCCATACATATTCAGCCTGCATTGTTCCTGCGTCAATCTCGTAACTTCCCACATACATGTATTTGTCAGGTTTGAGATAGGCTGAATCCGGCTGTGAGTTCGTGAAAATGATCGGAATGTCGCCCGCTGTAACTTCGAGCTGAAGAGCAGTATCAGCATTTACAGGGTTACAGATGATAGCGTCATATCCTTTTGAAGCTGCGTCACGTATCTGTGCTACCTGTTCATCAACAGTGGTGCAGGGGTTTCCGACATCTACAGTAACACCTGCTTTGGCTCCCGCATCTATTACGGAGTTCATTACCAGTTCTTTGAAATCATCGAGTGTCAGTGTAGAGAAGTAGACCTTTACGCCCGAGCCGTCGATGCTTCCGCCGGAAGAGGATTTGCTCCCGCATCCTGTGATGGAAAGAGCTAAAAGAACACCTGCGAGAATACATGTCAGAATAGTTTTAAAGTGTTTATTCTTATTCATAAGTCATGCCTCCTCAAATCTTAAACTTCTGAACATAGGATGTAAGAGTCTGTGATGTTGCGGCAAGCTCATGTGAGTTATCAGCTACATCCTGGCTGCTTCTTGTTATGTTGTTGGCCATTTCAACCATGTTCTCACTGGTTGCGAGGATCTCGTCGGCACTTGCTGCCTGCTCCTCGGAGATGGCAGCTACGTTGGTAGCTACATCATCAACCTTCTGGATATCATCAAGCATTGCTTCGATGAGACCATTGGATTCCTGAATGTTTGTATAGATCTTATCAAAGGTTCCGACGGCAACGTGAATGAGTTCTGAGTTCTCTTTGATATTCTCAGCGCTCTCATTTGCCTGACCAACGGCTTCACCGATAAGTCTTCTGACTTCATCGATGAGGTTGGAGATGTTCTGTGCGCTCTCAGCAGAAGTCTGGGCAAGTTTTGCAATCTGTGTAGCGACAACCGCAAATCCTTTTCCTGCCTCGCCTGCTCTTGCAGCCTCGATACTTGCGTTGAGGGAGAGAAGATTGGTTTCTTCGGCAATTTCTCCGATCATACCAACAATGTTTGTTATCTCTTCTGATGCTGAACCAACTTTGTTGATGGATTCAACAAGCCTTTCGTTGGCATCTGAGATTCCGTTCATGGCATCGCTCAGCTTCTCCATGTCCTGGCGCCCCTTCTGGGAGATGCCTACGGTTTCTTTCATGCTGATATTAGCTTTGTCGCTGTTGTCTCTTGTGTCCGCAACAACCTGCGCAAGAGTAGTGGCATTGGATGCGATATCATTGACGGCTGTTGCAAGCTGGTCAACTGTATCATTGAGCTGCCTCATTGCCTCAGCCTGTGACTGGGATGCCTCGTACATTGTCTTGGATACCCTGTCACTGTTATCGGACTCTTCCTGAAGTTTGTCGGACTCTTCGCTTATACTTGAAAGCATCTTGCGCATTGATGTGACGAAGTCTGAAACCTTACTTCCCATTACACCGATCTCGTCGTTACTCGAAGAGTCGACAGAGATTGTGAAGTCACCCTCGGACATAGATGTGATGTTGTTTGAAATATGACCGAGAGGTGCGATAACCTTTCTTACAACGAAGAGGACAAGCAGTACGATGATGATAACAGCAATTATGCCTACTATGGTGAGCAGCATTCCCATCTGAGATACAGAGCTGAGGATTATGCTCGTAGGAATGTAAGAAACGAGCACCCAGTCAGTTCCTGCCACCTCAGAGAATGCCAGCATGTAATTTCCGATTTCCTTGCTGGTGAGATCGCTGCTTGAGATGGATTTGGCTGCAGCCGAAAGAACGGGATCGGAGCTTCCTTCTGACAATGTGGAATTCAAAAGATTAACATCTCTGTGTGCAAGGATCTTGTTGTCATTGGTGTCCACAAGGAAGGAGCTAGCACCATCCATTTTTACGCCGGAGTTAACAATGATCGTTATCTTGTTAAGAGTAACGTCAGCGCCGATTACCTTAATGAGGTCTGAGCCGTCATTCAGGATACCTGTGGCACTGATAACGGTCTCCCCCTGATCATTGGTATATGAAGTTCCGTAAGCCATGGCAATGCGGCTAAGTCCCTGCTTAAACCAGGTGCTGCCTGTGACATTGGAATCGGACATGTCTGATTCGGTAGCCTTATAGAGCTTTCCGTCAGTTGTTCCGATATAGAAGCCCTTTGGAGCATCAGAATTGTAGCCATAGAAAGAGTCAAGGACATGTGTGAGCTCTTCCTCTGAAGGGTTCATGCTCTCTAGTGAGTGCTTGACGGTTGCGAAGTACTCAAGATTTTTGGAGAGCCATGCCTCGATGTTGTCGGCCTGGTTTGAGATGGAAGATTCCAAAGTCTCCGTGGCCATTTCGGTCATTCTGCGCCTCGACAATTCTGCCGCGATAAAGACAAGTGCTGTTACTGTGACGATTATTACAGGAATGATGAACGTCAGCAGCTTAGTGCTTATCTTCCTGGTTCTTCTATTCGCAGTAGATGTTTGTGATGTTTTTCCCTCGTTCTTGCTCATTTGATTTTCTCCTGTCTCAAAAATATATGTGAATATATATACAAGACCTGTCTATCTATTATAGCACACGGGGGAAAATATATACTGTATAGCGATATAATTTATATTATTTTAAGAAAATTTTTTGCTTCAACCCGCCTTCAGGATTCATCTATTGCTGCAAGGACGTCTTTTACCACATCTTCTAGAGAACCTTCTCCTTCATCGACAGAAACATCGGCATATTTTTCATAGAGCTGTATCCTCTCGTTAAAAAGAGATTCGATTGTCTGACCGTCTCTCATAACAACGCCCCTCTGCCTTGCGTGGTGCAGGCGCTTTTTCAGAGTCTCAAGACTTACCTTAAGATATACGACTGTCCCAATCTGTTTGTAGTGTTCCATTGCCTCTTTTCCGTAAATGACACTGCCGCCTGTCGCGACCACACTCCCGTGAACATCAATCCCTGCATTGATCCTGTTCTCAATATCGATAAAACCGTCAATGCCTTCTTCCTCAATGATGCGTGAGAGCTTTCTTCCGTCCTTCTCCTGTATCACAATATCCGCATCCACAAATCCATACCCGAGAATCTTGGCAATTATGACTCCCACGGTACTTTTCCCGGATGTCGGCATTCCTATTAAAACTATGTTTCTTCTAACTGAATCACTCATTTTCGTCGTTCATCTCCATATTTATTGTAAATCTAAGCATCAGGTCAGAACCTTCCACTGCAGGAAGTTGGCTTTATCACAAAAATCAGACTAGCCAAGAAGTTCCAGCAGCTCTTCCTTGGTGAGAGCGGGAGCGCCAAGAGCTCCAGTGTTAAGAAGCTGGTCGGCGAGTTCCTTCTTTCTGTTCTGGAGCTGTATTATCCTCTCCTCAATTGTATTCTGCATTATGATCCGGTAGACCGTCACCACGTTTTTCTGTCCGATTCTGTGGGCTCTGTCGGTAGCCTGGTTCTCGACCGCCACATTCCACCAGTGGTCGAAGTGGATCACGATGTCCGCAGCTGTGAGGTTGAGCCCCGTGCCGCCAGCTTTTAAGGATATGCAAAAGACATTTGTGTCATCCTCCTGGAAGGCTTCAACCATTCTGATGCGATCCTCCTTTTTCGTTGAACCCGAAAGGAGATAATAGGAGATGCCTTCCTTTTTGAGCAGGACGCATAGTCGCTCGAGCATAGAGGTGAACTGGGAGAAGAGCAGTACCTTGTGTCCGCTCTCAGCTGCGCTCTTTAGCATTTCGATACACAGATCGGCTTTGGCGCTTCCGCCGTCGTACCCCTCGTATATCAGCCCGGGGTCACAGCATATCTGCCTAAGTCGTGTGAGCTCTGAGAGGATCATGATCCTGTCCCGGTCAATCTCCTGATCATTTTTGGAACCGACCAGGAGCCTCACCTTTTGTATAAGCGCATTGTACAGATCCTGCTGACCCTTGGTCATCCTTGTGATTATGTTTTCCTCAAGCTTGTCAGGCAGGTCTTTGAGTACATCTTTTTTAAGACGGCGCAGGATAAACGGGGCTATCATCCTCTTTAGCCTTTGCAGTGCTGCTTCATCGCCGTCTGATATGGCAGGGATTTCCAGATTTTCCTTAAAGCCCTTGTAGGAAAAGAGATATCCCGGCATGCAGAAATCAAATATGCTCCATAGTTCGCTGAGCCTGTTTTCTATAGGCGTTCCTGTGAGCGCCACCCTGAAGGATGCGCTGATTGACTTGACAGCTCTTGCTATCTGTGTCGTTGGATTTTTGATAAACTGTGCCTCATCGATTATAAGGCAGTCAAAGGTAAGGTATTTGTAAAGATCTGTGTCACGCCGCAGCAGATCATAGGAAGTAATTATCACATCGGTTTTTTCCTCATCAATCTCACTTGTGACCCTGATCCTGTCGGGCTTGATGCCGACGGCGAGGTCGCAGTTTAGCTCTTTTGTAAACTTCCTTATCTCGTGCTGCCAGTTGTACACAAGGGAAGCGGGGCAGACGATGAGAGAGCAGCCGTTTTTTTTACCGGCTGTGGCAGAAGCTTCCTTTAAATAAAGAAGCATCGCAAGAACCTGGAGCGTTTTGCCAAGTCCCATGTCGTCGGCAAGTATCCCGCCAAAGGAATTGGCCATGAGAGACATCAGCCATTTAAAACCGGCCTTCTGATAATCCCTGAGTACGGGTTCAAGGCTTGCGGGAATCTTAAAGGACGCGTCGTCTGTTTCGACAAAAGAGCTGACAAGCATCTTAAAATCACCGCCCCGAACAAGCTTTGTATATTCGTAGTCGGAGGATTTTTCTGACAGATCGTTTACAAACATGGCACGGTATTTCGGTACAGCCGCGTGACCTTCGAGAATATCTCTTGAGGACAGTCCCAGTCCGTCTTTTAAAGAGTATAGCAGCTCCATGTCTTCACTTCGAAGCCTGAGTATATCACCGTTTGAAAGGCGGTAGAACTTGCGCCTTCTGTCATAGCGGCTCAGAATATCATCAAGCTCTTTTAAGCTCATTTCCTGAGGGACTATGGACAGCTGTAAAAGATCTGACGCCACAGAAACTCCAAGTGTTACCTTTGGCGCGGCTGTTATCCTCACGGACTTGATGTTATCTGAGAGATATACCCTGCCAAGACGCTCAAGCGAAAAAAGATCTTCCGAGATAAAGGAATAAATCCGGTCATTGTTATTGCCGTTGCCGGACATCACAAGAAGCCCGCGCTCTTTATCAACATCATCAAAAAATGTTGCGAGTTCACCGGCGATGCGGCTTTCCTGATAAAGATCGCGCCGTATGCCATCATCTTCGCTGTCATCATCTGTAAGGACCCGAAGCATCTTTTTATCACCAGACGATTCCTTGTAGACGGCGTGGATATCACAGGTCAGCTCATCCTCCTTTGGCATGTCTATGTAGAATTCAAAGGCGGGAGCCTGGGGCAGATACCTAGAGACCTCAAAGCCCTCCGAATTGATGTTGAAATACTGCTCGAGCACAGGGAAAAGACCTGTGGAAAAGAGAGTCAGGTCTTTTTCTGAGATGAAAAGTTCGCTCTCTGTCCGGCGCGCAGAGAGAAAACGGAGAAAGGGCAGAACAGCTTCCGCGATCTCACCATCGACTATATGCAGCTTTTTGCGTCTTTCAAAATATATCTGTGACTGACCCTCAAATAAGGTAAAGGCACTTGCCTCAAAGCTTATACCACGCTTGGTCTTTTCGATGGTCAGCTCTATGGGTGGAAATTCAGCCGAGATTTCCAGATATCTCTCCTCATGATATCTTGATCTGAAATCGGTGTTAAGAAAGTACAGCCCGGAGACTGTGCTAAAAAACATGTCAATCTCATGGCCTGCAAGTTCAATCTGTTTGCTGTGACCCTTGGCATAGCTATATGAAATAGAAGATCCATCTGACGGCGAAAGAAGAGCATCGCCAAGCTGGCGATCTCTGAAATAGGCGGTCAGAAAGCGTATGATCTTCTGTGACTGCACGGTGAAAACACTGATGTCGTGGGCAAAAGAAAGGTGCTTGCCGTAGCTTACGACTTCCCTGTTGCGGACAGACAAAAGAAATGAGAGGATGTCTTTTATCACATAGCTGTGAGGAGTGCTGCTGTCAGATATGTTAAAGGACAAAGTTATCCTGCCTCTGTTTAGAACAGCGTGGGGCTCAAGGCTTATGTCTCTGGCGCCGCCGGCAACAATATCCGTACCGGGCTGCGGAGCGTAAGACCGAAGGAGTTTTTTTGTCTCAAATGAAGTATAAGAGAACACTTCATCCGTATCTGCGCTGAATCTCCTCCCCGAACCTGAAATGTAGTTGTTTTTGTTGATGTTGTTGTTTTCTTCCATCATTAGCTTCACCCGATAATAATAGTTTATCACGGAAAAAACCCTTTGACACCGCTATTTTCTTTATGTAAAATAATAACGCACGCTACGTTACCAATGATGGCGATCAGCAATTTGTTGGGAGGAAAATTATGTCCAGAAAAGCTACCATTACAAAAAAAGATATTGTCAATGCGGCATTTAAAATAACCAAGAAGGAGGGGGTTGAGCAGATTACATCGAGGAAACTCGCTGCAGTTGCCGGCTGTTCGACACAGCCTATTTTCAGGATATATGAAAATATGGATGAGATGAAAGTCGATGTCTATGATAAAGCTGCTGAGTACTATTCGGATTATTATGCGGATTACCCCAAAACACATGAGGTTCCGTTTGTGGATCTCGGACTTGCTTATATAGGATTTGCCCAGAAATACCCACATCTTTTCAGGCTTCTTTTTGTGTCACAGCAAAGTGATGACAACAGGAGCATGTATGACCTCGTGAACGGATCGAGGGAGAACGTGGTTAAGGAGATCAACAGGGCAGCCGCCCAGGGCGCCTCAAATGCGCAGCAGCTCTTTATGCAGATGTGGATATTCATACACGGCGCAGGCTGCATGACAGTCACGGGAGATTATGATCTGGATGAGGCTACTACTGTAAATATGCTGGAGTCTGCTTATAAGGCTTTTAGTAACTGAGGGATAGCACGGGGATATGAAATTTGAACAGGATGTTGATGTAATTACCAGGATAAATGAGTGCTATTCCAGAATGAGCAAGGGCAAAAAGAGCATTGCCACCTACGTCTGCGACCACTACGAGCAGGCGGTTTTTATGACCGCGGCTGAACTTGGCAAAATTGTGGGCATGAGCGAATCCACTGTTGTGAGATTTGCGATGAGCCTAGGATATGAGGGATACCCTGAGTTTCAGAAGGCGCTGACGGAGTGGGTTTCTGATAAATTCGGTTCTGTCGAGAAGGTCGGAAGACGATTCGGAAAAAGTACTGAGGGCGAGATATTGTCCTCTATTCTCAGCTCTGATATTTCCAATATAGAACATACAATCAATAATATCGATGTGGCAGCCTTTAAGACCGCTGTCGACGCGATCCTGAAGGCGAGAACAGTATACATTGTTGGAGTCAGGAGCTGTGCTCCGCTTGCTGAGTTTCTTCATTTTTATCTCGGTCTCATTAGAGGAGACAATATTCTCATAAGGTCAACAAACGTTACCGAGATGTTTGAACAGATGATAAGGGTCGGCAACAGGGATGCCGTCATAGGAATAAGTTTTCCAAGGTATTCAATGAGGACTCTCAAGTGCATGGAGTTTGCCAATGACAGAAATGCCAAGGTCATAACCATAACGGACTCCGTCCACTCTCCGATGAATCTCTACTCGTCCTGCAACATACTTGCCAAGAGCGATATGGCTTCGATAGTTGACTCTCTGGTGGCACCCTTAAGCGTCATCAACGCCCTGGTTGTAGCGCTGTGCATGAGGAAACCGGCGGATGTCAGGGCGGGGCTTAAGATGCTTGAGGAGACCTGGAACAACTATCAGGTTTATCTGGGCGATGAGATAGATTTTGCTTCTGATGATATGGCAATGCATCTGTCAAATTTGAACCGGAAAAAGAGCGGACAGGAAGATATATGAATAAGATAGCAGTTATCGGCTGCGGCGCCGCCGGTATGATGGCGGCTCTTGCTGCAGCGGAAAATGGTGCTCTTGTCACCGTCTTTGAAAAGAATGAGAAGCCCGGCAAAAAGATATATATAACCGGAAAAGGCAGGTGTAATCTCACAAACGCCTGCGATACAACGGATTTTTTTGATAATGTTGTCAGAAACCCTAGGTTCCTTTACAGCGCGGTATACGGATTTGACAGCACTGCTGTAAGGGAATTTTTTGAAGAGCACGGATGCAGGCTCAAGGTTGAAAGGGGAGAGCGTGTCTTTCCCGTATCTGACCATTCATCCGACATAATACGCACTCTGTATAACGCAGTAAAAAAAGCCGGAGTCACGGTCCTATTTGACACAAAGGTGCTGTCAATAGAGTCAAACAAGTCAAGAGTCTCAGAAATAACCTACACGGAAAAGGATGGTCCGATCATCAGGCATGAATTTGACTCGGTGATCGTTGCAACAGGTGGAATGTCCTACCCGTCCACAGGATCAACCGGAGACGGCTACGGATTTGCGAGGAACCTTGGACACAGCATTGCAGCGCCTCTTCCGTCACTTGTGCCTTTCGAGATCCGGGAGGACTGGTGCAGGAGCCTGCAGGGATTATCGCTCAAGAATGTGGGTCTGAAACTCATTCAGGAAAAAGATGACAAAAACGCGAGCGGCGGAGGCGGCAAAAAGAAAAACAAACCGGTTTACGACGGCTTTGGGGAGATGCTTTTTACCCACTTTGGAGTCAGCGGTCCTCTGGTGCTCACGGCAAGCTGCTATTATGATAAGGAAAAGAGCGGTAAGCTTTTGCTGGACCTTAAGCCTGCCCTTGATGAGGAACAGCTCGACAAGCGGGTTCTGAGGGATTTTGAAGACGCGCCGAACAGACAGTTCAAGAACTCATTGGGAGGTCTTTTCCCTTCGAAACTGATACCTGTCATGGTGGAATTATCGGGAATTGATCCGGAAAAAAGCGTAAACAACATAACAAGGCAGGAGAGGACAGCTTTTGTAAAACTCATTAAAAATGTTCCCATGACAATAAAGGGAACGAGAGGATTTAACGAAGCGATAATAACAAGAGGCGGCGTAAGTGTGAAAGAAGTAGACCCTTCAACAATGGAATCAAAGCTTATAAGCGGTCTCTTCTTCGCAGGTGAAGTACTCGACATTGATACTGTGACAGGCGGATTCAATCTGCAGGTTGCGTGGTCAACGGGGCACCTCGCGGGAGAATCCGCAGCAAATAAGGAGATATGAGAAATGGCAAAGAGCATAGCAATTGATGGACCTGCAGGCGCAGGTAAGAGCACGATAGCCAAAAAAGTGGCTAAGGAGCTTGGATTTATATATGTTGATACGGGCGCGATGTACAGGGCAATGGCGCTGTTCCTTATAAGAAACGGAATAAGCGCGGAGGAGAGCGAAAAGATAAGCTCTACCTGTCAGAGTGCAGAGATATCGATAGGACGCAGTGACGGTGAGCAGGTTGTGTATCTAGGCGATGAGAATGTAAATGGTCTCATAAGGACTGAAGAAGTTGGGAACATGGCATCCGCCAGCAGTGTCAACGGCGATGTGAGAAAGAAACTCGTTGCGCTTCAGCAGAAGATGGCAAAGACCACTGACGTTGTGATGGACGGAAGGGATATCGGAACAGTGGTGCTTCCGGATGCGGACCTCAAAATATACCTTACCGCAAGCAGCGCTGTAAGAGCCAGGAGAAGGTACGATGAGCTGACCGCCAAGGGAGAGACCTGCGACCTTGAGGCAATCGAAAAAGATATCATCGAGAGAGACTACCGCGACATGCACAGGGAGAATTCTCCTCTGATGCAGGCAGACGACGCCGTCCTTGTGGACTCATCAGATATGACGATTGATGAAGTTGCAGAGAGAATCCTTGAGCTCTATCGTGAAAGATAAGTTTATTAAAGAAGGGACGCAGTAAAATGAACGTTGTTGTTGCCGAGCATGCGGGATTTTGCTTTGGAGTTACCAAGGCTGTTGAAACCGTCTATGATCAGATAAAAGATGGAAACTTGAATATTTATACATTCGGTCCTATAATCCACAATGAGACAGTGGTGGGGGACCTTGAAAAGAAGGGCGTCAGAGTCATCGAAGATCCCGATGAACTCAACGAGATAACGGATGGAACGATCGTTATAAGATCCCACGGTGTGACAAGGCAGATACTCAGGAAACTCAAGGATACCGGACTCAATGTAATAGACGCCACATGCCCCTTTGTTAAGCGAATCCACAAGATTGTGGGAGAGGAGAGCGCAAAGGGAAAAAGCATCATAGTTGTGGGCAGCAAAAGCCACCCTGAAGTGGAGGGAATTGTCAGTTATGCCGGGGAGAGCGTATATGTTATTGAAAGCCCCGAAAAAGCTAAGGAATTTGACGGTGACAAGTCGCTCGAATACACTGTCGTATCACAGACTACGTTTAACAGGAAGAAATTTCAAGAAACCATTGAAATATTGAATAATTATGGTTACAATATTAATGTTGTGAATACAATATGTAATGCTACTGACGAACGCCAGTCGGAGGCGGAGACCATCGCATCTAAGGCTGATGTCATGATCGTAATCGGTGGAGCGAACAGTTCCAATTCACGGAAACTCTTTGAAATCTGCTCGCAGAAATGCATAAATACATATTTTATTCAGACATTGGATGATCTTCATTTGGACTTACCTAAATCAGTCGGACTTGTGGGGATTACCGCGGGGGCTTCAACCCCTAAGAACATTATCGAGGAGGTTCAGAACTATGTCAGAACAAACTTTTGAACAGATGCTTAACGAATCGTTCAAAACAATTCACACAGGGGAGGTTGTAGAGGGAACTGTTATTGACGTTAAGCCCGATGAGATAATCCTTAACATTGGTTACAAATCCGACGGTGTATTAACAAAGAACGAATACTCTAATGACAATAGCATCGACCTTACAACAGTAGTAAAGCCCGGTGACAAAATGGATGTCAAGGTTCTTAAGACCAATGACGCAGACGGGCAGGTCATTCTTTCATACAAGAGACTTGCGCTTGACAGAGGCAACAAGAGGATTGAGGAGGCCTTCAACAACAAGGAGGTTCTTACAGCCAAGGTTGTTCAGGTTCTTGAGGGCGGTCTCACAGTAGTTGTTGACGAGGTTCGCATTTTCATTCCTGCAAGCCTTGTATCAGACAGCTATGAGAAGGATCTTACCAAGTATCAGGATCAGGAGATCCAGTTTGTAGTAACAGAATACAATCCTAAGAGAAGAAGATATATCGGAAACAGAAGAATGCTTGTTACCGCAGAGAAGGCTGAGGCAGCCAAGAAGCTGTTCGACACTATCCAGGTTGGAGATGTTGTTGACGGTGTAGTCAAGAATGTGACAGATTTCGGTGCATTCATCGATCTCGGCGGAGCAGATGGACTTCTTCACATCTCAGAGATGAGCTGGGGAAGAGTTGAGAGCCCCAAGAAGGCATTCAAGATTGGCGATACAGTCAAGGTTCTTGTTAAGAGCATTGACGGCAGCAAGATCGCTCTTTCAAGGAAGTTCGATGATGAGAATCCCTGGAAGGATGCCACAAGCAAATATGCTGTTGGCAACATTGTAAAGGGCAAGGTTGCAAGGATGACAGACTTCGGCGCATTTGTTGAGCTTGAGCCCGGCATCGACGCACTTCTCCATGTTTCTCAGATTGCCAAGGAGCACATCGAGAAGCCTGCAGACGTTCTCAAGGTAGGTCAGGAGGTTGAGGCCAAGATCGTTGACTTCAACGAGGATGACAAGAAGATCAGCCTTTCAATCAAGGC
>JAEEGL012810176.1_pt1 | contig 36830 bp, 31 predicted proteins | sample 9134231 | NCBI WGS metagenome assembly JAEEGL01 (sample SAMN16246548, study PRJNA631951) | gut metagenome | biome: gut microbiome; feature: rumen; material: fiber-attached | host: Bos | place: Iran: Karaj | collected 2018-10 | reverse complement strand
TTGTTATCATAAGCTTCCTTAATGAGATCCATGTAAGCATCTCTCTGCGGGTCGATGTTAACCTTACCGTCAACAACCCACGGTGTAGAAGCAGCCTTCTCACAAACGTTCCAAAGGTCACCGAAGTCAGCACATGCAGCATAACCGGCCGCATTAAGCTTAGCAGCAGCCTGCTTGAATGTATCCCAGTTACCTGATCCACCACCAACAGCCTTCTTAACCTCTGCCGGATCATCAGAACCGAATACTTCCTTAGCGATGGAAGCAGAGTAGATCATAGCACCACCTGTGCACTGGTAGCAAAGAGCAACCAGCTTACCATCCGGGTTAGTACCGAGGTCTACTGTGTACTGTGCAATTCCGGCAGTCTTCAGCTTACCGTCAACATTGTCGATAAAATCAGCATACGGGGCAGCCAGAGAAGAAAGATCGCCCTGTGTATAAGGCAGAATGTAATCAGCCTCCGCCACGTAGATATCCGGAGCGCCATCACCACCGGCAGTCAAAGCAGCGTTCAGTTTTGTAACATAAGCTCCGCCTGTGTTAGCAGAAACCATAGCAGTTACCCTGTACTTGGAAGCCATGTCCGGGTTATCGGCCATGAAACGCTTCACCATACCGGGAACCTCAGGGCTCATCGCGAACATGTTGATCTCGATGGAACCGTTTCCATAACTCTCAATAGCTGTAGTCACACCATCATAATAATCTGTCGTAGGTGGAACATACTCCTCTGTTGTAGTAGGAGGTGTCATTGTCTCCGTTGTTGTGGTCGGTGTAGTCGGTATTTTGCGATTATACCACTCAAAATCCTCGATGCTTTCAATCATATCATCATAGAGATCCTCGATCGCATCCCCTGCAACTTCACTATCCATCACATACTGGTCATCTTCGATATCAAATTCCAGTTCTAACGTAACTTCTTTGTATTTCTTCTCCTTCTGAGAATCGATCAGTTCTTCAAAATCCTCAAAGTCATCCGCGTCATCAAGTGCTCTTTCATAATCCGGAAGTGTTACAGTAGCTTCACACGAAGCTTTTTTCTTCTTCGTATTCTCTTCAATGCTTTCAGGATCGATCGTGTAGGTCGCTTTCTTCATAACGACCTGAACATATTCGTTCTCTGCGATCTCATTGAGTTCCTCCTGGATGTTCTTTCCAAGGCCAAGTTCCTTATTCAGTTTCTTGATACTCTTTGCCTTAAGATTTACAAGTGCATCCAGGAAAAGATCAGCCGAAGCCTCAACTCCGTCTTCTTCCTCCACTTTCGAATCCTTATTTGTACAAGCGCCCAGTGAAACAATCATCGAGAAAGAAAGCACCAAAGCAGCAAATCTCTTCATCTTACGTTTCATAACCCATCCTCCTTTCGGGAGAACCCGACATTTACCTTCTATACGATTATACTCTCATAAAACCTCTTAAACAATTGAGGAACGTCAAGATACACGGCCAGGACAGGCTCCGGGACATAAAGAAAAGGACCATCTCATTACTGAGATAGTCCTTCCTGGTGCGGCGAACGGGACTTGAACCCGTATGGTCGCCCACACGCCCCTCAAACGTGCGCGTCTGCCAATTCCGCCACCGCCGCATGGCGCTTAAAGCATGAATAATTATACTGATTGATTCTGGGTGTGTCAATAGTGATTTTCTGTAACTTTCTCGTATTTCAAATTGCAATATAAGAATGGTAAAATATAGTGAATGACAGGACAGGAGCATGAGTATGAGACTTTCAGAACTTCTTCAATTTAATGATATCGTCATTCAGTGTCATGATAACCCGGACGCAGACGCGCTGGCCAGCGGAACCGCATTACACTGGTACTTCAAGAAGATGGGCAAGAATGCCCGATTTATCTACCGCGGAAACAACAAGATGCAGAAGAGCAATCTTGTAATCATGCTGTCGGAATTGTCTCTGCCTGTCTCCTACGAACCGGGCTTTGAAGAAGAACCTGAGCTTCTTATTACAGTTGACTGCCAGTATGGCCAGAGAAATGTTACCGAGACCAGAGCAAAAAACATCGCCATTATCGATCACCACCAGCTCACGGTCACGCTTCCGGAATATGCAACGATCCGAAGCAATATCGGCAGTTGTGCAACCGTCGTGTGGGACATGATCCGTGCAGAAGGCCTTGATGTCACTGAAGACAAGAACCTCTCCACTGCCCTGTATTATGGATTGTACTCGGATACTAATCGTCTATCTGAGGTATCCCACCCGCTCGACCGCGATATGATTGAGTCTCTGGCTTCCAGCGTTCAGAGAAGTCTGATCACACGTATGAGCAATGCCAATATTTCTCTTTCTGAATTAAAGATCACCGGTAAGGCGATCCTTGAATTTGAATTCTTCGAGGATCATAACTACCTGATCCTGCGCGCTGAGCCCTGCGATCCGAACATTCTCGGCGTTATCAGTGATTTTTCATTAGAGACAGATAAGGTAGACGTATGTCTCGCCTACTTTGTAAGCCCTTATGAGGTTAAGTTCTCCGTCCGCAGCTGTACGAAAGAAGTTCACGCCAATGAACTCGCTGCTTTTCTGGCAGACGGTCTCGGCGGTGGCGGCGGTCACATTCTGAAAGCCGGCGGTTCACTTCGTCCGGAGAAACTGGACAAAGATCCTTCCGTCCTTCTTAAAGAGCGGATGAAACAGTACTTCGATATGTTTACCATTCTTTATACCAAGGACACGGTTCTGGATACGGCGAATATGCCTCTTTACGAGAAGCTTCCCCAGGAAGTCGGCACGGTACGTCTTGCAGACATGTTTCCGCCGAAGACACAGGTCGAGATCCGAACTCTCGAAGGCGATGTTGTTGTTTCTGTCGAAGAGGACAGCTATCTTATGATCGGCATCGAGGGAGAGGTATATCCTATCAACGAAGAGAAGCTTCTGGCCAGATATAAGTCTCTTGGGAGACCATATTCGAAGACGTTCGAGTATTCTCCGAGTATCAAGGATCTTTCGACAGGTAAGAAAACCGATGTAATGTCCCACGCTCAGGCCATGATCAGCCATGGCGGCGGACTGATCTATGCCCAGCCGCTGGATCACTGTGTGAAGATCTTTACCCAGTGGGACGAAGAGAAATACTATCTCGGCAACGTCGGAGATTATATTGCCGTCCGCGCCGAAGATGAGCATGATATCTACATCATCAAGAAGAGCCTCTTCCCTCTGCTTTATAAGCAGGCTGATAGTTAATTGATTCCGTATCTTGATTTCTGCTCGTCAGTCAGCTCAGCACCTTTGATGATATCTTCCGCTTTTCGGATAAGATCGTCTATTGTATAGTGCTCGAAATATCCGATACGGAAGTCTTTTGTCGATGTATGTCCGAATGCGAAGAATCTGTCTGTTGGCGCATAATAACCCAAAGAGTTCCATACAACGGCAACCTCTATCCAAGTATTCAGATCGACAATATCCGTGATTTCACCTGAATGAATAAAGAGAAGCTCCTTCTCTTCATCAATCTCGAGATCAGCGTGGATGCCCTGGTTAAAATACGCTTCAACTTCTGACTTTCCGATGAACTCTCCGCTAGATGCATCATAACGGTAAAATGAACCATCATCAAAAACCACGAGGATCTGTTCATTCGAAGTACCCTCTTTATAGAAAGCAGCGCCGATTGCCGACATTCCTCCGGTCATCAGTTCTGACAACTGCTTTCCGTACGCATCATAGATCAGTAATTTGCTCTTATCTGCAACGATCCAGCGCTCTCCTTTACTGTCAGACTTGACGAGTTCTGTTCCCGTCCAGTCCTTCGGAAGATCTATATCTCTTACCTTATTATTCTCAACATCGATCAAGTAGTTATCAGATTTATCGATATAACAGATCAGTTTTGATTCCGGATAATAGACCGGTGCATCAGCAGGATAAATCTCATCAACCGGAAGCAAAAACGATTCAGTATCTCCGGTTGCCAAATTAAAGAGATTGACCTTGCAGGATTTGCGCGAGATCTCATATACAAGGTAAGTAAGATATTCACCTGTCATACTGCAGTCAAGCGCAGGCGTAAACACTGAATCCGCAAGTTGAATCTTTTCTTCAACTTCACCATTCGTCATCGAGATGCGGTAAGCAGTAAGCTTTCCCTCCATATCATGAACCGACACATAGAGCTTATCGTTATAGACCTTAAGCAATTTGCAGGCCCCATAATTGGTCCCCTCAATATCGGTTTCAAACAGCAGCTTCATATTTTTAGCGTCATAGGCGACTAAATGCGGATTACTGTTCTGAAATGTCTTAACTACAAGATAGTCATCATCAAGATAATGCTCGGAGATTCCGCGCACCTCGATACTTTCATCGATTTCTTTCCAATCATCATCCGAAACGTAAAACTTGTAATAGATGACCTGGTTACTATCATTCTGCAAAATATAGAAGCCATCGCCATATGCGACATCACAGATATTGTCGACAAAATACGAATAATACGCTGAAGTATTCGGTCCTATAGATTCTACAGATGTTCCGATGGAACCTGAACTGGTTACATACACAGGATTTCCATCGTTATCATTATCATGTATATCAATGATAATCTGCTGTGTCTCATACGAGCCGAGAGTTTCACCTGTATCCACAGAATAGACTTCCATCAGATCACCGGTTGCGTAGGCTACAGCATTCCGCGTCGGAAGATTGAGCAATTCAGAGTCGTAATCATAAACATTATATGAAAAATCACGTATCCACTTCTCTGTCATCGTCGATGCATCTACACAGTATATCTTATCCGTGTGCGGTTGAATAATCGTTGAAGCGCCGTTCAAAACAGTTACATCGAGAATATTATACCCGGCAATAACGAGCGTATTATCGTCTGTCCAGATAAAATCACGAAGGTCCGTGCTCTCCGACTGAAAGAACTTAATCGATCCTTCCTGCAGATCAAATACACCCATTTGGAAACCGTTTCCATAATCCAGGCAAATCACTGCAACTTTCGTTTCATCCGGCGAAAGAATGTAATTCTGATAGTTTTGGAAACTGAAATCGTAATCTGTCGGCAGCTTGTATTCGTTAAGAAGCTTTCCGTCTTCCAGAGAAATCTGATAAAGGATATCTCTTGTTGTAGGTACAAGCACCCATTTTCTCTCCTTACCCGGCATAGGACCGGAACTGTGTACTTTTTCTTCGAGTGAATAACTCCAAAGATTCTCATGTGTACGGAGTTCAAAAACACTAACCTCTCTTCCGGATGTGATAAGAAGTTTTTCATCATCCAAATAATCAATGAAAACAGAAGACTGGCCCGCAAAAGATTTCTCAAAGATAACCTCATGTGTTTCCGTATCCCAACTGGTCACCTTCATCGCAGAATCAACAACAGAGAGCACTTTATTGTTAGGTGATACCTTCATCTCCCGAATCGTGGAAGGTGCCTTATAATTCCAGACAGAGTGCACACTTGTTCCGGAAAGCGGTGTATAAGCTAATGTGGCCGAAGTTAAGGCGCGGACAGCCTCTGACGTGACAGGACGGTCATCATCGCCATTCGGAAGTGCTGCAAGCGCAAGTTGAATAGCCTCAATACGGTTCTCTTTAGCAAGAAGTGCCTGAGACTCATTTGCTAGATAAATCGACTGGTTTCGAAGGGTTGCCTGATAACTCTTCTTCAGCTGGAACTGCTTATATATCATATAGCCAATGAAACTAAGAGCAAGCGTAATGAAGACCATCGCCAGCGCAGTGATCCTCTGCATCTGATATGTTCTTCTTCTGTTCATGAGTTCATCATAAGAACAGCCTATGATCGGAGACGCAAGCCGCGGGAGCTCCAGTTTATCCGCTTTACGGAAAGGCATCCTGTAATCGCAGCAAAGAGGTTCTTTGTCACGAAGAGATACATATGTTGTTCCATCGGGATTAACCATCTGAACTTCTTCCTGAAGAAGTTCTACGGGAAGAACCTCAGAAGGCTCACCTTCGCCAAGAACAGCAAGGATCTTATTTCTAGAATGCGTCTTTAGAAAAAACTGTATTTCGCGCTTAACCCAAACCGACTCCTTCGTGTTATGCGTACAGATAACAATCAGGAAATCCGAGTTTTCAAGCGCGTGTTCAATCGTCTCGGTAAGATTACTCGTGATCGGTAATTCATCCTTATCCCGGAAAATACGCTGGATACGCTTCATCCCTGTCTTTTTACGGATCTTACGCGGAATATGAAAGTGTTCCAGTTTAGACTGAACACGTTCAGCTATCTTGGTATCCAGAGGCGCGTGTTTGTACGAAATAAAAGCATTGTAATGATCGATCATAGCAGTATACTATTCTCCCTTCAATATCCCCGAACCATATTCTACAATAATTTCCGAAAAACAAAAAGACTGCCCTTTCAGGCAGTCTTTTTAGTTGCGATGTTTAAATCTCAGTTTTCCTCTTCTTCTTTACTCTTTACCACAACTGTGACTACAGAAGCGGATACGATCAGGAAGAACAATCCTGCGAGGAGCTTGACAGAAGATCCTGTATCACCTGTCTTCGGTACACGCTGTACACCAAGTACGGAGCCTTCCGGTGTAGGTGTCGGTGTATCTGTCGGAACAGCTGTCGGTGTTGCCGTCGGCGGATCCGTCGGAACCGGTGTTGCTGTCGGCTCAGGAGTTGCTGTCGGAACAGGTGTCTCCGTCGGGGACGGCATCGGTGTTGCTGTCGGAACAGGTGTAGCCGTCGGAACCGGTGTTGCTGTCGGCAGCGGAGTAGGTGTTGCCGTCGGCGTAGGTGTCGGTGTAGGTGTAGACTCATCCTCATCGTCATCTACTCTCGGAGTCGGAGTCGGCGTATCAGTCGGCTTCGGTGTTGCTGTAGGAGTACTTGTCGGAACAGGTGTCGGAGTACTCGTCGGGACCGGTGTAGGTGTCGGTGAAGGTGTTGCCGTCGGAGACGGGATCGGAGTCGGCGAAGGCAGCGGAGTCGGCGACGGGATAGGTGTCGCTGTCGGTCTCGGTGTCGGTGTAGCCGTCGGCTTCGGAGTCGGAGTCGGCGTGTTTGTCGGCTTCGGAGTCGGCGTATTCGTCGGAGTCGGAGTCGGCGTATTCGTCGGCTTCGGTGTCGGAGTCGGTGTATTTGTCGGCTTCGGCGTAGGTGTCGGAGTATTCGTCGGCTTCGGAGTCGGAGTCGGCGTGTTTGTCGGCTTCGGTGTCGGAGTCGGGGTCGCTGTCGGGACAGGTGTTGCTGTCGGAGACGGCATCGGAGTCGCTGTCGGGACAGGCGTTGCTGTCGGAACCGGTGTAGCTGTCGGTCTCGGAGTAGGAGTTGCCGTCGGCTTCGGTGTCGGTGTAGGAGTATTTGTCGGAACCGGTGTAGCTGTCGGTGTAGGTGTAGCTGTCGGAACCGGAGTTGCTGTAGGTGTAGCTGTCGGTGTCGGAGTGTTTGTCGGAACCGGAGTCGGAGTCGGCGTATTTGTCGGCACCGGTGTCGGTGTAGGAGTATTAGTCGGAACCGGTGTAGCTGTCGGTGTAGGTGTAGGTGTATTGAAGTTGAACTTTACACTGTTGGAAACAATGTGGAACTCAGAAGTTGTGAACATGGAAGCACAGATGATCGAACCGTTGGAGTTACCGCCGAGCTTCTGGATATAAGCGTTCGGAGCAAGAACCGAACCATGCAGAGCAAGGTTATCCGGAACGTAGATGCTCTTTGCTTCAGCAAAGTTCCATACTACGTGTCTGTCACGATCGTCACCACCGTCATTCGGTGTGCTGGCGCTGTTGAAAGAACCATATCTGAGCTGCGGGAAATAGTTAACGGAATCACCGCGTACGTTAACGATAACATTTACACCTTCCGGTAAGTAAAGCATATTTGTGCCGGCCGGAAGATTGAAGATCAGGACATCTGTCTCAGCGTTGAAGTCAGCAGGTGTCTTCGCCTCGACCTCGAGCCATCCGCCGCCGCCTCTCTGATTGAGAATAGCATTGGAAGAAGACTGAGCCTGAGCATTTGCGCTGTTAGCACGGGAAACCATAGCGGCTTTTCTTTCACCAAAGCTGATCGAAATGCCTTCTACGATATGGTAAGCATCGGAACTAAAGGAATAGTTAGTGCCGTGGATGTTGGAAACGGAAGATACTTCGAGGTTACCGCGCATGGTGTTGATAGCATCGAAGTTCAGCTGTCCGGCAACGATCAACTGAGAGAGTCCTCTCTCACCCGGTGCCGTATTACTTGCTGCAAAAGAGAAATCACTAAGTGAAGCGTCTCCACCAATTGCAAAAGCACCTGTAGAGTGATGGCCCTGACCGCCACCTACTTCAAGGTTGCCAAAGCAAAATACTGCGTAATTAAAAGGATTCTGTGGGTTTAAACCGGATCCACCTTCACTTGAAAGATGGTTGTTAGCCGCTCCGGATGGAAGTGCCGCGATACCCTGTGCTCCTAAAAAGGCGACTACTAAGGTGCAGGACAACATTCTGATCCAGCGGCCGAAACGATTGCCGGCCGTGCTCTGATGCGTTCTTTCTTCTGTCATGTTAACCCTCCAACTGTTACCAATTGATGATATTTTCTGTATTACACAGACCCAACCAAAATCATATTAAACTATCAAAGTTATTTGCTCAACCGTTTTCGATTGTGCAAATTGTACAAATTTCACATTTTGTACACAATTAGTGAAAAAGTTCGTAACAATTGTTACGAACTTTTTCATCACTTTTGAATTTTAAGATTAAGATCAATGAATAATCGAATTGAAAAGAATCAACAGTACAAGAACGATTCCGATCGCTGCAAGGACACGCAGAACAGATACCGGAGCATGACCTCCTACCTTACCTGTCTGGCCATTAACTACAAACTGATAGACTTTCTCATTGTACTTGAAGGAAGAGATCCATACAGGAACGAGAATGTACTTATAAGTAATATTACTATATAACGTAGAGAAGCGGAGCGAATCAACGCGGTCGCATCTCCAGTTCTTTCGGATATAAGAATTGATCTGGCTTCTGAGATGCTTCTTAATGGATTCCTGAGCGATTCCCCAACCCTCTTTCAGTCCGATTGAGTAACGCTCGGCGATAAAACCGGCAACTACTTGCGGAGAATACGGAACAAGTTTAGAGAAATCAAACGGTTCACATTTTGATACTACTGAATTGTCACTTCTCTTCGAAGCCATAACAGTCTCATCATCAATGAATTCCTGATATACACCGCTGACCGGTCTCCAAGTAACCTCTGTGACGTAATTATCGCCTCTCTTTACACGGCGCTCATAACCGGCTCTGGCTGAAAAGTTAGATGTCGTCTGGGAATCATATGTCCAGTAAGGAAGATATACACCCTGGAAGGATTCCGGACGGGCGCTCTTCTTCGCCTTAGAAGGAGTAAACAGTTTTCCCTTGATCCAGGAAGTAAATCTCTCGCCGGCTTTCTCTTTGGTAATTGCAAACGGACAAACTGCTCCCGGAGACATAGAATCGCTGCTGGCAGCAGGCATAACGCTTGTAGATCCGCAGAAAGGACATACAGCTGCTGTCTCAAGAGCATCGTAGATCGTCTCAGCGCCACACTGCTTACATACGACGGATTTCTTCTGTGCACCCCACTCAAAGCTCGCTGTCTTCTCTGCAGACTCAAAGTCCAGTTCGACGATCGCATTCTCAGAATCGGCTTTCGGCAATTCGCACTTATATCCGCAGAATTCACAGAGCATGCCGCCGGATTCAGGATCGAAAACAACTGTCGCACCACAATTCGGGCACTTCTTATTTGTTTCGTCCACAGTAATTTCAGTCTGGATCTGCTGCTGATTCTCGTCGTACTCTGCCATAGAAACCTCCCAATTTCCTCTTTCGAGCAATATATCTAAAGAAATTATGCTAATACATATATCATCGCAGAAAGCGGCCGTACTTCCACTTTCCCGATTATCTGCCCCGATGGAACGACCACACAGTCAGTCTCTCCGTTTCCCGTGAAGATCTCAGGTATATGATCGATCGATACCCCACTGAAATCATCACTAAATCGGACCAGCAATCTCATTTTATCACTACGGTTAATGATACACAAAATCTTTTTCGGACCGCCGCATACCTTGCCGAAATGGTCTTTTCCCTGACTGTCCAGCGTTCTCGAGAAGATAAGATCATCTCCTTCTGCAAGAAGCATATTCACCTCTCCGCAGCGCAGGACTTCGTATTCAGACCGAAGAGCGCTCAGTTTCCGGAATACTTCAAGCATGTCCTTCTGCCAGGAACTGAGATTATCCCATGGATAGGTTCTGCGGTTAAACGGATCCCGATAACCGTCCATACCGATCTCATCGCCATAGTATGTGCAAGGGCATCCGGGATACATCATCTGGATAGCAAACGCCATCTTCATGAGCGCGGCTCCCCTGCTCTTCATATTCCTGGTAAGAGATAACTTCTTCTGTTCTTCTCTCGATCCCGGATCCGGCGCGCCAACAAGCATCGTGATTGCACGCGGCACATCATGACTGGAGATCAGGTTCATCATGCAGTAGAACATCTGGTCAGGAAGATTCTCTCTGTACTTCTCCATCGTCAGGCACCATGTCCGGGCATTTGTATCTCCGCGGAGAAATGCGATCAGTGCCTCACGGAACGGATATCCCATAACAGTATCGTGCGTCCGTCCGAACGCAAAATCACGATAACTTCCGTAACTGATCTTCGTAGTGACTTCTTCCCAGACTTCGCCGAGAACCAGAGCATCTCCGTCCGAAGCCTTCTTCACACAGGATCTCATCTCGCGCAGGAAAGAATCAGGCAGTTCATCGGATACATCCAGACGGACTCCGCTTGCCCCTCCACGGATCCAGGAGGCAACAACCCCATCCGGTCCGAGGATATAGTCCCTGTAACTCAGGTCATTCTCTTTAGTGTTCGGAAGCTCCGGAAATCCCCACCAGGAATCGTACGCCGGCTCACCGTTCTCATTTCTATAGAAAGAGTACCAGGAAGAATACCGGCTGCTTTTTCCTTCGGTAAAAGCACTGTAGGCTCCGGGAGCATCATATCTTCCGTATTTATTGAAATAACGGCTGTCTGCGCCGGTATGACTGAATACACCGTCTACAATATAGCGGATTCCGTTTTCTCTCATTGCTGAAGAAAAAGCCTTATATCCCTTTTTACCGCCGAGGATCGGATCCACATTCAGATAATCAGCCGTATCATAACGGTGATTCGATCTCGCCTCACAGATCGGGTTAAGATAAAGGACATCGACATGAAGTGCTTTTAGATAATCGGCTTTCTCCGCAATACCCAGAAGTGTGCCTCCATAGAAGTCGCAGGCCAGATATCCGGTCTCCGGCTTTCCGTCAATATCCACATCTTCTTCCCAGGTCTCGTGAAAGATACGTTCGGGACGGGTCTTCCCCGTCTCTTCCATCGCCTCGAAAGAATAGTCACTTCCCCGACGGAAACGGTCCGGGAAGATCTGGTACATCACAGCACCTTTCATCCAGTCCGGCGTGACGAATCCGTCTTCATATACCGTAATCTGGAAAGCGTGAGGATACTTCTCTTCCTCCACTCCGACGCGGGGCGCGCTAAAAGCAAACTTACCCTTTCCGTCCTCGCCTTCCCAGCAGGCTACATAATACAGATAGGTGCGGTTCTCGTCATATTTCCGGTACAGAAGATCGTGATACTCAGGATCGACAATGGCCTCAATATCTTCATGACGGCTTCTCAGACAGAACCAGTAAAAAAGCAGTCCCGGCTCAGCGGGCATGCGCAGACGGCAATGCCAGCGGTCCGGGACCGATTCATCTTTATTGCAGCGAAGTTCGCTGTATGAAAGGCCGTAAAGGCCATACGCATAGCAAAGAACGATCTCATCTACATCAACAGATACATCAATATAAAGATCAACATATCCGCCCGTCTTCTGAGCGCCGAACGGAGAGCGGTATTCCGCAAGTCTCGAACAATGCACTACACAGTCCGAATTCTTCGCAATGCGAGAAGTCATACCTTCTTGTTCTCCGTTTCACCTGTAGATTTCTTTGCAGGTTTCTCAGCAGAAGCTTTTGTCGTCTTCTTCGCGGAAGAAGCGGACTTAGAAGCAGACTTAGCCGCCGGCTTAGCAGGAGACTTGGCAGCTTTTGCAGCCGGTTTTGCCGCCTTGGCAGCAGGCTTCTTCTCAGCAGCTGCTTCAGACTTAACTGCCGGTTTCTTCACAGAAGGCTTCTTGGCCTTTTTCGGCTCCTCTTCTTTCTTCTCCTTGCCGATATCAAGGATCTCCTCTGTCAGAGGCTTCTTCGGAGCCTCATCTTCATCCGCAATAGAAATACCTGTGATGAAAGAATAGAGACCTGCATATTCTTCTGCAGAATGCTTCCAGGAATAATCCGCCTTCATGCCCTCTTCAATCAGTTTATTCCATACCGGCTTGTTATGACGGTACAGATCACACGCATACTTAGTCACGAACAGGAACTCATGTGCATTGATATTGGCAAAGGAGAAACCATTACCCTCTCCAGTGAACTCGTTGTAAGGAACAACCGTATCACGGAGTCCGCCGGTCTCACGTACGATCGGGATCGTACCATAAGTCATTGCGATGAGCTGGGACAGACCACAAGGCTCAAAGAGTGACGGCATCAGGAAGATATCCGAGCCGGCATAAAGCGTATGAGCCAATCCGTTATCAAAGGAGATGCAGGCACACATCTTACCCGGGTTTCTTGCGGCAATATCTGCCAGAGAACGCTCATAATAAGCATCGCCTGTTCCGAGGATAACGATCTGCATACCATCATAGAGCATCTCCTCTACGACACGAAGCAGAAGATCGAGACCCTTCTGGTCAACCAGACGGGAGATCATCGTGCAGAGAGGTGCACCCGGATTGACTTCCAATCCAAGCTGTTCCTGAACGGACTTCTTATTGGCAGCCTTACCCTCTTCGTATGTCTTGATCGAATACTTTTTCGGGATCATGGAATCCTTCGAAGGATTATACTCCTCGGCATTGATACCGTTCAGAATACCGGAGACCTTGTACGCATAGCGCTGGAGCGTATGGTTCAGACCTTCACCGTAGTAATCTGTCATGATCTCATAAGCATAAGTCGGAGATACTGTTGTTACAGAGTTACTGTAAACAATACCGGCTTTCATGAAGTTGACCGCGCCATCCTTAATCGAAAGTTCGTCAGTCAGATATTCGCTCGGCAGATCCAAAAGATCCTGGATCACTTCGATACCGTGGATACCCTGATATTTCAGGTTATGGATCGTATAGACGGTCTTCATGTTCGTATGGTAGCCGTACTTCTTATAATGAGCATCCAGAAGCAGCGGCATCATGCCGGCCTGCCAGTCGTTACAGTGGAGAACATCCGGTTCAAATCCCATGAAGTCACCCATGAAGTCCAGAACCGCTCTCTGGAAGAAGCAGAAACGCTCGATATCGAAGACATACTCGACATAGACCTGATCGAAATTGAAGTAATACTCGTTATCGACGAAATAGAACTGCACTCCGTTCATAGTCAGAGTATAAAGACCGGCATAGAGAGATCTCCAGCCCATCTTGATCATCTTCCATCCGATGAAGTCGAGATTATGCTCATGTTTCTGCTTTATACTCTTGTAGAGCGGCATGATAACTCTGGCATCACAGTGATGATGCTGAAGTTCAACCGGCAGGGCGCCGACAACGTCCGCCAGACCGCCAACCTTTGCAAAAGGATATACCTCCGAAGAGACAAACAGGACCTTCACTTTGTTCATACGATAGCTCCTTTACCGATCACGACCGGATAATCCTTGTGTCCTACAAGTTTGATTCCCGGACGGACTACAGAATTTTTATCAAGGATAACATTCTCCAGATAGCAGTTATCTGAAATATGCACATCCTGCATGATAACACAGTTTTTGATCGTACAGTTCTTACTTACCGCAACACCGCGGAACAGGATCGACTCAGTAACATTACCGGAGATACGGCAGCCATCGGATACGATAGCATCAGTTACCTTACAGTCATCCGAATACAGTGTCGGAGCCTCATCCTTGACCTTCGTGAAGATCGGCATACCGTTCCAGAAGAGCTCGGCACGGATCTGGTTATTCAGAAGCATCATGGACGAATTGAAGTAAGACTGTATATTGTTGATACGGAGTACCAGCCCTTTATATTCAAAGGCATGAACTCTGAGCGTATCATACTTCTTAACGAAAGAATGGATACCTACATGATTCGTACCGCGTGCCATCATCTCGGCAATAAGATCGATCAGAAGTTCACGGCGCATTACGATGATACCCATACTGCTCTTGGTGAAAGAACTCTTCTCCGGATTAAACAGCAGATCCTTGACCCAGCCTCTTCGGTCTACATCCAGGATATAGTTCGGACCGCCGAACTTCGTACCGTCGCGGTTATACATTACGGAGATATCCGCACCGCAGGCCTTGAAGTCTTCTACGAAATCAGTAAATGTCGTATTCAGGATAACGTTACTTGCCGCCATGATGACATACGATGCATTGCTGGAACGTACAAAATCGAGAAGGCCGGCCATCTCTTCATCACCCTGTACCGAGGTCGCCTCAGAATTAACGTACGGCGGCAGGATATGAAGTCCGCCGGAGTTCTTTCTGTCGAGGTCCCAGGAAGAACCTGTTCCCAGGTGGTCCATCAGAGACTTATACTTCGTGTAGGTATGGATACCGATATTCTTGATTCCGGAGTTCACCATATTCGACAGCATGTAGTCGATGATACGGTATCTTCCGCCAAACGGTATTGCAGAGAGAGCTCTCGGCTTGGAAAGCTCGCCGAGCGTAATCTTCTTATTATCACCAAGGATCAAACCCATTGCATCAATAAACATTCTTTATTCCTCCCAACTTCCGATCATACCCGAAAGACTTCTTCGATGACATTGTCTTTCGCTGATACTCGAATATCCTTGTCAACCTGGCAGTTTGCAGGGATCACGGCGCCATCCTTGATCTTCAGGCCGCCCTCGATGACAACGATACCTTCCTGGCAGATCTTCTCATTCAGATACGGGCTCTTTCCCTTGACATCCGAACCGGCTTTTACGTTCTCACCGATGATCGTACCGGATGCTACGATACAGCGGTTAAGATGCGCTCCTGCTTTGACGGTTACGCCCGGGAAAAGCACACAGTCCTTGACTACCGCGCCCTTTTCCACCGTAACGGAGTTGGAAAGAACGGAGTGCTGTACAGATCCGAAGATCTGGCAGCCGTCGGTCAGCGCAGAACCTCTGACCTCAGCGCAATCACCCAGGAACTGGGAAGGCTTAACAGGGTTTCTGCTGTAGATTCTCCAGGAACGGTCGATGAGATTGATTTCATGCGGACGGTCCAGGATATCCATATTCGATTCCCAAAGGGAGGAGATCGTTCCTACATCCTTCCAGTAACCGGAGAAACGGTAAGCGCAGAGCTTGTTACCCTGCTCGAGAAGCATCGGAACGATGTTCTTACCGAAGTCATTATTAGACTTAGGATCTTCTTCGTCCTTGACGAGTGCTTTTCGAAGAACATCCCAGGTAAAGATGTATACACCCATGGATGCGAGATTACTTTCCGGCTTGGCCGGCTTCTCGACGAACTCGGTGATCACGTCAGTGCCTTCCTTGGTATTGAGGATGCCGAAACGGGAAGCTTCTTCCCACGGTACTTCGAGAACGGCCAGAGTCGCATCGGCTTCGTTCTCAATATGCTGACGGAGCATCTCCGCGTAGTTCATCTTATAGATATGGTCACCGGAGAGGATCAACACGTACTTCGGTTCGCAATCATCGATAAAATCACGGTTCTGGTAGATCGCGTTTGCCGTGCCCTTATACCAGTCGCTCTTTCCGGTCTTCTGGAAAGGTGGAAGGATAAAAGCACCACCGTTGTTACGGTCGAGATCCCACGGATGACCATTTCCGATATAAGTATTCAGCGCCAACGGCTGATACTGTGTCAGAACACCAACTGTTTCAATTCCTGAGTTTGCGCAATTGGAAAGTGGGAAATCGATGATGCGATAACGGCTTCCGAAAGGAACGGCCGGCTTAGCAATACTCTTTGTCAGCACGCCCAGTCTGGAACCCTGTCCACCTGCCAAAATCATTGCGACTACTTGCGCTTTCGCCATAATGAGAACCTCCGTTTATATAATCTCTTATTGTTTCTTCGTTGTTTTCGTCGACTTAGCAGACTTCGCTGCAGTTGTCTTTGTCTTCGCAGACTTCGATGTAGCGGACTTCGTTGTCTTCGCCGAAGTCGTCTTGACCTTCTGGAAATAGATACCACCCAGAGGCGGAAGGTTTACCGAGATGTGACACGGCTTACCGTTCCATCCCTCTTCCACTGCTTTAAAAGTACCTCTGCTGTCGGTACCGTCCGGATAACCGGATCCGCCGTACTTCATGTCATCAGTATTCATCAGGATCTTATATCTTCCGCTCTCGGTCACACCGATGTTATAGTTCTCCAGCGGGACCGGAACCATATTGAGCGCCACATAGATATCTTCCTGATTCGCTACGCCCTTGCGCTTAAAGACAAAGACATTATTCTTCACATCGGATGCGTCGACCCACTCGAAGCCGCCCCATGAATGATCATCCTGCCAGAACTGCGCATTCTTAATGTAGAAATGATTAAGATCTGCGACATAATCCTGAAGGAGCTTATGGGATTCATACTGGAGCATGAACCACTCGAGCTGCTCATAGAATCTCCACTCGATAAACTGACCGAACTCAGATCCCATAAAATTCAGTTTCGCACCGGGGTGCGCCATCATGTACATAAACATCAGTCGGAGATTGGCGAACTTTCTCCATGTATCACCCGGCATCTTATCAATGAGGCTCTTCTTACCATGAACGACTTCGTCATGGGAAAGACTCAGAATAAAATTCTCGGAGAATGCGTACATCATGGAGAAACAGAACTGGTCGTGGTGCCACTCTCTCGCGTAGGAATCAGTCTGGAAGTAATCCAGCGTATCGTGCATCCAGCCCATGTTCCACTTGTGAGTGAAGCCAAGGCCGCCGTCAGATACAGGATGAGAAACCTTCGGCCATGCCGTGGACTCCTCGGCGATCATCATAACGTACGGATAATTCTCCGCCATGATCGTATTGAGGTTACGGATAAAGTCGATTGCCTCAAGATTGTCCGTGCCGCCGTAGATATTCGGAATATACTCGGTTCTTCCGTAGTCTCTGTAGAGCATACTGGATACAGCGTCCATACGGATACCGTCGAGGTGGAATTCCTCGATCCAGAAGACCGCGTTACTGATAAGGAAGGACTGTACTTCTGCCTTGGCGTAATCAAATACGAATGTGCCCCACTCCTTATGCTCACCGATACGCGGATCCTTATACTCATAGCAGGCAGATCCGTCAAAGCGGACAAGACCTTCCTGATTCTTCGGGAAGTGTGCAGGAACCCAGTCAAGGATAATGGAGATGCCGTTCTTATGCAGATGGTCTACGAAGAACTTAAAATCCGCCGGTGTTCCGAAACGGCTGGTAACCGCATAGTAGCAGATTACCTGATACCCCCAGGAATCATCGAGCGGATGCTCAAGGATCGGCATAAGCTCAACATGGGTATAGCCCATCTTCTTACAATACTTCGCAAGATCCTTCGCGATCTCGCGGTAATTCATGAAGTTCCCGTCCTCATGTCTCTTCCAGGAACCTAAGTGGACTTCGTAAATGGAGATCGGTCGCGGATCGCACGCATGACCGCGCTTACTCGTGAAAGCCTCATCATGCCACGTGTAATCATTCGGATCATAAAGGATCGAAGCATCGGCTGGTCTAGTCTCACAATGTCTGGCATAAGGATCGACCTTATTTACCTCACTTCCGTCCGCACCATATACATGATACTTGTAGCGGTCCCACTGCTTCGCGCCGGCAATATAACCTTCCCAAATGCCGGAATCACCTATCTTATAAAGATAGTACGCTTCCGGGTTCCAGTCGTTGAAATCTCCGACAACACTGACAGCCTTGGCATGCGGCGCCCATACACGGAAAAGGAAGCCCTTCTCTCCGTCCGGTTTCGAATAAGGTCTGGACCCGAGATAGTTATAACTCTTATAGTCCTTTCCCGTATTGAAAAGATACGCTTGATCCATGTAATATCTCCTACTCGCATGGGCATAAACGCCCATATTTCTTCATTTCATTTATTATAAATCAACCTTCCGAAAGTTTCTAGCATAATTAACAAAAGAGAGCCGATTTCTCGGCTCTCTTTTATAACATGTCACAATTCTTTCCCTTAAAATCAACTAATATAGGGATTTGTTAAAATTTTGTTAACTCCTCAATCGGTTAAGTTCAAACTCACTGTTTTGCGAACTCTGCGCCCTTATCGAACGCATTGAGGTTGTTCGGGATCATGTGATGTCTTCTCTCCGGAAGAACGTCATAAAGTGCTTTTTCAAAGGATTCTCTGGTAAAAGCACCGGTCGCCGCGGACACGCATCCAAGGAGTACGATGGTTGCATAAGCCATGGAACCGAGTTCAGAAGCAATCTCGGAAGAGTTGATCGGGATGAAGCGGATATCTGTACGCTTCGGAGCAACCTTAACAAGCGAAGAGTCAATAATGATGATTCCGCCCGGCTTCAGAGTATCTTCGAACTTCTCAAGAGACGGCTGGTTCAGCGCGATGAGAACGTCCGGCTCATTGATAACGGGAGATCCGATCGGCTCGTCAGAGATAACAACGGAGCAGTTAGCTGTACCGCCACGCATTTCCGGACCGTAGGACGGGAACCAGGAAACCTCTTTACCCTCGATCAGTGCAGACTCAGCTGCCATCTTACCTGCAGAAAGAACGCCCTGACCACCGAATCCGGCAAGAATAATAGAAAAATCGATCATAATTACACCTCCAGATCCTTGCCCTTGAAGACGCCCAGCGGATACTGCGGAACCATCTTCTCTTTGCACCACTCCAGTGCTTCGATCGGCTCTTTGCCCCAGTTAGTCGGGCATGTGGAGAGGAACTCGACCATCGCGAAACCGAGGCCTGCCTGCTGAACACGGAAAGCCTTTGCGATCGCCTTCTTCGCTTCCTGAATGTGCTTGTAATCAAAGAGTGCTACACGCTCGATGTAAACCGCACCGGTAAGTGTGGAGAGCATCTCACTGACGTTGATCGGATAACCGCGTGTCTCAGCATCACGACCCAGCGGAGAGGTTGTAGTAACCTGACCGAGAAGTGTGGTCGGAGCCATCTGACCGGAAGTCATACCGTAGACCGCATTGTTTACGAAGAATGTGCAGATCTTCTCACCACGTGCTGCGGCATGAACGATCTCTGCTGTACCGATAGAAGCAAGGTCACCATCGCCCTGATATGTGAATACCATTTCTTCCGGTTTACAGCGCTTGATACCTGTAGCTACCGCCGGAGCACGGCCGTGAGCTGCCTGTACCATATCACAGGAAAAATAATCATAGTTGTTATATGTGCATCCTACAGACGCTACACCGATGGTCTTATCGATAATGTCCATCTCTTCCATTACTTCCGCGATCAGGCGGTGAATGATACCGTGCATACAACCCGGGCAGTAATGGAACGGCTTATCGGTCAGGCCTTTTGTTTTCTGAAATACAACTGCCATCTTACATCTCCCCCTTATGAATCTTTACGATTTCATCCAGGATCTCTTTCTGAGTCGGCAGGTTACCACCCATACGACCATGGAAATAAACCGGCTTCTTACCGTTAACGGCAAGACGTACATCTTCGATCATCTGACCGGAAGAAAGCTCCACATCGAGGAATCCTTTCACACTCGGCATATCTGCAACGCGTGCAAACTCCTTGCTCGGGAAAGGCCACAGTGTGATCGGACGGACCATACCGACCTTGATACCAAGCTCAGCAGCCTGACGGATAACATTCTTGCAGATACGGCTGCAGGTACCGTAAGCAGCAATAACGATCTCAGCATCATCGAGGTTGGAAGACTCAAACATGACTTCCTTCTCCTCGATCTCGCGGTACTTGTCCTGAAGCTCTCTGTTCTTTGCTTCCAGATCATCCGGATCAATGTAGATGGAAGTGATCGTGTTGTGCTTCGCACGGCCGTGCATTCCTGTTGTTGCCCACGGCTTAGCTACTTCCAGAGTTTCTTCCTTCTCTTTAAAAGCAACCGGCTCCATCATCTGTCCGATAGTACCGTCACCGAGGATCATGCAGACCATTCTGTACTTATCTGCAAGATCGAAGGACTTGACTGTCAGCTCATAGAGTTCCTGTACGGAAGCAGGAGCAATAACGAGGTTTCTGTAGTCACCATGTCCGCCGCCCTTTGTAGCCTGGAAATAGTCGCCCTGGGACGGGAGAATACCGCCGAGACCAGGACCGCCACGCATGATGTTTACTACTACTGCAGGAAGCTCAGCACCGGCAATATAGGAAATACCTTCCTGCTTCAGGGAGATTCCCGGAGAAGAGGAAGAAGTGAGTACTCTCTCACCTGTAGCTGCCGCACCGTATACCATGTTGATTGCAGCAACTTCGCTCTCGGCCTGTACAAACGTACCGCCGTGCTTAACCATCTCACGGGCCATGTAGTGCATGACTTCCGTCTGAGGTGTGATCGGGTAACCGAAATAATGACGGCATCCTGCACGGATAGCCGCTTCTGCGATTACCTCATTACCTTTCATCAATACTCTTTTTGCCATGTCTCCACCTTACCTTTCTACCGTGATCACAGAATCCGGGCACTGGGTCGCGCAGAAGGCGCAGCCGACGCACTGGGAAAGATCGGTACAGGAAGCAGGATGATAGCCTTTACTGTTCAGACGCTCTTTATCGAGCACGAGGATCTTCTTCGGGCAGGCATAAACACACAAACCACAGCCCTTACACAGATCTTCTTGAAAAGATACCTTAGCCATATGTTCCTCCTGATATTTTATTGCGTATTATGCATTATAGTCTTGCCCCCCATATAAATCAACATGGCAAAAGGCTAGGAAACTGAACGTTTTTCACTCATTCAGCCGACAGAATTGACAACAGTCAAAGGAAGAGAACGATTTATCTGAAAATCTCAAAAAAGGAAAAGCAGACAAAAGAAAAACCCGCGTACAGCGGGTTCCTCTTATCAGCAATTATGTCGAATAAAGATTAAGCGTTTTCCTTCTTCAGCAGGTCGCGGATCTCTGTAAGGAGAGCAATATCTGCAGGTGTCTCTTCTTCTTTCTTCTCTTCCTCTTCCTTCTTGGAAAGCTTATCCTTCGCCTTATTCATAACACGGATAACGATAAAGATTACGAAAGCGATGATGATAAACTGGATGATCGCATTGATCAGAACACCATATCCGATAGCTACTTCGCCTTCGAGAACACCCTCAGCATTGAGTGTTCCTTCCTTAAGAACATACTTCATGTTTGCAAAGTCAACGCCGGATGTCAGCATGCCGATGCAAGGCATAATGATGTTATCGACAAGTGCAGTTACGATCTTACCAAAAGCAGCACCGATAACTACCGCGGTTGCCAGGTCGATAACGTTTCCTCTCATAAGAAAAGCTTTAAAATCTTTCCACATAAAACAACCCTCCGTAAGTTTTATTTTGTATTTTCACTATATTCCAATTGGAACAATTTGTGAACTACTTATTCTTCTCCTTTTTGTTCTTCTTCTTTTTCTTATCTTTCTTCTTTTCTTTTTCCTTATCGTCTTTTCCGGACACGAGACTTCGGAGACTGGCAATCATGGTGAAAATGCTTTCTTCATTTATGTTATAAAAGCACTCGCGCCCCACTTTATTCGCGTGAACGATCTTCTCGGAAACCAGAAGCTGCATGTGATGCGAGAGCGTCGGCTGCGAGATCTTCAGGTGTTCCAGGATATCTTTGGCGCGGAGCTTCTTTCCTTCCGAAAGAATCGAAAGGATCTGCATCCTTGTAGGATCACTTAACACTTCAAAGCATGAGTTGACGTTTTCCAAAGCGCTTACCCCCGTTATGCGATCAGCTGTCCTTTAAGTGCCTCTTCAAAATCAGAAAGATTGGCGCATGCCACGACTTCCGTATTATCTTCGAGAAGAATATCCTCATCCTCCTTAACAAGAAGTGTCATCGGAACACCGAGTTTTCTAAGGAGAAGCAACTGGTACTCTTTACTCGGCTGGTTCGCAAGATATTTGCTGAGCATACGGAGGATCTGCTTTGCATCTTCCAGATAAATCCCGGAAAGGCGCATCAGATGATCGATAACATATACTCCGAAGACATCGTCAAACTTCATATTCTTCTTATCCGGGAATACGGAAGTAAATACAGTCATTGAGATCTTTGATACGAGATTCAGTTTTACGAAATCATCGACAGGGATCAGGAAGCTCTTCACATTCGGGGAGAAGATCTCCTGGAGCTGTTCCGCAGTGAGTTCGCCCTTTAAATCCTGGATACGCTCGATACGGGCAAGTACCCGGTCTCTCGGAAGAAAGGTCTCCTGTCCGGTCTTGGTCGCCTTGTGAATAAACCAGCTTTCCGGGATCAGATTCATTCTCTTCCAGCGGTACAGAGTTCCATAGGAAATACGTGCCACACGCAGAAGCTGCTTCTTCGAAATCAATTCTTCATTCTCAAACATGGCGTTTCACCTCACATAAGAATAGCTGTGGACATTCATAGAAACATCCACAGCTATCATTTTAGTGAAACAATGTTACAACTTCTAAACAGGCAGATAGCAATTCGAATTCCGTTTTATCTCAGAAACGGTCTCTGCCAGGCACCTTACGCGATGAACGGAATGATCTTATCCAGTTCGTCGATCACGTCATATGCCGTACCGTTCACAAATGCATCGAAGAGATCCGGTGCAAGGAAATGGCATACGATAGCAAGCGAAAGAATGATACAGATCAGGATGATCTGCCAGATCAGAGCGGCTCTCGCGAAGTTCTTACGGCTCTGGCACTTCTTGCCTGCCGCGGAGAAGACGATCGCGAAGATAAGGCCGATGACCGGAATTGCAAAGAGCAGGCTCAGCCAGAAAGCGGTACCTGTCTTAAGGATCTTCTGATCAGATGTATCAATTTCCTTTTTCTCCTTGATCGGGTCCTTAACAGGAACTACCGGTGCGGGAACTGTCTCCGGAGTCAACTGGGGAATCGGTGACGGAATGGGAGCAGCCATTCCCGCCGGAGTCAGCTGAGGTGCCGGTGCAAGTACAGGAGCGGCAACCGTTTCCTGTGCCGGAGCAGCAAATGGTTCAGCAAACGGAGCCGCTGCATTTTCTACAGGACCGGATACCGTCTGCGGATATTCAGGGAGCACATTCTCGATCGGAGCAACTTCCGGAGCTTCCATAGGGAACTCTGTAGCAACATCGATATTCTCTTCAACCTGTTTCGGAATAGCGATCGGTGCACCGGGATCAAAAGATGCACTGGGCATATCGGAAGAAAAATCATCAACTGCAGCCGGAACAACATCACCGGCAGTCGGGATCTCTTCTTTCACCTCAGCAACAACTTCTTCTGCCTTCTGCGCAAGACCTGCCAGCGGAGTACCGCAGGATGAACAGAACTTTGTTCCGTCTTGTAATTCTGTTTGACAATTAGGACAAATCATCATTGAAACCCTCCTGAACAATAAATACTATCACATGCCGAAAACAACCCCGGCGAATAGACCAAAATAATTATATCATGATTTCTTTCTATTTTTGCAACAAGAAAAGCACTGTTTTCAGACAGGTATCTTAGCTACGAGTATCTGCCCCGGCTGAAGCGTATAGCGCTTAACATTTCCATTAAGGAAGTTCCTGGTCGACGCCAGGGAGATCTTCTCACCTGTCGCAGAATAACGGCTTGCCGAAACATTCTTGATCGATGTTTTTGCTTCGATCAGGAACTGCTGCTGTTCCTTCGTCGGATTGGTCACGATAAGATAAATATATCCATCCGAAGTATATGCATACGACTTTAGTCCGATCGAATAATTCTCATCCTTCTTATGTGTCAGCGGTGCCGTCCATACCGTATCGACACGCTGTCCTTTGGCTGCAGAAGACAGGACGCCGCAAAGCCGCATCGCCGTTTCCATATTCGATGACTCGACAAGTCTGCTTTCCGGCGTACTTCCGTCATGGGAAAACAGCCGGTCATCACCCGCATCCCCGCAAAGTCGGCTGATCGGAAGATCAACTGCCACCATCGATGTGTCGTTGCCGAGGTCATGGAGCAGGAACTCTGCGATTTCGGCAGCATTCAGGGCCGTCTGGTCCTGAACGATCTGATTCTCCGAAACGCGGCTCTTTACGATAGAGAAAGACAGATTTCCGATCCATTCACCGAGCGCATCCTGATTATAGGATGTATTTCGCGGATGATGATCAGCAAATTCCGAATAAGCTTTATCTATCAGGATACCGATATCCGATACCGACGCATCAGTTGTCTTCTCTATAATAGAATTACTGATATTCAGAGAAGAAACATGATAATCGGCAGACGAAGGAAGCGTAGCACTGTCGCGATATTCCATCCCGTCGATGAATACCAGTTTATCTTTAAGATCAGAATAGTACTTGGAATTCACGACCAGCGAGATCATATAGTCGACATAATTCTTTCTGTGAGTCTCATCAGAGAAAAGACCATCACGGTCTCCGAACTCGAGCACGATATTCTCGAACTGCTTATTCCAGGGTACCGCGGTACCGTTATCCACACGCAGTTTTCCGTATGTATCCGTAATACCGCCGCTTATGTATCCCAGAAGTGTCTCCATCTCCTCGGCGCCGAAAGAAGAATCGATTACGAACCAGGGCTTGGCATCGACCTTCTTTACCAGTCTGAGCGTCGACTCAAGAGAAATCACGCCCGTATCCCGGACAGTTCCGTCCTCATCAACAGTAATATGTTCATTTCCCATCAGCGGGAGATTCGAAGAAATATCCCATCCGAGACAGCCCAGTTGCAGATTCTCAAGTCTCAGGAACTCCGGATGACTGTCGGAGAGCAGATCCACCACGGCAGGCTTGATACTCTGTTCAGAGTAAGATTCTCTCTGCAGTCTGATACCATCCGCATACATCTCGCCGTTTCCGTAGAAACCGATGTTCAGACGGATCTCCTGATTCTCCAGGCGCTTCTTATCAGAAGGCCATGCGAAAGTGAAACTGTATTCTTTCCAGCTGCCGCTGACATTGGTAAACGTTGTTCCGATCGTTTCCGAAAGACCGGAGATCCATACCAGGACCTCTTCTTTTTCCATATTCGTCTGCTTGAGCCAGAGCCGTACGTGATAGAATACCTTCTCTTTCAGCGGGTTCCGGTCATCTCTGGAAATTACCTGCGAGATGAAATGCGCTTCACCCGGATCAGTCTTCGATGCGGAAACCCGGAGTGATTTTTCTCCGGAATTCTTCGGTGCATCAGATACGATCTGTGTCTTTGTATCTGTTCCGAAGACATCCCACGCATTTGCACCGGATTCGGAAACAGACGGACGGGATGCGGATAACAGGCAGATCGAGCCTTTTTGAATGCCCGATTCCGAATTCTCGGCAATCGGCTGATCGATCGTGACTCGCGTATACACAGAAGCAGATTCGATTTTTCCCTCATGCGATATCAGAACACTGTCTTCAGAATAATGGCAGATCGCGTCGATCTTTCCGTCGATCTCCGTGAATACCTGATGCCATCTGTTCTGGGTTCTGGAGAAAGCGTAGATCAGTCCGTTATTAGTCAGCAGCCAGATATTTCCTTCCCCGAGCACCGAAACCTGCGCCGGAGTGATACCGTTCGGGAGTTTTGCATCATAACGCTCGAATACGAACTTATCCTTCTCTGTGTCAAAAGCACCGACTGCCAGCTTTCCCGTGCGGTCAACGAGAATAAACTCGCCGTTCTCCTGCGCGGAAAGGATCCATTCATCCGAATCCGTCGCGAGAAGCTCCGAAGAAGTCAGCTGACGGAACAGGTTACCGTTTACCGTCGTACACACGTAACCCGAGGTTCCTGCGATCAGGGCACGGGTATCGTCAGAACAAGCAGTAAGAAGATCCGCGGATGAATTGATCGAAGGCATGATCACAGAACTCGAATCACACACAAGGATCTTTCCGTTTTTACCACAGGCGATTCCTGTTTTCCCGAGGATCGTCAGTGCTTTCATATCCGTCTCTTCATCTTCCTCGCCCGGAATTCTGTCCCATGACACGCCGTTCGGGGAATAGTAGAAAGATCCGTTCTCTGTGACGGCAAAATAGCGGGATCCCTTCTCAGCCACATCGGCAAAAACACTGTCGCCTTCAGACGGAAGCGTCATGCCCTCCGGAGAAGCCGTATCAGATACAATCTCACCGCTTTGCAGGAGAAGCAGAACTCCCGAAGCGGAGCGTCTGACTTTTACCGCAAAGAGATCCGAACGGTCCTCTTCTCCGAGCGGGCGGAGAATACCGAGCTGTTCGGTCTGGCAATCGAGAATGCCTGCATGAACGACCTGTCTTAATTGTCCGGACTCATCGAATGAAAGGATACGGAGCTTACCGTCCTTAAACACGCCGGTAGGAAGGCCGCCCTCTTCTTTATTCTGAAGGTAGACCTGATTCCCGTCTGTTTCCGCGACATTGAAAACTTCTTCCTCATGATAATTCTCGAAGGAAGGATCCCAGACCAGATTCGTGGACGGAATATAGGACAGATTCACACTCATTCCCGAAGATACGAAACCTGATGATTCTTCACCCACCGAGACCTTCGGGTATTCAGATGACATTCTCATGATTCCGAGCGCCACAAACATTACCGAAGCCGCAATAAGGAAGACCACAAAGACCGTTATTGCCGTAAGCATCGGTCTCTTGTGCACTCTGCGGTCACGTCTGAAGATCTTTCGAAGGAAACTGATCATACCTGACCTCCCGAGAGCACTTCTTCCGTGACATTATCATCTTTGTTTCCGGAAAGATTTTTCCGTTTCTTCAAAGCCATATAAACTGTGATCCCTGCAAACGGGAGGAGCGCGGCAACCTGAATGATACTGAGGATCGTATCCGCTTTATCGGATACATCAAACAGAAGGTAGATGCCGCTTCCGAGCGTATTGAAGATAACATGCGCCATGATCGACATAAGCAGGTTCTTCGTAAGATAATACACGGTACCGAGGATCATGCCCGCCAGAATGGCATATCCGATCTGGATGACCTGTCCGTGCATGCCCCCGAAAAACAGAGAACTGAAAACGATGGCAAGTACGGGACGCTTCTGCTGAAGCATCTCCCCCATCATCAGACCGCGGAAAATGATCTCCTCAAGTACAGGAACCAGAAGACATGTCGCAAAGACATTCAGATACAAGTCGAGTTGCGAAACGCTCCCGACTTCCATCAGCTCATTGTAATCTTCCAGTGCATTTTCCACAGAGGAAACATGAATATGCGTAACTACGTAGAAATAGATCACGGCAACACCCAGCATCGCGAGCGCGGCCAAGCAGGTATACATCCAGTCGAGCGGCCGTCCCGCGGAGACCGGCGGATTCGGCTTATTCACTGCGCGACGGAACAGAAGCCATCCGGAAAAGATCAGTATTCCGAAAATTCCTTCGATAAGATAGATCTTGCCCTCATGATCAAGATAATTCTCGCCGACAAAAACCGCTACAGAGGTAGCTGCCAGGAATATGATGGCAAAATACACAACGATACACAGTATCGGGTACAGGAGAAAGCGGAATGCGATCCTGCTCCGGTTACTCATACACGCCTCTCATTCCCGGAAGGCATCGGATTCGGGACCGTTCCTTTTTTCTTCTTCTCCTTCACATTGGCAGCATATCTTCGCATAAATACAGTGAATGCCGCCTCCAGCTCACTCTCATTCTTGATGGAGTAGAAATACTGATCGCCGTTCTTCGCGTACTCGGTACGCATGATCACGAGTTCCGGATCGGCATGATTGCCGTCATCCGGTTCATAGTTATACATCACCGCATACTCGATCTTCTCGATCATGAAAGAATCGATCATGGAAAGATAGTATTCCTTCCCGTTACTAGCATCGCGAATAACAGCAAGCGCATCACCCTCCTTCGGAGAATGATGCGTGAAAATAGGCTTACGTGTAGATCTTGATTTACTCTTCTTCGTCTGAGAAGTCTTCTTCATCGTCGAGCTCAGCCTCCGCGCACAGACGGTCATACTCTTCGTAGATCTCATCTGCTTCATCTTCGTCCAGACTCATGAGTCCCTCTTCACCGTCGTCTGTCTTGACGACCTTAGTGATGACCATCTCCGGCTCTTCCTCGTCCGTAGTCACCAGGACACAGTAGGACTGATCCTTATATTCAAAATCATCTACCAGAGCAAACTGGTACTCTTCGCCACTCTCTGCATCGACCATAGTAATGATCGCTTCATCATCATAAATCTCTTCGATTCCCTCGAAGCCTTCATTCTCTTCACAGCTATCACAATCGCGGTTCTCACAACTGCGTCCACAATCAAACATCATAATCTCATCCTCCGAATCTACTGTCTTAACCATATGCCGGCCATAAAGAGGCCTTTAAAACATTATATCATGAATAATCTTCTATTTACGGGAAATATCCAGATATTCCTGCAAAATGATTTCCGCCGCCACCTGATCGACGACCTTTTTCTTGTTTTTCCCGGAAACCCCGGTCTGTCTGAGGAACTGGGACGCTATAACGGTCGTATATCTCTCATCCCTGAAAACCGGTGTGATCCCGACCTTTTCTTCCAAAAGCTTCCCGAAAAGCACTGCCTTTTCTTCCGATTCGCTGACCGAACCATCTGTACGGCTCGGCTTACCGAGAACGATCTCCGTAACTTCCTGCTGTTTCACCAGTTCCGCGATACGGTCGATCGCGTAGTCACTGTCCACTCCGTTCCAGTTCACCGTCTCCAGTCCATGGGCCGTAATACGAAGAGGGTCGGATACGGCCACACCTATTCTTCGCATACCGAAATCGATGGCCATTACCCGACTCATATAAAAACTCCTGATTTATTACTCGTCTGCCAGACGCTCGCAGTAATCACGCACGATGACCTCGAGAAGCTCATCGCGTTCCATACGGCGGATGATGCCGCGCGCACCCTTATAGTTCGTAATGTACGTCGGGTCGCCGGACATAAAATAGCCTACCAGCTGGTTGATCGGGTTATAACCCTTTTCCTGCAATGCATCCAAGACTTGCATCATCAAAACTTTCGCATCTTCGGATCTCTCCATGTTAAAGGAGAATCTGGCGGTTCCTGAATCCTGCATAGTTGACGCACCTCCTTATACTTTCAAGCGTATCATGCACCTATTGTATCACATGAGAAATCAACTTTTCATTAGAAATATGTCACGGATATCAAAAAAATGTGCTTATTTGTTAATTTGAGCCCGCTTGTTTCGTAAAAGCACTGCCGCTGACATCAAATCCGGAGGAAGAATCGACCGTTCCCGTGAGGATATCACCCGGTTCTACCTGTTCATCGGAAGTTGCCGTTACACGGATGTATTCCCGGCAATACCCTTCAAAAGAGCCGTCCTCCAGGACACGCTCGGCCAGGACTTCTACGGTTTTTCCGACAAAAGACTTCGCGCGTGCTTCTTCCATCCGGTCAGAGATCTCACGGAGTTCCGCCGTACGCCTTGACTTCACGGAGCCGTCGACCTGTCCTTCCATATCCCATGCCTTCGTTCCTTCTCTTGGCGAGAACGGGAAAACATGAATGTGCGTAAAGCCGATCTCTTCGGCGAATGCACACGACTCCCTGTGTTCTTCTTCTGTCTCACCGGGAAATCCGCAGATCATATCCGTAGTAAAACTTGCATCGGGAAAAGCACTTCTTAAGTCAGATACGACTCTCCGGAAAAGATCCGTATCGTACTTTCGGTTCATTCTTTTCAGGACACTGTCCGATCCGCTCTGAAGCGACAGATGAAAATGCGGACAGATCGCAGGATTATTCTTCAGCATGGAGATCAGTTCCGGTGTCATACAGGAGGGTTCCAGCGAACCGAGACGGATACGCTCCACACCATCGATCAATGCGATCTGGTCGAGCAGTTCACCCAGCGCCGTACTGTCGCGCCCGAGTTCTTTTTCAAAAGAACAAAGATGAATGCCTGTCACTACGAATTCACGATATCCCTTCCGCGCCATATCGGAGATCTCTGCAAGCACTGCCTCCCTGGATCTCGAGCGGACACGTCCTCTGGCGTATGGAATAATGCAGTACGTGCAGAAATTATTACAGCCATCTTCGATCTTGACGACCGCGCGGGTATTCTCCTGATACGGAACGGCACCGTACTCGAAGAAACGCGTTCCGGCATCAAGATCCCCGGCAGAACCTTCTTTACTGATATTGAGTTTCTGGAGAAGCAGCGGGATCAGCGAAGGACGGTCGTCCGTTCCGACGATAATATCTGCGCCCTCTTCATCTTTACACATCTGCGTATGGCAACCCATGGCAACAACGACTGCTTGTGGAGCAATACGCTTCGCTCGGCGGATCATCTGACGGGATTTTCTGTCTGCTTCCGAGGTAACCGCGCAGGTGTTGATCACATAGACATCACAGGATCCCGCATCGGTCGTCTCCTCAAACCCTTCTTCGGAAAGAAGTTTGGCGATCGCAGCGGTCTCATAAGAATTCACTTTGCACCCCAGTGTCTGGAAGTAAACTTGGTAAGCCATACGTATCCTTTCGTCAGATTGATGAACATATTATACCTTTAATCTCTCTACTTTCAATGTTTTCCACATTTACTTACGTGATTGACATACTTGTCGCCTGTGATAAACTAATTCCATAGTTATTAAGCACTCACAGGAGGAAGCATCATGGTTCGTTTTCCGATTCGCTTTAAATCCATTTCAGACGTCAAGGAATTTGTTCAGATCGTGAATTCTTATCCTTACGATGTTGATCTTTCCTCCGGCCGTTATGTAGTAGACGCGAAGTCCATCATGGGCATCTTCAGTCTGGAGCTTCAGAGTGCGATCAATCTCGAGATCCACAGCAATTCCTGCGACGATCTCGTTGAGGCATTATCTCCTTTCCGCGTAGAGGATTGATTACTGCTTTAATTTCAGATACCAAAACTGCCTCTTTTGCATTCCGTCAAAAGAGGCAGTTTATTATTGCAATTATTTCGAAAACCTGTGTCAAAGTCACAGGCTAACTTAATTATCTTTGTTTCCTGAGAACGGGCCTTCGTCACTTTCCGTGATCACATCAGAATTCTCAAACCCGATCACTTCAATATCCAAAAGTTCATAATCCTTAACGTTCATATCTTTCCCTCCGGCGAGCCTCTGCCCGTATTTCCTGTTTCCATAATGGCATTTAGCCACATAAATCGCAATATCCTTTTACATTCACCAAATTAACATTAGTTAGCAGATTCGTCAATATTAATGTGTCTGCTGAATCCTTATCTGTGCCTCATCCTTCAACGATCGCAAAATCGATGTGATGGGTCAGAGGATCCGCCGAAGCGACCTTAACCCGGACCTTCTTCCCGATCCGGTAGACCGTACCATGCGAACCTTTCGCCTCGAGTTTTCTCTCATCAAATTCGAAGTACTCATTTAAGGACGAGAAAGGCACCATTCCCTCGACCGTGTTCTCGAGTTTAACAAAGATTCCTGCCGGGCACGCTCCGGAAACTGTTCCCGGAAACTCCTCGTCCACGTGCTTGAGCATATACTCGGCACACTTTAAGTCCACAGAAGCCCGCTCCGCATCGACGCTGTTCTTCTCCATCTCGGAACTGTGGTACGCAACATCTGCCACCTTATTCTGGAAATACTGCTTCTGATGCTTCTGATGCAGCCAGCTCTTAATAATTCGGTGAATATAAAGATCAGGATAGCGTCGGATCGGAGATGTAAAATGGCAGTAGTACTCCGATGCCAGACCGAAGTGTCCTACATTCTTCTCCGAATACTTCGCCTTCGCCATACTTCTCAGCAGAAGCTGGTTCAGTGCCGGAGCATATTCTTTATCCTTAAAGTCCTCGAGCATTTCGCTGAAGAACAGCGGCGTCGGCTTGCCGTTCAGGCGCTTATTCTCGCCGAAAAGTCTGGCTACGTGCATGAATTCGTTGATCTTCAGTTCATCCGGTTCCTCATGGATACGATACACGAAGGGACTCTCCATCTTATTGAACCGCTCGGCAACAGCCTCATTGGCAGCGATCATGAACTCCTCGATAACACTGTGGATCGTATTGATCGGATACGCATAAATATCAACGGGATTTCCTTCCTCATCGAGTTCCACATGGGTCTCCGGGAAAACAAAATCGATGGTTCCGCGGATCTTTCTCTTCTCCTTAAGGATATTCCGGAGTTCCAGCATCTGACGGAACATTGGAACGAGCGGCGTATAGTCCTCGATCACCTTATCCTCGAACAGGATCCCGTTGATCTCGTTATAGGAAGTCCTCGCGTTACTCTCAATGATACTTTCATATATCTCGCTGTCGAGGATCTTTCCGTCCGGTCCGATCTTCATCTCGCAGGTCATCGTAAATCTCGGCACATGCGGATTCAGACTGCAAAGCCCATTCGAAAGCCTCGGAGGCAGCATCGGGATCACTCGGTCTACAAGATAGACCGAAGTTCCACGGGTCGATGCTTCAATATCAAGTGCCGAACCGTCAGTCACATATTCGGAAACGTCCGCAATATGTACCCACAGACGGTAGCACCCCTTATCCAGTTTGGAAATAGAGATCGCATCATCAAGGTCCTTGGCCTCTTCTCCGTCGATCGTGATCGTCGGCAGATTGCGAAGGTCTTTTCTTCCGTGAAGCAGAGCCTCCTCGATCTGCTCTTCCGTCGGAGAAAGCGGGAGGCGTGAAGCCTCATCCATTACCGCCGCCGGGAAGAACGAAGAAAGTCCGAACTGTCGCATGATCGAGAGCATCGCCACATCGTTATTGCCTGGATCTCCCAGAACCTCAACGATCCTGCCCTCATATTCCGCACGCTTGGCCGAAGGATTCAGTATCTCACAGACGACCTTCATGCCGAATGGCGCGCCGTTCAGCTGATTCTTCCGGATAATGATCTGTCCGTAGGCTGTCGTGGGATAGCCCGGATCCGGAATAACGATCCCGCCTTCTCTTCCCTCCTTCAGAAGTCCCACACACTGATTCTCCAGCGCCAGCGGGCCCTTCGGCGGAAGCTCGGCAACGGTAATATCGCGCGATGCCGGAATAGAGGCCTTTGATCTTGCTGTCTTTCCGCTCGGGCGGATCTTAATATGTCTACGATTACGTCTTCCCATTTACTTGTCCCCAATCTTATATTTCGCAATAAAAAGAGCTGCTTCCCGTATCCGGTCAGCAGCTCTACTGTTTTCTTACTTATTCGGTGTGTCTCAAATGCCTCTTGCGAGTACCAGGAAAAGGACAATGGTGAGAATTGCGAAAAGCACTGCTGTAAACAGCGTGATCTTCTTAAGCTTCTCATCCAGCGTTCTGCCCTTCGACTTCTCGTAGAAGGAATTAGTTCCACTTCCGCCGACGATACCCATACCCTGATCGTTGCCCTCCTGGGACATAACCAGAATGATCAGTGCGACGCAGACCACAATATCAACACATGTAAGTACAACTGCTAATGTATTCATTATATCAGCCTCCAAGACTGTTCTCAATTCTAATAACCGTTAAATATTAACACAAGAATTTCATGCGTGCAACAGTTATTTTCTATTCTTGATCTTCTTATAAACTTCACTTGCCGTAAACGGAATGAAGGCCAGAAGGACGATCGGGATCCAGAGCTGCGGGGCAAGTGCGATGTTATCAAAGATGCCGTTGACTCCCGGGATATAGATGACTGCCATCAGAAGTGCGATGGAGCCGGCCACGGAAATATTCATAAACTTGTTGCTGAACACGCCGAGTTTAAAGACGCTGATCCTCTCGGAACGTGCGCCGTATGCACGGAAGAGCTCAGCCAGGATCAATGTGGCAAAGGCCATCGTTCTGGCGCCCTCGATCGGTGCGATCTCATCCTTGAAGAATACGGTCAGGCCAAGCACGAAGGAAGTAAAGACCGCAATGAAGATCGCGATACTCTGAACAGCGATATTGATCTTCATGGACTTGTTGATGATCGACTCCGACTTCTTTCTCGGCGGCTGCTTCATAATGTCCGGTTCTCCCTTCTCTCTGCCGAGAGCAAGCGCCGGGAAGCTGTCTGTCACGAGGTTCAGCCACAGGAGCTGGATCGCGGTAAGAGGTGTCGCGATACCTGTGATCAGGGAAGCCGGGATCAGAGAGATCAGGAAGATGACCAGGATCTCACCGACATTACAGGAAAGCAGGAATCCGACGAACTTGCGGATGTTGCTGTAGATGACACGTCCTTCTTCGACCGCGGATACGATCGTCGCGAAGTTATCATCCGTCAGGATCATGTCAGAAGAGTTCTTCGCAACATCAGTACCTGTGATACCCATTGCAACACCGATATCTGCAGACTTTAGTGCCATTGCATCGTTTACGCCGTCACCGGTCATGGAAGCGATGTGATCATTTTTCTTAAGCGCAGTGACGATACGTACCTTGTGATCCGGAGATACACGGGCGTATACATTCGTTGTTTCGCAGACCGTCTGGAAGTCTTCATCGGAGACCTTATCGAGTTCTGCGCCGGAAAGGCTTCCGGATGTCTCATCCATCATACCGAGGTCATTCGCGATTGCCACCGCGGTATCTTTATAGTCACCGGTGATCATGACCGCACGGATACCCGCCTCACGGCAGATCGCCATAGCGTCCTTGACCTCGGTTCTTGCCGGGTCGATCATGCCGACCAGACCAATAAAGCACATATCCTCTTCATGGGCAAAATCAGCTTCGATCTCATTCTTGCCCTCAAACTCACGATAAGCGAAAGCCAGCACACGGAGAGCAGTCGTTGCATATCCGTGATTCGTCTCGATAATATGGTTCTTGATCTCCTCTGTCATCGGGACTTTCTTCTGTCCGTCAAAATACTCGACACAGCGGTTCAGAACGATATCCGGAGCACCCTTGGTGAACGAGACGATCGCACCCGGAATAATGTTCGGATGATAAGTCGTCATCATCTTACGGTCAGAGTCAAAAGGCAGCTCCGCAATACGCGGGAATACCTTGTTTGTTTCTTCTTTCGGAAGACCGGACTTCGCACCAAGAGCGATAAGAGCCGCCTCTGTCGGGTCACCGATGCAGGAATAACGTCCATCCTCACCCTTCGGAGTTACCGCATCACTGCAGAGAACGCAGGACTGGAGAAGTCTTAAGAGCTTCGCATCCGGGGTGATCTTCATACCGTTTTCGTCCTGGATCTGGCCTTCCGGTGCATATCCGATACCGGTAACGTCATAGGATTTCTCACCGTCAAACACTTTTCTGACGGTCATCTCATTCTGTGTGAGAGTACCTGTCTTATCCGTGCAGATAACATCTACGCATCCGAGCGTTTCTACCGCGAGAAGACGGCGTACGATCGCGTTCTTGCTTGCCATCTTGGTCATACCAAGGGCCAGAACGATCGTAACTACAGCAGCAAGTCCTTCCGGGATCGCTGCAACTGCGAGGCTGACCGCCGTCATCAGAGCTTCATCCCAGGGCTCGCCCTGAACAAATACGTCTACTACGAAAACGATCAGGCAGATCGCCACACAGACGATACCCAGGATCTTTCCGAGTTTATTGAGGTTCTTCTGGAGAGGTGTCTCTTCATCATCGATAGAAGAAAGACGGCTTGCGATCTTACCGAGTTCAGTATTCGCGCCTGTCTCAACTACGATACCGCGTCCACGGCCGTAGGTTACCGCTGTACCCATGTACAGCATATTCTTTCTGTCACCGATGCCGCAGTCTTCTTCAAGAACAACTGCCGCATCTTTATCTACCGGGACAGACTCACCGGTCAGGGAAGCCTCCTCGACCTTCATGGAGCTTGCTTCCGTCAGACGGATATCTGCGGCTACCAGGTCACCTGCGTCGAGAACAACGACATCACCGGGAACCAGCTTATCCGAATCGATCATCTGCTGCATATTGTCACGGACGACCTTCGCCTGAGGAGAGCTCATCTTCTTCAGAGCAGCAATCGCTTCGTCCGCTTTACCTTCCTGATAAACACCAAGGATCGCGTTGATGATAACTATCGCGAGGATGACGATAACGTCGATCCATCCGGAGAATCCGCCTTCTTTGATCGCCATGATCGCAGACAGGACCGCCGCACCGATCAGGATCAGCACCATCGCATCAGCAAACTGGCCTAAGAAGCGCTTCCACAGCGGGACTCTCTTCTCTTCTCCCAGAGAGTTCGGACCATACTTGGCAAGACGTTTGTCTGCCTCGGTTTTGGTCAGGCCGGCTTTAATGTCGGTCTGGAGTTCATTGATAACACTTTCGGTTTTCATCGAAAACGGATGATTCATTTTCATACCTCCTGCACATATATGCGTGCGTATCAAAATATATCATATCGAGTATATATATAAAAGTCAGTTTTCATAAGTATTTTACATCTATTGCTTCCAAAAGTGCGGAATAATTCCGGATGAAAAAGAAAAGAGACCGTCTCTTTAGAAGACGATCTCTCTTGGTGCCCAGAGTCGGAATCGAACCAACGACACGGGGATTTTCAGTCCCCTGCTCTACCGACTGAGCTATCTGGGCAAATGATAATCGGTCCGATATGGACCGATCATCTGGCGACGCAGAAGGGGCTCGAACCCTCGAC